>SMEU01000072.1_pt1 | contig 23307 bp, 26 predicted proteins | sample 2456051 | NCBI WGS metagenome assembly SMEU01 (sample SAMN10132600, study PRJNA489261) | soil metagenome | isolation source: day120 un-amended silt loam soil | place: USA | collected 2015-05-01
TCGCCGCCAGCCAGCGCGAGCTTCGCCAGGCCGTGGAGATCCGCATCCGCCAGGGCGTCTCGGCCGAGAGCGACCGCAGCCGCATCGATTCCTACATCGCCCAGGCCGATACCCGCCTCGCCCAGTTCCGCCGCCAACTCGCCGGCGCCGAGGCGCGCTTCACCGAGCTGACCGGCAATCCCGTCCCGCTCGGCCTCGAACGGGCGCCGGTCCCCGGAGGCATCGTCTCCAGCCGCGAGCAGGCGATGCTCGCCGCCCTCAACACCGCCAATGTGCGCAGCGCCGAGGCAAGCTCGACCGCCAGCTCGCAGGAGGCGCGCGCCGCCCGCGCCGACCGGCTGCCGCAGATCACCGCCGGCGTCGACGCCGGCCGCTACGGGGTGATCGAGAATGACCGCGACTATGACATTCGCGGCCGCGTCGCCCTGCGCTATCGGATCTTCGGCGGCGCCGATGCCCGCGCCGAGCAATATGAGGCCCGCGCCCGCGGCGCCGAGGCGCGCGCCACCCGCATCCGCGAGGAGGCCGAGCGCGACGCCGCCATCGCCTGGTCGGACGTGCGCGCGCTGCAGGAGCAGCTGGACGCGCTCGAAACCTCCTACATCGCCAGCCGTCGCTCCCGCGACACCACCGCCGAGCTGTTCCGTGTCGCCCGCGGCACCCTGTTCGACGTGGTCGCGGCAGAAGAAGCCTATTTCGAAAGCGCCACCGCCTACATCCAGGCGCTGTCCGAATTGGACGCCGCCCGCTACGTCCTGCTATCTCGAATGGGCCGGCTGCTCGACATATTGGAGGTCGATCCGGACCGGCTCAGAGGTGAAGGGTGAGCGACGAAAGACTCATCAAGGTCCCGCAGCCCCGGCTCGCCGCCTGGTTGATGGAGCCGATGCGCGCGAACCGCTCGACCTACTGGAAGGTCGCGATCGCCGCCGTCTTCATCAATATTTTCGGGCTGCTGACCTCCCTGTTCACGATGACGGTCTATGACCGCGTCGTCCCGAACAACGCGACCAACTCGCTGATCGCGCTCACCATCGGCTTCGGCATCGTCGTTATCTTCGATTTCGTGCTGAAGCTGCTGCGCGCCTATTTCGTCGACCATGCCGGCGCCCAGATCGACCGCGACATCGGCGATGCCGTGTTCGAGCGGATGCTCGCCATGCGGCTGGAGCTGAAGAAGGGCTCGACCGGCGCGCTCGCCGGGCTGATGCGCGAGCTGGAGGCGCTGCGCGATTTCTTCGCCTCGGCGACGCTGACCGCCGTGGTCGACGTTCCCTTCATCATCCTCACTCTGCTCATCGTCTGGATCATCGGGGGGCCGGTGGTGCTGGTCCCCGGCCTGATGGTGCCGCTCGTCATCCTGGTCGGCTGGCTCACCCACCCGGCGCTGGAGCGCCTGTCCGCTCGCGCCATGGGCGAGGGCCTGCTGAAGCAGTCGGTGCTGGTCGAGACGATCGGCGGGCTTGAGACGGTGAAGACGGCGGGTGCCGCGCCGCTCATGTCCAGGCGCTGGCGCAAGGCCGTGGAGTCGCACTCGGACAGCTCGCTCCGCCAGCGCCTCGTCGCCTCGATCGGCGTCACCTTCGCCACCTCGTCGGGCACCATCTCCTATGCCGGCGTGGTGATCGTCGGCGTGAACCTGATCGCCGAGCGCGAGCTGACCATGGGCGGCCTCATCGCCTGCTCGATCCTCGCCGGCCGTGCGATCGCGCCGCTCGCCCAGATCTCCCAGCTGCTCTCCCGGCTCACCTCGACGCGGACCGCCTACCGCCAGATCAACGAGATGATGAAGATGCCGCCCGAGGGGCCGGACGGCGATGCGCTCAGCCTGTCGAATGTCGAGGGCAGGATCGAATTCCGCAATGTCGGTTTCCGCTATCCGGGCGCGCCCGAGCGGGCGCTGGACGGGCTCAGCTTCACCGTCAATCCGGGCGAGCATGTCGCCATTCTCGGCCGGGTCGGTTCCGGCAAGTCGACCATCGCCCGCCTCATCCTCGGCCTCTATCCGCCCGAGGAAGGGCTGATCATGATCGACGGGTCGGACATCCGCCAGCTCGATCCCAGGGAGCTTCGCGCCGAGGTCGGCGCGGCGATGCAGGAGAGCGTGCTGCTGACCGGCTCGGTGCGCGAGAATATCCAGCTCGGCCGGCCGCGGGTGAATGACGAGGAGCTGCTCCGGGTCTCCCAGATTTCCGGCACCCACCAGTTCATGGGCCAGATCGCCAATGGCTATGATCTGAGGCTCGCCGACCGCGGCGAGGGCCTGTCGGGCGGCCAGCGTCAGTCCATCGCGATCGCCCGCGCGCTCGCCGGGCGGCCGCCGATCGTTCTGCTCGACGAGCCGTCGAGCGCGATGGACGCGCAGACCGAGGGCGCGCTGATCCAGCGCCTGCAGGAGGAATTGAAGGGCCGTACCACCATCCTGATCACGCACCGGCCGCCTCTGCTTCAACTGGCCCAGCGCATCATCCTGCTCGATCAGGGCAAGATCGTCTCCGACGGTCCCCGCGACACTGTGCTGAAGCAGATCATGCGCCCGCAGGCAGCAGCCTAGGCTTTTTAGGCGTTTAAGAGCTTAGGCGTTATAGAGCCCCCCGACATGCATGGCACGCACCTCGAAGATCTGACGACGAAGCTCAAACCCAAAGCGGCATCCTCGATGCTGCTCTGGATCATCGTTGCCTTCGTCATCGCCTTCTTCATCTGGGCCGGCTTCACCGAGCTGGACCGGACGGTGCGCGGCCAGGGCCGGGTCGTGCCGAGCTCGCAGCTGCAGGTTGTCTCCAATCTCGAGGGCGGCGTCGTCCAGGACATTCTCGTGCATGCCGGCCAGGTCGTCCGCCAAGGCGACGAGCTGATCCGGCTCGATCGCACCGCGAGCGGCGCCGAGCTCGGCAGCGGTGCCGCGACCCTCTCGGCGCTGCAGGTCAAGATCGCCCGCCTCACCGCCGAGGTGACCGGCGGCGCCCCCCAATATCCGGCCGCGTCGGACCCCGCCATCGCCGACCAGATCCGCGTCGAGCAGGCGCTGCACGCTGCGCGCGTGGCGAACCTTACGGCGCTCACCAATGCCGGCGAGGCGCGGATGGGCCAGGCCAGCCGCGCCGTGGGCGAGGCCCAGTCCACCTATCAGTCGCGCGTCTCCGCCTGGCGGCAGCGGCAGACCGAGGTGAATCTGATCCGGCCGCTCGTCGAACGCGGCATCGAGCCGCGGCTGAGCCTCATCCAAGCGGAGGCGCAGGCCAATATCGCGCAGAGCGACATGCAGGCGGCGTCGGAGACGATCGGCCGGGCCCGCCAGGCGCTCGCCGAAGCGCGCTCCGCCATGGCCCAGCAGCGGGAGGAGTGGCTGAGCCAGTCCGGCACCGAACTCGCCACCGCCCAGGCCGAATATGCGTCGCGCCAGCGTGCCTTGCCCGCACTCGCCGCCCGGGCCCAGCGCACCGTCCTTCGCGCGCCGCTCGCCGGCCGGATCAACCGCGTGCTCGTCACGACGCGCGGCGGCACCATCCGGCCGGGCGAGCCGGTGGTCGAGATCGTGCCCTCCAACGAGAGCCTGGTGATCGAGGCGCAGGTGCGGCCGTCCGACATCGCCTTCGTGCGGATCGGCCAGCCCGCCCATGTCGCGATCACCGCCTATGACCGCTCGGTCTATGGCGTACTCGACGGCACCGTCACCACCATCTCGCCCGACGCGACGGTCAACGAGCGCACCGGCGAGAGCTATTACACGGTGAAGGTCCGCACCAACGTCAATTATCTGCGCGATACGGACGGACGGCAGATGCCGATCGGCGTCGGCATGACCGCCGAGGTCGACCTGCTCGGCGAGAAGCGCACCATCCTCCAGTATATCCTCTCGCCCATCTCCCGGCTCGGCGAGACCGCGCTCAGGGAGCAATAGGCCGGGCGTCGAGCACGCCGGCAAGGGCGGCGGATGTGGCCGGGATCGGCATGGCATGCGCCTCACGGTCGAGGATCGCCGCCAATGCCGGCGGCGGATCGATCGTGGCGCCAATCAGGGGCTCGACGATCTCCGCGAACTTGTACGGATGGGCGGTGGCGCAGAGCAGCCATGGGCGCACCTGCTGTTCAGCAGCGTCGAGCCGGGCCCAGGCCTCCGATGCGGTCGCCGAATGCGGACACCAGACATAACCGGAGGCGCGATGGTCGGCGACGATCCGCGCCCGGATCGCCTCGTCCTCGACCCGCTCGACCCGGACCTCGCCCAAATCGTCCGCCAGCGCCTCAAGCCGCTCGAAATTGCTCGGCGCGCCGACGTCCATCGCGTTGGCGATGGTCGCGACCGCCGGCCGCGGGTCGTAGCGGCAGGACGCCGCCCAGTCGCCGAGCGTGCGGTTGGCGTTGGTGACGAGGATGACGGGCCCGATCGGCAGCCCCATCGCCCGGGCACAGAGCGCGGCGAAGCCGTGGCCGAGATTGCCGGTCGGCACGATCAGGCCGGGGGCGATGCCGGTCCCGGCATGGAGCTGCGCGGCAGCCCAGCCGAGATAGGCCATTTGCGGCAGCAGCCGGCCGATATTGATCGAGTTGGCCGAGGTCAGCTGGTGCCGCGCCGCGAAGCCGGGATCGGCGAAGGCGGCCTTCACGAGCCGCTGGCAGGCGTCGAAATCCCCGGCCACCTCCAGCGCCCGCACCGGTGCCCGCCAGCAGCCGAGCTGATGCGCCTGGAAGGGCGAGACCCGGCCTTTCGGGTAGAGGATCAGGGTGCGCAGATTCGCCCGGCCTTCGGTCGCGGCGCCGACCGCGCCACCCGTGTCGCCGGAGGTGGCGACGAGAATGGTCAGCGGCGCGCCGAGCCGCGCGAAGCAGGCGGCGAGGAAGCGAGCGCCGAAATCCTTGAAGGCGCCGGTCGGGCCGTGGAACAGCTCCAGCGCCCGCAGGTTCGGCCGGGCCGGATCCGGCGTCACGACCGGCAGCGGGACGTCGAACGCCTCTGCGCAGATCGCGGGGAGCTCGCCCGCCAGCGGGTCGGCCTTGAAGAAAGGCGCCAGCATCTTCGCTGCGAAGACCGGCAGCGGAAGCCCGGCCTCGGGTGCGAATCGGGGAATGGTGTCGGGCAGATAGAGCCCGCCGTCGGGCGCGGCGCCGTCGCGGATCGCCTCGCCCAGCCCGACCGGGGGCGCCTGACCGCGCGTGCTGACGAACTTCATGGCTCCAGCCGCACGCCGGCGGAATCGACCGGCGCGCGATAGGGGGTCGCCTGAAATCCCTCCGCGCGAAAAGCGGCGTCCATGGCCGCTGCCACCTCGTCCGCATCGGCGGCGAGCGCCCAGGCGAAGACCGAGGGCCCCGAGCCCGAGAAGGAGCAGCCGAGCGCGCCCGCGCCCAAAGCGGCGGCCTTCACCGGCGCCAGCGCCGGCAGCAGATGCGCGCGCTGCGGCTCGACGAGGATATCCTCAAGGCCGGCGCGGATCAGGCCGGCATCGCCGGTCGCGCAGCCGGCGACGAAGGCCGCGAGGCGCCGGCTGTGCTCGACCGCGATGCGCAGCGGCACGTCCGGCCGCAAGAGCTGCCGCGCCGCCCTGGTCTCGGTCGTCACCGGCGGGTGAAAGAGGAGCGAGACTATTCCGGCGGGCACCGGCAGGCGGTGGACCTGCCCCGGCTCTTCCCGCGCGACCAGAGCGAGGCCGCCGAACAGGGCGGCCGCGACATTGTCCCAGGGCGGCGGATCGGAGGACACCCTTTCCCCCTCCAGCGCGAAGGGCAGCAACGCCTCGGTCGGCAGCGGCTCGGGCAGCAAGGCGTTGACCGCCGCCGCCGCCCCGCGGCGGCCAGCGCCGTGTTGGTCTCCGGTGTGTCGGGCAGGCTGGTCAGCAGTCCGCCCACCGCGCCGAGCCGGACGCCGGGCGCGGCCTCGTGAACTGCAATCACCCGGTCCCGCGCCGCGTCGAAGGCGAGGCCGAGCACGTCGAAGCCGACGCCGACATTGCCGATGCTCGCCGGCGCGCTTGCTGTCGCCTTGTCCGGCACGTCTTCTCCCTCACGCCGTCAGCCGAATCCGCGCCGCTTCGCCCGGCGCTGCGGCGAGCCGGCGCTGCAGGTCCATGATGTCGGCGAACACCGAAGCGGTCGTGGGCCAGCGCCCCGCACCCTTGCCATAGACCTTATGGACGTGACCATCCGCGTCGGTCAGCAGGAAGCGGTTCTCCTCGTTCGCGCGGCCCCTTGACTATTTGGGGGCTCACCGTCAGCCTTAAGGGGACGGCGGAATTTCCGCCCGCAGGAGCAGAGTGATGAGCAAAGGGCAGGATATCCAAATCCCCTCGCTTCACGCGTTCGCTCCTTCTTTTTTCGGCTTTCTCGGCTCGTTCAGGGGCCGGTACGCCATGTGGCGTGCCGGAGAGTAGGACTTCGCCCCGGCCCGAAATTCTGAGCTGATACGCTGCAACATTCCGCCCGAGGCGGCGCAGCGTCAAAGGACCGAAAAAATGCCGCAAGCCGCGATTGCCGCGCCAGCGCCAGCACCCGATTTACAGGCCCTGCGCGCCCGGATCGACCGGATCGACAATGAGTTGCTCGACCTGATGGAGCAGAGGTTCGCCTGCGCCGCCGGCGAGGCCGGCGAGGCTGATGCCGGGCTGAGCCTGCGCGACGGCTCGCTCCACCGCCGCGCCGCTTCGGGCGAGGCGGTGAAGACGCTGGCGATCTGCGGGAGTCTCAGGCTCTGCGTCAGCCGCAAGCCGGGCGACGCGCGATGAGCTGGTCCCCATCCTCCTGGCGTGACCGGCCGGCGCTGCAAATGCCGGCCTATCCTGACCCGCTTGTCATGGAGATGGCGGAATCCTGCCTCGAGGCCAGCGCGCCCCTGGCCCCCGTCACCGAGAGCCGGCTGCTTAGCACCCGGCTCGCCGAGGTGGCCGAGGGCAAGGGCTTCCTGCTCCAGGGCGGCGACTGCGCCGAAACCTTCGCCGAGTTCGGCGCCGACAAGGTGCGGCGGAGCTTCAACCTGCTGCTGCAGATGGCGGCGATGCTCAGCGAAGCCTCGGACGGCGAGGTGGTGAAGGTCGCGCGCATGGCCGGCCAGTTCGCCAAGCCCCGCTCGGCGGAAACGGAGACTCTCGGCGGGCTCACCCTCCCCTCCTATCGCGGCGACATCGTCAACGGTCCGGATTTCGACGCGCGGAGCCGGACTCCCGATCCGCTGCGCATGCTGGAGGCGCACCGGCAGTCGCGGGTCACGATCGACCTGCTCAAGGCCTATTCCGCCGCCGCTTATGCCGACCTTTCCGAGATTCACCGTGTCGCCCGCCGCCGGCTCGGCCTTGCCTTCGACCATGTTACGCCGGAGGGCGACAGCGCCGGGCCGGTCGACATGTTCACCAGCCACGAAGCGCTCCTGCTCAATTACGAGCAGGCGCTGACTCGCCGGGACGAGCTCACCGAAAGCTGGTGGGCGACCAGCGCGCATATGATCTGGATCGGCGAGCGCACCCGCCAGCTCGACGGTGCCCATGTCGACTATGCCAGCGGCATCGCCAACACGATCGGCCTGAAATGCGGGCCGACGCTGGAGGCGGACGAGCTGCTGCGCCTGATCGACCGGCTCGATCCGGCCAACCGGCCCGGCCGCCTCGTCCTGATCGGCCGCTTCGGCGCGGACCGGGCCGCCGAGCGCCTGCCCGCCTTGATGTGCGCGACCCGGGCGGCGGGCCGCAAGGCGCTCTGGGCGATCGACCCGATGCACGGCAACACCGTCGCCGCCGCCGGCCGCAAGACCCGGCTGGTCCCCGACATCCTCGCCGAATTGCGCACCTTCTTCGAGGTCGCCGCAGCCGAGGACGTGCATCCGGGCGGAATCCACCTGGAGATGACCGGCGAGGAGGTCACCGAATGCCTCGGCGGCACGCGCGGTCTGCGCGAGGAGGATCTCGGCCGGCGCTACCTCACCCATTGCGACCCGCGGCTGAACGGCGCGCAGGCGCTGGACATCGCCGCCGAAGTCACCCGGCTCCTCCAGGAGGGGACGCGCATAGCGTCCGACGCGGCATGACCGCAGTGGCGGACAAGGCGCTGCTACGCGCATCACCGGGCGGCGCGCTCAAGGGGCATGCCGCGGTGCCGGGCGACAAGTCCATCTCCCACCGCGCCCTCATCCTTGGCGCGCTCGCCGAGGGTGAGACCAGGATCGAGGGCCTGCTCGAGGGGCGGGACGTGCTCGACACCGCGGCGGCGTTGCGTGCGCTGGGCGCCCAGGTGAACCGGCTCGGCGAAGGCGCCTGGGCGGTGCGCGGCGCGCCCTGGCGTTCTCCTGACGGGCCGGTCGACTGCGGCAATTCCGGCACCGGCGCGCGGCTGCTGCTTGGCGCAGCAGCGGGCTTCCCGATCGAGGTGACGTTCACCGGCGATGCCTCCCTGCGCGCGCGCCCGATGGCCCGCGTGCTGGACCCGCTCCGCCAGATGGGCGCGCGTACTGGCCCGGGCGACCGGCTGCCGGAGCGGGTCCAGCTACGGAGAAGATGCTCCGCGCCTTCGGCTGCGACGTCGAGGTCGAGGGCAATGTCGTCCGGCTCGGGAGGAGCCGCCGCCTGACCGCGACCGACATCATGGTGCCCGGCGATCCCTCCTCGGCCGCCTTCCCGCTGGTCGCCGGGCTGATCGTCCCCGGCTCGGAGGTCACCGTCCATGGCGTCCTCATGAATCCGCTGCGCACGGGCCTCTTCCGCACATTGCTCGACATGGGCGCGGACCTGAGCTTCGCCAACCGCCGTGAGGTCGGCGGCGAGGAGGTCGCGGACGTCACCGCGCGCCATTGCCTGCTCAACGCCGTCGAGGTCGAGCCGGAGCGGGCGCCGTCGATGATCGATGAATATCCGATCCTCGCGGTCGCCGCCGCCTTTGCCGCGGGCCAGACCATGCTGCACGGCCTCGGCGAATTGCGGGTCAAGGAAAGCGACCGGCTCGGCGCGATCATCGCCGGCCTCCGCCGCTGCGGCGTCTCCGCCGGCCTGATTGGTGACGCCCGCCAGGGCGACACCTTGATGATCGACGGCTGCGACGGTGCTCCGTCGGGCGGGGCCATCGTCGCGACCCATGGCGACCATCGCATCGCGATGAGCTTCCTCGTCCTCGGGCTCGCCGCGCGGGCGCCGGTGGCGGTGGACCAGGCGGAGATGATCGGCACCAGCTTCCCCGGCTTCGGCCCGCTGATGGCCTCGCTCGGCGCCCGCATCGGAGACGCCCGGTGAGGGGCGTCGTCGCCTGTCAGGGCAAGCCCGGCGCCTATGCGCACGAGGCCTGCCGGCGGTTCCTGACGCCCCAGGAGGCGATCAACACCGCCGTCGGCGCCCGCCTGCTTGCCGACCGCCGCAATAAGAAGAAGGCCGCGGTCGCCTCCGAGGCGGCGGCCTTGGCCAACGCTTTGACCATCCTGCGCCGCAACGTCCATGACCATCCCGACAATGCGACGACCTTCTGCATCGTCGCGCGGGATTCCGGGGACGACGGACCTCAAATATGAGCCTCAACAGCTTCGGCCGCGTCTTCTGCTTCTCGACTTGGGGCGAGAGCCACGGGCCGGCGATCGGGGCATTGGTGGACGGCTGCCCGCCGGGGCTCGCGCTCAGCGAGGCGGACATCCAGCCCTGGCTGGACCGGCGGCGGCCGGGGCAGAACCGCTTCACCACCCAGCGCCGCGAGCCGGACCAGGTCCGCATCCTCTCCGGTGTGTTCGAGGGGCGCACCACCGGCACGCCGATCAGCCTGATGATCGACAATGTCGACCAGCGCACAAAGGATTATGCCGGGATCGCGGAGGCTTACCGGCCCGGCCATGCCGACTTCACCTACCAGGCCAAATATGGTCTTCGCGACTGGCGCGGCTCGGGCCGGGCCTCGGCGCGGGAGACGGCGTCGCGGGTGGCGGCCGGCGCTGTGGCGCGGCTGGTCATCCCCGAGGTGGCGATCCGGGCCTATCTCGTCGAGCTTGGCGGTGACGCCATCGACTATGCGGCGTCGGAAGATGCTGAAATTGATAACAATCCCTTTTTCTGCCCGGACGCTGCCGCGGCCGCGCGCTGGCAGGACCTGGTCGATGACGCGCGCAAGGCCGGCAGCTCGCTCGGTGCGGTGGTGGAATGCGTCGCCACGGGCGTACCCGCAGGTTGGGGAGCGCCGCTCTACGCCAAGCTGGACAGCGAGCTTGCGGCCGCCTGCATGTCGGTGAACGCGGTGAAGGGCGTCGAGATCGGCGACGGCTTTGCGGCCGCGCGCCTGTCCGGCGAGGACAATGCCGATGCGATGCGGGCAGGCGCGGACGGGGCGCCGCGCTTCCTCTCCAATCATGCGGGCGGCGTGCTCGGCGGCATCTCGACCGGCCAGCCGGTGGTGGTCCGCGCCGCGTTCAAGCCGACCTCGTCGATCCTGACCCCACAGCTGACCGTGGATCACTTGGGCGCCGAGATTGAGATCGTCACCAAAGGCCGCCACGATCCCTGCGTCGCGATCCGCGGCGCGCCGGTGATCGAGGCGATGGTCGCTTTGGTCCTCGCCGACCAGAAATTCCTCCACCGCGCGCAATGCGGAGAGGCGCGGTGAGCGCGGTCGAGGTCGCGCTCGGCCTGCGCAGTTACGAGGTGCTGATCGAGAATGGCCTGCTCGGCCAGGCCGGCGACATCCTCGCGCCGCTCGCCCGCAACGGCCGGCTTGTCGTGGTCAGCGATGAGAATGTCTGGGCCGCGCTTGGACCGGACTTCCTTGCCGGCCTCGGCGGCATCAGGGCCGAACCGATCATCCTCCCGCCCGGCGAGGGCACGAAAAGCTGGGCACAGCTGGCCGCCCTGGTCGAACGTCTGCTCGAAGCCGGCGTCGAGCGCGCTGACCATATCGTGGCGTTTGGCGGGGGCGTGATCGGCGACCTGGTCGGCTTCGCCGCCGCAATCCTGAAGCGTGGCTGCCACTTCGTGCAGATCCCGACCTCCCTGCTCGCCCAGGTCGACAGCTCGGTCGGCGGCAAGACCGCGATCAACACGCAGGCCGGCAAGAATCTGGTCGGCGCCTTCCACCAGCCCGCCATGGTGCTCATCGATCCCGCCTGCCTCGACACATTGCCGAGGCGCCAGCTTCGTGCCGGTTATGCCGAGGTGGTCAAATACGGTCTGATCGGCGACCCGGATTTCTTCGCCTGGTGCGAGGCGAACGGCGCGGCCCTGCTCGCCGGCGATCCGGCCGCGCGGCTTCATGCCATCGAGACCACCGTCGCCGCCAAGGCCGCGGTCGTCGCCGAGGACGAGCGCGAGACGACGGGCCGCCGCGCCTTGCTCAATCTCGGCCACACCTTTGCCCATGCGCTGGAAGCGGAGACGGGGTTCTCCGACGACCTGTTACACGGCGAGGCGGTGGCGCTGGGCATGGCCCTCGCCTTCCGTTTCTCCGCCGAGCGCGGCCTCTGCAGCACTGCCGACGCGGCCCGGGTCGCCGCCCATCTTGAGAGCGTCGGCCTCCCCACCCGCCTCCCCGTCGGCACCGGCGCGTCGCTCGCCGCCCAAATGGCGCAGGACAAGAAAGCCAGCGGCGGGCGCGTTCCCTTCATCCTCGCCCGCGGCATTGGCCGGGCGTTCGTTGATGAGTCGGTGGACCTGGCCGAGGTCGCCGCCTTCCTCGACCGGCAGCGGTTGACGGCCCCGGCCGTTACCGCCTAGTCACTCGGGCGATGACCAAGGGCACCACCGTCACGACCAAAGCAGCCCGCGCAAGCTGGTGGCGCGGCGCGTGCGCTGGCGTGCCCGCCTGGCGATGGCGGAACGGTCTTTAAGGACCGCTTTCCGACCACCGACCCGAAAGGCCCGCCGCAAGGCGGGTTTCTTTTTGCCCTCACGCCAGGAATCATCATGATCATCGTCCTCAAGCCCGAATGCCCCGCCGACGCCGCGCAGGCCCTGCTCGACCGGATCGCCGGGGCCGGCCTCAAACCCCTCCACATGCCCGGCGCGGAGCGGGTCGTACTCGGCGCGCTCGGCGACGAACGGGTGCTCGCCGGGCTCCAGCTCGAAAGCCATCCGATGGTGGAATCGGTGAAGCCGATCCTCGCCCCGTACAAACTGGTCGCCCGCGACCTCCACCCGCATGACAGCCTCGTCCAGTTCGGCGGGCTCGCGATCGGCGGGCGCGGCTTCGCGGTGATCGCCGGGCCCTGCGCGGTCGAGAGCCTGGAACAGGTGCGCGAGACCGCCGACGCGGTGAAGGCCGCGGGCGCGAAGGCGCTCAGGGCGGGCGCCTACAAGCCGCGGACCAGCCCCTATGGCTTTGCCGGCCACGGTCCGGAAGGGCTCAGGATCCTGCGCGAGGTGAGCGATTCGGTGGACCTGCCCATCGTCACCGAGGTGATGGACACGGCCGACGTCGACCTCGTCGCCGAACATGCCGATGCGCTGCAGATCGGCGCGCGCAACATGCAGAATTTCGCACTGCTCCGCGCCGTCGGCACGTCGGGCAAGCCGGTGCTGCTGAAGCGCGGACTTTCGGCCAGGATCGAGGAATTGCTGCTCGCCGCCGAATATCTGCTCGCCGCCGGCAACGACCAGGTCGTGCTCTGCGAGCGCGGCATCCGCACCTTCGAGACGGCAACGCGCAACACGCTCGATCTCAACGCCATCCCCTACATCAAGCAGAAGACCCACCTGCCGGTGCTCGTCGACCCCTCGCACGGCACCGGTATCCGCGATCTGGTGACGCCGATGTCGCTGGCGGCGGCGGCCTGCGGGGCGGACGGGATCATCGTCGAGGTGCATCGCGACCCCGCCGCCGCCCTCTCCGACGGCGCCCAGTCGCTCTTTCCAGACCAGTTCGCCTCGCTGATGAGGGCGCTCGGGCCGGTGGTTCGCGCGGTCGGGCGGACGCTGGCATGAGCACGCGGCCGCCCGGCGAAGGCGAGGCGCTGGCTTTGTTCCGGGTCCTGCCCGAGGACCGTGATGCGCTCGCTCTCTACGCCGCGCTCAGCGACGGCGGACGGCGGCCGGACACGATGCTGTTCGAGCGCTCGACCGGGCCGGGTCTGCTGCTCGACCGCGCGGCGGTCCGCGCCGAATGCCGCGGGCATGAGGTCGTGCTCACCGCTCTGTCCGAGGGGGGGCGCAATGTCCTCGCCACCGTCGCGGAACGGCTGGCGGCCTATCTTGCCGGACGGGCGCCGGACCGCCTGCTGCTCCGCTTTCCGCCGCCGACCGGAGTCGATGCGGCGGAACGGCTCGCGGCGCCCTCCCCGTTCGATACGGTCCGCGCGCTGACCCTGGACCTCGGCGCCTCCGAGGCCGAGCCCTTTGCACTCTGCGCGCCGGGCGTGATCGCCTTCGACCATGTCGACCTGTTCGAGACCCTGCCCGGCCCGGCCGAGGACCCGCTCGGCTTTCCCGATTTCGTCTTCTGGCTCGCCGAATCCCTGATTGTCTTCGAACCGGGCGCCCGTCCCCGCGCCATTTGCACCGCTTTCGGCTCGGCCGAGCCGGAGGCCGCGACCCGCGCTTATTTCGGCGCGCAGCAAAGGCTTGCCGAGCTCGTCGCGCGCTGCGCGAAGGCGCCGGATTTCGTCTTCGCCGCGCCGCCGCCGGGCCAGCCCGATTTCAGCCGGGTCGACCTCGACGATGCCGCTTACGAAGCGCTGGTCGCAAGGATGAAGGGCCATATCGCCGACGGCGACGTCTATCAGATCGTCCCGTCGCGCACCTTTCGCAGCCCCTGCCGCGCGCCGCTCCACGCTTATGCCGCGATCCGCTCGCTCGACCGCGGTCCCTATCAATATTTCGTCTCCGGCGGCGACCATATCCTGTTCGGGGCCTCGCCCGAAACCTCGGTCCGGATCTTCCGCGGCGAGGCTGGCCGCCAGGTCGAGGTGAAGCCGATCGCCGGCACCCGCCCCCGCGGCGCGACTCCGGACGAGGACGACCGGCTCGAGGCCGAGATGCGGCTCGATCACAAGGAGCTGGCCGAGCATATGATGCTCGTCGATCTGGCGCGGAACGACGTCGCCCGGATCAGCACGCCGGGCACCCGGCGGGTCGCGCAGCTGATGAATGTCGAGCGCTACGCCCGGGTCATGCATCTCGTCTCCTCGGTGGTCGGCACTCTCCGCCCGGACCTCGACGCCTTCGCGGCGCTGCAGGCCTGCCTCAACGTCGGCACCCTCTCCGGCGCGCCGAAACTCCGCGCCACCGAATTGCTCCGGCTGGCCGAGCGCACCAGGCGCGGCCCCTATGGCGGCGCGGTCGGCTGGGTGAATGGCGAGGGGCTGATGGACACGGCAGTGGTGATCCGCTCGGCCGTCGTCCGCGACGGTACCGCTTTCGTCCGCGCCGGCGCCGGCATCGTCCATGACAGCGACCCGCGCGCCGAGGCGGACGAGACCAAGCGCAAGGCCTCGGCTCTGCTTTCCGTCCTCGCCGGGGTGGAGGCCGCGGCATGACCCGTCATGTCCTGCTGATCGACAATCTGGACAGTTTCACCTTCAACCTGGTGGAGGCGTTCGAGCGGCTGGGCGCGGCCGTGCAGGTGCTGCGCAACCGGGTCGAGGCGGCCCGCGCGCTCGAGATCGCCGAGGCGAAAGACGCGCTGATCGTTCTCTCTCCCGGCCCCGGCCGCCCCGAAGAGGCGGGCTGCTGCCTCGAACTGATCGCGCTGGCCAAAGGCCGGGTTCCGCTGCTCGGCGTCTGCCTCGGTCACCAGGCGATCGTCCGGGAGGCGGGCGGGATCGTGGAGCGCGCGCTTGTGCCGGTACATGGCAAGGTCTCCTTCCTCCCCCATGACGGCGCCGGCCCGCTGCGCGGGCTCGCCAGCCCGCTCGGCATCGGCCGCTATCACAGCCTCTGCACCCGCAACCTGCCGCCACGCTTCACCATCCATGCCGAGATTGACGCCATGGCGATGGCGATCAGCGACGCCCAGGCCCGCCAGGTGGGCCTGCAATTCCACCCGGAGTCGATCCTGACGCGAAGCGGCGATATGATCCTCGCCAACATTCTCGGCGAGCTCTGAATCGATGGACCATTTCCAGCTGCGCGGCGGCATCCTGCATTGCGAGGACGTACCCCTCACCCGGATCGCCGCGGCGGTGGGGACTCCGGTCTACATCTATTCAACCGCGACCATGGAGCGGCACGCCCGTGTCTTCCGCGCCGCGGTTTCAGGCTGCGGCCGTGACCCCCTCACCGCCTTCGCGGTCAAGGCCAATCCCAATGCCGGGGTGCTCGCCACCCTGGCCGCCGAGGGGTTGGGCGCCGACGTCGTCTCGATCGGCGAATATCGCCGTGCCGTCGCTGCCGGCGTCGTCACCGGCGACATCGTCTTCTCCGGGGTCGGCAAGACCGCGGTCGAGATGGCCGAGGCGCTGAAGGGCGGCCTCTGCCAGTTCAACATAGAATCCGTCGAGGAAGCGGAGATGCTCTCCGCCGTCGCCACCGAGCTGGCGGTGGACGCGCCCGTCGCCTTCCGGGTCAATCCGGACGTGGAAGCCGGCACCCATGCCAAGATCTCCACCGGCGCTTCCTACAACAAGTTCGGCGTGCCGCTCGACAGCGCGCCGGATGCCTATGCCCGCGCGCGCGCGCTTCCGGGGCTCCGAGTGCAGGGCGTCGCTGTCCATATCGGCAGCCAGCTCACCGACCTCGCCCCGCTCGAGGCTGCCTTCCGCAAGGTCGGCGCCCTGATCGCCGCCCTGCGCCAGGCCGGGCACATGATCAGCCATGCCGATCTCGGCGGCGGCCTCGGCGTTCCTTATGACCGCGACCGGCCGGCGCCGCCGCTCCCCGAAGCCTATGGCAGGATGGTCGAGGGGATCGTGAAGGACTGGGACGCCCGTCTGATTTTCGAGCCGGGCCGGATGATCGTCGCCAATGCCGGCGTGCTGCTGAGCCGGGTGATCCGGGTGAAGCCGGGCGTCCCCGATCCCTTCGTGATCGCCGACGCGGGGATGAACGATCTGATGCGGCCGGCGCTCTACGACGCGCATCACGAGATCGACCCGGTCCAGCCGACCGGCGAGCGGATGATCGCGAACGTGGTCGGACCGGTCTGCGAGACCGGCGACACCTTCGCGATGGGACGGGAGATGGGTCGGGTCGGGGCGGAGGACCTGCTCGTCTTCCGCACCGCCGGCGCCTATGCCGCGACCATGGCCAGCACCTATAACAGCCGCCCGCTCACCGCCGAGGTGATCGTGCGCGGCGATCGCTGGGCGCTGGTCCGCCCGCGCCAGGACCTCGAGGCGCTGATTCGCGCCGACACGCTGCCGCCCTGGCTGGTGCCCGTCGCCTGAAACTCTCATTGCCCGCGCGTCGCGGCGGTGCCAGAACCGGGACTCTCTCGAGCCAGGGGGGACGAACCACATGGCTTCGACACGCAGCGGCGCAGCGCCCGCCCCGAGGTCGGCATGACCGTCATCGCCGCCTATCTCTACCGCCACGGCAAGAGGGTCCGCGAGGTCTCGATCGACGAGAAGATCGAATGTCCGCACGACAAGTCGGAATTCGTCTGGATCGGCATCGCCAATCCCACGATCGAGGAGCTGCGCACCCTCCAGCTTCACTATGATCTGCATCCGCTCGCGGTCGAGGATGCGCTGAAGGCGGACCAGCTGCCGAAGGTCGACGTCTATGGCGACCAGCTCTTCGTCGTCGCCCGCACCGCGCATCTGGACAATGGCGTGATCGCCTATGGCGAAACGGCGATGTTCGTCGGCCACAGCCACATCATCTCGGTCCGCCACGTCTCGGCCCGCACCCACCGCAGCCTGCGCGACCAGCTGGAGGCAGCGCCGACCCTGCTCATGCACGGCGTCGACTATGTCCTCCACGCCATCCTCGACTTCGTCGTCGACGGCTATCTGCCGATGGTCGAGACGATCGAGGAAGAGGTGCTGGAGATGGAGAATCACGCGATCGACAATTTCCTCGGCCGCGACGAGATCAACCGTATCTTCACGTTGCGCCGCGAGCTGATCCGCTTCCAGCGCGTGCTGGTGCCGATGGGCGAGGTGGCGGGCAAGTTCGCCAGCCAGCACCTGCCCTGCATCGATGCCGACACCCGTCCCTATTTCAACGACGTGCTCGACCATGTCCGCCGGGTGCAGGCGATGGTCGACGGCCTGCGCGAGGTGCTGAGCTCGGTGTTCGAGTTCAGCAACCTGCTCGAGCAGCAGCGCACCGGCACGATCACCCGCCAGCTCGCTGCCTGGGCCGCGATCCTTGCCGTGCCGACCGCCATTGCCGGCATTTACGGCATGAATTTCGAGCATATGCCCGAGCTGAAAAGCGTTTTCGGCTATCCCGCGGTGCTGGCGGTGATCGTCGGAATCTGCGCATTGCTTTACTGGCGCTTCAAGAAGGCGCGCTGGCTCTGACCCCCTTGCCTGGTTGGCACAGGCTGCGATGATGCGGGAATGGCAGGGCAAGCCGGCATCGAGGCGCTGATGCATGTCGTGGCGGCGCAATGGTGCTTGGGTCACCGGCTATGCGGCCCGGATGGCTGCGGGGACGTCAGGCGCTTCATCCCGGCTTCGGGGACCGTCACCGCCGACCAGTTCGCGGACTGGGTCTTGCTTTCCTCCGATCCGGACGCGCAGGGCTCCGAGCCCGTATGGCAACGCGCCCGCGCAGAAATCCGCGAAGCCTTCGTCACCCATATGGGCGGCGAGGAGGTGGACGCTTCCCGGCTGCAATGGCCACATGAATATCTGCCTCTACCCGATCCCGAGGCATTCACGCGCAACCTCACCCAGGAAGAGCTGCTCGGCTATCGGGAGACATATGGCGAGAGATCGCGCGAATGGATCCTGGCCCAGAATGAACTGCGTCGCCGCAACGGCCCATCAACCCGCTCCGTGCTGATCTTCTGGGCGGCGATGCTGGCCTTGTTCGGCCTGCTGTGCTGGTTCCACCCGTGGTCCTGATCGGAGGTGGGCGGAGGGGGATGGTGGACAGGGCTGGATTCGAACCAGCGTACGGAAACCCGGGCAGATTTACAGTCTGCTGCCTTTAACCACTCGGCCACCTGTCCATGGGGCCCGATTATCGGAAGGCGGCTCCAATGACGAATGGCCGCCCCTCTGTCAACGCTTGCAACCGCCCGAGGTGCCCGGCATGGGAACCCCATGCGACGCAAGGCCCGGCAGGCGAGCAAGCCCGAGAACCGCCCCCGCTTCTGGGGCCGCCACGCGGTCGCCGCGGCGCTCGCCAATCCGGAGCGGCACATCCACCGGATCTGGGTGACGCGCGAGGCGGCGGCGCAGTACGACATCCCGACGGCGATCCCCGTCACCTTCGCCGACGGCGCCGACCTCGGCCGGCTGGTGCCGCGCGAGGCGCCGCACCAGGGCATCGTCGCCGAGGTCGAGCGGCTGGACCTCGGCGGCCGCCTTCGGCGCGCTCGGCATCGTCACCCAGGACCGGCACGCCCCGCCCGAATCCGGCGCGCTGGCCAAGGCCGCCTCGGGGGCGCTGGAGACCATGCCCTGGGTGCGCGTCGTCAACCTGGCGCGGGCGCTGGACGATATCGCGGCGGCGGGCTTCTGGCGGATCGGGCTGACCGGCGAGGCGGGGCAGACCCTCGCCGAGGCGCTCGGCCCGGCCAGGGTCGCGCTCGTGCTCGGCGCCGAGGGCGAGGGCATGCGCCAGAATACCGAGACGCATTGCGACGCGCTGGCGCGCCTGCCGATCAGCGGCATCGAAAGCCTGAACGTCTCCAACGCCGCGGCCGTCGCCCTGTACGCCGCGAGCGTCGCGCGCTAGCCACCCTTCCGGGGGTAAAGCGATGAAATTCTGGCTCATTCTGTTTGCCGTGCTGCTTCTGGCCACGCCTGCCACGGCCCGAACCGCGCCGCCCCGCATCACGATCGACGTGACCGCCACCGGCGTGCGGATCAGCTACGCCTTGCCCGCTCCGGTGCGGGCCCTCGCCGTCCGGGCGCCCGCGCAGAGCGGTCCGCCCCCGGGCACGCACATTGCTTCGCTCGAGCCGGGCCTCGCCTATCGGCGCGGGCGGATCGAGAGCGAGACGCCGTTCCGCCGCGCCACTCTCCTGATCACGCCCGACGATGGCGAGGTCGACAGCGTCTACCCTTTGCTCAGCCGCATCGCCGGCCGCGGCTTCGTCCTGTTCGCCCCCTATGTCCTGCCCGATGCGCCTTTCGCCGCCCGCATCGCCATTGGCGGCGGCCGCTATCGCCCGCTCCGGCGGGCCGAGGCGGCGGGCGGCTATGTGCTGGTCGGCGCGGCACCGGCCCTGCACGGCCCCATCCGCAGCCTCGCATCGGCGAACACCTCGCCTGCGCTCCAGGGCCTGCTCCACGCGCGCGCCGGCGCCCTGCTCGATTTCTATGCCGGCCGGCTGCACCGGCGTCTGGCAAGACAGCCCGTCCTGGTCGTCTCCGTCGTCGACGAGCCGGCCGACCCTCAGCATCATTTCTTCCGCGGCGACGTCACCCCGAACGGGTTCGTGCTGCTCCGCTTCCACGGCAACGCGAGCCAGATCGCCGACCCCAATTCGACCCGCCAGTTCACCGCCTTCCTCGCCCACGAGCTCTTCCATCTCTGGAACCGGCGCAGCCGCGACTATCCTGCCGGCGAGGCCTGGCTGCATGAAGGCTCGGCGGAATATTATTCATGGCTCGCGGTGGCGGCCCTCTGGCCGGAGGAGATGTCGCTCGAACGCAATCTGCAGAGCGCGCTCAGCGCCTGCATGGCCTTCCTCGGCCCGCGCCCGCTGACCGCGACGACCGAGGAGCGCGCCGGGCTGCGTTATCCCTGCGGCGCGCTCGCCCAGTGGATCGCCGATCTGGGCGCGCGCGGGGCCTCGGGCGGACGCCGCACCGGCCTCGACCTCTGGGCGCGGCTGGTCGCCGGCGGCGTTTACAGCCTGGCGGACTTCCGTGCCGCCAGTGTTGCCCTGGCGCCGGCCACGGCGCCCTTGCTCGGGCGCTTCATCGACAGCGGGCTGGGCTGGGAGGCGCTGGCGCCCGCCTTGACCAGGCAGGGCGCCGAGCTTGAAGGCAATCCGCCGTCAGGCATGGCGCTGCGCTTTGCTGCCGCGCGGGCGATCGCCCTCTCGCTCTGCTCCGGCTTCAGCGGCGCCGGCAGCACCAGCGACGCAGCCTATTTCACCGGCGATTGCGGGGCGCTCGGCAGCCAGGTGTATCTCGTCCGGGTGGCGGGGCTCGATCCGATGGCCGCGCCGCAGGCCGTCTACGGGCGCGTCCGCGACGCCTGCGCGGCCCGCCAGGAGCTCGCCCTGACGTTGCGCGCGAACGGGTCGGTCGAGGAGCGCCGGGTCCGCTGCACGACCGCCGTCGAGCCCGCGGTGCCGGACATCGTCATCCGCCGCGCGCTGCCGCTCAGTCCTCCGGCGCGATCTGCACCCTGAGGCCGTCCAGCTCCGCGGTGTAGAGGATCTGGCATGAAAGCCTGCTCACCCCGTTCTTGTGGTCGGAGGTGTCGAGCAGATCGTCCTCGTCGGCATTGCGGGCGCCGGTCCTGGCGAACCAGTCCGGATCGACATGGACGTGGCAGGTCGCGCAGGAGCAGCAGCCGCCGCAGAGCGCGAGCAGTTCGTCGAAGCCGTTGTCGCGGATATTCTCCATCACGCTCCAGCCGACCTTGCCCTCAACGGTGCGTTCGGTGCCGTCACGGGTCACGATCGTCAGGCTGGGCATGGGGATCCTTGGAAGCAAGAAATGGGAGGCGTTCGCCGCGCCCTATGCTAGGCGCTCGGCCCAAGTGCAAGACGGGAGCGGGTTTTGGGGATTTCCAAGGCGGATCTGGGGAAGAGCCTGGAGGCCCTGGCCAGACGCGAGCCGGCTTTTGCCCCGGCGCTGGCCCGGGTCGGCGTCCCGGAGCCACGCACCGGCGACAAGGGCTATGTCACCCTGCTCCGCGCGATCATCGGCCAGCAGGTCTCGGTCGCCTCCGCCACCGCGATCTGGAACAGGCTCGAGGTCCAGACCGGCGGCGCCCACGATCCCGCCAACATGGCGCGGACCGGCGACGAGGGCCTGCGCGCCGCCGGCCTCTCCCGCCAGAAAATGGCCTATGCGCGCAGCCTCTCCGAGGAGGTGCTCTCCGGCCGCCTCGATTTCGACGCGCTCCCCGCCGACGACGAGGAGGCGATCGCCCGCCTGACCAGCGTCAGGGGCATCGGCCGCTGGACCGCCGAAATCTACCTGCTCTTCGCCGAAGGCCGACCGGACGTCTTTCCCGCGGGCGACCTCGCCGTGCAGATCGAGCTCGGCGTCATCCTCGGTCTGGAGGAACGGCCCAGCGAAAAAGCGATCCGCGCCCTCGCCGAGCCCTGGAGCCCCCACCGCGGCGCGGCGGCGGTCTTTGCCTGGCATCATCGTCGGGCCGGCGCGCCTGCGGTCTGATCCGCCCTAGAACAGGCTGAAGGCGAATCTCTTCGGCGCGTCCGGGCCGTAACCCGGCGGCGGATCGCGCCAGGGCGGCGGGGCGACCGCGACGAGGCGGAGGCTCTGGCCCTCGGCGACGCGGATCGGCTGGTTCTGGCCCATGACCTGCTCGCCGACCGTGCTGACCGCAACGCGCAGCCGGACCCGGCCGGCCCAGACGCAGGTGACGTCGAGCGGGCAGCGGCTGTCCTCGATCAACTCGAGCGGGCGGATCCGGATGACGCCGAGCCGCACCTCTTCGCCGATCCGCGCCGTCACCGTGCCCGGCGCGGTGAACTGCCGCTCGACCGCCTCGATCCGGGCGCGGACCTGGTCCGACATCTGTGGCGCGCTCGGCCCCACCGGCGCGCCCGCGCAGCCCGCCAGCATCAGCATCGACAGCCCAATCATCCGCATTCTCTTCTCCTCCGCCCGCAGGATAGCGAAGCTTGCGCTGCAATCGAAGCGGGATGATAACCGGTCTGTCATGAGGCCGCGTCAGCTTCTCGCCGCCCTCCTCGCCCTCGGCTGCGCGCCGGCGCCCGCGCAGACCAATCAGGATGCCCCGGCCACCGGCCCGCATGGCGAGGAGCAGGCGATCATGGAGCGGATCGAACGCGACGTCCGCCTGCCCGCAGGCGCGGACGCGCTTTACTCCTATTCACGCTTCTATGCCTGGCAGGAGCGCGAGGACGGCGTCCGCAAGGTGGTGGCGGTCTATCAGAACCTCACGCCCGCGCCGCGCGGCGGTCGCTGGGTGACCGAGGATGAGCTGCCGCTGATCTCGGACGGCGGCTGCGGCGTGATCTCGCTGAGCTACGACGTCGCGACGCAGCGGATCGAGCACGTCTCCTGCAACGGCTTGGCCTGAGGGGGGAGCAATGCGCGATTTTTATGAAGGCGACCGCATTCTCGCCCAGTGGAATGGCGGCCCGTTCTGGTTTCCCGGCCGGGTGCACAGCGTCGCCGGCGACGGCTCGGTGGCGGTCCGCTATGACGACGGGATGAGCGACATCCGCCCCGCCAATCAGGTGAAGCCGTTCGACTGGGAGGCGGGCAGCCGGATCGACGCGATCTGGTCGGGCAACGAGCAATGGTATGCGGCGCGGATCATTGAGATCGAGGCGGATGGCCGCACCGTCGAGGTCCGCTTCGAGGATGACGGGATCAGGGAGACCCGCGACACCGGCCAGTGCCGCTCGAGCTGAGCGGATCGACCGGGACAGTGATTGGTCATCCCGGCGGAGGCCGGGATGACCAATATGGGGTGCGAACCGGCCGAGCTATTCCGCCGCCTCGCGGTAAAAGCCGCCTCCGCCGCTCGTCTCGCGCAGCTCCGGGAAGGCGTCATGATAGCCGTATTGCACGACCGCCCGCAGATTGTAGGAGCTGGCCGCGGCCGGGCGCCTCGGCGGCACCGGCGCCGGCGGAATCATCCGCGGCCGGCCCTGCGGCCGACGGACGACCATGTCCCTGAACCATTCGCCGACATAGGTGCCGTCGAACCGGTGCACCCGGCAGCCGACGATCCGCCCCAGCGGTTCACCCGTCAGATCGTAAATGGTGGTTTCGAAGACGAAGCCGACGGGCTGGCCGTCGGTCGAATACACATACATCGCCACTGATACATTGTCCCCGCACGCGGCAGGGCTTACCTGCCCCACCCACGGCAATGATCCTGTCCCATAGCCGGGGCGGTGGGAAGCGCCGCAAGCGCCTGCTGCGACGACTTGTTTTCCCAAGAAGGCGGGCGGAATATAAAGGCCGGCCGGAGCGGCGCGGGCGCGCGCCAAGTCGTTGCAGGAGCGTTACAAGATGCCGAGATTCGTTACCGCCTCGCTGCTCGTCCTCGCCCTAGGGGCGGGGCCGGGTCTCGCCCAGCCGGCCGGCACGCCGGCGCGGCCGCCCGCGGGAACGGCGCCCAC
>SMEU01000004.1_pt1 | contig 22789 bp, 22 predicted proteins | sample 2456051 | NCBI WGS metagenome assembly SMEU01 (sample SAMN10132600, study PRJNA489261) | soil metagenome | isolation source: day120 un-amended silt loam soil | place: USA | collected 2015-05-01
GTCGGCACCGTCGCGCTGCAGGTGAACGGCCGTGCCGAGATCAACGCCTATGGCCTCGGCGCGGTCACGATCGGCGGCCGGCCGGCCTGCATGCTCAGCGGCCCCGGCGTGGCGCAGGTCCGCTGCGGCGACCGCTCAGACCAGGGCCAGGCCCACTAGTTCGCCGAGCAAGGCGGGCGGCAGCGAGTCCAGCCCCTCCTGCGCTCCGCCCAGGTCCGGCGGCGCGTCGCCGGGGCCCAGATAGCGCCAGCCCTGATGGGCGCGCTTCGGCCAGAGGTGCACCGGCATCAAGACCGGATCGAGCCGGATGATCGTCCGCCCGTCGCCCTCGCGCACGGCGAAGCCGAGGATGGTGTTGCGCGCGATCAGCCGGTGCTTGACGATCCAGTAGAGCGAGCCGCCGAGCAAAGCCTCCGCCCGCTTCGGCATGAAGCGGGTGACGAGCGGCACGACGCCGCCCTCGAGCCGCAGGCGCTGCCGCTCGGCCAGCGCCTCGAGGCTCGCGCAGCCGACCGCGACCTTGCTCAGATGGAGATTCGCCATCGACCCCCGATGGGGGTTCGGCGGCCCGGGATCAACCCACCAGGCCCGAGGCGACGGCGAGCCCGAGGAAGACGAGGAAGCCCATCGAATCGGTGGTCATCGTCACGAACACCGACGAGGCCACTGCCGGGTCGGCGCCAGCCCGCTCGAGGGTCAACGGCACGAGCACGCCGGCGAGGCCCGCAATCACGATGTTCGCCATCATCGCCACCGCGATCACCCCGCCCAGCGCCATGTTCTGGAAGACGAGCGAGACGCCGATGCCGATCACCAGGGCGACGCTGACCCCGTTGAGCAGGGCCACCCTGACTTCGCGCCCGACAGCGCGCCAGCTGTTCGAGCGGGTCAGCTGGTTGGTGGCGAGCGCGCGCACGGTCACCGCCAGCGTCTGGGTGCCGGCATTGCCGCCGACCCCGGCGACGATCGGCATCAGCGTGGCCAGCGCCACCATCTTGGCGATCGCGCCCTCGAAGAAGCTGATGATCGTCGAGGCGACCAGAGCAGTCACCAGATTGGCGATCAGCCAGCGCACCCGCGCCTTGTAGCTGTCGAGCACGGGCTCGTTGATGTCGCCCTCGACGCCGGCGCCGGAGAGCAAAAGCGCGTCCTCGCTCGCTTCCTCCTGGATGATGTGGACGACGTCGTCGGCGGTGATCATGCCGACCAGCCGCCCGGCCTGGTCGACGACCGCGGCCGAGATCAGGGCATATTTCTGGAAGCGGAGCGCGACCTCCTCCTGGTCCATGTCGACCGGGATCAGGGTCTGCTCGCGCTTCATGACGTCGGCGACCGCGATCCGCCGCGGCGTGCGCAGGATCCAGGAGAGCAGGCAGGTGCCGACCGGGCGGTGCGCCGGATCGACCACGAACACCTCCCAGAAGTCCGTGGTCAGCTCCTCGTCCGCGCGCAGATAGTCGATGATATGGCCGACGGTCCAATGTTCGGGCACGGCGACGGCGTCGCGCCGCATCAGCCGGCCGGCCGAATCCTCGGGATAGGACAGCGCCTCCTCGATCGCGGCGCGATCGTCCGGATCGAGCGCGCGGAGCACGGCGCGCTGCTCCTCCTCCTCCATGTCCTCGATCAGGGCGACGGCGTCGTCCGTCTCCAGTTCGCCGGCAATCTCCGCGACCTCGTGCGGCTCGAGCTCGTCGATCAGCTCCTCGCGCACCCAGTCGTTCATCTCGGCGAAGACGTCGCCGTCGAGCAGATCGGCGAGCGCGGCCGCGAGCGCGCGGCGATGCTCGCTGCCGACCAGCTCGAACAGATCGGCGATGTCGGCCGGGTGCAGCGGCTCGACCAGGGCGCGCACGCCCTCGCTCTCGCCCGCGTCGAGCTGGGCGATCACTTCGTCGACATATTCCGGGCGAAGGCGGTCATCCTCGTCCAGCCTCGTCTCGGCGGGGACGGGCGCCGCCGCCTCCGGCTCGGAGGCTTCGAGGTCGCTGTCGCTCATCTCGCTCCTCCTCCGGTTCGCGGGTTTCGTGGCTCGGTGCGCCGCTTCCTAGGCCGGGCAGCTTGCCCTGTCGATATGCGAAGCCTAAGCCGCGCGCCAAAGGAGAATCCCATGTCCGAACAGAACACTTTGGTCTTCAGCCTCGACAGCGGCGGCGACGTCGTCATCCGCCTTCGCCCGGACCTCGCGCCGCAGCATGTCGAGCGGATCCGCGAGCTGGCGGGCGAAGGCTTTTATGACAATGTGATCTTCCACCGGGTGATCGACGGCTTCATGGCGCAGGGCGGCGATCCGACCGGCACCGGCATGGGCGGCTCCGACAGGCCCGACCTGCCCGCCGAGTTCAGCGACGAGCCGCATGTCCGCGGCACCGCCTCGATGGCCCGCTCGTCCAACCCGAACAGCGCCAACAGCCAGTTCTTCATCTGCTTCGAGGATTGCGGTTTCCTCGACGGCCAGTACACCGTCTGGGGCGAGGTCGTGGAGGGCATGGAATATGTCGACAATCTCCCGAAGGGCGAGCCGCCGCGCGCGCCCGGCAAGATCCTCAAGGCCTCACTCCGAGACTGAGCGGTGAGCCGCCTCGTCACGCTCATCACCGGGGCGTCGGCGGGGCTCGGCGCCGAATTCGCCCGGCAATGCGCGAGGCGCGGCGAGCCGCTGGCGCTCGCCGCCCGCCGCCGCGACCGGATGGAGGCCCTGGCAAGGGAGCTTGGCGGCGAGGTCCATGTCTTCGAGGCGGACCTTTCGAAAGAGGGCGCGGCCGCCAGCCTGATCGCCGCGCTCGAGGCGGAAGGGCTCGGCGTCGGCACGTTGATCAACAATGCCGGCTTCGGCCTCGGCGGCAAATTCGCCGACCGGCCCCTCGGCAAATTCAGCGAGATGATCGAGCTCAACATCCGCGCGCTGACCGAGCTCTGCCACCTTGTCCTTCCGGGGATGCGCGAGCGAGGCGCGGGCGCGATCCTCAACGTCGCCTCGACCGCCGCCTTCCAGCCCGGGCCCAACATGGCGGTCTATTATGCGAGCAAGGCCTATGTCCTCTCCTTCACCGAGGCTTTGCACCACGAGCTGAAAGGCAGCGGCATCCGGGTGTCCGCGCTCTGCCCGGGCCCGACGCACAGCGAGTTCAGCGAGGTCGCCGATTCCCACAGCCCGACGCTGGAGCGGATGAAGGTGCCGGCTGCGGGGGTGGTGGCGGCCGGCCTCGACGGCCTCGACCGCAACAAGGCGGTGGTCGTCCCCGGCTTCAAGAACAAGGTCGGCGCCCAGGCCAGCCGCTTCCTGCCGCGCTCGACGATGCGCGGGATCATCGGGCGGATCAAAGTCTAGGGACGGATTCCCAGTTCGATGAAATATTGGGCGATGCCGTCGTTCAACGCCTCGGCGGCGGCGATGTCGGCGCGACCCTCCGCGTTCCGCCCGAGCCGCAACGCCGCGACGCCCCGCCCGTAGAGCCAGCTCGGCCCGCGGGGCTGAATCCGCACTGCGGCGTCATAATCGTTCCAGGCATCCTGGAAGCGGTGCTGTTTGAGACCGACCAGGCCCCGGCTGTCGAGTGTCGGGGGATAATCGGGTCGGAGGCGCAGCGATCGATCGCAGGCGATGCGCGCCTCATCGAGGGACTCGCCCCGGATGGCGAGGATCCAGCAAAGCGCGTTGCCGAGGTCGGCATCTTGCGGGACCCGCCGCATGCCGTCCCGATAATCCTGCATGGCGCGTTCGTCATTGTGCAGTTGTTCGAACACGCCGCCGCGATCGTAGAGAATCTGTCCGATGAGCGCGAGGCGACGCTGATATTCGGTGCTTTGCGGACCGGCACCGTCCAGGTCATTCTCCGCGAGGCCCAGGGCGACATCATATTCGCCGATGGCGCGCTGTTGGTCTCCGGAGGCGTCGTAGGCCTTGCCGAGCCCGCTATGCGCCCAGCTGGCGCGCGGGTTGAGCCGCAATATCTCCTGATAGTCCGCAATGGCGTGGGGATAGTCGCGCTGGATACGATAGGCGAGGCCGCGGCGGGACAAGGCTTCGGTCCGTTCGCTGTCAGTAAGTCCACTGGCTCCGATCACTGCCCCGCAGCCGGCAACGACCGCTTGCGGGTCGTCGCCCCGGCACCGGGCCCAGTCGTCGGCCGGCGATTGCGCCATCGCCGTGGCGGCGGTCAGCGCCAGCGCGACGGGCAGTGAAAGCAGGGCGAGACGCCGTGAAGTCATGCTTAGGATTAAGCACGTCAAAGCGCGGCGTACAATTCCTCGCCGGTCCCGATCAATTCCTGGAGCAGCCAGTCGCGGAAGATCCGGACCGGGCGCTTGCCGAGCGCGGCACGGCGGCAGGCGAACCAATAGGCATGGGGGCTTGGCGCGGCGACGTCGAACAGGCGCACCAGCCTGGGATTGTGCGCATGCTCAAGGTGCATCTCGAACATGAAGGCGATGCCGAGCCCCTCCGCGGCTGCCTCGAGGATCAGGGGGCCGGAATCGAAATGGTCGATCGCCGCCGGCTGCAGATCGGGCAGGCCGACCGCCTCCAGCCAGAAGTCGAGGGCCTCGGGCAGGTCGCGGTGCAGCAGCACGGTCGTGTCGCGGAGCTGGCCGGGATGCGTCAATGCGCGCATCTCCGGGCTGCCAATGGCAATCACCCGGTTCGAGCCCAGCTTCACGCTGTAGAGCGACTGATCCACCTCCCTGGCAAGGGTGATCGCGGCATCCAGCCCTTCGTCGAGCCGGGTGATGGCGTGCGGCCTGGTGTCGAGCTCGATATGGAGGTCCGGCTGCAAAGCGCGCAATTCGCCGAGCCGCGGCATCAGCCGGTGCGAGGCAAAGAGCGGCAGCACCGCGAGCTTGAGGCGCATCAGCTCGCTCTGGCCTGACGCCCGCTCCATCGCATGCCCCAGCTCCTCGAGGACCGGTCCGATCTCCGTGAGCAATTGCGCGCCGTCGGGATTGAGCAGCACCGCCTGGTGGCGCCGCTCGAAGAGCGGCCGGCCGACGAAGCGCTCGAGCGCCTGCACGCGCCGCGACAAAGCGGGCGAGGACAAAGCAAGGGATTCGGCCGCGGCCTTGACCGAGCCCAGCCGGGCGGTCTGGACAAAGGCTTCCACGGCGGTGAGGGGCGGCAGCCTCTTCATTGCGCAAGACCCGTGAAACCGAGGCTGTTTTGTGCGCCGCACATCATGCGGCCTCTCCTGACATGGCGGATTTCCGCTCTTTCATGAGTGCATATTTTGCAATCATGCCTGCTCTCTTCGCACTTGCACAAAATGTTCGCAAGCGCAAAAAAGACCCTGCCTTTCAGGCATCCTCTCCTAAAAACTTTCAAGGGGCCGGTTTCGACCGGCCCTCTTTTTTTGCTTAGCGCCGGAAGGCGAACCTGAAACTCCACCACAGCAAGGCCAGGATCGCCACGCTGATGCAGGCGCCCCAGACCCAGTAAGGCAGAAGCAGGACATCGGCGATGGCGCCGGTGTCCGATCGCTGCAGCTCGCCGCCGACATTGCCGCCCGGGCTGAACAGATAGTCGAACTGCTTCCACACGCTGATGCACGCCTGGACGCCGATGAGCTGGATGACGAAGCGCTGCCAGGGCAGTGAGCCGCGCAGCGCGAGCAGGCAGAACGCCAGGCCCAGCGCCGGGAGAACCAGCCACCCCGTCAGCGACCGCACCCAGATCAAGGTGGACAGGAGCAGCGCCGCGCCCAGCGCCGCCAGTGCGTTGCGCGTGGCGGCGGGAGAGCGCGAGCAGATGATCAGCACCGCTCCTGCGATCGCCGGTCCGAGCGGTCCGCTGGCCGCGACCACGGCATCGATCACCCTGTACCCGTCGGCGGGTCGCAGTGACTCGGCGACGCCCGAGCCGTCAGAGAAAATCTGCAGGCGTTCGAACTCCCGGCCGGTGAGCAAAGCAGCGAGGCCATGGCCCATCTCATGAAACCAGGTCGCCAGGATGGTGAAGGGATAGAGCAGGAAGCTGCCGAGCGTGGTCTGCCACAGGATGACCGAGGCGAGCGCGATCCCCAGCAGCAGCCCGATGCGCTGTCTTCGATCCTGGCCGGCGAGGCTGATGGACATCCGCGGTCCCCGTTGAAGCCATTGGTCTGCGCGGGGGCCTGACCTTCGTCAACCATCGGCGATGCGCAGACTGGCAGGACGTCGAGGGTCCGCCCGCAATGGGTCGACAGCGCCCGCCTGGAACCGACCCATTGCGGATTTTCGCCCGGGGGAGATAATGTTCCTCGCGCCCGGAGCGGCGCAGGTCGCCATGAAAGGACGCGCATGGCCATGCTCGCCGAGGCCATCGGAACCAATCCGGATGCAGGAAGCGCGTCAACCGTTCAGACCTACGCGCGAATCGCCGGTCTGCTGGCGCTCGTCTCCGTGTTCGCAGGTGGGTTCGGAGAGGCCTATGTTCCCACATTGGTGGTCGTTCCAAATGATGCGGCGGCAACTGCGGGCAACCTGGTTCAGAACAGCTTGCTCGTCCGGCTGGGGTTCGCGAGCTACCTCGTCGAAGCGCTTTGCGACGTAGGTCTGGCAGCGATCCTGTACGCGCTCCTCCGGCCGGTGCAGCGCGACCTTGCGCTTCTCGCTACATTCTTCCGGCTGATCGGTACCGGCGGGTTCGCGGTCGCCCAGCTCTTCCGCTTCGCGGCGCTGCCGCTCGCGCACCATCCGATCGGCCTTCGAGGCCTGTCGCCGGGCCAGCTGGATTCGCTGGCCCTTCAGTCGATCAATCTGGGTCAATATGGCGCCATCATATTCATGATGTTTTATGGCACGGGTTTCCTCCTGACGGGGTGGGTGATGCTCCGCGCCAGCTACCTTCCAAAATTCCTGGGTGTGCTCATGCTGATCACGGGCGCCGGATTCATGTCGCGCACCTTCTTGTGGGTGCTGGCGCCGGCCTACGCGTCCCCGTTTCTGCTTCTGCCAGCGGTCTTCGCCGGGTTGGGCCTTGGCCTCTGGCTCAGCCTGAAAGGCGTCGACGCCGGCAAGTGGCGCGAACAGGTGCAAGGGGTGGGAAAGGAATCGCAGGCTTCACCAGTCTCCTAGCTCCGGACGGCGCGCGGGTGACCGGGCATGTCCGCGATCCTCTCCACACTGTGGGCGCAAACCCGACTTCCCGCGATGAGGCTTCGAGCCGATCCTCTTTTCTGGTCTGAACGGGCCGGCCCGGTCCCTTTTTTCGTTCCCATGCTTTGACCCAGGTGCCGGGCCGCCTATGTGAGGCCCGCATTTTGAAACGGAACCAAAGATGGCCGACGTCGAAGTCAAGTCGAAGAAACTGCAGGTCGCGACGATGCGGCCGGACGACAGCGGCCGCGGCATCGCCCGCCTGCCGCGCGCGATCATGGCCGAACTCGGCCTCGCCGAGGGCGACGTGATCGAGCTTGCCGGCAAGCGCACCACCCCGGCCCGCGCCGTCGGCCCCTATCCCGAGGACGAGGGCCTGGAGATCATCCGCCTGGACGGCCTGCAGCGCGCCAATGCCGAGATCGGCTCCGGCGACTATGTCGAGATAAGCAAGGCGGATTCGAAGCCGGCCGTCCGCGTCGTCTTCGCCCCGGCGCAGAAGAATCTGCGCCTGCAGGGCTCGGCCCATGCGCTGAAGCGCAGCTTCGGGATGAAGCCGCTCACCGCCGGCGACGTGGTCGCGACCACCGGCCAGCAGCAGGTGCCGCGCGGCGACATCCCGCCCGAGCTCCGCCAGATGCTGACCGCGCCGGCCTTCGCGCTGCAGGAGATCAGGCTGGTCGTCATCTCCACCAGCCCCAAGGGCATCGTCCATATCGACGCCAATACCGAGATCGACCTGCTGCCCGAATATACCGAGGCCAAGGAGACCCGCCGCGCCGACGTCACCTATGACGATCTCGGCGGCATGGGCACAACCATCGACCAGCTCCGCGAGATGGTCGAGCTGCCGCTGCGCTATCCGGAGATTTTCGAGCGGCTCGGAGTCGATCCGCCCAAGGGGGTGCTGCTTCACGGTCCGCCCGGCACCGGCAAGACCCGGCTCGCCCGCGCCGTGGCGAATGAGAGCGACGCGACCTTCCTCCACATCGCGGGGCCCGAGATCATGGGCTCGGCCTATGGCGAGAGCGAGAAGAGGCTCAGGGACATTTTCGAGGAGGCCTCGGCCAATTCGCCGGCGATCATCTTCATCGACGAGATCGATTCGATCGCGCCCAAGCGCGGCCAGGTCACCGGCGAGACCGAGAAGCGCCTCGTCGCCCAGCTCCTGACCCTGCTCGACGGCCTCGAGCCGCGGCAGAATCTGATCGTCATCGCTGCGACCAACCGGCCCGAGGCGCTGGACGAGGCGCTGCGCCGCCCGGGCCGCTTCGACCGCGAGATCGTGATCGGGGTTCCTGACGAGAACGGGCGGCGCGAGATTCTCGGCATCCACACGCGCGGCATGCCGTTCGCCGAGGATGTCGACCTGCCCACCCTCGCCCGCGCGACCTATGGCTTCGTCGGCGCCGATCTCGCCGCCCTCGTCCGCGAGGCGGCGATGGATGCGGTGCGGCGGATCATGCCGAAGCTCGATCTCGCCGACGGCACCACCACCATCCCGGCCGAGGTGCTCGACACGCTTTCGGTCACCCGCAAGGATTTCGAGGAGGCGCTGAAGCGGGTCCAGCCCTCGGCGATGCGCGAGGTGATGGTGCAGGCGCCCAATATCGGCTGGGACGATGTCGGCGGCGTCGACGAGGCGCGCGAGCGGCTGCGCGAGGGCGTCGAGCTGCCCCTGAAGCATCCGGACAGCTTCCGCCGGCTCGGCATCCGGCCGGCCAAGGGCTTCCTGCTTTATGGTCCTCCGGGCACCGGCAAGACCCTGCTCGCCAAGGCGACGGCGCGCGAGGCGGAGGCGAACTTCATCGCCACCAAGTCCTCCGACCTGCTGTCCAAATGGTATGGCGAGAGCGAGCAGCAGATCGCCCGCCTCTTCGCCCGCGCCCGCCAGGTCGCGCCGACCGTGATCTTCATCGACGAGCTGGACAGCCTCGTGCCGGCCAGGGGCGGCGGCCTCGGCGAGCCGCAGGTCACCGAACGGGTGGTCAACACCATCCTCGCCGAGATGGACGGGCTGGAGGAATTGCAGTCGGTGGTCGTGATCGGCGCGACCAACCGGCCGAACCTGATCGACCCCGCCTTGCTCCGCCCGGGCCGGTTCGACGAATTGATCTACGTGCCGGTGCCCGACGAGGCGGGGCGGCGGCGCATTCTCGGCATCCACACCAAGGGCATGCCGCTGGCAAAGGACGTCGATCTCGACGTGCTGGCGGCGCGCAGCGAGCGCTTCACCGGCGCCGACCTCGAGGATCTGGTCCGCCGCGCCGGCCTGTTCGCCCTGCGCGGCTCGATCGAGGCGAAGGAGGTCGCCATGGCCGAATTCGAGCAGGCGCTCGAGGAGACCCGGGCCTCGGTCACGCCCGAGATGGAGCGCGATTACGAGAAGATTCAGGAGAATCTGAAGCAGGAGGCGCGCAGTGCCGGCGGCGGCATCGGCTTCATTGCGCCGGGGATGCTGACTCCGCGGGGGCCGAAGGGCTAGGGGCCTGCAGGCCCCAGCCGCCACATGCTCCAGATGGCGAGCGCCGCCATCAGCGCGGCGGTGAGCAGGAAGGGCAAAGCGAGGCCGAAGCCGTAGAGCCAGACGCCGAGGCCCGGCGCCACGACATAGGCCATGCCGTTCACCGAGGTGACCTGGCCGGCCACGACATTCTGCTCGTCGACGCTCACCGCGAGCGAGGCGCCGCTGGTGAAGCCGGGGCGGAACAGGCCGAAGCCCAGGGAGGCGAGGCCGAAGCCGAGGATCAGGCCGTAGGCGCTGCCCGCGAGGCCGGTGACGACGCAGCCCGCCGCGGCTGCGAGCGAGCCCCAGATGACGAGCTGGCGGGGGCTCAGGCCGAGCCGCGGGATCAGCCCCCATTGCGCAAGAAGCGAAGAAAGCGCACCCGCAATCAGCACGATCGCGATCCAGTGCTGGGCGTCGCTCAGCGGCACCTTCAGCCGGTCGATCACGAGGAAACCGATCACGCTGAGCAGGATCGCCTGGCCGTGGCCGCCGACGAAGCCGGTGACCGTCCAGGGCAGGACCCGCGGGTCGCGCCAGCGCAGCCGAACCGGCCCGCGAACCTCCTCCCCCGCCGCCGGTCCGGCATCCGAGCCGCCCATGGCGGGATAGGCGACGATCGGACCGGTGGCCGGATTCTTCGGCGTGTCGTCGGGCAGGCGGAGCACGATCCCGGCGAGCACGACGAGGCCGATCCCGGCGAAGACGATCAGCGGCGCCGAGAGACCGAGCGGCGGGAAGATGAACAGGGGCGCGATCGCCGGGCCGATGATCGTGCCCAGCCCGAAGGATGAGGCGAGGAGGGCGAGCGCAGCGGTCCGTGCCTCGCCGTCGGTGCGGGCCGCGACATAGGCCTGCACCGCCGGCGGCGACGCCGACCCGAAGGTGCCGTAGAAGCTGCGGCCGAGGATGAAGATCGCGAAGACCAGGGTCGGCCCCATCAGGCCGGCCAGGCCCAGGGCGAGCGAGGCGCCGCAGATCAGCATGGAGACGATGAAGCCGGCCAGACCGAGCCGCATCAGCGCCCGCCGCCCGCGCCGGTCCGCGCGATGCGCCCAGATCGGGGCCATCACCACCCAGGCGATGGCGGACAGGGAGAAAGCGATCGCCACCCAGAGATCGGCGACGCCGAGCTGGCGGCCGATCGCCGGCAGCAGGGACTGCATTGCCGTATTGCCCGCGGCGGCGACCAGCATCACCGAGAAGAGCAGGGCGAATCGTTCGCGCGAGAGGCCGAACCCGCTCATTTCGCGCTTTCGCCTGCGCCGCCAAATGACCCCAGCCCCGCCGTTTTTCCTTTTGCCGGACGGCGGTACGAGGCGGCGATGCGGCCCATCAACCTTGCCTTTCGCGCCCCAAGCTGCCAACGCACGGGCTTTCCACGAACATCTGGGACCAACATGTCGGGATCCTTGGAAGAGGCACGGGCGAACAGGCGTTTCGCGCGCAAAGGCAGCGGCAGTCCGCTCTGGCACTTCCTGCGCGGCTTCATCAAGCATCCGGTGATGGTTGGCTCGATCATTCCCTCGTCCAGGGCGATGATCGACAAGATGCTCGAGCCGGTCGACTGGGCGAAATGCAAGCTGTTCGTCGAATATGGCCCGGGCGTCGGCACCTTCACCGAGCAGGTGCTGCGCCGCATGGCCCCCGATGCGACCCTGATCGCGATCGACACCAATGCCGATTTCACCCGCTATCTGCGCGGCAAGTTCACCGACAACCGACTGTTCCCGGTCACGGGGTCCGCGGCAGATGTTCGTCAAATCATGGCGGACTGCGGTTTCGAGCATGCGGATTATGTGCTCTCCGGCCTGCCCTTCTCGACCTTGCCGGCCGGCATCGGCCCGAAGATCGCCGAAGAGAGCCACGAAGCGCTCCGCCCCGGCGGCGCCTTCCTCGTCTATCAGGTCAAGCGCCGCGCCCGCGATTATATGGCCGTCCATTTCAAGCGGATCGACAAGGGCTATGAATGGGCGAACGTGCCGCCCTGTCACCTGTTCTGGGGCTGGAAAGACTAGGGCCCCTGCGGGTCGTCACTCTCCCCCGAACCTCGTCCTGCCGAAATTGAGCCGGCGCGAGACATTGTAGTCCGCGGTCGCGACGAGGAAGTAGCCGAGCGCCCACCGGATCCGGTTCCAGAGCGTCATGCTCTTGCGGTGCTCCTCGGGCAGGATGCGCCTGGAACTGGCGATCTCGCCCTCGACGAAGCGCCGCATCATCGCCGCGAAGGCCGGATCGTCGATCCGGAGCATCATTTCGAGGTTGAGGTAGAGGCTGCGCATGTCGAAATTGGCCGAGCCGATATGGACCACGTCATCGAGCACGATCAGCTTGGTGTGCAGCTTGGTCGCCTGATATTCGTAGATCTCGACGCGCCGCTTCAGCAGCGGTCCGTAGAGGAAGCGGGCGGCGCCGACCACGAACTGGTGATCGAGCTTGGCCGGGGTCACGATCCGCGCCCGTCCCCTGCGGGCGACGCCGAAAATCCGGCGCAGCATCGAAAAGCTCGGCGCGAAATAGGCGACGATCATGTCGAGCCGGGTCGCTTTCATCATGTCGGCCTTGACCGATTTGGCCCAGGGCGAGAGCCGCCGGGTCGGTCCGCCGAACAGCCAGTGAAGCGGTCCGTCCTGCACCGAATAGCGGCTCAGCATCCGCCTGAGGCGCCGGATCGAGGCATCCTCCGTCTCGGCCCAGTCGAACAAAGCGTCGAAATAGCGGACCAGGTGACGCGCGGTCGGGCCCTCGACCTCGAGGCCGAGGTCGCGCCACGCGCCCTCCTCGATCGTGCCGAAATAATCGTCCGAGATGTTGAAGCCGCCGACGATCGCCGTGGTGCCGTCCGCCAGCGCCAGCTTCTGATGGTTGCGCAGCAGATAGCGCCGCCCCCAGCGCGGCACGAAGCGGCAGAAGCGCGCCTGCGCGTCGATCAACGGCTGGAAGAAGCCCTTGGGCGCCGAGGAGGCGCCGAAGCCGTCGACGAGCAGCGACACCTTCACCCCGCGCTCCGCCGCCGCAACCAGCGCATCCCGCACCCGCCGCCCGGCGACATCGTCGCTCCAGATATAATAAAGGACCCGGAGCGATTCCCGGGCGCTCTCGATCAGTCCGACAAGGGCCTCCAGCCGCTCCGGTCCATCCGGCAGCAGGATCAGGCGATTGCCCGCGACCTCCATCGGCCGGATCAAGGGTTCCGCGTCGCTCATCCGCTCCTGATGTGCCTCATCCCCGCCGCCTGGGAAAGCCGCAGCGTTTGAAGCCGCCCCAGGTTCCGTTAGGGAGACGGCTGTGACCATCACCCGCCTCTCCCTGACCGACTTCCGCTCCTATGCGGACGCCGTGCTCGCGCCCGGGGCCGGCTTCGTCATCCTCACCGGGGAGAATGGCGCTGGAAAGACCAACATTCTCGAGGCGGTCTCCCTGCTGTCGCCGGGCCGCGGCCTGCGCGGGACCGCTTTGGGAGAGATGCAGCGGCGCGGCGGCGATGGCGGCTTCGCCGTGGCGGCGCGGCTCGGCGAGGTGGATATCGGGACCGGCACGAATGCGGCGGCGCCGGAACGCCGCCAGGTCCGGATCAACGGCGCTTCGGCCTCGGCCAATTCGCTGGCCGACTGGCTCTCGGTGCTCTGGCTGACCCCGGCCATGGACCGGCTGTTCGCCGATTCCGCCTCGGGGCGCCGCCGCTTCCTCGACCGGCTGGTGCTCGCGCTTCGCCCCGACCATGCGATGCACAGTGCCCGCTACGACGCCGCGATGCGCGCGCGCAACAAATTGCTCGCCGAGGAAGGGCCGTGGGACGAGGTCTGGCTCGATGCGCTGGAGGCGCGGATGACCGAGCATGGCGCCGCGATTGCCGAGGCGCGCACTGCCACCGTCTCGGCCTTGGCGGAACGGCTTGCAGCCGCCCCGGACGGGCCATTCGCCCGGCCGCTGATCGCGCTGGAGGGTGGCGATCCGGCCCCGCTCGGGCTCGCCCGCCTCCGCGACGCCGCGGCCGGCCGCACCCTCGCCGGGCCGCACCGCGCCGATCTTCTGGTCTCCCACGCGGCCAAGGCGCAGCCGGCCGCGCTCTGCTCCACCGGCGAACAGAAGGCTTTGCTGATCGGCCTGATCCTCGCCCATGCCGATCTTGTCGCGGAACGGACCCGGCGCCGCCCCATCCTCCTGCTCGACGAGATCGCCGCCCATCTCGATCCGGCGCGCAGGGCCGCCCTGTTCGCGCGGCTCGGCGAAGCCGGCGGCCAGGTCTGGATGACCGGGACCGAGGTCCGGCTCTTCGCCGGCATCGGCTCGGCGGCGAGCTGGTTCGAGGTGGGCGGCGGCGTTCGGCCGGCGCCGGACGGGTCGGCTAGCGGCGCGAGAGCCGGGTGACGAAGGCGCCGATCGCCGCGCGCCCCTCGGGCTGGCTGATCGCCGAGCCATGGCCGCCGGGGATCTCGACCAGATCGACGGTACGGCCCTGCTCCCGGAGCTGCGCCGCGAAGGCGCGCATGTTGCGCGGGCGGACGATGCGGTCGTCGTGCGAGGAAATGAGCAGGACGGGGGCGCGCGCGGAGACGGTGTAGCCGAGAAAGTCGAAATGCGAGAGCGCGGGATCGAGGCGCACGCGGACGAACGGCTTGGCGATCCACGGCACGAAGTTGCGGCCCACTGCGGCGAGATCCGCCGCCGTCCCTTCCAGGATCAGCCCGTCGAAGCCGGCGTGGTCGCGCGCCATCGCCGCCGCCTGGCTGCCGCCGAAGGAAAAGCCGTAGGTGAAGAGCGGCCCATGCCCGATCCAGCCCTCGCGCCGCAGCGCCGCGAGCAGGGCCGGCCCGGTGGCGATCGATGCTTCTACCGTGCCCGGCACATCGGTGCCGCCCCGCCCCGGATAATCGTAAAGGATCAGATCGGCGCCGGTCACCGCGGCGAGGGTGGCCGCGCCCTGCGACTGCGCGGCGACGAAGCTGCTGTTGCCGCCATGGTAGATGATCACCGTCTCGCTGCCCGGACGATCGAGCCGGACCGCATGGACCCGGCCCAGCCCGGGCAGGTCCAGCATCTTTTCGGTCAGCGTGTAGCCCGGCGGCGGGCTCAGCACCGCCTGCGGCGGGGCCTCGAGCTGCGAGATGAAGCTGGACCGGTCGATCACTGCGGTGCAGCCCGCCAGCAGCAGCGCCACGAGAATGACGATGGCCTGCTTTGCCCGACCTGGTCCCATTCGCATCACGTTGCCCCCTTCCGCGCCACGAAGCTCGGCCGCCGGCCCTGAACCGGCTGTGTATGCGCGGCCGCCTGTCGCCGCCAAGCGCCGTGTTGGCTGAACCGCACCTGTCAGTTTCTCTCAGAGGGCGTTCAGCGGCGCCGGCCCATTGCGGTGACGTATCGACCTTCAGGGAGACAAGTCATGCGTAAACTGCTTCTGCTCGGCGCCGCCATGGCCGCCGCCATGACCGGCATCGCCTCGGCCGAGCAAAGCGGCGACCGGGAGCAGGGCTGGAGCCGCAGCGAGATGCGGGCTTATGGCTTCCGGCAGACGCCGCAGGGCGCGCGGATGACGATGAACCAGGACGTGCTCTTCGACACCGCCAGCGACGAGCTCTATCCGCGGGCCTATGACCGGCTGCGGGCGCTCGCCCGCTATTTGCGCGCCAATCCCGGCGTCCGTGTCGCCATTGACGGCCATGCGGATTCGCGCGGCAGCGACGCCTACAACCAGGATCTGTCCGAGCGCCGCGCCGAAAGCGTCCGCGACGCTCTGGACGAGCTGGGCGGCGGGCGCACCCGCTTCCGTGTCACCGGCCATGGCGAGCGCAATCCCGTCGCCTCCAACGCGACCGTCGACGGCATGCGCCTCAACCGCCGCGTCGAGGTCACCCTGCTGGGGCGCCGCGCCAGCGAATTCTGACGGCGCCCGTAATCGCGATCGGATGTTGCATTTTCAAGGGCTTAGGTTAGTCCTCGGGCGGAGAAGGGCACAGTCTCGCAGTTCGAGGTGGTCGGGGGGCAAATGCGGCGGGCTTTGGGCGGCGTGGTCGCCATCATCTTATCATCGGCCGTCTTCGTGCAAGCGTCGACGGCGGCGCAGAGTCCGGCCGCGGCGGATCTGACGGCCCCGAGGGAGGCCAGGCTTCCTCTCGGAACAACGATCATTCTCGTGATGGATGCCCAGCTCAGCAGCGCTGAGAACCGGGTGGGCGATCCCATAGCATTGACCGTCGCGGACGACGTCCGGATCGATGACCAGGTGGTCATTCCGCGTGGTACACGCGCCATGGGTGAGGTCATCTGGCGGACAGGGCGGGGAGCCTTTGGCAGATCCGGCAAGATGGACATCGCGATGCGCTACGTCGATCTCAACGGTATCCGGCTGCCGATCGAAGGCGTATTTCGTCAGACCGGCGGCACCCCGACGGCGGCAATCATCGCCAGCGGCGTCCTGGGCGCCGCCATCACCGGCAGCAGCGCGAGAATACCCGCCGGACAGCGGATCGTCGCCCGCGCCGCTTATGCCGTCCCCTTCATGATACCCGGGGGCCAGATCGCCCCGTCCTATGACGCCGCTGCGGCGCTCGCCGCAGTCCAGCCGACCCAGGTGCCGCGCCGCGGAGACCGGCGGTGACGGAAATCGTCCGTCGCCGGAAGCTATCGATCAAGGAGGAATTCATGAAAATGATGCACATGTTCGCGGTGGCCGCCGCGCTTGGTCTCGGAACCCCTGCTTTGGCGCAGGGGAACGAACAACCGGCCGCCGCACAGGCACCAGTGGAAACGATGCCGGCGACCGATTATGCCGCCCTGGCCGGCCTCAGGCCGCCGGTGGTCGCGGGAGACATTACGGGCCGCCCCTATCGCATTCTCGGCGTCGTCTCGGCCAATGTGCGCAAGGCGACGATTTTCAGCCGCTCGCCGTCGCAGGCTCATGTCTATCGTGAGCTGTGGGAACGCGCGGAGCGCCTGGGCGCGGACGCCGTTATCAACGCGCGTTATGGCGATGCGCGGATCACGGCAATGAGCTGGGGCGCGCGCAGATCGGAAGGGCAGGCCATCAAGTTCCTGACCGACGCCGAGATCGCGGCCCGCGGGGGAACCCCGGCGCAATAGCCGCCGCGCCGACGCATTCTGAGCCTGCCGGAACACCCCGTCCGCGCCAGCCGCGGGCGGGTTCCGAGCCCCTGATTCAGGGCGTTTTTCCTTGGGTTTCACCATGCGATTCCCTATATGCCAGGGATGACAGACAGCCCCAACGACAACAGCTACGGCGCCGATTCCATCAAGGTGCTGAAAGGCCTCGACGCGGTCCGCAAGCGGCCGGGTATGTATATCGGCGACACGGACGACGGCTCGGGCCTCCACCATATGGTGTTCGAGGTTTCCGACAACGCGATCGACGAGGCGCTGGCCGGCCATTGCGACCGGATCCTGATCACCCTGAACCCCGACGGCTCGGTGTCGGTCGAGGACAATGGCCGCGGCATCCCGACCGACATTCACCCGGAGGAGGGCGTCTCCGCCGCCGAGGTGATCATGACCCAGCTCCATGCCGGCGGGAAGTTCGACAACACCTCTGACGAGAATGCCTACAAGGTGTCCGGCGGCCTGCACGGCGTCGGCGTCTCGGTGGTGAACGCGCTCTCCGAAGTGCTCGAGCTCACCGTCTGGCGCGGCGGCGAGGAGCACTGGATGCGCTTCCGTCACGGCGATGCCGAAGCGCCGCTGAAGGTGGTCGGCCCGGCGCCGGTGGGCAAGAAGGGCACCAAGGTCACCTTCCTGCCCAGCACCGAGACCTTCAAGATCACCGAATTCGACTTCGACACCCTCGAGCACCGCTTCCGCGAGCTCGCGTTCCTGAATTCCGGCGTCCGCCTGGTCCTGACCGACGCGCGGCACGGGGAGGAGAAGAGCATCGAACTCTTCTATGAGGGCGGCATCTCGGCCTTCGTGCGCTATCTGGACCGCGCCAAGACCGCGCTCATTCCCGATCCGATCTCGGTCACCGGCCAGCGCGACGATATCGGCATCGAGGTCGCGCTCGAATGGAACGACAGCTATTACGAGCAGGTCCTCTGCTTCACCAACAACATCCCGCAGCGCGACGGCGGCACCCATCTTGCCGCCTTCCGCGCCGCGCTCACCCGCACGCTCAACAATTATGCCGAGAAGTCCGGCATCATGAAGCGCGAGAAGGTGAACCTGACCGGCGAGGACATGCGCGAGGGACTGACCGCAATCGTCTCGGTGAAGCTGCCCGATCCCAAGTTCAGCTCGCAGACCAAGGACAAGCTCGTCTCCTCCGAGGTCCGGCAGCCGCTGGAAAGCCTGATGGCCGACAAGATGGCCGAATGGCTGGAGGAGAATCCCGGCCACGCGAAGACCATCATCCAGAAGATCATCGACGCCGCCGCGGCGCGCGAGGCCGCCCGCAAGGCGCGCGAGGCCAGCCGCAAGTCGGTGCTCGGCATCGCCTCTTTGCCCGGCAAGCTCGCCGACTGCCAGGAGAAGGACCCGGCCAAATCCGAGCTTTTCCTCGTCGAGGGTGATTCCGCCGGCGGCTCCGCCAAGCAGGGCCGCAACCGCGAGGTCCAGGCGATCCTGCCGCTCAAAGGCAAGATCCTGAACGTCGAGCGCGCCCGTTTCGACCGGATGCTTTCCTCAAAGGAGGTGGGCACGCTGATCCAGGCGATCGGCACGGGGATCGGCCGCGACGATTTCAACATCGAGAAGCTGCGCTACCACAAGATCGTCATCATGACCGACGCCGACGTGGACGGCGCCCATATCCGCACCCTGCTGCTGACCTTCTTCTACCGGCAGATGCCGGAGATCATCGAGCGCGGGCACCTCTTCATCGCCCAGCCGCCGCTCTACAAGGTCGCGAAGGGCCGGTCGGAAGTCTATCTCAAGGACAATGCGGCGCTCGACGATTATCTGATCGACGCGGGCGTCGGGCTGACTGCGCTCGAGACGCAAGCAGGGCCGCGCTCGGGCGACGACCTCAGGGCGCTCGCCGAGCATGCCCGCAAGGTGCGGTCGCTGATGGCCTATGTGCCGCGCCGCTACGATCCCGCGATCATCGAGGCGCTGGCCCTGACCGGCGCGCTCAACCCGGCCCTCGCCGATCGGCGCGACGCACTGGCGCTAACCGCCATGTGGCTGAACGAGATAGATTCGGAGGCGCAGTGGGGCGCGGAGCTCGGCGCGGACGGCGATTATGTGCTTCGCCGGCTCTGGCGCGGAGTCACCGACCATCATGTGATCGACCACAAATTCCTGGTCTCGGCGGAGGCGCGCAAGCTGCACGGCCTCGCCGCGCCCGAGGCGCAAACCTATGCCGGCGCCGCCCGGCTGGTCTCGCTGCGCACCTCCTCGGTGGCGACCGAGCCGCAGGAGGAGGCCGAGGAGAATGAGGGCGGGGCGACCCGGACTCAGGCGCCGGATCCGCGCGGCGCCCTGGTCACCCGGCCGACCGAATTGCTCGACGCGATCCTCGCCGCCGGCCGCAAGGGCCTCAGCGTGCAGCGCTACAAGGGCCTCGGCGAGATGAATGCCGAGCAGCTCTGGGAGACCACGCTCGACCCGGCCAACCGCGCCTTGCTTCAGGTCGAGGTCAACCAGGCCGACGTCGCCGACGAGATTTTCACCCGGCTGATGGGAGATGTCGTCGAACCCCGCCGCGACTTCATCCAGGAAAATGCGCTGAACGTGGCGAACCTGGACGTCTAGGCCTTGGCCGGATCACCAGCGCCCGTCCGGCGCCGGCTCGCCGCGATATTCGGCGATCCGGCGGAGCGTCGCCGGAGAGATTGTGGCGGGCAAGGCGTCGAGCGGGAAGAAGCGGGCCTCGACCAGCTCGAAGCCGTCGGCCCGGACCGGCCCGGCGGCGCGGGCGCGATAGAGGTGGACGGTGTCGCGCTTGCCCTCCTGGGTCGAGGCATGGACCGAGACGAAGGCGAGCTCCGCGAGCGCGCAGGCCAGCTCCTCCCTGATCTCGCGCCGCGCCGCCGCCTCGGGCGCCTCGAACGGCCGCACGCCGCCGCCCGGCAGCAGGAACAGATCGGTGCGGCCATAGGAGTGGCGGACCAGCAGCAGTTCGCCCGCGTCGCTGAACACCATCACCTTCACGCCCCGCGTGCGCGGCCGGAGGATGCGCCAGGCCAGCCGCTGCAGGCGGTAGAGCGGAGCGAGCAGGCGCTTCACCCGGCCAGTCTGCTACATTGGCGGGCGCGACTGATCCGGCATGGCGGAGTCATTCCGCGGCGGGCAGGTAGATCTCCCCGCCTTTTTCGCGGAACTTCTCGCTCATTTCGGCCATGCCTGCCTCAGCCTCAGCCTCGGCCACCGGGGTGGCGGCGAGGAAGGCGTCGGCACCCTGATTCTGCCTTGCCGCGAAATCGCGGACTTCCTGCGTGATCTTCATCGAGCAGAATTTGGGCCCGCACATCGAGCAGAAATGGGCGGTCTTGGCACCCTCCGCCGGCAGGGTCTGGTCGTGATATTGCTCGGCGGTGTCCGGATCGAGCGAGAGGTTGAACTGGTCGCGCCAGCGGAATTCGAACCTTGCCCGTGACAAAGCGTCGTCCCGCATTTTCGCCGCCGGATGCCCCTTCGCCAGGTCCGCCGCGTGGGCCGCCAGCTTGTAGGTCACCACGCCGACCTTGACGTCGTCGCGGTCGGGGAGGCCGAGATGCTCCTTGGGCGTGACGTAGCAAAGCATCGCGGTGCCGAACCAGCCGATCATCGCCGCGCCGATCGCGCTGGTGATATGGTCGTAGCCGGGGGCGATGTCGGTGGTGAGCGGCCCGAGCGTGTAGAAGGGCGCCTCGCCGCAGGCCTCGAGCTGCTTCTCCATATTGGCCTTGATCTTGTGCATCGGGACATGGCCGGGGCCCTCGATCATTACCTGCACGTCGTGGCGCCAGGCGATCTGCGTGAGCTCGCCGAGGGTGGCCAGTTCGGCGAACTGGGCCTCGTCATTGGCGTCGGCGATGCTGCCGGGACGAAGGCCGTCGCCGAGGCTGAAGGCGATGTCATAGGCCTTCATGATCTCGCAAATCTCGTCGAAGCGCGTGTAGAGGAAGCTCTCCTTGTGGTGGCTGAGGCACCATTTCGCGATGATCGAGCCGCCGCGGCTGACGATGCCGGTGACCCGCTTTGCGGTGAGCGGGATGTAGGGCAGGCGGACGCCCGCATGGATGGTGAAATAGTCTACGCCCTGCTCGGCCTGCTCGATCAGAGTGTCGCGGTAAATCTCCCAGGTCAGATCCTCGGCGACGCCGCCGACCTTCTCCAGCGCCTGGTAGATGGGGACGGTACCGATCGGCACGGGGCTGTTGCGGATGATCCATTCGCGGGTGTCGTGGATGTTGCGGCCGGTGGAAAGGTCCATGACCGTGTCGGCGCCCCAGCGGATCGCCCAGACCATCTTGTCGACCTCGGAGGCGACGTCGGAGGCGACCGCCGAATTGCCGATATTGGCGTTGATCTTGACCAGGAAGTTGCGGCCGATCGCCATCGGCTCGCTCTCGGGGTGATTGATGTTGGAGGGGATGATGGCACGGCCCCGGGCGACCTCGTCGCGGACGAATTGCGGGGTGACGTAATCGGGAATGGCGGCGCCGAAATCCTGGCCATCGCGCTGGTGATCGCGAAGGGCTTCGCGGCCCAGATTCTCGCGGATCGCCACATATTCCATCTCGGGCGTGATGATGCCGCGGCGGGCATAATGCATCTGCGACACATTGGCGCCGGGCCTGGCGCGGAGGACCGTGCGGCGGACATTGGGGAAGGGCTGGACGCCGCCCGACCGGTCGGGGCCGAGCTGGCCATTATCCTCGGGGCGGACCTCGCGCTGCAGCACCTCCTCGACGTCGCCGCGGCCGCGGATCCAGGCGCGGCGGAGCTCGGGCAGGCCGGCCATGATGTCGATGCTCGCGGCCGGATCGGTATAGGGGCCGGAGCAATCGTAAACGCGCAAGGGCGGCTCGCCGGAGGATGGCTCGAGGTCGATCTCGCGCATCGCCACGCGCAGGTCCGGATTATCGGGCGCGCCGACATGGATCTTGCGGCTGCCGCGGATCGGGCCCGTGGTCACGGTGAGCCGGCCTTTGGCCGTCTCGAGGCCTTCGGCGTTCAGCTCGGTGCGGGCAGGGGCGTCGGCCATCGTCTTCGTCTCCTTCAGCGGAGGGAAAACGGGCTCGCGCACGCTCCCTCCCTACGCCGGTGTCAGCCGGATCAGGTTCGACGGGTCGCGGCATCAGCCGCCTCTCAACCGCTCGTGCGCGGTCCCCCGGGGAATGGGTCGCGTCTAGACCCTCAGGCGCGCGCGCGGAAGGCCTATTCGAAGACCTCCGCCTGCTCGACGCCGCCGCGATAGGTGTTCTCCACCCGCTCCGACTTCAGCAGGTAGGCGGTCCAGACGATGCCGAAGATGAAGGGCCGGATGAAATCCTGCGGTTGCGCCACCGACAGAAGCAGGTCGCCCGGAATGCCGACGAACGTGGTCGCTCCGAAATACTGGATCGCGATCGTGCCGACGCTGGCCAGCCAGATGCCGGCAATGGCGATGCGGACGCTCATCCAGTTGTGGATCGCCACCAGCCGCCAGGCGACGAACCAGCCGACGACCGCGGCGAAGCCAACCGTTGCCCAGGCGAGAGTCCGGAGCGAGGAGAAGATCGGGGTGTCGCCATAAAAAGCGGCGTCGCCGGTATAGAGCTCGACATAGGTCCGGACCGCCGCCCAGCCCGGGGAGACGACCGCCATGATGATCACGAAGGTCAGCAGCCAGCCCTTCACGCCCCTCAGTTCGTCGTCCATGTCGAACCCCCCTGTTTTGCCCGTCGCCAGCTCAGGCATGCGCGCCTAGAAGCAAAGCTGCAATAGTGTGCGCAGGGGACAAGGATGCGACCCGATCTCGACGACCCGGCGGAGCTCGCCGCCTACCGGCAGGAATTGCGGCGGCTGATGCGGGTGCCGCGGCTGCTCGGCCTGCTGCTCGTCGTCATCGGCACCGGCATCGTCATCTACGCGCGGCGCGCCGGGATCGAGGGGCCGCTCATGGCGATCGGCTGGGGGGTGATCGGCTTCGGCTGGCTCAACCTGTTCCTGATCATCTATTACCGGAGCCGCTATCACCGCGCGCGAATGGCCGAGGATCCGGACCAGTTCTAGGCGAAGACCGTCCCCGGGCCGCCCTTCAGCAGAGCATCGATCAGCGAGTAGTCGCGCGGGATCTGG
>SMEU01000163.1_pt1 | contig 22748 bp, 27 predicted proteins | sample 2456051 | NCBI WGS metagenome assembly SMEU01 (sample SAMN10132600, study PRJNA489261) | soil metagenome | isolation source: day120 un-amended silt loam soil | place: USA | collected 2015-05-01
GCCGGGCGACGAACGCGGCCACGACCGGATCGCCTGCGCGCATGCGCTCTGCCCGCGCGAGCTCCTGTCGGGACGCAAGGCGCGCAGCCCGGCCTGAGCCGGTTCCGACCCGCTTTACCCCCCTTCCCGGCCGACCTATGAGGCGGGCGCGCCCGTTCCGTCGGCGCCAGCGAAGGAACCGGAACCGGCCATGAAGGCGACGATCTATCACAATCCCAAATGCAGCACCTCGCGCCAGACCCTCGACCTGCTCCACGAGGCGGGCGCGGAGGTCACCGTGATCGAATATCTGAAGAACCCGCCCTCGAAGGGCGAACTCGGCCGCCTGTTCGCCCGCGCCGGCATGACCCCGCGCGAGGGGCTGCGGATGAAGGAGGAGGCCGCCAGACCTCTGGCCGGCGCGTCCGATGACGCCATTCTCGAGGCGATGGTGGCGAGCCCGGTCCTGATCGAGCGCCCGCTGGTCGAGACCGAGAAGGGCGTCCGCCTCGGCCGGCCGAAGGAAAGGGTCGAGGAGATTCTCTGAGCCCGCGCCGCCGCGGCTGGCGGGGGCCCCGGCAAAAGCTTAACAGTCGCGCCTTAGGGAAAGGCGGATGAAGACGGTCGCGGTCTATAGCCTGAAAGGCGGAGTCGGAAAGACGACGCTGGCGGTGAATCTGGCCTGGGCGTCGGCCACCCGCTCCGCGCGGCGCACCTTGCTCTGGGATCTCGACCCGCAGGCGGCGGCCAGCTTTCTGCTCGGCGGCGCCCTGCCGAAGCGCAGCGAGGCGCAAGCGGTGTTCGCCAGGGACGTCGATCCGGCGACGCTGGTCCGCCCGACGGGCACGGAGAGGCTCCACCTGCTTCCCGCCGACCCGTCGCTGCGCGGACTCGACCGCTTCCTGTTCGGCCTGGGCAAGAAGAAGCGGCTGCTGAAGCTGATCGGGGATGTCGGCCGCGACTACGACCGGATCCTGCTCGACGCTCCGCCGGGGCTTACCGAAACCAGCGAGCAGGTGCTCCGCGCCGCCGATCTGATCATTGTCCCGGTCATCCCCTCGCCGCTTTCGCGGCGGGCGCTGGATGATGTCGTTGCCCATCTCGACGGCCACCGGCTGCGCCGCGGCCCGATCCTGCCCGTCTACAACATGGTCGACCGGCGCCGCTCGCTGCACCTGGCCGCGCTCGAGGCGGAGCCGGACTGGCCGGTCATCCCGATGGCCAGCGCCTTCGAGACGATGAGCGCCGCCGCGGACGGCAGCGGCCGCCTGCCCCCGACCTCACCTGCCGCCCTGGCGCTGCTCGCGCTCTGGACCGGCATCGAAAGGCGGCTCAGCCGCAAAGCGAGATGAATTGACCCGACCGCCGCGACGATGGATTCTGCAGGCATGAAGACGCTCGACCCCGACCTCCTGCTCCGCGCCTATTCGATCGGCGTCTTCCCGATGTCGGACGGGCGCGAGGCACAGGATCTCTACTGGGTCGAACCGCGGCGCCGGGCCATCCTCCCGCTGGACAGCTTCCACCTCTCCCGGTCGCTGCGCAAGACGCTCCGCTCGGGCCCGTTCGAGGTCACCCGCGACACCGCCTTCACCGAGATCATCCGGCTCTGCGCCGAGCGGCAGGATACGTGGATCAACAGCGAAATCGAGGCGAGCTACATCCGCCTGCACGAAGCCGGCCGCGCCCATTCGATCGAGGTCTGGCGCGACGGGGCGCTGGCCGGAGGCCTCTACGGCGTCCGGCTCGGCGCCGCCTTTTTTGGCGAATCGATGGTCTCGCTGGAGCGTGACGCCTCGAAGGTGGCGCTCGCCTGGCTGGTGGCGCGGCTGATCGTCGGCAATTTCCAGCTGCTCGACTGCCAGTTCATGACCCCGCACCTCAAATCACTGGGCGCGGTCGAGATCGACCAGAAGGATTATCTGGCGCTGTTGGCGTCGGCGCTCGGCGAGGGCGTCGGCGCGGCGGGCGGAGCCGCGGCCGGCGGCGGCGCTTCCGCGGGGCCGGTAGAGTTCGAGGCGCTGGACCGGCTGCTTGGCGCGACCGGGCGCGACGCAGGCGCCGGCGTGCCGCCCTCCGGATGGGTCATCGCGCAACTCTTGGGCCAGACGTCGTAAATCGGGTGCTCGACGGTGTTGAGCGACGGCGTCTCCTTGTAGAGCCAACCGGAGAAGACCCGCCGATACTGGCCGTCCGAACCGCGCACGTCCAGCTGGACGAAGGCGCCGGTCAGCTGCTGGATCTCCCAGGGCGCCGTCGTCTCGCAGGCGCGCAGCCGGACGATCACGTCGCCGACCCGCACCGCCTGACCGGGCCTCAGGGTCAGGTCCCGCTCGATGCCGTTGCGCTTGTTGAGCAGGCCGAGCACGGCGACGCGCTCCGCCATCGGCGTCGTCCCCGGTGCGAGCTGGTTCACCGTCTGCGGAATATCGACCGTCTGGTTCTCGAACTGCGCGCCTTGATCCCGATTGGCGTCCTCGGCGGCTCCGTCGGCCGCCTTTCTCCATCGCGCCGGTCGGCCGGTAGGCCGCGGCCGTGCCCGTCAGGTTCGGCGTGGCCTCCCGGAGGAATTTGGGCGGTGGCGGCAGCGCCTCGTCGGGCACCGCATCGATCTGCCGGGTCAGCCAGGCATACCATTCGGGCGGCACGCGGCTGACGTCGTTCGAGCCCGCATACATCACCCAGCGGCGGTTCTTGCCTTCGAAATAGCGATTGCCGAGCGCGTCCTCGCCCACCTTGCTGCCGTTCTTCCAGCTGAACAAAGCAGTCCCGAACGTCGCGCCGTCCCACCAGGTGAACAGATTCTTGAAGAAACCCATGGCCCGAGCGCCTAGCGCCGATGGGCCGGAAGGCGCAAGCGTCTCTCGTCATCCTGACGAAAGTCAGGACCCATGAATAGGGACCAGGAAGGCCTGCCCACTCCGAATTCATGGATCCCGGATCAGGTCCGGGATGACGCTAATGCCCTAGGCGGGCTCCACCTCGACGGCGAGCGGGCCCTTGCGGCCGCTGGCGATGCGGGCGCGAAGGGGCTGGTCGGGCACGAGGTCGCTGAGGCCGCCGCGGCGGACCGTCTCCATATGGACGAAGATGTCCTGGTCCTCGTCCTCGCGGACCAGGAAGCCGTAGCCGCGCAGCCGGTTGAACCATTTCACCCGGACCGGCTCGAACGCGCCCGCCTCGTCGATCAGGCTGGAGGGGTCGATCCGGTCCGACTGCGACGCATGCGGCCGCACGACGTCCGGAATGACGGCATGGCTGAGATCGATGTTGAGGACCTTGCGCGCCTGCAGCCCGCGTTCCTGCTGCGCGACCAGGCATTCCACCGTCGCGCCTTCGGGAAGGCTGCGCCGGTCATGCTCCTTCAGCACCGAGAAATGGATGAGGATGTCGCCTTCCGCTTCCTCGCTGACGATGAAGCCGAAGCCGCGCGTGGCGTCGAACCACTTGACCGTGCCGGTGAGCTGGACGAGCGCCTCGCTGTGCGGTTCGATCGCCACAGGCTGCGGATGCGCGACCGCTCCGCTCCCGGCTATCGAGGCATGTTCCCCCTCAACCCGCGCTTGTGGACGCGACGTCATGCTACGCCTGACCCCCCTAGATCAGACGGTTAAGGTATCATGGTTTCGACGTTTGTGAACCATGTGTGTTCAGCGCGTGTCCGCGAGCGGGATTTCGCCCGGTCGCGCCGCCACGATGCGCCGTGCGAGCCCCGGCGGATGGCCGGCGCGGAGCATGGCGGCATAGGCCTTTTCGCGGGCCGGCCGGTCGCCCTCGCCGGCGGCGAAGGGGCCGATCTTCCGGCGCTCGGCAAAGCGCAGCGCGGCGTCCCAAGCGCCCTCCTCGGCGATCTCCCGCGCCTCGGCTCCGTCTTCCTCCTCGATTCCGGCGGCGCGCAACGCCTCGCCGATCCGTCTCGCGCCATAGCCGCGCCGGGTGAGCGCCCCCGCTCTGGCGCTGGCAAAGGCGCGGTCGTCGACATAACCGAGCGCCGCCATCCGCTCGACAAGGGCCTCGATCGGCGGCTTCTGGGCCTCGGCCCACCCCCGTTCGCGCACCTTTCGCCCCAGATAGGCGGCAAGCTTCGCGCGGGTGGTCGCGTAGCGCCCCGCATAGAAAAGCGCGGACTGTTCGAGCGCCGCCGCGTCGAGCGGCGGTTTCACCCTTCTGCCACGATCATGACTCATCGCCATGTTTGTGCCATAGTCGAGCCGGAATATGAACGCGCCTCGTCTCGTAGGGCGGAGGCTGAGTTTAACAGATTCGGGACTCCTATGGGGCCCATGAAGAAGGATTCAGCCGAACGTGCTTGACCATGACGGCCAGGTAAAGCCGCGCATTGCGGCGGCGCGGAACCTCGTTCCGACGCCGACCGACGACGAGCTGCCGCGCCGCTATGCCGATTTCGCGACGATGACCGAGGCGCTCGATTATGTCGCGCAGGGCAAGAAGGGCATCAATCTGCACGATGCGCGGGCCACGCTGGTGCGCGTCTATCCCTATGCCGAGCTGCGCGAGGACGCGATCCGCGCCGCCCACCGGCTGAAGGCGCGCGGCATCGAGCCGGGCGAGCGCGTCGCGCTGATCGCGGAGACCGCGGGAGAGTTCATCGCCCTCTTCTTCGGGGCCATGTACGCCGGAATCTGGCCGGTGCCGCTGCCGCTGCCGACCTCTTTCGGCGGCAAGGACGCCTATATCGACCAGCTTTCCGTGCAACTGAAGAGCTCCGATCCGGCGCTCCTCCTTTACCCCCCCGAACTGGCCATGGCGGCGGATGCCGCCGAGGCCTCCGGGTTCAAGGCGGAAGACTGGGCGAGCTTCTTCGCGACCGAGGTCGCCCCCTGCCCGCTCGACGCGCCCAAGGCAGACGACATCGCCTATCTGCAATATTCGAGCGGCTCGACCCGCTTCCCGCACGGCGTCGTCATCACCCACAAGGCCTTGATGTCGAACCTCGCGGCCCACGCCCACTCCATGCATATAGGCCAGGGCGACCGCGGCGTCTCCTGGCTGCCTTTCTATCACGACATGGGCCTGGTCGGCTGCATGATGTCGATGGTCGCGAACCAGATGTCGGTCGATTATCTCAAGACCGAGGATTTCGCCCGCCGTCCGCTCGCCTGGCTCGACCTCATCACGCGCAACAAAGAACAGTCGATGAGCTACTCGCCGACCTTCGGCTACGACATCTGCGCGCGCCGCGTCTCCAGCCAGACCGACGTCGCCAACCGCTTCGATCTGTCGCGCTGGCGGGTCGCCGGCAATGGCGCGGACATGATCAGGCCGGACGTGATGCAGTTCTTCGTCGATACCTTCGCGCCCGCAGGTTTCGACGCCTCATGCTTCCTTCCCTCCTACGGCCTTGCCGAGGCGACCCTGGCCGTCACCGTGATGCCCCCGAACGAGGGGATCGTGGTCGAGCTGGTCGAGGAAACCCTGCTCGCCGGCGGCTCGGCCGGCGAACGCGACCGGCCGCAGCGCTACCGCGCCGTCGTCAATTGCGGCAAGCCGGTCAGGGACATGCAGGTCGCGATCCGCGGCGACGACGACAGCGTGCTCGGCGAGCGCGAGGTCGGCAAGGTCTTCTGCCGCGGCACCTCGGTGATGCTCGGCTATTTCCGCGACGAGGAGGCGACGGAAGCCTGCCTCGACGACGTCAATTGGCTCGACACCGGCGACATGGGCTACATGTCCAACGGCTATCTCTATGTGGTCGGCCGCGCCAAGGACATGATCATCATCAACGGCAAGAACCACTGGCCGCAGGACATCGAGTGGGCGGTGGAGCAATTGCCGGGCTTCAAGGCGGGCGACATCGCCGCCTTCGCGATCACCACGCCCGGCGGCGAGGAGACTCCGGCGGTGCTCGTCCAGTGCCGGACCTCCGACATGGAGGAGCGCGGACGGCTTCGCGACGCGATCCGCGAGCGGGTGCGCGCGATCACCGGCATCAATTGCGTGATCGAGCTGGTGCCGCCGCGCTCGCTGCCGCGGACCAGCTCCGGCAAGCTGTCCCGCGCCAAGGCGCGCAATCTGTACCTGTCGGGCGAGATCCAGACTTACGATATTGCTGCCTGAACAACAGGGTTAATACGGTCATTACACTGGGTGGGGATAACCCTTCCCTAACGCTTGTTCGTTAAGCCTCCGCCCCGGAGTGCCATGACCGACAAGACGCTTCCAAGCCTCGATTGGCGCGTTGTGTTCAACCGCGCCGCTCCCCCGGGCGTCCGGGGGTGGGGGCGCGTGCGCGCGGCGCAGCTCGCCGCAATGCGTCCGGCGATGACGGTGGCGGCCTGGGGCCAGACGTTCAACGCCCTGTTCATCACCTACATGCTCTGGGGCCGGGTGGCGCCCTCTGCGCTCGGGCTCTGGCTGCTCTGCGTCTCGCTGCTGATGATCTATTTCACGCAGCAGCAGCGCAAGCTCCGCGGCCGCGAAATCCACTCCCTGCCGCGCAAGACGATCAACCGAGCCGCCTATCATTCGGTTTTCATCGGCCTCGTCTGGGCCTTTCCGGCGCGCTTCTTCTTCGAACATGCCGATCACGGCCAGCAGCTGGCGCTCTGCGTGATCACCGCGACGATGATGGCGGGGGCTGCCTTCGTCTTCTCGCCCATTCCGGCCGCGGCCTCGGCCTACGTCCTGATCATGGGCGTCGCCGCGGCGCGCATGCTGATGACCCAGGACAGCCTCGCGATCCTGCTGATCGCGCCCGTCTACACCGCGGCGCTGGTGGCGATGGTGCTGATCAACGGCCGCGCCTTCATGCAGCGCAAGTTCCTCGACATCGCCCTCGAGGAACGCGAGCAGACGGTGAGCCTGCTGCTGCGCGAATATGAAAGCTCGGATGCCGACTGGCTCTGGCAAACCAACGCCCAGTTCTGCTTCCAGAACGTTTCCGCCCGCTTCGCCCGCGCCACCGGCCGGTCGATCGAGGAGCTGGAGGGCCTGTCGCTCGTCGATTTCATGAAGTCGCCGTCGCGCCAGAATCAGAGCGCCCGCCGCGCCCATGCCGCCGTGCTGGCGACGATCGGCCGGCGCGAGGGGTTCAGCGACGTCGTGCTCGCTTTGCCCCTCTCCGACGGCGGCACAAGGGCGATCGAGCTCTCGGCCCGGCCGACGTTCAGCAAGCAGGGCCGGTTCACGGGCTATCACGGCGTCGGCTCGGACGTGACCGGAGCGCGGCAGGCGGCCGACCGCATTGCGCATATGGCGCGGCACGACGCGCTGACCGGCCTGCCCAATCGCCTTCAACTGATGGACAATCTGGCCGCGGCCTTGAAACAGGCCCAGTCCCGTAACGCGCAGTGCGCGATGCTGCTGGTCGATCTGGACCGCTTCAAGACGATCAACGACAGCCTCGGCCACGTCGCCGGCGACCATCTGCTCCAGCAGGTCTCGCGCAGCTTCGAGACGGTGATTTCCGACGAGATGACCGCCGGCCGGCTCGGCGGCGACGAATTCGCCATCGTCGTCCCCGAGGCGGAGAACCGCGAGGAGCTCGAACAGCTCTGCCTCGCTCTGATCAGCGCGCTGCAGGGGCCCTTCCTCTACCGCGACCAGCGCCTGTTCGTCGGCGCCTCGGTCGGCGTCGCCTTCGGTCCGCGCGACGGCGACAGCGTGGAGGAGCTGATCCGCAACGCCGATCTCGCGCTCTACCGGGCCAAGGCCGGCTCCGGGAACGACATCCGCTTCTACGAGCCGGGGCTGCATGCCCGCGCCGAGGAGCGCCGCAAGCTGGAGCTGGCACTGCGCAATGCGATGGATGCGGGCGAGCTCACCCTCGCCTACCAGCCCGTCGTCGCCGCCCAGTCCGGCGAGATCACCAGCTGCGAGGCGCTGCTGCGCTGGCACAATCCGGAGCTGGGGACCATCCCGCCCGCCAAGTTCATCCCGATCGCCGAGGAGACCGGCATGCTCGGGCGGATCGGCGAGTGGGTGCTGCGCCGAGCCTGCAAGGAGGCGTCCGGCTGGCCGGAGGATATCGGCGTCGCCGTCAACGTAAGCCCGCGCCAGCTGCGCGATCCGGGCTTCATCGTTACCCTCGTCTCCGCGCTCACCCAGGCCGGACTTGAGCCGAGCCGGCTCGAGCTGGAGGTGACCGAGAGCGTCTTCCTCGAGCTGACCGGCACGACACAAAAGGTACTCCAGCAAATTCAGAGCCTCGGCGTGAAGCTCGCAATGGACGATTTCGGCACGGGCTATTCCTCGCTCGGCTATCTGCGCCGCGCCGATTTCGACACGCTGAAGATCGACCAGAGCTTCGTCCAGGCGATCTCCGCGCAGGATCCCGAAAGCACCGCGATCATCCGCGCCGTGGTCGCCCTCGCCGGCAGCCTCGGCATGCAGACGGTCGCGGAGGGCGTCGCCACGCCCGAGCAACTCGGCATCGTCCGCGCTTTGGGCTGCGACAAGATCCAGGGCTATATCTTCTCTCGCCCCATCGCCGCGGAGACGGTGCGCGAGATTCTCGGCCAGAACCGGATCCTCGACGCCGCCTGAGCCCGGCCTGCAGTGCAGGATTTCGCGCGGGATCGCCATTGCCCGGCCGCGGCGCACGCAAAGCCTTGCGCTCAACCACACCCGCGGGTAAGCGCGCTGCCGGCTCTAGGAGTGTAGCTCAGCTGGTAGAGCATCGGTCTCCAAAACCGAGGGCCGGGGGTTCGAGCCCCTCCACTCCTGCCACCCCTCCGTCAGCGGGCGCCGGCCGACGCGCGCCGGCGGGGAGGATGATCGTCGGGCGAGCGGCGAGGCGCGCGTCGGGCGACGGTCGTCGGCCGGGGCGCCGAGCGCTCTTGCGGCGCGGCCCCGGCCTCGCTAGATACGCGGACCAATCCGATAGCGGTGAAGGCACGCCGACCCTTAAGGGGGCGGCGGAGAGCCCTTGCCCGAAACCTGAGAAGGCGAAGCAGCGGCCATGGCATTCAATCCCGGCAAATTCCTGCGCGAGGTCCGCACCGAATCGGCCAAGATCGTCTGGCCGACGCGCAAGGAGACGGTGATGACCGGCCTGATGGTCCCCGACCCTCTCCCGCAGGCGGGCGAGGGAGTCAGGCAGACAAAGGCAAATCACAGACATGTCCCGCTGGTACATCATCCACGCTTATTCCGGCTTCGAGAACAAGGTCCGCGACGCGATCCAGACCGAGGCCACGCGGCTCGGCCTGACCCCGCTCGTCGAGGCGGTCGAGGTCCCGACCGAGAAGGTCACCGAGGTCCGCCGCGGCAAGAAGGTGACCAGCGACCGCAAGTTCTTCCCCGGCTATGTGCTCGCCAAGCTGCAGATGAACGACGACGTCTACCACCTCGTCAAGAACACCCCGAAGGTGACCGGCTTCCTCGGCTCCAGCGGCAAGCCGCAGCCGATCAGCGACGCCGAGGCCGCCCGCATCCTCAACACCAGGGAAGAGGCCGCCGCCGCCGCGCCCAAGGCCCGGATCAGCGTCGACTATGAGATCGGCGACGCGGTGAAGGTGCTCGACGGCCCGTTCGCGAGCTTCAACGGCGTGGTCGAGGAGCTCGACTTCGAGAAGAGCCGGGTGAAGGTGAGCGTCTCGATCTTCGGGCGGGCGACGCCGGTCGAGCTCGAGTTCGAGCAGGTGGAACGGGTGAAGTAGAGCGAAGCCGCCCGGCGGCAGCGCAGCCGGCGTGCAGCGCCGCGCAAGCTGGTGCCGGAGTCGGCGCACGCCGGACGGCGGGGCGCGAGGCCGGCCGAGCGAACCCGACCGACGTCACGGCACAATGGTGCCTTGACGATCTTTCCATCCTGAACTCGATTCAGGATCCATCTTTTGGAGGCCGGGGCGATGCTCCGGCCTTTTTGCTTCATTGTCTTTGGCGGCCGACAGTGCGATTCTGTCGGGATGCGCGGTCTCTTCCTCCTGCTGCCGCTGGTGGTGATCGTCAGCCCCTGCCCGGCCAGTGGCTGCGCGATCGTCCTCGATCACCGGCCGACCTGGTCGGAGAATCTGGCGGAGGCCCATCGGATCATCGCTGGCGCCGCCGCGATCATCGACGGTGAGGTGATCCGGCCCTTCGGCGGCCCGGACGCGCCGGCGATCGTCCGCGTCCACCGGATTCTCAAGGGACCGCAGCAGGCCGAGTTCGAGGTCGGCGCTGCGGGCGGCTGCAGCGTTGCGCTGACCGATCTGGGCGAGCGTTCGCGGATGATCCTGACCGGCGGCCCTGCCGTCTACGACATAAGTGTCTGGCAAGGTGACCCACGCCTTATCGACGCGCTGCTTCGCTCCGACCGGCGGCGGGACTGGCCCGATGTGCGGGGGGTCGAGACGAGGCCTTAGTAAGTACGCGGCCAGGATGGTCGACGGACCGACCGACGTCACGGCACGATGGTGCCTTGACGGGCTTTCTTCCCTGAACGCGCTTCAGTGTCCAATCCGGAGCTTCGGGGCGAGTGGCGACATGGACCCTGAAACGAGTTCAGGGGTGACGCTAGAGGCCGGCGGCGACGCCGGCCTTTTTCTTTTCAGTCGAGTGGTTTAGGCTTCCGGCAAGAGAGAGGGGGGACGGTCATGCTCTTCGGGCTTCTGCTTGCGCTGGCCACGGTCCAGGCGCCGGTCGATCCGGCCCTCGATTTCCCGGCCCTCCGGGGAATGTGCGCCATCGCGACGGCGACGGCCTTGCCCACGGCGAGCCAGCTCAACGCCTCGGCCCCCGCCGCGCCCCCGACCCGGGTCTTCGACAATCTCTATTATGTCGGCAGCCAGGGCGTCTCCAGCTGGGCGGTCGCCACCAGCGGTGGAATCATCCTGATCGATGCGCTGAACAATGGCGAGGAGGCCCGGACGATCATCGAACCCGGCCTTCGCCGGCTGGGCCTCGACCCCGCCCGGATCAGATTCATCATCGTAACCCACGCCCATGGCGACCATTATGGCGGGGTGCGCTATCTGGCCGAACGCTATCATCCGCGTGTCGTGATGAGCGAGGCAGACTGGCAGGAGCTGGCCAGACCCCGGCTCCAGTTCGACAGCCCCAATTGGGGCCGCCCCCCAGAACGCGACATGGCGGTTCGGGATGGCGAACGGCTGACGCTCGGCGAGACAAGCATCGAGCTTCGCGTGACCCGGACGCACACCCCGGGAACGATCTCGCCCATCATCACGGTGACCGATGGCCGGGCGCGGCACCGGGTCATGCTGTGGGGCGGAACCGCCTTCAACTTCGGCCTGGTCCGCGAACGGCTCGACAGCTATGCGGCCGAGGCGGACCGGATGCGCAGGATCGCGGCCGCGCGCGGGGTGGACGCGTTCGTCGCCAACCATCCCGGGGCGGACGGTTCGCGGCGACGATTCGAGTTGCTGCGGGCCCGGGGGCCGCGCGACCCCCATCCCTACGTGATCGGGCGGGCCAGGGTGGGCGCCATCCTCGCGAGGATGGCGGAATGCGCGCGGACGAATGCCGCGGCAATAGAGGCGGCACCGGCCGGCTGAGGCCCGGGGCGGCGTCGATTGCGAGACCGGCGACGCGGTGAAGGCTCTGGACGGGCCCTTGTCTGATCCGGGGTCCAGCTTCTGAGGAGGCCGGGGCGATGCTCCGGCCTTTTTCTTTTCGGTCGAGTAGTTTAGCACGGCCGGAAAGAGAGGAATCGTCATGCTCTACGGGTTTCTGCTCGCTCTGGCCCTGGTCCAGGCCCCGGCGGCCGGCCAGGGCCCGCCTGGCCCCGGTGCCGCCGCCGACAGGGCCCCGCACCGCTGCGCCTTCGAGGGCGGCGACCTCGTGCCGAACGCGCAGGTCGCGCGGGAGATCGCCGAGGCGATCGTTCGCGCGAGGCTGACCCCGGCGGAGCGCGCCCTGCTGGAAATGAGGGTCGACCCCCTCGGCGCTGATGCGTGGAACGTCGACCTGTTCATCCCGGACAGGATCGAGCCGGACGGCTCCGTCACGCACACCGACGGCGGAGGTCTGGCGATCCGGATCGACCGCTGCAACGGCGCGATCCTCTTCTTCCAGTATCTGATTTGAGCGCTCGCCGCCGACGAGCCGTTTGCGGTTGGCGCGCACCGTCCGGCGCATATGGCTGAGCGACCGCGACGCGGCGCTTTCCGGGGTGCCGCCGAGGCGGCCGGTCATCGCCAGCGCACCGAGATCGGCGGCGGCGTCGAGTTTCTCGCGGACCATGCGCTCCGCCTCGGTCGCGGCGACCGAGCCGCCCTGCGACAGCCGCAGCAGCCGCATGCCGACCACGGTCGACGCCTCCACGCCGAGCGACCAGCTGTCGACCGCGAGCGAGAACCAGGAAGGGGAGCGCCGCATGGCGGGGGAATGGCCGGGCGCGGCGAAGGTTCCTGCCGGGGCCGCTGGTCCGAACCGTTCGTTCATCGGCCGTCCAGCCCGTGGGTGCGACCCTGGCGGCATGCGCGGTTCACTCCTCCTCGCCCTGCCATTGCTGGCGTTGCTGGCGCCCGGCGCGGCCAGTGCCTGTTCGATGGTCGCGCGTCCCCACCCGCCGAGCCCGGCCCAGGAACAGGCGGCGGCGCGGCTGGTCGTGGACGGCGCAACGGCGATCATCGACGGCGAGGTGATAAGGACCTTCCTCCCCGGCCGGTCGCCGGCCCTGGTCCGCATGCACCGCATGTTCAAGGGGCCGCAGCAGGCGGAATTCCGGGTCGGCATGCTGACCAGCTGCGACATCGCCCTGATGCGCGTCGGCGAGCGGGCGCGCATGGTCCTGACCGGCGGGCCGGACATCTATATCCTCCACATGAGCACCCTCAGCGAAGCCGCCGTGGATCGGTTGCTGGGGTCGGACCGGCGGGTGGACTGGCCTTATGTAAGGGGGGATGTGCCGGGGCATTGAGAGGGGTGCGCCTCAACGGGCGGTTGCGGCCGGTCGCGTTTGATAAAGTCGACGGCATGATAGCGGCAGGCCAACTCAGACTTGGCCGACCCGTGCCGCTCAACAGGAGCGGCAGGGTGACGGGAACGACGCCGCTGCCCCCCTCACCCACCGACGTGCTCGACAGCGCCGCTTTGTTTTGCGTCCCGGATCGCGTCGGGGGCGCCTACGGCGCAAATGCGCGAAGAGATCGGGCGATGCTCCGGCCTTTGAACGGGTATGGGGATATCGACGCGCGCGACACGGTGAAGCTGCCTGCTCCGGGCCTTCGCCGGGACAGGCTCCGTCGCCCGAGCGATCCGGCGGACCGCATATTGGGGGCGCGGCAACCCCCACCGCGCGTCACTCGGCTTCTGGAGAGGGTGGCGGCGGATGGAGCGGGTCCATTTCCCGGGGCCGTGTTCATGGGTCCCGGCCTGCGCCGGGATGACTAGCTTTTGCCCGCCTCGCGCTTCTTCCAGTCTTTCAGTCGCCAGCCCCCGAACAAGGCCTTGTCGGCATTGTGCTTCGGTTTCTTCGGATCGGCCTTCGACCAGCCGGTGACGTACCGGAGATCCGGCAGCGCCGGCGGCGGCGGCTCGTCCTCGTACCGCCAGTCCCCCGTCGCCTCGTACTGCGCGGCGCGGCGGAGGGCTTCTTCCTCGGCTTCCCTGCCCTTCTCCGCCATCCACATGGCGCGGAGGCGTTCGGTGTAGGTCTCCCAGGGTTCGCCGCGGCGCTTGCGGCGGTGGGGGCGCTCCCAGCCCTGGTTGACGCTCTTGTCGTGCAGGCAGAGCAATTGCAGCGCCTGGTCCGGGGTGAGCGGCGGGATGGGCGGAAAGTCATGGTCCGTGCGCCAGGCGTCGTCCTCGTGGCTGTCGGCGAGGCCGGCGGCGAGCATCGCCCATTCGAGCCGGTCCCAGCCGGTCTTCAGCGCGAGGCGCATCTCGCGGGCGAAGGCGGCGCTGCGGTCGCGGCGCGCGTAGAAGCTGCTGTGGGCGAAGCCGGCGGCGGCGGCCGACAGGCGGACATTGGCGGTGGCGGAGAGGGCCGAGAAGAAGGCCTGCTCGGCGGCCTTGGTCATCCGGCCGGGCGGGGCCAGGCGGAGCTGGAGGCGGCCATTGCGGGTGCGGGTGATGACGGGTTCGCCGCCTCTGGTGCGGAGGGAGGCAGGGGCCACCCCCGGCCCCTCCCGGAAGGCCGGGAGGGGGGATGAAGGCTCGGGCATCCGCGCGCCGCCGGCCAGGCTGAAGGCGGCGTGGGCGGCGGCGAGGGCGATGTCCCAGCGGGTGGCGAAGGCGGCGCATCTGGCGCGGCGCTTCGTGTAGGTGGCGCGGTGGACGCCCAGCTCGCGGCAGGCCAGGCGGACATTGCCGGTGCGGCGGAGCGCGGCGAGGAAGCGCGCGTTCTGGCGCTGCTGGCGGGGCGTGAAGGGGCGATGGTGCGGAGTTAAGGGGGCCACGCCCAGCCTAGCGCAGACATTCTCCTACAGTGCAACCGGAGACCGGTCCGGTCTGGACCTTTCGTCATTCCGGACTCGATCCGGAACCCGTCTTTTCTTCCCCGTCGCAGCAAGGCAGGTGGGCCCCGGATCAAGTCCGGGGTGACGGGAAAGCGGCGCCACGGCATCCTGCGCAGCGACCGCTGCGCAGGCGCGGCTTCGCTTCAGGCCAGCAGGAGGCGGCGGGCGGCGAGGCCGTCCGGCGCCGGCTGGAGCGCGGACCGCGACAGCTCGCGCACCCGCTCCATGTGCAGGGACGAGAGACGGAAATGCGCGTTCGCCCGGGTGAAGCCCTCGGCGCGATAGGCCTCGTCCAGCTCCTCTCGCGCGCGGCGCATATGATAATCCCGGTTCATGTCGTGGGTCATGGCAACCTCCTGGACCGGGCATGCGACGGAACCGCGCGGCACGGATTGACCTGAATCAATTCTGCCGGGGCCCGGGCGGCGTCTGAGCCGGCCAGCGACGGCAGGCAGCAGCCTGCCGGTCAGGATCGGCTTCCGGCCGCCGGATGGCCGCCGCCATGGCCTGCGGCGAGGCGGGCCAGACGGTCGCGATCGAGCACCTCGACGCGGCTCAGCGTGACCAGCCGGATCAGGCCCAGCGTCCGCAGCCGGGCGAGCAGGCGGCTCACGGTTTCCTTGGTGAGGCCCAGATGGTCGGCGATGTCCGACCGGGTCATCGGCAGGTCGAAGCAGGCCGGCGGCGCTCGACAAAGGCGCGGAAGCGGCTGCGCGGGAAGGCGCAGAGCCGGACCTCGTCGAGCGCCTCCGCGCTGACCGCATGGTCCGGTTCGAGGCCGAGGCCGAGAAAGCCGCCGGGAGAGACGAAGCCGGTGACCTGGCGGCGGCCGTCGGGAAGCAGTTTGGAGAGCCTCACGGTTCCGCGAGTCACCGTGAACACCCGGTCTGCCGGATCGCCCTCGTGGAAGATGGCCTGCCCCGGCCCGGCCTCGAGCGCCCGGCCGAGGCCTCGAAAGCCGCGCAGCTCGACGCTGTCGAGGTCGGCGCACACGGCGCAGGCGCGGACGGCGCAGCCGGCGCAGGGATGATCGGCCTCAAGTTCGATCTCGCCTGGCGAAACGGGTGACGGCACGAGCAATCCCTCCCGGCGGTCGGGTGCGACCCCGGACATCCGGTACGCCGATCCGGCGCCGTTGCACCTCCGCAATTCCCCTTAGGGCCGAAGCGGGCTGCGGGCTGATCGATTGTGGGGGGGAAAGGCGCAGGAGGGACCGCTCCTGCGCCCGACCCCAGCCTAGAGCGACGTCCCGCGCCGGCATTGACCTGGATCATTTGTGCCGGGGCGACCTTGACCAGGCGCGCGAAGACGGCGGGCCACCGGCTTTCAAGACATGATGCGGTCGATCATGCCGCCGGGCGGCTGCGGCTTCGCTTTACTCGTCGTCCGAGCCGTCGTTGGAGCCGGTATCGGGGCCGTCGTCGCCGCTCGCGGCCTGGAGCTGGGCTGGGTCGCCGAGCATGGAGAAATCGCCGCCCGGGCTGCGGTTGACGGTGACCCGCCAGCGCGAGCCGTCCTGCAGGGTGATCTCAAGCTGGTAGTTGATCCCCTGGACGCTCTGGGTGCGGGCGGAATCGACGCTGGCGAGGTCGCCGCCCATCTGCTCCGCGGCCCAGGACGCGGCCGCCTGCACGTTCCCGTCGTCGGTCGAGCCCGCGCGCCAGCCGCCGAGCTGGACCGCGGCCGCCGCGGGGATGCCGAGCGCGAGCAGTTCGGCGCCGGCCATGGAGATGAACAGGAAGGCGCTGCCCAGCGCCCGCGCGGATGTCCGTAAGGCCATGATCCCACCCCCAGGTTGCCGGGCCGGTCCAGGCGCGGAGTGTCGCGCAAAGCCGGCGCGGAGTCCATAAGGACGTCGGGAAGGACGGGGACAGTCACGAGCGACTGTCCCCGGGCGGGCCGTCAGATGTCGAAACGGTCGGCGTTCATCACCTTCGTCCAGGCGGCGATGAAGTCGGTGACGAACTTGTCCCCGGCGTCGGCGCCCGCATAGACTTCGGCGAGGGCGCGGAGCTGGGCGTTGGAGCCGAAGACGAGGTCGGTGCGCGTCGCGGTCCATTTGCGCGCGCCGGTCCCGCGGTCATTGCCCTCGAAGACCTCGTCGCCCTCGGCGTCGACCTGCTTCCACGCCGTGCCCATGTCGAGCAGGTTGACGAAGAAGTCGTTGCTCAGCGTGCCGGGGCGGTCGGTGAGCTCGCCGTGCGGCGAGCCGCCGGCATTGGCGCCGAGCACGCGCAGAATTCCTCGGTCGGCACCGAGTAGCGGACCGCAAGATAGTTGCGGAAGCCGTCGGCGCGGGGCTCGAGCGGCTCGAAGCTCTCGGCGTCGGTCTGGGCGTCGGTCGCGTCGCCGCGGCCACCGGTGAAGGGCACGGAGACGTCGTGGCCGGCGTCCTTCGCTGCCTTCTCCACCGCTGCGCTGCCGCCGAGCACGATCGCGTCGGCAAGGCTGACATTGCCGCGGAGCTCGTCGAGCTTCGCCAGCACCCTGGCCAGCTCGGCCGGATCGTTGACCGCCCAGTCCTTCTGCGGGGCGAGGCGGACTCGCGCACCATTGGCGCCGCCGCGATGGTCGGAGCTGCGATAGGTGGAGGCCGAGGCCCAGGCCGCTTTCACCAGCTCGGCGACGGTGAGACCGCTGGCGAGGATCCGGGCCTTGAGGTCGGCCACGTCCGCGGCGGAGGGCGCGGTGCCGGCGGGGACCGGATCCTGCCAGATCAGGTCCTCGGCGGGGACTTCCGGGCCGAGATAGCGGGCCTTGGGGCCCATGTCGCGATGGGTGAGCTTGAACCAGGCGCGGGCGAAGGCGTCGGCGAACTGGTCCGGATTGGCATAGAAGCGCTCCGAGATCTTCCGGTAGTCCGGGTCCATCTTGAACGCCATGTCGGCCGTGGTCATCATCGTCGGCAGGCGCCGCTCCGGGCTGTGCGCGCCCGGGGCCATGTCCTCCGGCTTCTGGTTGACCGGCTGCCATTGCTGCGCGCCGGCGGGGCTTCGCACCAGCTCATACTCATAGTCGAGCAGCATGTGGAAATAGCTGGTCGAGACCCACCTGTCGGGGGTCGGGGTCCATGACCCCTCGAGCCCGGAAGTGATGGTATGGTCGCCCATCCCGCTTTCATGGCCCGACTGCCAGCCGAGCCCTTGCTGGGCGATGTCCGCGCCCTCGGGCTCGGCGCCGACCTTCGAGGCGTCGCCGGCGCCGTGGCACTTGCCGAAGGTGTGGCCGCCGGCGGTGAGCGCCACCGTCTCCTCGTCGTTCATTGCCATGCGGGCGAAGGTCATGCGGATATCACGCGCGGACTGGAGCGGGTCCGGATTGCCGTCCGGCCCCTCCGGATTGACGTAGATCAGGCCCATCTGCACCGCGGCCAGCGGGTCCTCGAAGGCCTTGCCCTCGACGATCCGGGTCTTCGCGCCCTGCCCGACCCAATTCTCCTCGGTGCCCCAATAGACGTCGTGCTCGGGCTCGTAGACGTCCTTGCGGCCGCCGCCGAAGCCGAACGTCGGGCCGCCCATCGATTCGATGGCGACGTTGCCGGCGAGGACGAGCAGATCCGCCCAGCTGAGGTTGCGGCCATATTTCTGCTTCACCGGCCAGAGCAGGCGGCGGGCCTTGTCGAGATTGGCATTGTCGGGCCAGGAGTTGAGCGGGGCGAAGCGCTGCTGCCCCGAATTGGCGCCGCCGCGGCCGTCGCCGGTCCGGTAGGTGCCGGCGGCATGCCAGGCCATGCGGATGAAGAACGGGCCGTAATGGCCGTAATCGGCCGGCCACCAGGGCTGGCTGTCGGTCATCAGGGCGGTGAGGTCGCGCTTCAGCGCCTGATAGTCGAGCGCCTGGAAGGCGGCGGCATAGTCGAAATCGTCGCCATAGGGATCGCCGCTGGCGCCATGCGGCCTGAGGATGTCGAGGGAGAGCTGGTTGGGCCACCAGTCGCGATTGGTTCGGCCGAGCAGGGTCCGGAGCGCGGCCGGCTCCTTCGAAGGATCGCTGAGCGGGCTGCCCTTGCTGCTGACGTCCATGTGACTCTCCCTGGATCTATGTGTGAGTCGAGCCCTAGGCGCAGGGGCAGATCGAGGACAACGATTAAACTCGTTCAGCCTGAACGAGGCAGTCGATGAGTGGGTAGCGCCACCTTGCCCCTACCCGCGCTTTGCGCTAAAGGCGCGCGCTTCCAACGCACCTGCAATGGAAAACCTGCGGGAGGCCGGGCCCTGCCCTGCCGTCTGGACCGCTAAACTTGAACCGGCCGATCCGTTCGCGGGCCGGCCAGCAACAGAGTGAGAAAAATGGCGAAGAAGATAACGGGCTATATCAAGCTCCAGGTGCCCGCGGGCGCCGCCAATCCGTCGCCGCCGATCGGCCCTGCCCTGGGTCAGCGCGGCGTCAACATCATGGATTTCTGCAAGTCGTTCAATGCCGCCACCGGCGACATGGAGAAGGGGATGCCCATCCCCACCGTGATCACCGTCTATGCGGACCGGTCCTTCTCGTTCGAGACGAAGACCCCGCCGGCGAGCTATTTCCTGAAGAAGGCCGCGAAGATCCAGTCGGGCTCCAAGGAGCCGGGCAAGGTCGGCGCCGGCCGCGTCACCCGCACCCAGCTTCGCGAGATCGCCGAAGCGAAGATGAAGGACCTCAATGCCAACGACATCGAGGCCGCTGCGAAGATCATTGAAGGCTCCGCCCGCGCGATGGGCCTCGAAGTGACGGGGAACTGACCATGGCGAAGCAGACCAAGAAGGCGAAGAAGCTCGCCGAGCTCGATCCCACGAAGCTCTACGGCATCGATGAGGCGATCAAGACCGCCAAGGCCAACGCCACCGCGAAGTTCGACGAGACGATCGAGATCGCGCTGAACCTCGGCGTCGATCCCCGCCATGCGGACCAGATGGTGCGCGGCGTCGTCACCCTCCCCGCCGGCACCGGCAAGGACGTGCGCGTCGCCGTCTTCGCCAAGGGCGACAAGGCGGAGGAAGCCACGAAGGCGGGCGCCGACGTGGTGGGCGCCGAGGACCTGATGGAGACCATCCAGGGCGGCACGATCGATTTCGACCGCGTCATCGCGACGCCCGACATGATGGGCATCGTCGGCCGCCTCGGCAAGGTGCTGGGCCCCAAGGGCCTGATGCCGAACCCGAAGCTCGGCACCGTGACCCCGAACGTCGCCGAGGCCGTGAAGGCGGCCAAGGGCGGCCAGGTGGAGTTCCGCGTCGAGAAGGCCGGGATCATCCATTCGGGCATCGGCAAGGCCAGCTTCACCGAGGCCGACCTGCGCAAGAATTTCGACGCCTTCGTCGACGCGATCGTCAAGGCGAAGCCGTCGGGCGCCAAGGGCAAATATGTGAAGAAGGCAGCGCTTTCTTCCACCATGGGCCCGGGCCTGAAGCTCGACGTCGCCGAGGTGGCGAGCGCGTAAGCGCGTTCCGTCCAGACCGAACAAGCATGAAGGGCCGGCCCCGGACTTGATCCGGGGTCGGCCCTTTTGCTTTGCACCGCCCCGTTCGGAATGACGTGGCCCAATATCCGGATTGCCGACCCAAGTTTCTCAAGGCTTGCCTGATCCAAGAGGTCGCGTATATTCATCCGCAGTACTTGTGCGAGTTGCTCAAACGACTCTACCGGAGTCGCCCCGTCATCCCGTTGAAGGGAGAAGGACATGAGACTTCTTGCCGGTGCGGTGATCGCGCTGATTCTACTCGGCCTCTATACCTACTCCGTCGCTTATGCGGTCATGCTCGCTATGGGGCGGGTGACGGTGCCGCTCACCAATGGCATCGTCCTTTGCATCACGACGATCGGCGGCCTGGTCTCCGCGCTGGTGATCGCCGAACTCGCGATCACCAAGCCCGACAAGGAGCATCGCGGCATCCAGAGCTTCGGTTCGGCATCGGCGCTCGACGGATCCGATGCGCGCATCGTCGGTTCGATCAGCGCCATCTATGTGCTGGTCTGGATCATTCTGGGGCTGACCGCCTTCGTCGTCGGCGTGATGCTGCATCCCGACACGGTCCCCGCGCTGACCAATCTGGGCCAGGCCTGGCTCGGCCTCGCGGTCGCGGCCGCCTATGCCTATTTCGGGCTCAACAAGCCGACGACCTCGTAAGCGAACTCCCGCACCAACATTCGTACAGGCAGGGCCGGCTCCGGATCTGATCCGGGGTTCGGCCCTTTTGCTTTTGCTTTGCCCTGACCAGCGCTAGGAGGCGCAGGGAAAGGAAATTGCGATGTCTGACCGCTGGGACGAGGAGGACGATGAGCTCGAGCGCGGCCGGGGACGGCGGCGGGAACACGAGCCGGAGCCGGAGCCGACGCTCGGCGAGCTGATCGAGGGCTCGGTGCGCAAACTGGTCACCGGCATCGTTATCGCCGGCGGCCTGATCGCGCTCGGCACCTACGGCGCGGGACGCGGCGGCAGCTCCGCGCCGAACTATCAGATCACCACCTCGGCCGACGGGCGCATCGTCTACCGGGTCAATACCGACAGCGGCTCGATCGTCGCCTGCCTGCCCAGATCCTCGGGCAACAATCCCTGCTGGCTGATGCAGCGCGGCAGCCGCCACCTGGAGGACGAAGCGCCCGCGGAGAATGCGGCGGCCGCCCAGCCCGTGCCCGTCCAGGCGCAGCCCGCGCCGCCGCCCGCGGTCACCGCCCAGCCGGCCGCGCCGCAGCTGCCGGCCCCGCAGAACGCGACTGCACCGGCCACGCGCTAAAGCCGCGACGTTGACTTTCGCGCGCGGATCGCTAGATGCGCGCCTTCGCCTGCGGGGTTCGCCCCGCTCGCGTTCCGTCCGAGACAGTTGGTGAGGGCATATCGGCCCTCTTAATGTCCAGCCTAGACGGGGAACAGTTTTGAACCGGACCCGCGTGCGATGCTGGCCGGATCCGCCGGAAGTCTCCGGCCCTGACTCTCCCCTTCGGACTTTTATGAAGCCGCGCGGCGGGCGTACCGCCGTGCATAAGTGGAGAGCTACATGGATCGCGCTCAAAAGAAAGAAGCGGTCGCCGAGCTGAAGCAGACGTTCACCGAGACCAGCGTGGTGGTTGTCACCCGCAATCTCGGCCTCACCGTGGCCCAGTCCACGGCCCTGAGGAATCGGATGCGCGATGCCGGTGCCCGTTACAAGGTCGCGAAGAACAAGCTCGCTCTCATCGCACTCGAGGGCACGCGCTACCAGCCGCTCAGCGATTTGCTGACCGGCCCGGTCGCACTGGCCACTTCGTCCGATCCGGTCGCCGCCGCCAAGGCTGCGGTCGACTTCGCCAAGACCAACGATCGTCTCGAGATCGTCGGCGGGGCGATGGGCGATACCCTCCTCGACGTGAACGGAGTGAAGGCGCTGGCCGAGCTCCCGTCGCTCGACGAACTGCGCGCGAAGATCGTGGGCCTGATTCAGGCGCCCGCGAGCAAGATCGCCCGCACGATCAACGAGCCGGGTGCGCAGCTGGCGCGCGTCTTTGGCGCCTATGGCGCCAAGGAAGCCGCATAAGCTTACCGACCTTTCGAATGAACCGAACGACTTAACTGGAGACTTACAATGGCAGACATCAATAGCATCGTTGAGCAGCTTTCGTCGCTGACCGTCCTCGAAGCCGCCGACCTCGCGAAGGCGCTCGAAGAGAAGTGGGGCGTTTCCGCCGCCGCCGCCGTGGCCGCCGGCCCCGCCGCCGCCGGTCCGGCCGCTCCGGCTGCTGAAGAGCAGACCGAGTTCGACGTGATCCTCACCGGCGACGGTGGCAAGAAGATCAACGTGATCAAGGAGGTCCGCGCGATCACCCAGCTGGGCCTCGGCGAGGCCAAGGCGCTGGTCGAGAGCGCTCCGAAGGCGATCAAGGAAGGCGTCTCCAAGGCCGAGGCCGAGGAGATCAAGAAGAAGATCGAGGAGGCCGGCGGCACCGTCGAGCTGAAGTAAGTCTTCTTCTCTTTGAAGACCGCCGGCTCCGGCCGGCGCGGAAATTGAAGGGCGGCTCCTCGCGGGGCCGCCCTTTTTCCATCGGGCAGCCGAGCCAGCGCAGCCAGGCCTCGGGCTGCGCGGCGCGCCCCGCGACAAGCATCAGCCCGAACGAAACGGGGCGGCCCCTCTCGGGACCGCCCCCTCCTCGCGCCCGCTGGGGGGCCAGGGATCGAAGGCGTCAGATGCGCTCGGGCTCGCCGTAGAGCCGCGCCTCGACATTCTCGCGCAGGCCCGACGAGCGGTCGGTGGGGAACGGCTGCAGCTCACCGCTCTCCGCCGCCGGCACGCCGATCGCGAAGCTGGCATGGGTGCGGCCCTCGCTGCCGTCCGGCAGGGTGTAGCGCGCGTCGGCGTGCACCACCGGCAGGACGGATTCGTCGAGGCCTTCCTTGGCGAGACCGATCCTGGCCTCGACCGTGGCGCCCTCGCCGGCGTCGATCGCGACCTGCTG
>SMEU01000013.1_pt1 | contig 22611 bp, 12 predicted proteins | sample 2456051 | NCBI WGS metagenome assembly SMEU01 (sample SAMN10132600, study PRJNA489261) | soil metagenome | isolation source: day120 un-amended silt loam soil | place: USA | collected 2015-05-01
GGCGCGGCCTTGCCCGGCAATTGCCTGTGCAGCCGGCGCATCGCCGAGGTCAGCGCCATGGTTGCGACGAAGCCGGCGATCGCGCCGATCGCGAGCCGCGCCGCCAGGTCCGGCCCGGTTTCCGTGTCGCTGGCCATGCCCCGTTTAGAAGCGCGGATCCGCTAAAGTTCAACCCCGCTGGCGATCGCCTCGAGCTTCTTCAGCCGCTCGCGCACCGCGGCGAGCTCGATGCGGACGCCGACATCCTCCTCGATCCCGATGCCGGCGCGGCTGGCCAGTTCGAGCTTCTTGTAGTCGAGCCAGCCGCGCCAGGCGCGCGTCGCGGCGATGCAGAGCATCAGGGTGACGGTGAGCGCGGTGGCGGCAAGGATGATGGTGCTGTTCATGGTCATGTTCCCCGGTCAGTGCGCATCGCATCGCGCGGGCGCGCGCGGAGGCGCTTTTCCACCAAGGCACACCAGTCTTCGACGAAGGTCATATGGCGTTCCTATTCATATCTGAGGGCGATGATCGGATTGGCCCGGGCGATGCGCAAAGCGTGGCTGGCGATCGTGGCCGCGGCGATCGCCAGTGCGATCAGGCCCGCGCCCACGAACAGCACGGGGCTGAGGCTGATCCGGTCGTTGAAGCCCGCGAGCCAGCTCCGCATGAGCCACCAGGCGACCGGCCAGGCGATGAGGTTGGCGATCACCACCGGCTTGGAGAATTGCCACATCAGCAGGCGCAGGATGTCCTGCGTGCGCGCCCCGAGCACCTTGCGAAGGCCGATTTCCCGCGTCCTTCGCTCGGCGGTGAAGGCGGCAAGCGCATAAAGGCCGAGGCAGCCGATCGCGACCGCGAGCAGCGCCGCCGCGGCGAAGACGTAGCCGCGCGCCTCGTCGGCGTCGTACAACTCGGCGACGACGTTCGACACGAACACCGCCTCGAACGGGACGTCGGGCACCTGGCTCTCCCAGATCCGCCTGATCTGGGCGATCGGCGCGGCGCCCGACCGGCCCGCATAACGGACGACCATGCTGCCATGGCCGGCGGTGGTCATATAATAGAGGATCGGCTCCATCTCCTCGCGCATCGACCGGTACTGGACGTCTCCGACCACGCCGATCACGGTCACGACGACCCCGCCGTTGCGGAACTGCGCGCCGATCGCCGCCTGCGGGGTCCGGAAGCCGAGCTGGCGGGCGCCGGCGGCGCTCAGCACGGCATTGGCGCCAGGGTTGGGCGGCGGATGGTCGCCAAAGGCGATTCCGGCGTCGTCCGCCGGGAAGCGATCGGAGAAGGTGCGACCGGCGAGGAGGTCGATCCCCATCGCCCCGAAGAAATTCTGGTCGACCGTGTAGACGCCGATCCCGACCGGCTCGGTGCGGCCCGGAAGGGTCATGAAATCGGTGCTTCGGCCCTCGCTTGCCGGGGTAATGTCCGACCGGTCCACCGCCACCACGCCGGGGAGCCTCGCGACCTGGTCGCGGATCGTCTGCGCCACGGGCGCGACCCGGTCGCTGCCCAGGTTCTGGACCACGATGAGACCGTCGCGGTCGTAGCCGGCGTCGGCATTGCGGACATGCTCGGTCTGCAGATAGATGACCGCGGTGCAGATGATCAGGCAGATCGACACCGAGAATTGCGCGACGACGAGGAAGGTGCGCAGCCGCGACGAGGCCTGGCTGCCGCTGACCTGGCCCGCCTTCAGCACCGCCGCCGGGCTGAAGCCCGAGAGGTAGAAAGCGGGATAGAGGCCGCCGATCAGGCCGACGAGAAGGGCGAGGCCGAACATCGGCAGAAGCACGCCGCCCGGGCCGAAATAGACGATCGAGAGCCGGTCATCGAGGAAGGCCGAGAGCGCGGGCAGGCTCAGCTCGACCAGAGCGAGCGCCAGCAGCAAAGCGACGCCGGCCATCAGCACCGCCTCGCCGAGGAACTGCGCGATCAGCTGCCGGCGCATCGCGCCCAGCACCTTGCGAAGCGCGACCTCGCGGGCGCGCTGGGAGGCGCGGGCGGTGGCGAGATTGACGAAGTTCACGCAGGCGATGCCGAGGATCAGCAGGGCCACCACCGCGAAGGCGAGGATGGTCGAGCGGTCGTTGCCCGGAGTCATCGCGCCCTGCTGGAAGCGGCCGAGATGGACGTCGCGGATATTCTCGAGATGCAGCGCCCAGCGCTTGGCGCGGCTCATCTGGCCGGGGCCGACCGTGTCGACCGGGATCGTGCGCTCCTCCCAGGCGGGGAGCCGGGCATTGATCGAGGCCGCGTCGGCGCCGGCGCGGAGGCGGACATAGGCATAAGCGGGCGTGCTGTTCCACCGCTCCATGGCCTGTGGATTGTCAGCGAAGACGGTGCCGGAGATCCGGCTCACCATGGCCAGCCGGAGATGGCTGTTGTCGGGCAGGTCGCGAAGCACGCCGGTGACCCGGAGCTCGGCGGATACGCCGCGGCGGACGACGGTCAGCGTCCGGCCCATCGGGTCCTCGTTCCCGAAATATTTCCGCGCCTCGCTCTCGGTGAGGACGAGGGAATCGGCGCCGGCAAGGGCCGTCCGCGGGTCGCCCCGGACAAGGGGCAGATCGAGCACGTCGAAGAACGACTCGTCGGCCATCATCATCGGCGCATAGGTGGACTGGCCGTTGCGGAGGACGACCGAGCGGATCTCCCAGAGCGCGGTTGCGGCCTCGACCTCGGGGAAGTCCCGCTTCAGCCCGGCGGCGACAGGGTAGAAGGTTCTCTGCAGGAAGGAGGGCGGTTCCTCGGTCGCCACCCGCTCGCTCTGCACCTGGAAGGTCCGGTCGGCATTGGGCAGCCAGGCGTCGTAGCTGAGATGGTAGCGGACGAAGAGCAGGATCAGCAGGCAGGCCGCGAAGCCGAGCGTCAGGCCGAAGATGTTGACGAAGGTATAGGTCTTGTTCTTGGCAAAGGCGCGGAAGCCCACGGTCAGATAATTAGCCCACACAATCTGTTCCCCTATTCATATCGAAGCGCGACGATCGGATTGGCCCGGGCGACGCGGATGGCGTGGCCGGCGACGGTGCCGACCGCGATGACGAGGGCTACCAGCCCGGCGAGCACGAAGGGCTCGGGGCCGAGATTGACCCGCGCGTCGAAGCCGTTCAGCCAGTCGCGCATGACCCACCAGGCGACCGGCCAGGCCAGCAGGTTGGCGATCACCACCGGCTTGGAGAATTGCCAGGCGAGCAGCTTGACGATGTCGCGCACCGTCGCTCCGAACACCTTGCGGATGCCGATCTCGCGGGTGCGCCGCTCGGCGGCGAAGGCGGCGAGGCCGAACAGGCCGAGGCTGGCCACGAGGATCGCGAGCCCGGCGAAGACGGCGAAGACGATGCCGCGCGTCTCCTCGCCGTTGTAGAGCTGGCGGATGATGTCGTCGCTGAACTGCGCCTCGAACGGGACCTGCGGCGCGATCCGCTTCCAGACCGCTTCGATCCGCTCGCGCACCGCCGCCGGATTGCCCGAATAGCGGACCAGCAGCCAGCTCGGCTGGAAGCGGTCATAGAGGAAGATGGTCGGCGCGACCGGATCCCGGATCGAGCGGAAGCGGCTGTCGCCGACCACGCCGATCACCGTCACCGGCGTCCGCCCGACCGTCTCCACGTCGCCGTCGTCGGCCATCAGGGTGCGGCCGATCGCCTGCCCGGGGTCGGAGAAGCCCAGTTGCCGCGCGGCGCGTGCGTTGAGCACGACATTGTAGCCGCGGTGCGCCATCGCCGCGACCGCGGCATCCTGGTCCTCGGCGTCGGGCGGAACGGTGCTGTCGTCCATCGCCTGGCGCTCGGCAAAGCCGCGTCCGGCGAGGACCGGCACGCCCATGGTGCGGAAGAAGCCCGTATCGACCCGGTGCAGCTCGAACTCGACTCCCTCGGTCGCGCCGGGCGCGGTCACCACCATATTCTCCATGCCCCAGGTGGCGACCCCGATCGTCGACTGGCCGACCGAAGTGACCCCCTCGACCGCGGCGATCTCGCGCAGCATGCGCTCGCGGACGGGGCGCATGGCCGAGCGGTAGATGTTGCCGATCTGGAGGATGCCGTCGCGGTGATAGCCGGGGTCCACGGTCCGGGCGAAGGCGGTCTGGGCGTAGATCACGCTGGTGCAGATGATCAGCCCGATCGAGACCGCGAACTGGGTCACGACGAGGATGTTGCGCAGCCGCCCGGTGCCGCTCGCCTCGGCCGCGGACTGGTTCGCCTTGAGCACCGAGGCCGGCCGGAAGCGCGACAGGACGAAGGCCGGATAGAGGCCGCCGGCACCGCCGACGAGGAGGACGAGGCCGATGATCGGCAGGAGCAGGCCGCCCTCGCCGGTATAATGCAGGCTGAGCTCGGCATCGACGAAGGCGTTGACCGGGGGCAGCAGCAATTCGACCAGCGCGAGCGCGATCACCGTCGCGAGCGCGGTGACCAGAAGCGATTCGCCGAGAAACTGGACGACGAGCTGCCGCCGCGAGGCGCCGAGCACCTTGCGCAGCGACACTTCCCGCGCCCGCTGGCTCGCGCGAGCGGTCGACAGGTTGACGAAATTGACCACCGCGAGCGCGAGGATCAGCAGCCCGACGATCGACAGGGCGAGGATCGTGCCGCGATCGTTGATCGGCCGCATGCCGTCGCCAGCGTCGCCGAGATGCACGTCGCGCACATTGACCAGCCGCCAATCGATGTTGGTGCCCGGATTGGTACGCTGCCCGCCCGAAACCTCGTCGGGGATGTTGCGCCGTTCCCAGGCCGGCATCTGCCGCATGATCTCGGCGACGTCCGCCCCGGCCCGGAGCCGCGCATAGACCCAGCCGTTCTTCGGCATCCACTGGGTCAGGAAGGGGGCATTCGGGCTGCCGTACAGGGTCGGGAAGTCGACTCGCGCGACCACCGACAGAGCGAGGTGGCTGTCGCGCGGCGGATCCTCGACGATGCCGGTGATCTGATAGTCGGTCGCGCCCCGCCCGGTGACGATGCCGAGCGTTCGGCCGACCACGTCGATCGTGCCGAAGCGGCGCAGCGCCTCGGTCCGGGTCAGCACCATCCGCCCGGGCGCGTTCAGGGCGGTGCCGGGGTCGCCGCGCAGGAAGGGGAGTCGGAGCACGTCGAACAGGGGCCCGTCGACATAGACGAAATTCTCGCTGACCGTGCCCTGGCCGTTCTGCAGGATGACCGGCTGGACCTTGCCGACATAGACGACCTGCTCGACCTGCGGGAAATCACGCAGCCGCTGGCCGGAAATGTAGGAGGTCATCTGGGTGCCCCCGCCATAGAGCGTCTGCGCGCCGGGGCTCACCCATTGCTGGAGCTGGAAGGTGCGCGCGGCATCGGGCAGCCGGCCGTCATAATTCAGCTCGTTGCGGACGTAGAGCAGGACCATCAGGCAGGCGGCGAGGCCGATCGCCAGCCCGGCGACGTTGATCACCGCATAGGTGCGGCTGCGCACGAGGCTGCGGAAACCGGTGACCAGATAATTGCGCCACATCTTCTGTCTCCTCTCCCTCCCGGCCTCGCCTCGCCTCAGTGCCTGCCCACGGACGTCACCGGCGGCACGGGCGGCACCGGCGGCGGCGCCGGATCGAAAGCCTGGATGGGCCGCCGCAGGTCGGCGGCGGCGCCTTTCACGACTCCCCCGCCGTCGCGGACCGAGGAGACGAGGTCGGGATCGCCCCAATAGGTGACGAGGCCCCCGTTCGAGACGCTCGCATTCATCGCGCGGAGCGGACGGGCGAGGATCCGGCCGCCCTGCGCGATGCTGGCCGAGATCTGCGATGCGGCCAGCGCGCGCATGTCGATCATCCCGCCGCTGCTGACCGAGGCCGCGACCGAAGGCTGCGCCGGAAAGTCGCCCCGGACCTCGATCCGGCCGCCGTCGGTCACCATGAGCCCGGCAATCTCGGGCGTGACGATCTCGACCTCGATGCGGTGGCCGCCCGCGCAGGGGCGCCGGCAGCGGTCGATCAGGCGGTGGAGCAGGAACTGCACGATCAGACCGATGACGACCAGCGCGACCAGGGTGCCTGCCTTGCGTGCGAGCAGCGTCCCGAAGTCCTGCCGCGGCGGCGGGCAACAGCGCCGCGGCCAGCAGGAGCACGGGAGTCGGACTACGCATCTTGCTTTCCTTTCCGAGACTCATTCGTAGCGGAGCGCGGCGATCGGGTTGGCCCGCGCGACCCGGATGGCGTGGCCGGCGACGGTCCCGATCGCGATCGCCAGCGCGATCAATCCGGCCAGCACGAACGGCGCCGGGCCGAGGTCGATGCGGGTGTCGTAGGTGTTCAGCCAGTCGCGCATCGCCCACCAGGCGACCGGCCAGGCGATCAGATTGGCGAGCACCACCGGCTTGGAGAATTGCCAGGCGAGCAGGCGGACGATGTCGAGGACGCTCGCCCCGAACACCTTCCTGATGCCGATCTCCTTGGTCCGGCGCTCGGCGGTGAAGGCGGCCAGGCCGAACAGCCCCATGCAGGCGATCAGCACCGCCAGCAGGGCGAAGGCGGCGAAGGTCTGCGCCCTGGCGCGTTCCGCGGCGTAAAGATCGGCGATGATCGACTCGCTGGTCCGGGCCTCGAACGGAATGTCGGGAACGAGCCGCTTCCAGACCGCCTCGATCGCCCTTTGCACGGCTTGCGCGTCGGCGCCCGAATGGCGGACGATCAGCCAGTCGAGCTGGCCGCGGCTCTGCCGGAACATGGTGGCGCGGATGGGGTCGCGGATCGAGCGGAAGCGGCTGTCCTCGACCACGCCGACGATGGTCAGCGGCACCGGGCCGATATCCTCGCCGAGCAGCTCGGCCCGCACCTGCTGGCCGATCGCCGCGCGGGGCGAGCGAAAGCCGAGCGCGGTGGCGGCCCGCGCGTTGATCAGGATGTTGAGGCCGCGCGCGGCCAGAGCGCGGTCCGCGGCCGCGTCGCGGGGAGAGGCGCGGGTGGCATCGTCGGCGGCGCGGTTCTCCTCGAACAGGCGGCCGGCGAGAGGCTCGATCGCCATCGTCTGGAAGAAATTGGGGCCGACGGGCGCGCTGCTGATCTCGATGGACTGCGCGATCCCCGGGACCTGAACGCGCTCGGTGACGTTGCCGCTTGTGCCGACGCCGACGTTTGTGCGCGCCACCGCCTCGACGCCCGCTATCCCGCGAAGCTCCCGCATCAGCGCCTCGGCGACCGGAGCGACCCGCTCGTCGCTCATATTGGCGATCTGGATGAGGCCGGAGCTGCGATAGCCGGGGTCGACGGTTCGCGCGTAGACGGTCTGCGCGTAGATGATCGCGGTACAGATGATGAGCCCGATCGAGACCGAGAATTGGGCGACAACGAGCAGGGTGCGGATCCGGCCCGTCCCCGGAGTCTCGGCGGCCGAGCGGTTGGCCTTCAGCACCATTCCGGGCTGGAAGCGTGACAGATAGAAAGCGGGGTAGAGCCCGCCGGCCACGCCGATCAGGAGGACCAGCCCGACGATCGGCAGAAGCAGGCCGCCGCTGCCGAGATAGGTGAGCGAGAGTTCGGCGTCGAGGAATGCCGCATATGGCGCGCGCAGAAGCTCGACCGCGGCCAGCGCGATCAGCATGGCGGCGGTCGCGACGAGCAAGGATTCGCCGAGAAACTGGACGACGAGTTGCCGACGGTGGGCGCCGAGCACCTTGCGGAGCGCGACTTCCCGGGCGCGGCGGCTGGCCGAGGCGGTCGAGAGGTTGATGAAGTTGAAGCAGGCGGTGGCGAGCACCAGAAAGGCGATGATGGCGAAGGTCGCGATGGTGGTGCGGTCATTGCCGCGCACCGCGCTGCCGTCCTGCGCCTCGCCGAGATGAACGTCGCGAATGCCGACCAGGCGATAATCCTGCTGGGCGCGGAAATCGCCATCCCCGCCGGCCGGGATGTTGCGCGCCTCCCAGGCCGGCATCTGCCGGTGGATCTCCTCGGCGGTGCTTCCCGGGCGAAGCGCGACATAGACCCAGCCCGCCTGCCAGCCCCAATCGGTGAAGAAGCTTGGGCTGCTGGCGAAAAAGCTGGCCGGATCGAAGCGGGCCAGCATGCGAAGGCGCATATGCGAGTTGTGCGGGAGGTCGCGCATCACCCCGCCGACGCGGTGATCGACGTTCCGGCCGTTGACCGCCACGGTCAGCGTCTCCCCGACCGGATTGCCGGGTCCGAACAGGCGGAGCGCCTCGCTCTCCGAGAGCACCACCGACCCCGGCTGCGCGAGCGCTGTGCGCGGATCGCCATGGACGAGCGGAAAGGCGAAGATATCGAAGAAGGGGCCGTCGACCATCGCCGCCTCGGGCACCGCGAAGGCCTGGCCGTGGCGGATCACGGTGGCGGTGTTGGGCCACAGATAGATCCGGCGCTCGACCTGCGGGAAATCGCGCGCGAGCGCCAGGCCAGCGACGTAGGCGGACATTTGCAGGTGCGGTTGGTCGCCATTCTGCTGCGGCGCATAATCGGTCTGCACCTGGTAGATATTCTCGGCGTTCGGAACCCAGTTGTCGTAGCTGAGCTCGTAGCGGACGTAGAGCAGGATCATCAGGCAGGCGGCGAAGCCGAGCGCGAGGCCGAGCACGTTGATCAGCGCATAGGTGCGGTTGCGTGCGAAGGCCCGAATGCCCGCCGTCAGATAACTCCGCCACATGAGCTTTCCCCTCTAGGAGCCGGTCATTCGTAGCGGAGCGCGACGATCGGATTGGCCCGCGCGACCCTGATGGCGTGGCTGGCGACGGTGCAGATCGCGATCGCCAGCGCGATCAGGCCGGCCAGCACGAACGGGACGAAGCTGAGGTCGATGCGGGTGTCGTAGGTGTTCAGCCAGTCGCGCATCACCCACCAGGCGACCGGCCAGGCGATCAGGTTCGCGATCACCACCGGCTTGGAGAATTGCCAGGTGAGCAATTGCACGATGTGCCGGACCCTGGCGCCGAGCACCTTGCGGATGCCGATCTCCTTGGTCCGCCGCTGGGCGGTGAAGGCGGCGAGGCCGAACAGGCCGAGGCAGGAGATGATCACCGCCAGCAGCGAGAAGGCGGCGAAGGCGACTCCCCGCGCATGCTCGCGCTGGTAGAGCTGGGCGAGCAAATCCTCTGCGAAGGCGCCCTCGAACGGCGCGTCCGGCAGGAGGCGGCGCCAGACCGCGTTCGCGCCCGCCATCACCGCCGCCGGATCGGTCGAGCGGTAGCGAAGCATGATCAGGCTGGCCATTTCGGGGTCGTAAGTGAAGATGATCGGCTCGATCTCGTCGCGCGCGGTGCGGATCCTCGTATCCTCGACGACCCCGACGATGGTCGAGGGGACCAGATCGTCCGTGCCCATCACGCTGACCCGGAGCAGATGGCCGAGCGCGCCGGCGGGATCGCGATAGCCGAGCATGCGGGCGGCGGTGCGGTTGATGACGACGTTGAGGCCGCGCTGGGCCAGCGCCGCGCCGGCCTGGGGCGGCATCGCCCCGGACGCGTCCGGCTGCGGCCGGACGACCCGGTCGTTGGCGAGCTGCTCGGTGAACTCGCGGCCGGCGAGCAGGCGCATGCCCATAGTCGGGAAGAAATCCGTATCGACCCGGTAGACGCCCATGTTCAGCCGCTCGGGCGCGCCTGGCGCGTTCACCGCCTGGATCGACTTGTTGGTCGCCGCGACGCCGAGATTGGTGCGGCCGACGCCGGTGATTCCGGGGACGGCGGCAAAGGCGCGCTTGGCCGCCTCGTAACTGGCCTCGCCCTGGAAGCGGCGGGCGCCCCTTATCTGGATCAGGCCTTCGCGCTCGAAGCCCATGTCGACGGTCTGCACATATTCGGTCTGCCGCCAGACCACCCAGGTGCAGATGATCAGCCCGATCGAGACCGCGAACTGGACGACGACGAGCCCGGCCCGCATCCGCCCCGAGCCGATCCCCTCGGCCGAGGATTTGTTCGCCTTCAGCACCTGCGCGGGCTGGAAGCGCGAGAGCACGAAGGCCGGATAGAGGCCGCCGGCGACTCCGACCGCGAGCGAGAGCAGCAGGATCTGCGGAAGCAGCCCGCCGGCGCCGAGATAATGGAGCTCCAGATCGGCATCGAGCAGGCTGGAGAGCCAGGGCAGGCCAAGCTCCAGCCCGGCGAGCGCGAGCAGCATGGCGAGCGTGGTGAGCACCATGGATTCGCCGAGGAACTGGGTGACGAGCTGGCGCCGCGAGGCGCCCAGCACCTTGCGCAGCGACACTTCCCGCGCCCGCTGGCTCGCCCGCGCCGTCGACAGGTTGACGAAGTTGATGCAGGCCATGACCAGGATCAGCAGGGCGACGATCGAGAAGGTCGTGACCGTGCGGGCGTCGTTGCCGGGCCGCATCGCGCCGAGCTGGGCGCTGCCGAGATGGACGTCGGCGACGTTGACGAGGGCGAGGTCCATGATGTCGGCGCGGCTCGAGGTGCGCCCGTCGATCATCTGCGCCGGGATCACGCGCCGCTCCCAGGCCGGGAAGGCGGCGTTGATCGCCGCCGCCGCGCCGGGATCGCGCAGCCTGACATAGTGGAACTGGCCCATCTCGCCCCAGCTCGGCGGCTCGGTGCCGCGCAGCGCGGGATCGAAGCGGACCAGGGCGCCGAAGGCGAGGTGGGTGTTGCGCGGCAGGTCGCGGACGATGGCGGTGACGGTGAGGTCCCGCCGCTGATCGCCGCTGCCCGCGGTGACCGTCCGGCCGATCGCGTCAAGCGTCCCGAACTGGCGCCTTGCCTCGGTCTCGGTCAGCACGATCGAGTTGACGTTGGGCAGCGCGCTGCGCGCGTCGCCGCGGACGAAGGGCAGCCGGAAGATGTCGAAGAAGGCGGGATCGACGATCAGAGTCTCGAGATAGGTCGCCTGGCCCTCGCGCGTGACCACGGCCCGGGCGGGGATGACGACGCTGACCGCCTCGATCTGGGGGGAGATGGACGCGATCGTGTCGCGCACCGGCGCCGGGCTCAGCTGGTTCTGGGAAACCGGCTGGCCGACCTCGTGCCAGGTCGCCTGCACCTGGAAGATATGCTCGCTGTCCGGCAGCCAGCGGTCATAATTGGTCTCGTAGCGGACATAGACGAACAGGGCGAAGCAGGCGGCGAGCCCGATGGCGAGCCCGACGATGTTGATGAATGCATAGATCCGGTTCCGCCCGAGATTGCGCAGGCCGACCATCAGATAGTTGCGCCACATGATCCGTCCCCTTCTTCTCTCCCGTTCTTCGCGGGCATCCTCATTCGTAGCGGAGCGCGAGCACCGGATTGGCGCGCGCGACCCGGATGGCGTGGCTGGCGATGGTGACGATCGCGATGACGAGCGCGAGCAGCCCGGCGAGCAGGAAGGGCAGCACGCCGAGGTCGATGCGCGCGTCGAACGTCCCCAGCCAGTTCTTCATCGCCAGATAGGCAACCGGCCAGGCGATCAGGTTGGCGATGATCACCGGCTTCGAGAATTGCCAGGCGAGCAGCCCGACAATGTCGCGGATGCGGGCGCCGAGCACCTTGCGGATGCCGATCTCCTTGGTCCGCCGCTCGGCGGTGAAGGCGGCGAGCCCGAACAGGCCGAGGCAGGCGACGACCACCGCGAGCAAGGCGAAGCCGGCGAACACCTTCGCCCGCGCGTCCTCGGCATTGTAGAGCTCGGCGACCTTGTCCTCGCTGCCGATGCCGTCATAGGGCACGTCGGGGACGAGCCGGCGCCAGGCCTGCTCGATGTTGCGCCGCGCCGCCGCCGCATTGGCGCCGTCGTAGCGGACCAGCAGGGCATTGGCGAAGGTCCGGTCGAGCCGGAACAGGATCGGGTCGATCGGCTGGCGGACCGAGCGGAAGCGCGAATCCTGGACGACGCCGATAATATGGGTCGGGACCAGCCCGTCCTCCGGATCGAAATAGGCGGTCATCACGGTCCTGCCCACCGCCTGCGCCGGATCGCGGAAGCCCATCCGCCGCGCAGCCAGCTCGTTGATCACGACGTTGATCCCGCGCGCCGCCATCGCCCGCTCGGCGGCGTCGTTGGCGGCGACCGCCCCGGGCCCGTCGCCGGGCAGGGGAATCGTCGAATCGTCGCCCGGCCGGTTGGGGTCGAACAGCCGGCCGGCGACGAGGCGGATGCCCATCGTCCGGAAGAAGTCGATATCCACCGAATAATTGCCGATGATGATCGGCTCGGTCTGCCCCGGCATCAGCACGCCGGTATTGTTCTGGTTGTCGGTGGCGACCCCGATGCCCGAGCGGGCGACGGAGACGACGCCGGGCACGCGCGACATTTCGAGTGCGATCGAGTCCGAGCGCCCGGCGAGCTGGCGGCGGCCGAGATTCTCGATCTGGATGAGGCCGTCGCGATGGTAGCCCGGATCGACGGTCCGCGCGTAGACGGTCTGGGCATAGACCACCGCGGTGCAGATGATCAGTCCGATCGAGACGGCGAACTGCGCCACGACGAGCACGTTCCTGAGCAGGCCCGAGCCGGACGCCTCGGCCGTCGACTTGTTCGCCTTCAGCACCTGCGCCGGCTGGAAGCGGCTGAGGTAGAAGGCCGGATAGACGCCGCCCGCCGCGCCGACCAGCAAGGTGAGCCCGAGGATCGGCAGCAGCATGCCGTTCCAGCCGAGATATTGCATGGTCAGCGACGCATCGAGGAAGTTGGACAAAGCCGGCAGCAGCAATTCCACCATGGCGAGCGCGAGCAGCATGGCGATCGCCGCGATCAGCACCGATTCGGCGAGGAACTGGGTGATCAGCTGCTTGCGGTTGGCGCCGAGCACCTTGCGCAGCGCCACCTCGCGTGCCCGCTGGCTGGCCCGCGCCGTCGCCAGATTGGTGAAATTGACGCAGGCCATGCCGAGGATGAGGAAGGCGATGATGGTGAAGGTCAGGATCGACTGGCGGTCATTGCCCGGCGTCATCGCGCCGTCCTGGGAGAGGCCGAGATGGACGTCGCGGACGTTGGTCAAATTCCAGTCCTGGTCCTCGCCGGGATTGTAGCTGGTCTGCCCGAAATGCTGGATCGGGATGTTGCGGCGCTCCCAGGCCGGCAGCGCGTTCTGGATCACGGCCGGGTCGGCGCCCGGCCGAAGCGAGAAATAGACCCAGCCCGACTGGCAGCCCCAGCAGGTCAGGAAATTGGGCTGGTCGGAAAACCAGCCCGCAATGTCGATGCGGGCGACGATGGTGAAGCGGACATGGCTGTTGTGCGGCAGGTCGCGGGCGACGCCGGTGATCCGATAGTCGACGGTCCGGCCCCGCGAGACCATGGTCAGGGTGCGGCCGAGCACATTCTCGGTGCCGAAGACGCGCTGCGCCTCGCTCTGGGTGAGGACCACCGTGCCGGGCCGCGACAAGGCGGTCATCGGGTCGCCCTGCACCAAAGGGAAGCGGAGCACGTCGAAGAACCGGTCGTCGACGAGCAGCACGTCCTTGGTCGAAAGCGCTTCCGGGCCGCGGCGGATCACCGGATCGGTGTGCAGCGCATAGACCAGGCCTTCGATCTGCGGGAAATCGGCCTTGAGCCGCTGACCCGAGACATAGGCGGTCATCTGGAGGTTGCCCTCCTCGCCGGTCTGCTTGTTCCGGAAATGGGTCTGGAGCTGGTAGGTGTTCTCCGAATTGGGCAGCCACTGGTCGTAGGTGGTCTCGTAGCGCACGTAGATGAGCAGGATCAGGCAGGCGGCGAGGCCGATGGCGAGGCCGACGATGTTGATGAAGGCATAGGTCTTGTTCTTGGTGAGCGCCCTGACACCAACGACGATATAATTCCGCCACATCGGCCTGCTCCTATTCGTAACGAAGGGCGTGGATGGGGTTGGCGCGGGCGACCCGGATGGAATGGCCGGCGATCGTTCCAACGGCGATGACGAAGGCCAGCGCGCTGGCCAGCAGGAAGGGGGTCGGCTCGAGCGCGATCCGGCTCTGATATTCGTTGAGCCAGTTGCGCATCGCCCACCAGGCGACCGGCCAGGCGATCAGATTGGCGAGCAGGACCGGGCGGGTGAACTGCCAGACGAGCAGCCTGACGATGTCGGGCACGCGCGCGCCCAGCACCTTGCGGATGCCGATTTCCTTCGTCCGCTGTTCCGCGGTGAAGGCGGCGAGGCCGAACAGGCCGAGGCAGGAGATCAGCACCGCGAAGGTCGCGAACACCGCGAACATCTGCGCGCGCCGCCCCTCGCCGACATACATGTCGGCGATCCGCGCGTCGGCGAAGAAGCCGGTGAACGGATCGGTGCGCACGGCGGACTTCCAGAGCGACCGGACGGCCGCCATCACCTCGGGAGCGCGCTCCGGAGCGAAGCGCACGGCCAAAGCGAGGTGGCCGGTCGGCGCGACATAATAGATTTTGGGAAAGGCCTCGAACCGCGCCGATTCGAAGCGGGCGTCGTTGACCACGCCGACGATCGTATAGGGCGCCGAGCCCGCGCCGCTCTCCGAATCCTCGCGGCCGATCTGGCGGCCGACCGCGGCCTGCGGGTCGGCGAAGCCGAGCAGCCGCGCCGCGCTTTCATCGACGACGACGTTGAGGCCGCGCTCGCGGACGAGCCGGGTGCGCTCGGGATCGGCATTGTTCATCGGCGCGCCGACATCCGCCTCCCGCTCGTGGGTGACGGTGCGCCCGGCGAGCAGCCGCATGTCGAGCGTGGCGAACATGTTGCCGTCGACCGGAACGATCTCCAGGATGACGCTTTCGGAGGCGCCGGGGGCCCGGAAGTTGGTCGTCGCCGTGATGTCCGGATTGGGCGTGATCCCGGCGCGCGCGACCGAGGTGACCCCGGGGATGGTCTCGAGCCGATGCATGAAGCCCTCGACCTGGGCGCGCTCCCCGATCAGCTCCGGATAGGGGACGAAGAGCAGGCCGAGCACGCGGTAGCCGGGATCGGCCGAGCGCGCGAAAAGCGTCTGCGAGTAGATCACCGCGGTGCAGATGATGAGCGCGATCGAGACCGCGAACTGCACGACCACGAGCGCAAGCCGCAGCCGGGCGGCGCCGGTCGCCTCGAGGCCGCCGCCAGGCTTGAGCACCACGGCCGGGCGGTAGCGCGACAGGAAGAAGGCCGGATAGATGCCGCCGAGCAGCACGGCCACGAGCAGCGCCGCGACCAGCGGCACGAGGATGCCGTCGGCGCCGAGATAGTGGATCGCGATCTGCCCGTCGATCAGCGTGTTGAGCCAGGGCAAGGCCAGTTCGGCGAGCGCGAGCGCGAGCAGGCCGGCGACGCCGACCAGGGCAAAAGCCTCGAGCAGGAACTGGAGAATGAGCTGGGCGCGGGTCGCCCCGAGCGTCTTGCGAAGCCCGACCTCGCGCGCCCGCCGGCTCGCCCGGGCCGTGGCGAGATTGGTGAAGTTGACGCAGGCGACGAGGAGAAGGAAGGCCGCGACGATGCCGAAGGTGACCAGGGTCTTGGCGGACGTGCCCGGACGCATCGTGCCGGAATCGAGCGCCGCCGTGTTGATCGCGCGGACGTTGACTAGCTTCTGGGTGAAGCCGAGCCCGTCGCTGGCGGAATTGTCGCGCAGGTTCGTCGGCACGAGCCTGCGCAGGGTCGGCTGCATGCGCTGCTCGATCGCGCCGGGGTCGGCACCGGGACGAAGCCGCACATAGACCCAGGCGCTGACCCAGTTCCATTCGGTGAAGACCTCGTTGCCGGTGCGGCGCGCGGCCAGATTGGGTCGATAGAGCGCGTTGATCCGCAAATGCGTGTTGGGCGGCAGGTCGCGCAGCACGCCGGTGACGCGAAGCAGACGGTCGCCGGCCGAACCCACCCGGGCGACGCTCTGGCCGACGACGTCGGTGCGCCCGAACAGCCGGCGGGCGGTGCTTTCCGTCAGAATGACGGTGTCGACGTCGGCAAGCGCCGTCCGCGGGTCGCCCGCGACGAGCGGCAGGCGAAGCACGTCGAGGACGTTGGCGTCGGTCGCGTAGAAATCCTGGAGATCGAAGGGCTCGCCAGCCTTGCGGACGATCCCGCTGACCTGCTGCAGTCCGGTCGCCGCCTCGACCTCGGGAAATTGCTGCGGCATGACCGAGGCCGCGACGAAGGCGGCATGGCCGGAGGCCTGTCCCGCGTCGGTCCCGCTCGTCGCCCGGCGCTGCACCTGGTAGATATTCTCGGCGCCGGGAAGCCAGGAATCGAAGCTGAGCTCGAAGCGGATGAACAGGACGATGAGCAGGCAGCCGGCAAGCCCGACGGCGAGCCCGAACAGGTTGATGATCGTGAACAGCGGGTCGCGCTGCATCGCCTTCCAGCCAACCGTCGCATAGTTACGCCACATACGCCTTCCCTCCCTGGTCGGCCGCTGTTGCTCGTCAGTCTCCCGTTCGTCGTCCCGCCGTTTGCCGGTCTCCTATTCGTAGCGAAGCGCGAGGATCGGATTGGCCCGCGCGACCTTGATCGCGTGGCTGGCGATGGTGCCGATCGCGATGACCAAAGCGAGCAGCCCGGCGCCGAGGAAGGGCAGCACGCTCATGTCGATCCGGGTGTCGAAATGCCGCAGCCAGAGGCTCATCTGCCACCAGGCCACCAGCCAGGCGATCGGCATGGCGATCAGCACTGGCTTGGAGAATTGCCAGGCAAGCAGGCGCACGATGTCGCGGATCCGGGCACCGAGCACCTTGCGGATGCCGATCTCCTTGGTCCGCCGCTCGGCGGTGAAGGCGGCGAGGCCGAACAGGCCGAGGCAGGCGACGATGATCGCGAGCAGGGCGAAGCCGGCGAACACCTTCGCCCGGGCGGTTTCCTGCTTGTAGAGGTCGGTGATGATCTCCTCGCTGAACCGGGCGGAGAAGGGCGCGTCGTGGATCAGCCGCTTCCAGGCCTGCTCGACCCCGGCCATGACCGTTCGCGGATCGGCGCTTCCGTCCAGCCGCACCTCCAGCTGGTTGCCGGCGCGGGTGTCGATGCGGAACATGATCTCGTCGAGCGGCTCGCGGATCGAGCGGAAGCGCGAATCCTGCACCACGCCGATGATGTTGATCGGCACGAAGCCATAATCCTGGCCGAAGATGCCGGCGCGGACCTGCTTGCCGACCGCGTCGGCCGGGTTGCGCCAGCCGAGCTTGCGGGCCGCGGCCTCGTTGATCACGACGTTGACGCCGCCGCGAGCGATGATCGCCCGCTGCGCGTCCGGATCGACCGGGAAGGGCACGGTGGCGTCGTCCATCGGCCGGTTCCGGTCGAAGCCGCGACCGGCGACCAGCCGGATGCCCATCGTGTCGAAGAAATTATAGTCGATCTGATAGGTGCCGATGTTGATCGGATCCTGGCGGCCGGGGACGAGCACGCCCTCATTGGTGCTGTTGGAGGTCGCGACGCCGATCGTGGTGCGCGCCGCCGAGCGGACGCCCGGCACCCGCTCGACCTCGTGGATCAGGGCCTCCTGGAGCGGCACGATCTGGCGGCGGCCGATGCCGTCCACCTGGAGCAGGCCGTCGCGCCGGTAGCCCGGGTCCGAGGTCTGGGCGTAGACCGTCTGCGAATAGACCACCGCCGTGCAGATGATCAGGCCGATCGAGACCGCGAACTGGGCGACGACGAGCATGTTGCGCAGCAGGCCCGAGCCGCTCGCCTCGGCTGAGGACTTGTTGGCCTTCAGGATCTGCGCGGGCTGGAAGCGCGAGAGATAGAATGCCGGGTAGAGGCCGCCGATCGCGCCGACCAGGATGGTCAGCAGGAGCACCCACAGGAACATGTTGTCCCCGCCGAAATAGCTCATCCTGAAATTGGCATCGAGGAAGCTCGAGAAGGTCGGCAGCAGCAGCTCGACCGCAGCCAGCGCGAACAGCATCGAAATGCAGGCGATCAACACGGATTCGCCGAGGAATTGCACGATCAGCTGCTTGCGGTTGGCCCCGAGCACCTTGCGGAGGGCCACCTCTCGGGCGCGCTGGCTGGCGCGCGCCGTGGCGAGATTGGTGAAGTTCACGCAGGCCATGCCGAGGATCAGGAAGGCGACGATCAGGAAGGTGGTGATCGTGGTCCAGTCGTTGCCCGGAGTCGCCGCCCCGCCCTGGCTCGCGCCGAGATGGAGGCTCTGGACGTTGGCGATCCGGTAGTCGCTCTCGTCGCCGGGATTGTAGCTGACTCCGTCGATCACCTGGGTCGGGATCACCCGCCGCTCCCAGCCCGGCATGGCGGCGTTGATCGCCGCCGGGTCGGTGCCGGGCCGAAGGCGCAGATAGTACCAGCCCGACTGCCAGCCCCAGTTGGTCAGGAAGTTCGGATTCTCGGCATAATAGCTTGAGAAATCGACTCGCGAGAGCATCGCGAAGCGCATGTGCGAGTTGCGCGGAAGGTCCTTGAACACGGCGGTGACCCGGAAATCCACCTGGCGTCCGCGCAGCATCTGGGTGAGCGTCTGGCCGACCGGATTGTCGGTGTTGAACAGCCGCCGCGCGGTGGTTTCGGAGAGCGCGACCGAGCCCGGATTCTGGAGCGCCGAGGCGGGATCGCCGTGCAGCAATGGAATCTGGACGGTGTCGAAGAAGGCGCCGTTGACGAGGCTGGCATTGTCGACCGGAATGGCCTCGCCGCCCCGGATCACGGTGGTGCCGCCGGCCGACACGTAGACCATCGATTCGATTTGCGGAAAGCTGTCCCGGAGCCGCTGGCCCGAGACGTAGGAGGCCATTTGCAGGTTCAGCGTCTGGCCCGTCGACTTCTCCGTATAATTGGTCTGCAGCTGGTAGGTGTTCTCCGAATTGGGGAGCCACTGGTCATAGCTCGTCTCGTAGCGGACGTAGACGAGCAGCAGCAGGCAGGCGGCGAGGCCGATGGCGAGCCCGAAGATGTTGATGAAGGCATAGGTCTTGTTCTTGACCAGAGCCCGGACGCCCACCGTCACATAATTCCGCCACATCACTACCGTTCCTCTTCGTTCTTCCCCTCTCCCTTCAGGGGAGAGGGAGGGGCCCGCCCGCGGAGCGGGTGGGAAGGTGAGGGAATGTCCGCTTGCTTCGCGCCCTCACCCCGGCCCTCTCCCCAAATGGGAGAGGGAGATTGCGTCAGGCGGCGCGCCGGTGCTCGACGAGGATTCGACCGTCGAGCATGTTCACGACGCGGCCGGCATAATCGGCATGGGCCGGCGAGTGGGTGACCATGACGATGGTCGAGCCCTCGGCGTTGAGGGCCTGCAGCATCTTCATCACCTCCTCGCCATGCGCCGTGTCGAGATTGCCCGTGGGCTCGTCGGCGAGGATGAGATTGGGCGTTGCGACAAGGGCCCGGGCGACGGCAACACGCTGTTGCTGTCCGCCTGACAATTGCGACGGCCGGTGCTTGGCACGATGGGCGATGCCCACCTTGTCCATCACCGCGTCGACCCGGGTGCGCCGCTCCCCCGTGGGGACGTTATGGTAGAGCAGCGCAAGCTCGATATTCTCGCGGACGGAAAGCTCATCGACGAGATTGAAGGACTGGAAGATGAAGCCGATGTTCCGCTTGCGGAAGTCCGCGAGCTTGGACTCCGACATCCTGGCGACCTCGGTGCCGTTGAAGACGTAGGAGCCGCCGGTCGGGCTGTCGAGCATGCCGATCACGTTGAGCAGGGTGGACTTGCCGCAGCCCGACGGGCCCATGATCGCGACGAACTCGCCGTCCGCGACATCGAGGAAGATGCCGTCCAGCGCCGTCGTCTCGACCGTGTCGGTCCGGTAGACCCGGCTGACCTCACGCATGCTCAACATAGTCTGTCCTTTCTTTTGCCCACTTATTGGCCGGTCAGGGTGAGCCGGTCCCGCTCCTGGAAACCGGTATAGGGGGAGGTGATCACGCGCTCGCCGGGCTCCAGCCCCTCGAGCACCTCGATGAAATCGGCGTTGCGGCGGCCGAGGCGGACCTGGCGGCGCACCGCCGAACGGCCGTCCTGCGAGACCACGAAAATCCAGTTGCCGCCGGTGTCGTTGTAGAAGGCGCCGGCCGGCACCAGCCGCGCCTGCGAGGAGGCGCCCAGCGTCATGCGCAGCTGCACGGTCTGGCCGCGCTGAAGGTCGCGCGGCTCCTCGCCGACGAACTGCAGGTCGATCTCGAACGAGCCGTTGCGGACCTGCGGATAGATCTTGCTGACCCGCATCCGGTAGGTGCGGCCGTTCACCTCGGCATTGGCGGTGAGGCCTTCGCTGACCCGGTTCAGGTAGAATTCGTCGACCTGGGCGCGCAGCTTGTTGTGGCCGGCGCTGTCGATCTGGCCGAGCCGCTCGCCGCGGTTCAGCGACTGGCCGATCTGGATCGAGAAGGAGGTGAGCTGGCCGGAGACCGGCGCGCGCAGGTTCAGCGAATCGAGGCTGCGCCGGGCGATCTCCAGGCTCTGGTTGAGGCCGCTGGCCGAGGCGCGCAGCTGCGCGAGCTGGCCGGACTGCAGCCGCTCGTCGTCGGCCTGCTGGCGGCGAAGCACCTCGGAGCGGCGGCGGTTCGCCTCATAGGTGTCGCGCGAATCCGCGAAGGTCCGGCCCGCGACGAAGCCGCGCTCGGCGAGCGGGCGCTGGACCTCATATTGCCGCCGCGCGGTCTGGGTGGCGAGGTCGGCCTCGATCCGGGCGCGCTCGTTGGCGAGGCGGTTCTGGTTCAGCGACAGCTCCTGGCTGCGCATGTTGTTGATCTGCTGGGTGACCTCGGTCTGGCGGGCGAGCACGTTGAGCTGCAGGTCGGAATTGGAGAGCTCGGCGAGCAGCTGGCCCTGGGTGACCATGGCGCCGTCCTCGACCAGGATGCGCTCGACCCGGCCGCCCTCGACCGCGTCGAGATAGACGGTGAGCGAGGGCTGGACCTGCGCGCGCAGCGGCAGGAAATCGTCGAACCGGCCCTGGGTGACGCTGGCGATGGTGAGCCGGCCGGCCTCGACCGTCTGGCTGTTGCTCGCCGGCATGAAGTACCAGAACAAGGCGAGCAGGATGACGAGGCCGCCGGCGCCGAGGCCGATCTTCGCCTTTGGGCTGAGCCGGCGCGACTGGACCTCCCGATCCATCCCGCCGCCGCTCTGCGGTCCTCCCGCTTCCTTCATCCGCACCACGCTCATCTAGGACCCCGAAACAAGAAGAAGGCTGGCGGCGGCGGTCTGTCCGTTACGCAACAGGGACGGTCCGCCGCCGCACAGGCAGCCCTCACGCGCCAAGCGGCAGCGCCACGAGCGTGAGGAAACCGGTGGCGATGAAGCCGATCGTGAAAGCGAAGGTTTCGAACTTGCTGACGGACATTTGTCCCACTCCCTTTGCACAGAATTCCCTGTTGCCCGTTTCCCAGCAGGAGCCGTGCCAGCCGCGAAAAGCGGCGGAAATCCGCCATTTTCGGTCTTTTCGGCGTTGCCGGCCCGGGTCGGCGCCTGCGCGGAACCGGGCGAATCTGTCCGCCCGCGGACTGGCCTGCGCCGCGATTGTCCGTTATCGGACAGGTTGACGGGTGGGAGAGTGGGCGTGAGTCAGCCGAAGCGCTTCGGGCGCTGCATCATCATCGACGACGATCCGGACATCGCGCTGTCGGCCCGGCTGCTGCTGCGCGACCTGTTCAGCGAGGTCGCCGCCTTCCAGGATCCGGCCGACGCCCTGGTCGAGATGGAGCGGGAGCTGCCCGACGCGGTCCTGCTCGACGCCAATTTCGCGCGCGGCGCGACCAATGCGGCCGAGGGCTTTCACTGGCTCTCCGAGATACTGAAGCGCGACCCGCAGGCGGTGGTGGTGATGATCACCGCCCATGCCGGGATCGGCGTCGCCGTCGAGGCGATGAAGCGCGGCGCCACCGACTTCGTCTCCAAGCCCTGGTCGAACGAGCGGCTGCTCGCCACCGTCCGCACCGCGGCGGCCTTGCGCACCTCGCGCGCCGAGGTGGTGACCGAGCGCCGGAAGGCCGAGGCGATCTCGACCCCCGCCGGCGAGACGCCGATGCTCGGCGAATCCCCGGCCATGGCGCGGGTCTTCTCGCTGATCGAGCGGGCCGGGCCGACCGACGCCAACGTCCTCATCCTCGGCGAGAACGGCACCGGCAAGGAGCTGGTCGCCCGCGCCCTCCACGCCCGCTCGCGCCGCGCCGACCAGATCCTCGTCTCCGTCGATCTCGGCGCGGTCGCCGAGAATCTGTTCGAGAGCGAGTTGTTCGGCCATGTGAAGGGCGCCTTCACCGACGCGCGCGCCGACCGGATCGGGCGGATGCAGGCGGCGGACGGCGGCACCCTCTTCCTCGACGAGATCGGCAACCTGCCGCTCCATCTCCAGCCCAAGCTGCTGACCGCGCTCGAGCAGCGCCGGATCGTCCCGGTCGGCGCCAACCGGCCGGTGCCGATCGACATCAGGGTGATCGCCGCGACCAACTGCCCGCCCGACCAGCTCGGCGACGAGAGCCGCTTCCGCCAGGACCTGCTGTTCCGCCTGAACACGGTCGAGATCGACCTGCCGCCGCTGCGCGAGCGCCGCGAGGACATCCTCCAGCTCGCCGAGCATTTCATCGCCTTCTACGCGAAGAAATATGGCAAGCCGGTCCGCGCGCTGACCGGGGACGTCGCCGCCGCGCTCCGCGCCTATGACTGGCCCGGCAACGTCCGCGCGCTTCGCCACGCCTGCGAGCGCGCCGTCATCCTCTCCGACGGGGAGCTGTTCACCGAGGCGGACTTTTCCCTGTCCCGCGGCCTCGCCCCGTCCCGCGCCGCGCCGGTGCCCGCGCCCGGGCCGGCGCCGCGCGACGATCTCAATCTCGAGCGGGT
>SMEU01000058.1_pt1:0-15000 | contig 22598 bp, 20 predicted proteins | sample 2456051 | NCBI WGS metagenome assembly SMEU01 (sample SAMN10132600, study PRJNA489261) | soil metagenome | isolation source: day120 un-amended silt loam soil | place: USA | collected 2015-05-01
GGCGCGCTGCCCCGCCGCCCGGCCCCAACCAGTCCGCCCGGCGCCGCCGCGCTCAGCCCGCCCGCGCCCGATCCCGAGCCGCGCCGCTTCACCCACCAGGGCGATCCCGACCAGGCCTATGCCCTGATCGGCTGGTCGACGCTCGGCGGCGAGGAGAATATCCGGCCGAGACGGGCGCTCGCGCTCGCCGCCAACATGTTCGAGACGAGGCTGTTCGACCGGCTCCGCGAGCAGGAAGGCGCCACCTATGCGCCGGACGCCGCGCACCTCGCCGCCGACACCTTCCCGCAATGGGGCGTCTTCTACGCCGCCGCCGAGATCCGCCCCTCCTCCGTCGCCACCTTCTTCCGGATCGCGCGCGAGATCGTCGCCGATCTGGCCGCCCACCCCGCCCGGCCCGACGAGTTCGAGCGGGCGCTGAATCCGGTCCTCTCCGGGATCGAGCGGCGGCTCGCGACCAACGCCTATTGGGTCGACGCCCTCGAGGACTGGGACCACGACCCCCGTGCAATCGAGAATGTGCGTTCCTATCTTGCCGATTATCGGGCGCTGACGCCGGAGGACGTCCGCCGCGCCGTAGCCACCTGGGTGACCGACCAGGGAGACTGGTCGATGCTGGTGCTTCCGGCTAGAGGGGCGGCGACGGCAGCCGCCGCAAGAGACGCGAATGGCCACAACCAATAGCGCCGTTTCGATTAGCGATACGCCGCCGCCGAAGCGGCGCAAGCGCGGCTGGAATCCGTTTCGGGTCGGCGACAAGCCCTTCTTCGAAGACAAGAACCGCGCCTTCTGGATCCTGCAGTCGGTCGGCTGGGCGGGCTATTTCTTCCTGCGGACGCTCTCCAACATCGCCAATGAGAAGATCGGCTCCTACGTCATCCACAATGCGCTGCTGACCGCGGCGGGCTATTCGATCACCCTGCTCATGGCATCGATCTATCGGCGGCTGATCAAGGTGCGGCCGCTCTACACCTGGGTCGGCTCGATCCTGATCGTCGCGGTCGCCGCCGCTATCTTCTCGGCGATCGAGACCTGGAGCATCGCCACCTTCGTCGATCCGCGGGTCCGGCCGGAGGGACTGCGCTTCTTCGGCGCGATCCTGTTCACCTTGTCGCTGCTGATCGCCTGGTCGGCGCTCTATTATTCGATCAACTTCTTCATCCTGCTCGAGGAGCAGTCGGACCGGCTGCTCCGGCTCGAAAGCCAGGCCTCCAATGCCCAGCTCGCCATGCTGCGCTACCAGCTCAATCCGCACTTCCTGTTCAACACGTTGAACAGCATCTCCACCCTCGTCCTCCTCAGGCAGACCGACCGGGCGAACGCGATGCTCTCGCGGCTTTCCTCTTTCCTTCGCTACACCCTGGTCAACGAGAGCACGGGAACGGTGACTCTCGCCCAGGAGGTGGAGACTCTGAAGCTCTATCTCGAGATCGAGAAGATGCGCTTCGAAGAGCGGCTGAGGCCGCATTTCCACATCGACAAGCAGGCGATGGACGCGCAGCTGCCCTCGCTGTTGCTCCAGCCGCTGATAGAGAACGGCATCAAATATGCGGTCACGCCGCAGGAGGAGGGCGCCGACATCTCGGTGGAGGCGCGCCTGCAGGCCGACCGGCTGATCATCACCGTCTCGGACACCGGCCCCGGCGCCGACGCCCTGTACAATGTGCGGGCACAGCAATCGACCGGCGTCGGTCTGGCGAACATTCGGGACCGTCTGGCGCAGGCCTATGGCGACAATCACCGCTTCGAGACACAATCGGATATCACTGGGGGCTTCCGCGTTTTCATCGACATTCCCTACCAAATCGAAACCGAGGACCCGAAATGACCATACGCACCATCCTGGTCGACGACGAGCCGCTCGCCATCCAGGGGCTGCAACTCCGCCTCCAGCCGCACGAGGATGTCGAGATCATCGACACCTGCTCGAACGGGCGCGAGGCGATCCGATCGATCAAGACCCACAAGCCGGACCTGGTGTTCCTCGACATCCAGATGCCCGGCTTTGACGGCTTCTCGGTCATCCAGGGCCTGATGGAGGTGGAGCCGCCGCTCTTCGTCTTCGTCACCGCTTATTCGGACCATGCGCTGCGCGCTTTCGAGGCGGACGCGGTCGACTATCTGATGAAGCCGGTGGACGAGGCGCGGCTCGCCGACACGCTCGACCGCGTGCGCGGCCGCCTCGCCGAGAAGCGCGGCGTCGAGGAGGCGACGGCGCTGAAGGAGGCGCTGGCCGATATCTCGCCCGAGGCTGCCGAGACTGTCGCGGCCGAGAGCGCGGATCCGGATTCCCACGCCACCAACCGCTACGAGAAGCTGATCAACATCAAGGATCGCGGCCAGATCTTCCGCGTCGACGTCGACAGCATCGAGAAGATCGACGCCGCCGGCGATTATATGTGCATCTATACGGGCGACAACACGCTCATCCTGCGCGAGACGATGAAGGATCTGGCCAAGCGTCTCGATCCCCGCCGCTTCCAGCGCGTCCACCGTTCGACCATCGTCAACATGGACCAGGTCCGGCAGGTGAAGCCGCACACCAACGGCGAATGCTTCCTCGTGCTGGACAGCGGCGCCCAGGTGAAGGTCTCCCGCTCCTATCGCGAGGTGGTGGCGCGCTTCGTGCACTAGGCTTGTTGACAGCAAGTTTCGGGAGGACGTCGCGCCGGCCTCTCGTTAAGGGTGCGGCATGACCAGCCAGTCCGAGAAATTCGCCGCCTTCGCCGCGCTCCACGTGTCGGGCGACCCTGTCATCCTGTTCAACGCCTGGGACGCGGGCAGCGCAAGAGTGGTGGCCGACGCCGGGGCCAAGGCGATCGCCACCGGCAGCGCGTCGGTGGCCGGGGCGCACGGCTTAAGCGACGCCGAGGCGCTGCCGGTCGGCCTCGCTTTGGCCAATGCGGCGCGGGTGGTCGAGGCGGTGGAGTTGCCCGTCACCATCGATTTCGAGGGTGGCTATGCGGTGGAGCCTGCGGGTGTCGCCGCCAGCATGGCCCGGCTCGCCGCCACCGGCGCGGTCGGCTGCAATTTGGAAGACCAGATCATCGGCGGCGAAGGTATCTACGAGACCGCCGAGCAGGCCGCCCGCATCGCCGCGGCGCGCAAGGCGGCGGGCGAGGACTTCTTCATCAACGCGCGCACCGACATCTTCCTGAAGGCGAAGCCGGAGACTCACGACGGGGCGATGGTGGATGCGGCGCTGGAGCGGGCGCGGGCCTATGCCGATGCCGGCGCCAGCGGCTTCTTCGTGCCTTTGCTCTCCGATCTGGCCTTGCTCGAGCGATTCTGCGCCGCCTCGCCCCTGCCGGTGAACTTCATGGCCTTTCCCGGCGCGCCTTCGGCGAAGGAGGTTGCCGCCACCGGCATCGCCCGGATCAGCCACGGCCCCTTCCCCTGGCGGCTCGCCATGCAGGCGCTGAAGGATGCGGCCGCGAAGGAATATGACGGCTGATCAGCGCCCGTTGGTCTGCACGCCGATGCCGCGGCCATAGACCATCTCGCCGCCGCACCATGCGCCCGCGACCAGCAGGATCGCAGTAGCGACGCAGGCGGCCACCGACCACCAGGGCGCCGGGACCGCGATCTGCCGGTCGGCGCCGATCCGCCCGAACAGGCTGAGCAGGGCGACCGTCCAGGCCCCGCCCATCAGCGCGACATGCATATTGACCAGGCGCGGCGCGACCGCGCGCGCGCGCGCATAATCCATTGCCCCGGCGGTCGCGGCGAGCGCGCCCCAGGCGACGCCGACCCCCAGGAGCAGCGTCGACACGGTCCAGAGCTGGGTCCAGCCGGTCGCCAGCGCCGCGCCGTCGCTCAACGGCGCGAGCAGCCAGCAGGCGACCGGCACATGGACCAGCATCGGATGCAGCGGATGGCGCATCCTCCTAGATCACCCCGAAGACCGAGCCGCAGAGCGTCAGGAAGCCGGCGACGGCGCCGAGCGCGTGGATTGCGGCCATCGGCCTGGGCGGCACCTGCCGGCGCAGCTGGAAGCTGAACAGGGTGAAGCCGCCGAGCGCGGCGATCAGCAGCAGCACCGCGGCAACGATCACGGCGGTCGGCGCCGGCCCGGCCACGAAGGCGGCATAGAGCAGGATCAGCAGGCCCGAGGCGGCGAACAGGCCATGGAGGATCACCGGCAGCCAGGGCGGCAGCTGCCCGCCGAAGATCCGGGCAATCAGATAGAGGCCGAACAGGGCCGCGACAGCGAACAGGATGACGGAATAGACCAGCATGATTTTCTCCTCCTCTGAGCCCCCATGCTGGAACGGCCGCGATACTTTGTAAAGTTTTTTCTGTTAAAAGTTTTGCAATGCGCTTGCAGAAGCGGAAGGCCGCCCTAAAAAGGCCGGATGACGGCGTTGGAAGTCATCGGTCAGAGACGGCAGGGCATCCTGCGCCTGCTGCTCGAGCATAAGGACGGGTTGAGCGTCGACCAGCTCGCCGCCCGGCTCGGCATCACCCGGACCGCCGTCCGCGAGCATCTGGCCGGGCTCGAGCGCGACCGCATCGTCGCCTTGGCCGACTCCCGGCCCTCGACCGGCGGCCGTCCAAGCCGGCCCTATGTGCTGACCGAGCGCGGCCATGCCCTGTTTCCCAAACATTATGCCCTGCTTGCCCGGCTGCTGATCGAGGATCTGGCCGAGCGCGGCGAGGAGGATGTCGAGGAAGCCCTGACAGCCATGGGCACCAGGCTGGCCGCGCGGATGAGGCGGGACGTCGAGGGCGGTACGCTCGCCCAGCGGGGCGCCTCGGTGGCGCGGTTGATGAACGGCCTCGGCTATGAGGCCGCCTTTCGCGACGGCCAGGAGCCGGTGATCGAGGCGCTGAACTGCGTCTATCACGACCTCGCGGCCGGCAATCCCGCGATCTGCGCGCTCGATCTGGCTCTGGTGGGCGGTCTCGCCGAGGCCGAGGTCGAGCATCGCAGCTGCATGGCGCGCGGCGACAATGCCTGCGCCTTCTGCCTGAAGCCAAGGTCACGCGACTGAACCCTCTCCAGCGCCCTGAAGATTGTTGGATCAATGTTGGATTTGACCTGTCAGACCAGGGCGACTCGCGGTTCCGCCCGCGCCGGCTCTTTCCAATCGTCGAAACTGCGCATTGGCCTGACCTTTGCCTGACCTTTGCAAAACAAAGTCGGAGTCACTGACCCCGGGCGACTATCGGGGTTGATGGACTCGGCCCCGCGGGCAGCCTAGCCTCCCCCACCCATGGGCGGCCTTTTCCAACGCTTCCCGGATGCCGAAACCGAGCGCGCCTTCCTGCGCGCCGAGCGGATCGAGCGCGGCCAGGCGATCCGCGCGCTGATCGTGATCGGGATCGCGACCCTGATCTCCTACATCGTCCTCAACCCGATGCATTTCCCGCGCGAGGGCGTGATCGCCTACACGCAGGCGGCGGGCGCCTTCATCGTCGCGATGCTCGGCTTCTTCTTCCTCACCCGCACCCGCATCTATCTCGAGAGGCCCTGGGTCGACCTGCCGGTTTTCGTGGTGATGGCTGCGGCGATGAAGTGGCTGGCGCTCGTGCTGGCCGGGCTCGCCGCCTATACCGGCTTCCCGCCGCACGTCATGGCGATGGTTCAGCTGGCGATCCTGCTCATCTTCGCCAGCGTCGGCTTCGCCGGCACCTTCCGCCTCTTCCTGATCTGGGCGCTGGTCGTCCTCGGCCTGTTCTCGCTCCGCCAACCGGGAGCTGGAGGCGGAACGGGCCAAGACCGAGGAACTGCTCTACAACGTGCTTCCGCAGGAGGTCGCGGCGCGGCTCCGCGCTGGCGAGGCGGTGGCCGACAGCTTCTCGGACCTGACCGCCATCTTCGTCGACCTGGTCGGCTTCTCGACCCTCTCCAAGCGCCTGTCGCCGGGCCATCTCGTCAAGATGCTGAACACCTTCTTCTCGGCCGCGGACCGGGTCGCGGAGCGGCACGGCATCGAGAAGGTGAAGACGATCGGCGACGCCTATATGGCGGTGATCGGCGGCATGGCCTCGCACGGGCGGGACAGCAGGGCGGCGATCCTGTTCGCGCACGAACTCGTTGCAGAGCTCGACGCCATCGCCGCGGAGACCGGGCTGCCGCTGCAGGCGCGGATCGGAATCCATACCGGCCCGGCCGTCGGCGGCGTGATCGGCAGCGCCCGCCTTGCCTACGATTATTGGGGCGACACGATGAACATCGCCAGCCGGCTCCAAAATGTCGCGCCGACGGGCGGCGTCGCGGTCTCGGAGGCGACCTGGTTCCAGACCCGGGCGATGCAGGATTATGACGAGCAGAAGGTGGTCCTGAAGGGAATTGGCGAGACCTCGGTCTACGTCGCCATCTTCTCCGCCGCCGATGAAAACCGGCGGTGAGGGCGCCAAATCACCCGTTCGGGCGATGGTCAGCCGGCGTCCGGCCGCTTTATGAAGGACCCGCAACCAGGGGAGACGAACGATGGCGCGAGTGACGGGGCTTGGCGGTGTGTTCTACAAGGTGGCGGACCCGGCGGCGACGCAGGCCTGGTACCAGGAGATGCTCGGGATCGGCGGCGACTGGGGGGCGACCTTCCGCTACGCCGACGAAGGGACCGAGGATCCGTACAGCCTGCTCAGCCCGTTCAAGCAGGAAACCGACTATATGGCGCCGTCGACCGCGGGCTTCATGCTCAATCTGCGGGTCGACGATCTCGACGGGATGATCGCCCAGCTCGGGGAAAAGGGGATCGAGATCCTTGGCCGGCAGGACGAGGAATATGGCAATTTCGCCTGGATCCTCGACTGCGACGGCGTGAAGGTCGAGCTCTGGCAGCAAAAGGGTCCTGCCCCGGCCTGAGCCGGCAAGCTGCCTAGCTCGCCGCCCGCTTCCGCCCGAAGCCCAGCCTGAAGAAGGAGCCGGTATTGGCTGACTTGAGCACGGTCCGGCGGAACAGGCGCGAGGAGATCCTGACGATCACGAGGACCCAGAGGGCCTGCCAGACGAGGGCGGCGAGGTGTGGCCAGAGCGTCCCCGATTTGGCCGCCAGGGCGATCATCGCCATGGGGGAGCTGAACGGGAAGATGTAGGCAACCCAGAACATCAGCCCCTGGGTCCCGTTCACCGCGTTCATCGCGATCAGCAGGAACATCAGCTGCATCAGCACGACCGGCATCGAGATCGTCTGGACCTCGCGGATATTGCTCGCCTGGCCGCCAATACCGAGGAACAGCGCGCCGAGGATCAGGAAGTTCATCGTATAGTAAAGCAGCAGCAGCACGACGAAGAGCGGCCAGCCGACCCCGGGGCTCACGTCGGGCAAGGTGACCCAATGGGACGCGAGTTGGGCGAAGAGCAGCAGGCCGCTGCCGATGATCCCGGTCCAGACGCCGAGCCCGACCAGCGAGATGCCGAGCATGGCGACGAGCTTGCCGAGGAAGACCGATTCGAGCGGCACGGATGCCGCCAGAATCTCGATGATCTTGTTCGTCTTCTCCTCGACCAGGGTCGACAGCAGCAGGGTGGCCAGCATCAGGGTGACCGCGAAGATCACGCTCTGCGCCCCCTGGCCAAGCAGCCGGCGGCCGGTGGCGAGGCTGCCGCTCGCCTGCTCGCTCACAACCCGGTCGAGGGCCAGCGGCTGGGGCACGGCGTGCGCCCCTTCGAGCGCGGCCGTGCGGCGGCTCTCGTCGACGAGCAACTGCATGCGTCTTGTGGTAAACTCGCTGCGCATCGGGCCGGTCAGCACCGGCCGGTCCAGCGTGCCGCTGAACACCGCCGTATAATTGCCGCTCTCGTCGGCCAGCAGCGTCTGCGCCTGCGCGGGCACGTCCTCGGCTGGATCGACATTGCTGAGGATCGGGAAGGTCTGCTCGCCCGCATTGCCGGCCAGTCGCGCGCGAGTCTGGGCAAGCGCGTTGGCGGTGGCGCTGTCGGTGACCACCGCGACCACGGGCTGGGACGCGGCCCGGTCCTGCCGCTCGGTCGCAATGTTGAAGAAGATCATGAACCCGACCAGGACGATCGGCGCCAGCAGGAAGAGGATGAAGAAGCGCGAGAAGACCGAGGCGACGAAGTCGCGCCGCGCGATCACCCAGGCGGATTCCCAGAGGTTCATGCCGCATTTCCCAGCGAGGCGGCCTCGTTCGCCTCCATCTCCCGCGCCGCGCTCTCGCCCGCGATCGCCACGAAGGCGTCGTGCAGGCCGCGCCGCTCCACCGACAGCTCCTCGATCCCGGCATCGCCGGCGAGCAGCGCCTTGAGCAGAGGCTCGATCCCCGTTCTGGGCAGTTCGAACGTCCAGTGATCGTCCTCGAGCGCGGCGTCCTTCGGAAGGGCACTGCGCCACTTGCCGTCGGCGGCGCGGGTCTTGAGGCGGACCTGCGGGCGGAGGCGCTCGCGGGCGTCGCTGACCAGGCCTTCGAAGCGGACCTCGCCTTCGGCGATGATTGCGATCCGCTCGCAGAGCCGCTCGGCATGGTGAATGACATGGGTGGAGAAGATCACCGTCGTCCCGGCCGCCGCCTCGTCGCGGATCATATGTTCGAGCCGGCCCTGGTTGATCGCGTCGAGGCCGGAGAAAGGCTCGTCGAGCACGATCAGCTTCGGCTTGTGGACGATCGTTCCGAACAGCTGGATGGTCTGTGCCATGCCCTTGCTGAGGCTCTTGATCGGCTTGTCGACATAGTCGCCGAGGCCGTTCTGCTGCAGCAGGATCTCGGCGCGCTTGCGGCCGACGTCGAGCGGGAGGCCGCGGAGCGCGCCCATGAAGGCGATTGCCTCGCGGGTCTTCATCGCCGGATAGAGGCCGCGCTCCTCGGGCAGATAGCCGACCACCCGCGCCATTTCGAGCGGCTGGTCATTGCCGAGCAGGCTGCGCCGGCCGGAGTCTGGCTCGATGATTCCGAGCAGCATCCGGAGCGTGGTGGTTTTGCCGGCGCCGTTCGGCCCCAATATGCCGTATATGCTCCCCTCGGGAACGGCGATATCGATGCCGCGGACCGCGGGTTTGCCATCGAACGATTTGAAAAGGCCTTTGGCCTCAATGGCTAAAGCGGCACCCACTGAAAACCTGACTCCCCCCGGTCAAGTAAAAGGGTAAAGCGAAATAAGTGTTGGAAGGCAAGTCAAAGCTTCGGGACTCACTGGGCGAAATAGCGCGCGAGGCGGGCTTTTCGGCGCTCGGCGTCGCACGCGCCGATGCCGCGCCGAAGACGGCGGAACGTCTGCGCCAGTGGCTGGCCTCGGGCGCGCATGGCGACATGATCTGGATGGAGGAGACGGAAAAACGGCGCGGCTCGCCGGCCGGGCTCTGGCCGGAGGTCAGGAGCGTGATCTCGCTCGGCATGAGCTATGCGCCGGAGGGCGATCCGCTCGCCCTGGCCGGCCGGCCCGACCGCGGCCGGATCTCCGTCTATGCCCGAGGCGCCGACTATCATGACGTCGTCAAGAAGGCGCTGAAGCGGGTGGCGCGCTGGCTGGCCGAAGCTGCCGGCGCCGGCGTGAAGGTGTTCGTCGACACCGCGCCGGTGATGGAGAAGCCGCTCGCCGAGGCCGCCGGGCTTGGCTGGCAAGGCAAGCATACCAATCTGGTCAGCCGGGCCGACGGCTCCTGGCTCTTCCTCGGCGCGATCTACACGACTCTGGAACTCGATCCCGATCCGCCGCATGCGATGCGCTGCGGCAGCTGCACCGCCTGTCTCGCCGCCTGCCCGACCGACGCCTTTCCGGCGCCCTTCCAGCTCGATGCGCGGCGCTGCATCTCCTATCTCACGATCGAGCATAAGGGGCCGATCCCGGAGGAATTCCGGGAAGCGATGGGCAACCGCATCTACGGCTGCGACGACTGCCTCGCCGTCTGCCCGTGGAACCGGTTCGCCGACGCCGCCCGCGCCAACCGGGCCTTCCTGCCCCGCGCCGAGCTGGCCGCGCCGAGCCTCGCCGACCTGCTGGCGCTGGACGACGCCGCCTTCCGCAAGGTCTTCGCCGGCTCGCCGATCAAGCGGATCGGGCGCGGCCGGATGGTGAGGAACGCAGCCATCGCCGCCGGCAACAGCAACCTGCCCGAGCTGATCCCGGTGCTGGAGCGGCTGAAGGAGGACGAGGACCCGGTCGTCGCCGAGGCCGCGCGCTGGGCCCTGGAGCGCCTTGGATCCTCGCCGCCCGAGCCGGGACTCAGCGCCGGCTGAGCATCTCCACGCAGGCGGCGCGGTCGGTGTCTCGGCCGTCGGGCAGGCGGGCGTCGACATGGGTGACCACCGGGTCGCCGCCGCGGCGAGACGGATAGAGATAGGCGTCGAGCACACAGCCGGGGCCGAGGAACTGGAGCTTGCGCGCCGGTCCCTCGCGCAGATCGAGGCCGGGCGTGCCGAACAGGGCGATGAGCGCCCGGGCGTCGCGGCCGATCACCGCCTCCAGGCCCGAGGGCGTGTGCAGCGGCGCCGAAACCGGCGGCTGATGAAGGACCGGCGGCGCGGTGCGCGGCCGCTGCTGCGCGGGCATGCAGGCCGCGAGCCCGGCCGTCGCCAGCAATGCGAATGAGACCCTCCCCATAGCCCTAGGAATCACGTTCGCCGCGCCGCTTCAAGCCGGAGCGCCGCGCGGTGGCCACGGCCCGCCGCAACGACTATGACCAGGCCATGAGCAATCGGCCGCCCTTCCACCTCGCCTTCCCGGTCCATGACCTCGCTGCGGCGCGGGCTTTCTATGGCGGGCTGCTGGGCTGCCCCGAGGGCCGAAGCTCCGACGAATGGGTGGATTTCGATTTTCACGGCCATCAGATCGTCGCCCATCTCGTGCCCGATGCCCAGGCGCGCGCGGCCGGCAATGCGGTCGACGGTAATTTTGTGCCCGTCCCCCATTTCGGGCTGGTGATGGCGATGGCGGACTGGAAGGACCTGGCGCGGCGGCTGGAGGCGGCCGGAACCGACTTCGTCATCCCGCCGACCCTGCGTTTCCGCGGCCAGCCCGGCGAGCAGGCGACGATGTTCTTCCGCGATCCCTCCGGCAACGCGCTGGAGATCAAGGCGATGGCGGACCCGGCGAACCTCTTCGCCAAATAGGGACAGTATTTATTTTTCGGGGAGCCGCGTGTCGCGACACGCCGCCGCAGCGCGCGAAAAACATATGCTGTCCCTGTTTTAGCAATCGGCGCTGCAGAACTTCCCGTCGAGATAGAGCAGGGGCTCGACCTCGGCGCGGGTCAGCACCTCCTCGACCACGCCGATGAAGATGGAATGCGTGCCGAAGCGGTGATGATCGATCCGCCGGCAGAGGATCGAGGCCTGGGCGCCGCGCAGCCGGGGCGGGGTCACGCAATCGCTGTCCCAGCCCGCGAGAAAACGCTGCGCCTCCAGCTTCCGGTCCGCGAACATGGTCGCGACGTCCGCCTGGTCGCGGTGCAGGACGTTGACGTTGAAATGCAGGGCATCCCCGATCCACGGATGGAGCGAGGCCGCCTGGTTCACGCAGACGAGCAGGCTCGGCGGATCCATCGAAACCGCCGAGACCGCGGTGGCCGTGATCCCCATCGGCTTGCCGTCGACGCAGATCGAGACGACGTTCACCGTCGCGGCCATGCGGCGCATCGCCTGCTTGAAGCCTTCGGACAGCAACGGATCGGTCTCGTTCATGCTCATGCCATGCGCCTCCCGAAGCCGGCGAGGATTTCCGCGACCCAGCGCGCCGCGGTGAGTCCGCTCAGGTCGCCGGGGTCGAGGCCCGGATCGAATTCGGTCAGATCGACGAGGCGCACGCGTTCCTCCTCCGCCAGCCGCCGCGCGGCCGCGAAGAAGTCCCAGTTGGGCAGGCCGCCGGGCCTTGCCCCGGGCGCCCCGGGCAACTGGCCGCGGTCGATCACGTCGATGTCGAAATCCACGAGGATGGCCTCGACATGGCTGAGCTGTTCGAGCGCCTCGTCGATCGCCGCCGCAATGCCGGCGCCGAGCACGAATTCCAGATCGAAGATGCCGATGCCTGCAGCGAGCGCATCCTCGTGCATCCTGCGGGTATTGGCGAAGGGGGCGAGGCCGAGCTGGCAGATGTTGGCGCCCGGCAGGCCGTCCTCAAGCAGGCAGCGGACCGGATTCCCGTTCCGGGGACCCTGGTCGGTCTCGCGCATGTCGAAATGGGCGTCCAGCGTGATCAGGCCGACCTCGGTCAGCGACACGCCCAGGCCGTGCGCGGCCGGCCGGGTCACCGCGTTGTTGCCGCCGATCAGCAAGGTCAGCGCGTGGCGTTCGGTCAAGGTGGCGACCGCATCCCGGATCGGCGCGAAGCCGTCGGCGGGCATCAGCCCCTGCACCGCCACGTCGCCGGCATCGTGGACCGCCGTCTCAATCTCGATCGCCTCGACCAGATCGTAGGTGCTGATCCGCTTCAGCGCCTTGCGCACGACGCCCGGCGCCAGATCGCAGCGGCCGGGGGTCACCGAGCCCGCCTCCATCGGCGCGCCGAGCAGGGCGACGGGCGCCGCTTCGTCGTCGGTGAGAAGGTCGGCGATCGAGGTCCAGCTCATGCTTTGCCCTTATAGGAGGGAGGCCCTAGAAAGCGAGCATGACCAGGATCGTCTCAGGCTTTTCAGCCTGAGAGGTGAATCCTGGTCACGATTCTTTGAGTGAGCCTGATTCACGTCTTAGGTTGAAGCGCGGGTGCGCTTCGACCTAAGACGATCAGGCTCATGTGGGATCGCCTGCTCGTCGACTGCAACATCGCCACCATGGACCCGGCCGTGCCGGGCGCGTTCGGCGCGATCGAGAACGGCGCGGTCGGCATCCAGGACGGGCGGATCGTCCGCGTCGGCCGGCGGACCGAGCTGGCCGGGTATCAGGCGAAGAAGGTGGAGCCGCTGCACGGCGCCTGGCTCACGCCGGGGCTGGTCGACTGCCACACCCATCTCGTCTTCGGCGGCAACCGCGCCGGCGAGTTCGAGCAAAGGCTGGAAGGCGCGACCTATGAGGCGATCGCACAGGCCGGCGGCGGCATCGCCTCGACGGTGAAGGCAACGCGCGCGGCCAGCCTCGGCGAGCTGGTGGAGGTCTCGCGCCCCCGCCTCAGGGCGCTGATGCAGGGCGGCGTGACGACGGTGGAAATCAAGTCGGGCTACGGCCTCGACATCCAGACCGAGCTGAAGATGCTCCGCGCGGCCAAAGCGCTCGGCGAGAGCGAGGCGGTCCGCGTCGAAACGACGTTGCTCGCGCTGCATGCTTTGCCGCCCGAATTTGCGGACCGGCGCGAGGCGTTCGTCGCGCTCGCCACGGACTCGATCCTCCCCGCCGCGGCCGACCAGGGCCTTGCCACGGCGGTCGACGCCTTTTGCGAGGGGATCGGCTTCACCCGCGAGGAGGTGCGGGCGCTGTTCGAGGCGGCGCGGGACCACGGCCTGAAGATCAAGCTCCATGCCGAGCAGCTCTCCAATCTGCACGGCGCCGCCCTGGCGGCCGATTACGAGGCGCTCTCCGCCGACCATCTCGAACATGTCGACGAGGAGGGGGTCGGTGCCATGGCGCGCGCCGGCATGGTCGCGGTGCTGCTCCCGGGCGCCTATTACGCGCTGAAGGAGACGCGAACGCCGCCGGTCGCGCTGCTGCGTCGCCACGGCGTGCCGATGGCCGTGGCCACGGACTGCAATCCCGGCACCTCGCCCGTGCTCTCCCCGAGCCTGATGATGTCCATGGCCTGCACCCTGTTCGGACTGACTCCGGAAGAAGCGCTGGCCGGCATGACCCGCGAGGGCGCAAGGGCACTGGGCCTGCAGGAGGAGATCGGGACGATCAGCGCCGGCAAGGCCGCCGACCTCTGCATCTGGCGGGTCGGGCGGCCGGCGGAGCTTTGCTACTGGATCGGCATGCCGGGCCCCGAGCGGCGGATCGTTGCGGGGCAGGACGCCTGATTCACGCGCTGCCGTGCTCCGGCGAAGGGCGGAGCGCGGGCCCCATGCACCTCGCGCTTCATCCGCCGGTCGGGACTGCGCCGGAGCACGGTTCACTTGGGGCTCGGGAGGTTCTAGAGACCGCTCATGCATTCGAGACGCGACAATAGCCGCCATATCGCGGCCCCACACGGCACCGAATTGAGCTGTCGGAGCTGGACCACCGAGGCCGCGCTGCGGATGCTGATGAACAATCTCGATCCGAACGTCGCCGAGGCGCCGGAGGAGCTGGTCGTCTATGGCGGGATCGGCCGGGCGGCGCGCGACTGGGAGAGCTATGACCGGATCGTCGCGACGCTGCGGCGGCTCGAGGAGGATGAGACCCTGCTCGTCCAGTCAGGCAAGCCGGTCGGCGTCTTCCGCACCCACAAGGACGCGCCGCGCGTGCTGATCGCCAATTCCAACCTGGTGCCGAAATGGGCGGACTGGGACCATTTCAACGAATTGGATCGCAAGGGCCTGATGATGTACGGCCAGATGACGGCCGGCTCCTGGATCTACATCGGCACCCAGGGAATCGTGCAGGGCACCTATGAGACCTTCGCCGAAATGGGCCGCCAGCATTATGAGGGCGACCTTCGCGGCCGCTGGATCCTGACCGCCGGGCTCGGCGGGATGGGCGGTGCGCAGCCTTTGGCCGCGGTCATGGCCGGCGCCCATTGCATCGCCATCGAATGCCAGGAGAGCAGCATCGCGAAGCGGCTGGAGACCCGCTATCTCGACCGGCGCGCGACCTCGATCGATGAGGCGCTGGACATGCTGCGCGAGAGTCCGGTGCCGATCTCGGTCGGCCTGCTCGGCAATGCCGCGGAGATATTGCCGGAGATGGTGAAGCGCGGGATCAGGCCGGACGCATTGACCGACCAGACCTCTGCCCACGATCCGGTGAACGGCTATCTGCCGATCGGCTGGACGGTCGAGAAGTGGCTCGAGCTGCGCGAGCGCGATCCGAAGACGGTCGAGCGCGAGGCCCGCGCCTCCATGGCCGTGCATGTCGAGGCGATGCTGGCCTATAAGGAGATGGGCGTCCCGACCTTCGATTATGGCAACAATATCCGCCAGGTCGCGAGGGACGAGGGCGTGACCCATGCCTTCGATTTTCCCGGCTTCGTCCCGG
>SMEU01000067.1_pt1 | contig 21896 bp, 25 predicted proteins | sample 2456051 | NCBI WGS metagenome assembly SMEU01 (sample SAMN10132600, study PRJNA489261) | soil metagenome | isolation source: day120 un-amended silt loam soil | place: USA | collected 2015-05-01
GGGTCGCTCCGCCCCTTGCCTAGGCAAGGTCGTGAGCTTCCAGGAACGTGGCGATGTCGCGCAGCACGGGTGCATGGCCGCGGAAGGGGCGGGCGAGCGCCTTGAGCGGGCCGGTATGGCTGAGTCCGGGATAGACGATCAGCTCGGCCGTGCCGCCCGCGGCCCGCATTCGCCGCGCAAGTTCCGCGGAATGACGCGGGCGGACGGTGGTGTCGGCAGCGCCGGTGGCAAGGAGCAGCGGCGGCGCGGACGCGTGCACGTAATTAACCGGCTGGGTCGCCGGCAGGTCGTCCGCATCGCCGAAGGTGCGCCGGGTGACCGGAGAATCGAAGGGCAGGAAGTCATAGGGCCCGGCAAGGCCGATCCCCGCCCTGATCGTCCCGGACGCCCCCCAGCGCGGATCGAGCGCGAGGGTCACCGCGATATAGGCGCCGGCGCTGTGGCCCGCGACCGCGATCCGGGCCGGGTCGCCGCCATGATCCGCGATCTTCGCCGCGACCCAGGCGAGCGCGGCACCGGCATCCGCCATGAAGGCCGGATAAGGCTGTTCATGCCTGTGGGTATAGTCCGGCAGCACCGTGACATAGCCCGAGGCGGCGAAGGCGCGGCCGACAAAGGCATAATCATGCTTGTCGCCCGAATCCCAGTTGCCGCCATAGAAGAAGACCAGGACCGGCCGGTTCGCGGTGCCTCCTCGCGGGGCATAGATGTCCAGCCGTTGGCGGGCCGCCGTGCCGAAGGGCACGTCCCGCGCCACCCGCCGCGCCGCGCCGGCCGACAGCGCGGCGTCGATCCAGTTCAGCGCCTTCAGCAAGCTCATGCCCCGTCTATGCCGCAGCGGGCGGCCGGAAGGGAATGGTGCGCCGGTTCAGTCGTGTTGCGCCGCCGGCCGCTGGCCGGACGATTCGTCCTCGAGCCGGATGCGAAGCACGCCGTCCTGGCGGTGGAGCAGGGCGGTATAGGAGTAGCTGAACGGTTCGGCGCCCTCGCGCGGGGTCCAGAGGAACTGCCCGGCGATCACCACCGCATCCGGACCGGCCGGCTCGAAGCTGAGGTCGCGCCATTCGAAACGGTGCGGCGGCTGCCAGTCAGCGCCGGCGTACAGGGCCTGGATCTGGGCATAGCTCTCGAAGCTCTTGCGGCCGTTGCCGAGATGGAAGGCGCCGGTGCGGTCGTAGCGCGCGGCAATGCCGGCGCGGTCGCCCTGCTGCAGCGCCTGCGCGTAGGAGGCCATGAACGCCCGCGCCTCGGCGACGACTGGCGCCTCGACGGGCTGCGCTGCAAGCGGCGCGGCGAAAGCGAGCAAAGCGAGCAGGGCGGCGATGAAGCGCATGGCGATCCCCCTTTTCGCACCCGTAGCATGGATCGGCGTCCCACACATGAAGAAGCCCTCCAGCGGCCCGAGGGGGTCGGGGCTGCTGGAGGGCTCCTGTTGCGCCCCGGCGCGTCTCTTTCAATCGGCAACCGGTCCGGCGTGGGCTTGATCTACGTCATGGACGTTCCCATGTCAAGAACATAAGAGGAACAAATGCCAGCACTCAATGTCCAGCAGAAGCTCGCGATCCTCGCCGACGCCGCCAAATATGACGCCTCCTGCGCCTCGTCCGGCTCGAACCGGCGCGACAGCGTCGGCGGGAAGGGGATCGGCTCGACCGCGCCCGGCATGGGCATCTGCCATGCCTATGCGCCGGACGGGCGCTGCATCTCTTTGCTCAAGATCCTGCTGACCAATTCCTGCATCTTCGACTGCCATTATTGCATCAACCGCAAGAGCTCGAATGTCCGCCGGGCGCGCTTCACCGCCGAGGAGGTCGTCCAGCTCACCCTCGCTTTCTACCGGCGCAATTATATCGAGGGCCTGTTCCTCTCCTCCGGCATCATCCGCTCCTCCAGTTACACGATGGAGCAGATCGTCGAGGTCGCGCGGAGCCTGCGCGAGGACCACGATTTCCGCGGCTACATCCACCTGAAGACCATCCCCGACGCCGATCCTGAGCTGGTCCACAAGGCGGGCCTTTACGCGGACCGGCTCTCGATCAATGTCGAGCTCCCGACCAGGGCCGGTCTCGCCCGGCTCGCCCCCGAAAAGGATGCAACGCGGATCGAGCGGGCGATGCAGGCGCTGAAGGCCGACATTGCCGACGGCGCCGATGCGAAGGCGCGCTACAAATCAGCACCGAATTTCGCGCCGGCGGGCCAGTCGACGCAGATGATCGTCGGCGCCGACGCCGCCACCGACGCCGCCATCGTCAGCCGCGCGGCGACGCTCTACGACCGTTTCCGCCTGCGCCGCGTCTATTATTCCGCCTTCTCGCCGATTCCGGACGCCAGCGCGGTGCTGCCCCTGGTGCGGCCGCCGCTGATGCGCGAGCACCGGCTCTACCAGGCGGACTGGATGATTCGCTTCTACGGCTTCTCCGCGCGCGAGGTGGCCGGCGCGGCGGAGGAGGGCGGCAATCTCCCCCTCGACATCGATCCCAAGCTCGCCTGGGCGCTCAGGCATCGCGACCTCTTCCCGCTCGACGTGAACAGGGCGCCGCGCGCGGCGCTTTTGCGTATTCCGGGGCTAGGCGTGAAGGCAGTCGACCGGATCCTCGCCGCCCGCGCCCATCGCCGCCTCCGGCTCGACGACGTCGCCCGGCTCACCCACTCGATCGCGAGGCTTCGGCCCTTCCTCGTCGCGGTGGACTGGCGCCCGGTCCGGCTTGCCGACGCAGTGCTGCCGCGCCCGCGCATTCAATCCAGGCAGCTCGAGCTTTTCGGGGGAGGCTGACGCACAGATGGGAAGTGTCAGGTTCGTGAACTTCGTCATCCGCTTGGGCGACGAAACCAGCGCCGCGGCTCGGCGGTTGAGCCTCTGGAAGGAGCCCGATTGTGGCAACGCGCGCACTTGAACGGAGGGCGATCCGCACCGTCCGCCTCTCGGCCCAGAATGATTTCGATGGCTGGCGGGATGCCGCCCGCGCGCTGGCGCTGATCGGCGCGGCGCCGTCCGAGGTGCTCTGGGAGGTGGCGGGCGAGGAGACGGACCTGTTCGGCGCACCTGCCCCGGCGCCGCCCGCGCCAGCCGGTCTGTTCAGCGTGCCGCGCCCGTTCGTCGAGCTGGCCAGACAGGTGGTGTGCCACAAGGACCCGGAGCGCTTCGCCCTGCTCTACGCGATGCTCGTCAAATTGCGCGAACGGCCCGATGCGCTTGACGACAAGGCGGATCCATTGGTCAACCGGCTCGAGGCCATGGCGCGCGCGGTGCGTCGCGACATCCACAAGATGCACGCCTTCCTGCGCTTCCGCGAAGTCGAGACGGGCGAAGGGCCCCGCTTCGTCGCCTGGTTCGAGCCGGAGCATCATATCCTCCGTGCCGCCGCGCCCTTCTTCGTGAAGCGCTTCGCGACCATGCACTGGTCGATCCTGACCCCGGACCTCTCCATCCACTGGGACGGCGAGACGCTCGGCGAGGGGCCGGGCGCCTCCCGTGCGGACGCGCCGGCGGGCGATCCGGTCGAGGCCGTCTGGAAGACCTATTATGCCTCCATCTTCAACCCGGCCCGGGTGAAGGTCGGCGCGATGCTCAGGGAGATGCCGAAGAAATACTGGAAAAACATGCCCGAGACCGCGTTGGTGCCGGAACTGCTGAAAGGCGCGCAGGCACGGGAGAGCGCGATGGCCGCCGCGTCCGCCGTGAAGGTCGGCGACAATGTGGAGAAGAGCTGGGCCTCGGTCCGCGCCGAGGCCATGCACTGCACGCGCTGCGATCTCTACAAATGCGCGACGCAGACGGTGTTCGGCGAGGGGCCGCTCGACGCCCGGATCGTCTTCGTGGGAGAGCAGCCGGGCGACCAGGAGGATCTGGCCGGCCATCCCTTCGTCGGGCCGGCCGGGCAGATGTTCGACCGCGCCCTCGCGAAAGCGGGGGTCCCGCGCGAGCGGACCTACGTCACCAATGCGGTGAAGCATTTCAAGTTCGAGCGGCGCGGCAAAAGGCGGATCCACGACAAGCCGAACGGAGGCGAAATCGCCGCCTGCCGCTGGTGGCTCCAGCAGGAGCTGGCCCTGATCCGCCCGCCTCTGGTCGTCGCGCTCGGCGGCACCGCGGCGCGCTCATTGTTCGGCAAGGTCGTCACCATCTCGGCGCTGCGCGGCAGAGCCCACAAGCTGGATTCGGGCGGCGAGGCATGGGTCACCGTCCACCCGAGCTTCCTGCTCCGGGTCCGCGACGATCGCGAGGTCGAATATGCGAAATTCGTCAATGATCTCAGACAGATCGGGGAGCGGGCGAGGGAACTGGCCTAGAGCTTCACCAGCATCTTTCCGGTATTCCCCCCGCTGAACAGGCCGAGAAAGGCGTCGGGCATCGCCTCGATCCCCTCATGGACCGTCTCCCGGGACTTCACCGCGCCGGAGGCGATCCAGCCGCCCATCTCGCGGTAGAAGTCGCCCATCTCCGCCATATAATCGGTGTAGATGAAGCCCTTCACCATGATCCGCATCGCGATGATCCGCATGATGAAGCGGAATTGATGGGTGGAGCCCGTATTGTAATCGTCGATCATCCCGCAGATCGCGAAGCGGGCATTCTGCCGCGCCAGGGCGAAGGCGGCGTCGAGATGCTCGCCGCCGACATTGTCGAAATAGACGTCGATCCCTTTCGGCGCGGCTTCCTGCAGCTGGGCGAGCACCGGCCCGGCCTTATAGTCGATCGCCGCGTCGGCGCCGAGCGCGCGGACCCAGGCGCATTTGTCGGCGCCGCCGGCCGAGCCGATCACATTCATCCCCTTCGCCTTGGCGATCTGCACCACCGCCGAGCCCACCGCGCCCGCCGCCGCGGAGACGAAGACGGTGTCGCCCTCCTTCGCCTGCGCGGCGCGGAGCAGGCCGAAATAGGCTGTGCCGCCGGTCAGGCCGAGATTGCCGAGCCATTCATGGTCGGCGACCGGCAGCGGCGGCATCTTGTTGAACGCCTCGGCGGGGGCCGACGCCTGCTCGCGCCAGCCGAGCATGTGGAAGACAATATCGCCCTCCTTGAGGTTCGGGGAGCGGCTCTCGACCACGGTGCCGACGGCCCCGCCCTGCATGGGCTCGTCGAGCTGGAAGGGCGGGACGTAGCTCTTCACGTCGTTCATCCGCCCCCGCATATAGGGGTCGACGGAGAGCCACTTGTTCTCGACCCTCACCCAGCCGTCCTGCAGCACAGGCGCCGGCTGCTCCTTCAGCGCGAAATTCTCGTGGGTGGGGAGCCCCTGCGGACGGGACATCAAATGCCAGGCGCGGTTGCCGGTCATCTCGCTTCTCCTTGCGTCACTCCCGTTCCATCGGCGGAATGACGCAAGGAGTCAAAGCGCGGAAGGGCGCCTATTTCTTCCCGTCGGAATAGGTGCCGGGGAAAGCGCGGTCGAGGATATGGGGGCCGTCGCTGCCGCTGTTCTCGCGCTCGAACAAGGCGCGGCTGCGGTCCTCGACGCGCCAGCGCGCCATGGCGTCGGCGGTGGTGACGTTCAGGTGCACCTTGTCGTCCACCTTCGCGACCCAGCCGAACGGGATGGCGTGATGCACGCCCCCCGCCGTGGCGTCGCTCTTGGTCAGCACGATATGCTCGCCGCGCAGACAATCGACCATGCCGACATGGCCGCCGTCAGACCCGCGAACCTCCATCTGCGCTTTGATCTTCTCGACATCCTCGTGCCAGTGCGCGTCGCGGATCGCGAAGCCGCCCCCGCCCGGCGCCGCGCCATAGCCGCCGCGGGTGAGATTGCCCGCTCTGGCGTCGCGCCCGAAATCCTCGCCCGCCGCCGGCGTGTCCGTGACGTCCGGTTCATGAATGGTCTGGTTACCCCAGCCGGGGCCGAAGCTGTCGTCGCCCTGCCATTCCGGGCCGCGTTCCTTGCCGGTCATGATCGAAACTCCTCCACGCGCCGCGAGCGGTCGCAACGGGAGAAAAACGCAGGGGCGAAGGGCGGGTTGCATCGGGCGGGCGCCGTCGCTATCTGGGCGCTCCCGAAGGCGCGGGGCTGTAGCTCAGATGGGAGAGCGCTGCAATCGCACTGCAGAGGTCAGGGGTTCGATTCCCCTCAGCTCCACCAGCCTTCCGGTCCCTCTTCACCACCGTCGAGACCAGCCCCGCCATTGCCGCTCCGGGCCGTAAAGCCTAGAGCGACTCGGTATCGGGGCGAGAGTTTCAACGGAGAGCGACCATGAACGAGATGACCCGCATCAGCGCGCAGCCGGCCTATTCCGAGGCCGCGGCCAAGGCTCTCGCACGGCGACCGCAGCTCTTCATCAACGGCGAATGGGTGGATTCGAGCGGCGGCGCGACGCTGCCGGTGATCGACCCCTCGACCGGCCGCGAAGTCTCCCGCTTCGTCGACGCGACCGATCAGGATGTCGATCGGGCCGTCGCCGCCGCCCGCACCGCTTTCGACGACGGCCGCTGGACCCGATTGCCGCCGATCGCGCGCGAGACCTTGATCCACAAGCTCGCCAATCTGCTCGAGGCCAATGCCGACGAGTTCGAAGAGCTGGAGGCGATCGACAATGGCAAGCCGAAGGGGATTGCGGCGGCGGTCGACATCCCGGCTTCGATCCGCATGCTGCGCTACACGGCCGGCTGGACCACCAAGCTGGGCGGCGACATGATCGACCCGCTGGGCGCGCCGGCCGGGGCCTTCCACGCTTATGTCCGCCGCGAGCCGGTCGGCGTCGCCGCGCAGATCGTGCCGTGGAACTTCCCGATGATCATGGCGACCCAGAAGATCGCGCCCGCCCTCGCCGCGGGCTGCGCGGTGGTGCTGAAGCCCGCCGAACAGACCTCGGTGACCGCGCTTCGCCTTGCCGACCTGGTCGCGGAGGCGGGCTTTCCGGCCGGCGTGATCAACATCATCACTGGTCTCGGCGAGACTGCCGGCGACCGCCTGGTCCGCCACCCTGACGTCGACAAGGTCGCCTTCACCGGCTCGACCGAAGTGGGCAAGATCATCAACCGCGCCGCCACCGACAGCCTCAAGCGGGTGACCCTGGAGCTCGGCGGCAAGTCCCCCGTCGTCGTCCTTCCCGACGTCGACGTCGACTCCGCCGCGGTGGGCGCCGCGGGCGCGATCTTCTTCAACTCCGGCCAGATCTGCGTCGCCGGCTCGCGCCTGTTCGCGCACCGCTCGATCTTCGACAGGCTGGTCGAGGGAGTCGCCAGCAACGCACAACACTGGGCGCCGGGGCCGAGCCTCGACGCCGCCAGCCGCATGGGCCCGCTCGTCTCCGATGAGCAGCAGCGCCGGGTGATGGACTATATCGATCAGGGCAGGAAGGCGGGCGCCTCGATCCTGACCGGCGGCGACGCGGTCGGCGGCGAGGGCTATTACGTCAATCCGACGGTGATGGTGGACGTGGATCCGGAGATGAGCGTGGTCCGCGAGGAGATTTTCGGGCCGGTGCTCGTTGCCCAGCGCTACGACGATCTGGACGAGGTTGCGAAGGCCGCGAACGACACGCTCTACGGGCTCGGCGCCAGCATCTGGACAAAGGACCTGAGCAACATGCACAGGCTGGCCGCGAAGATCAAAGCGGGCACGGTCTGGGGCAATTGCCATTCGGTGATCGACCCGGCGCTGCCGTTCGGCGGCTACAAGCAGTCCGGGCTCGGCCGCGAGCAGGCGAGGCAGGGAGTCGAGGCCTATACCGAGCTGAAGACGGTGGTCATCGCGCTCTGAGATGGACGGGATCGACGATCGGGTCGCCGCCTTGGCCTTCCGCCGGCTGGTCGCGCATCTGCGGCACCGTGAGGATGTGCAGAATATCGACCTGATGGGCGAGGCCGGCTTCTGCCGGAACTGCCTTGCCGACTGGCTTGCGGAGGCTTCGGCGGAGGCGCGCGAACCACTGGGCCGGGACGAGGCGCGCCGGGCCATTTACGGCATGGATTATGCCGAATGGAAAAAGGGCCGGCCCGAGGCGACGCCGGAGCAGCTGGCCCGGATGGAAGCGAGCGTTGCGCGCAACCGGAGGTGAGGCGTAAGCTCGCGGCATGGAACGGCAAGTGGAGCTGATCGATACTTTTGGCCGGCGGATCTCCTATGTCCGCCTGTCGGTCACCGACCGCTGCGACCTGCGCTGCCGCTATTGCATGGCGGAGCGGATGGAGTTCCTGCCGCGCGCCGAGCTGCTGACCCTGGAGGAGCTGGTCCGGCTCGCGGATGCCTTCATCGCCCGCGGCGTGACCCGGATCCGGCTGACCGGCGGCGAGCCTCTGGTCCGGCGCGGAATCGGGACGCTGGTGGCCTGGCTCGGCGAACGGCTCGGCCGCGGGCTCGAGGAGCTGACCCTCACCACGAACGGCACGCAGCTCACCCGCTTCGCGGCCGACCTGCATGCCGCGGGCGTCCGGCGGGTGAACGTCAGCCTCGACAGCCTCGATTCGGATCGCTTCCGCCACATCACCCGGCGCGGCGACCTCGCGCAGGTGCTGGGCGGGATTGCGGCGGCGAAGGCGGCGGGCCTGCAGGTCAAGATCAACATGGTCGCGCTCAAGGACCTCAACGCGGACGAGATCGAGCCGATGGCGCGCTGGTGCGCGGCCGAGGGCCATGACCTGACCCTGATCGAGACCATGCCCCTGGGCCTCGTGGAGGAGGACCGGAGCGACCATTATCTGCCGCTCGACACGGTGAAGCGGGCGCTCGAAGAGAGCTTCACGCTGACTCCGTCGCTGCAGCGCAGCGGCGGGCCGGCGCGATATTTCGAGCTGGCGGAGCTTGGGCTGAAGCTCGGCCTGATCACCCCGCTGACCGGCAATTTCTGCAGTGGCTGCAACCGCGTCCGGGTGACCGCGACGGGGACCGTCTATGGCTGCCTCGGGCAGGATCAGAAGATCGAGCTGCGCGATCTGCTGCGCGCCGGCCGGCCGCTCGACCCGGCGCTCGACGCGCTGATGCAGGCCAAGCCGGAGGGCCACGATTTCCACATCGCCGCCCCGCGTCCGGCGGTGGCGCGGCATATGAGCGTCACCGGCGGCTGATGGACCCGGGGCTGCTGATTGCCATCGCCGCGCTGATGGCGGCCGCGGCGGCGCTCTATTCCTCGGTCGGCCATGGCGGCGCCTCCGCTTACCTGGCGATCATGGCGCTCTTCTCGGTCGCGCCGGAGACGATGCGGCCGACCGCGCTGGCGCTGAACCTCGTCGTCGCCGGATTCGGCGCCGCGCGCTACTGGTTGCGCGGGCAGACCAATCTCAAGCTGCTGCTCGCCTTTGCGGTCACGGCAACACCGGCCGCCTATGTGGCCGGAGGCATCCATCTTCCGCCCGAATATTATCGCCCGCTGGTCGGCGCCTTGCTGATCGCGGCGGCGGTGCGGCTGTTCTGGTCGCCGAAGCAGCTGGCCTATCGCGCGGTGAGGACGCCCAGCCTGCTGATCACCCTGCCCGCCGGCGCCGCGCTCGGCCTGCTTGCCGGGCTGACCGGGACCGGTGGCGGCATCTTCCTCAGCCCGCTGATCATTCTCTTCGCCTGGGAGACGCCGCGGCACACGTCGGGCATCGCCGCGGGCTTCATCGTCCTGAACTCTACCGCCGGCCTGCTCGGCAATCTCGCTTCGGTGCGGGCCGTGCCGGCCGAGCTGCCCTGGCTGATGGGCGCCGTGGCCGCGGGGGCTTTGCTGGGAACGTGGCTCGGGGTCGAGAAGCTGCCGCGCGAACGGCTGCTGCAGGCGCTCGGCCTCGTGCTCACGCTGGCCGGCGTGAAATTGATCTTCGGCGGATGAGGATCGTCATCCTCGCGGGCGGCGAGGGCCGCCGGATCGGCGGTGGCAAGCCGCTGCGGATGCTCGGCGGCGAAACCCTGCTGGACCGCGCCCTGCGTAAGGCGCGGGGCTGGTCCGACGAGGTGCTGGTTGCGGCACGGCAGGGCGGCGACATTGCCGATGACCCGGCCATCGAGGGTCCGCTTGGCGGCGTCGCGGCGGCGCTGGCGCTGGGCGGGGACATTCTGACCATCCCCTGCGACATGCCGTTCCTGCCGGATGACCTGCCGACGCGGCTGATCAGCGATGCCCTGGCCACGGTGGCCGCCAGTGGCGGTCGGCTGCATCCCGTCTGCGCGCTCTGGAAGGCGGCGGCGCGGGACTCACTGCCCGCCTGGCTCGCCACCGGCCGGCGCTCGCTGACCGGCTTCGCCGAAGCGGTCGGCTATCAGCCGGTGGACTGGCCCGCTGAGCCCCTCGATCCGTTCTTCAACATCAATGACGGAGCCGATCTGGCCCGGGCCGAGGCCTTGCTCAGAAGTCGATGATTTCGACCGTCTCGCCCGCTTCAGCGGCCGGCGCGCCGCTGCGGCGACGGATCAGCAATCCGGCATCGGCCAGCGCCTTCTGCGCGCCCGAATCCTGGTAATCGGCCGGCCGGACGGTTTCACCATCCCACGCGGCACGGACGAAGGTCTCGCGGTCGCCGCAGGGGCCGAGCGGCAAGCAGCAGCCGGGCGGTCACCATCGCCGAGCTCGGATTGCCGGGCAGGCCCATGACCAGCCTGCCGCCGGCGCGGCCGAGCCAGACCGGCTTGCCCGGCTTGATCGCCACTTTCGAAAAGATCAGCTCCAGCCCCGCCGGCTCGAACATCGCCTTGGCGAAATCCTTCTCGCCGACCGAGGCGCCACCGGTAACTATAAGGAGATCGGCCCGCTCTAAGGCCCAGCGGGCCATCTGGACCAACTCGGGGAGGTTGTCCCGCAGCCGCCGGGCCATCACGATCATTCCGCCCGCCTCGAGTCCAAGTCCGCCAACGCCGACCAGCAGGCTCTCGGGGATCGCGCCCGGCCGGTCGCGCGCCCTGCCCGGCTCCGCCAGCTCGTCCCCGGTGCTGAAGATGGCGAGCCTCGGCTTCCGCCAGACCTCCACCTCGCCAAGATCCGCGCCCGCGGCGGCAACCAGCGCCCGGGGATCGAGCCTTCGCCCCGCCGGGAGCAGCACCGCGCCCCTGGAGAAATCCGCGCCGCATTTCCGGACATGGCGGCCGCCCCCGGGCACAGCGAAGGAAGCGACGTCGCCGTCGCGGGTCACCTCCTCCTGGATGACGACCCGGTCAGCGCCCTCCGGCACGGGGCCGCCGGTGAAGATGCGGATGCAGCTGCCCGGCTCCAGCCGCAGCACTCGATCCCCCGGCCAGGCCGTGCCGGCGACCGGCAGGCGTCCCGGCAGGTCCGCCTCGCGCACGGCATAACCGTCCATCGCCGAGACATCGCGCGGGGGCGAGTCGACGCCGGCGACGACCGGCGCCGCCAGCACCTGCCCGTGCGCCTCGGCCAAAGGCACGATCTCGCTGCCGAGCGGCTTCGCCGCCTCGCCGACCAGGGCCAGCGCCTCGTCGAAGCTGATCACCAGTCGCCCGACTTGCCGCCGGTCTTGGAGGTGACCGCGATGCCGCCAATCTCCATCTCCCGGTCCACCGCCTTCAGCATGTCGAACAGGGTCAGGCCGGCGACCGAAACGGCGGTGAGCGCCTCCATCTCGACGCCGGTCGGCGCGTGGGTGCGCACCTCGGCGGCGATCCGGAAGCCGGGCAGATCGTCGTCCGCTGCAATCGTGACCCCGACCCTGGTCAGCGGCAGCGGGTGGCAGAGGGGGATCAGCTCGGCCGTACGCTTGGCGGCCATCGTGCCCGCCAGCTCGGCGGTCTGGATCACGGCGCCCTTCGGCGTGGTGCCCGCGCGGACCCTTTCGAGCGTCTCCGGCCGGCATTTCAGCCAGCCGGCGGCGGTGGCCGTCCGGTCGGTCGCCGCCTTGCCCGTGACGTCGACCATGGTCGGGCGGCCGTCCTCGCCGACATGGCTGAGCCCCGTCATGCGCAGAGATGCCTGAGCCGCGGGATCTGCCCGGCGAGCGAGCAGGGCCGGTAGCGGCTGTCCAGCTCAAGCGCGAGCACCAGATCCCAACCGTCGCGGCAGGCGCCGGTCGAGCCCGGCAGGCAGAAAATGAAAGTCTCATCGATCTGCCCGGCAAAGGCGCGCGACTGCAGGGTGGAGACGCCGATCGTCGACTCGCTCGCGCGGTGGAAGACGGCGGCGAAGCCGTCCATCTCGCGGCGGATCAGGGGCTTCACCGCCTCGGGGGTCACGTCGCGGGGCGCGAAGCCGGTGCCACCGGTGGAGATGATGAGGTCCACTTCGGGATCCGCCACCCAGGCCTTCACTTGCGCCTGGATGGGCTCGACGCTGTCGGTGACGATGACCTTGTCCGCCAGTTTGTGCCCCGCCGCGGCGAGGCGCTCGGCGAGCAGGGCACCGGACCTGTCCGTCTCCTCCGTGCGCGTGTCGGAGACGGTGAGCACCGCGATCTTCAGCGGATAGAAGGTCAGGCTCTCGTCGATCCCGGGCATCAGACACTCCAGCGCGCGCGGTCTGCGCGGTCGGCCCCGGTTGGCTCGATCCAGCGCGGCCCGTCAACCCCGTCCTCGCGCTTCCAGAACAAGGCATCAGTCTTCAGCCTGTCCATGAGATAATCGACGGCCTCGAAGGCGGCGCGGCGGTGCGCGGCGGCGGCGGCGACGAAGACGATCGCCTCGCCCGGCGCGATCGCGCCGCAGCGGTGGACGATCCGGATTGCGCTCACACCGAAGCGCTCAGCCGAGGTGGCAATGTCCTGGAGGCTCTGCCCGGTCAGCCGCGGATGATGGTCGAGAAACAGCCGCTCCACCGGCGCGCCCTCCTTCGTCGCCGGCCGGCAGAGTCCGGTGAAGCTGGCAATCGCTCCCGCGCCCCCGGCGGAGAAAGCGGCCAGCTCCTGCTCGGGCCGAAAGGCTTCATGGGCGAGGCGCGTGTCGATCCGCATCTCAGCCTCCCGACAGCGGCGGCAGGAAATCGACCCGGTCGCCCGTCCTCACCGCCGTTTCCTCGTCCGCGGTCTCGTCATTGACGAGCGCGCGCACCGTCGCCGCGTCGAGCCCGTCGAACCGCGTCCGCAGCATCGCCACGGTGGAGCCGTCCGGGAGGTCGAGCTCGACCTCGCGTCCGAAGCGCTCCTGTCCGCCGACGACAACAGGCCGCAGGCCATGCCATTCAGCGCCGCTCTTGCTGCGCAGCAAATCGGCGCGGACGGCAAGACTGCCGCGCAGCAAAGAATCGTGCCGGTGGAGGCACCGGTGGCGATCAGCTTTCTCGGCATCGGCTATGCGGTGATGATGGCGACGCCCACGGATCTGGAGGATTTCGCCTGGGGCTTCGCACGCTCCGAACGGCTGATCGACGGGGCCGCGGACGTCATCGGAATCGAGCTTCGCGCGGAGGAGCGGGGGATCCTGCTCGGCATCGAACTCGTCCCCGAACGCCACGACCGCGTGCTGGCGCGCGTGCGGCACCGGGTCGGCGAGTCGAGCTGCGGGCTGTGCGGGATCGAGAATCTGGAGCAGGCGCTGCGACCGCTGCCGTCCCTGCCGGCGCCGGCCAGGATCTCGCCGGCGTCCATGTTCCGGGCGCTGGACGGCCTCCGCGCGCAGCAGCCGCTCAACGCCGAGACCGGCGCGGTCCACGCCGCCGCCCTGTGCGATGCGGACGGAGCGGTGCTGGCGGCGCGCGAGGATGTCGGCCGCCACAACGCCTTCGACAAACTGGTCGGCCATTGCCTGCGCGCGGGACTGGACATGGGCGCGGGCTTTGCGCTGCTCACCGCGCGCTGCTCATACGAGCTGGTCGAGAAGGCGGCGCTCGCCGGCATCCCGATTCTGGTGACCATCTCCGCGCCGACCAGCCTGGCGGTGGAGCGGGCCAGGGAAGCGGGGCTGACCCTGGTCGCGCTGGCTCGCGCCGATTCAGTATTGGTGATGAGCGACCCGCACGGGCTGTTCGCCTAGCCCGCGTCCGACCCGGCGCCCGAGGCGCCCTGGCCGGGGCTGTTGAACTCGGTGGCCTTGGTCACCGGCTGCGGCGCGGCGTCGCCCGCAAGCTTCGCGACCGCCGCCCTCGCGATCTCGCCGAGCCCCGCGCCGCCCGCCTGCAGATGGGCGAGGATCATGGCGCGCATTCGCGGATCCCAGAAATGCCAGAGATGGTCCCAGGTCGCCTCGACGGCGTCGTGCGGGCGCTGGCTGGCGAATTCCCGGGCGATCTGGTTGGCCATGTAGACGAGCTTGTCGAGCGTCTGGCCGCTCATTCGGCGGCCTCGCTGCCGGCGGCGATGCGGCGGCTGTGCATCGCCTGGATCTCATATTCCTCCTGCCATTCGGTCGGGCCGTTGGAGGGGCTCACCTGCACCGCAGTGACCTTGTATTCGGGGCAGTTGGTCGCCCAGTCCGAATATTCGGTGGTGACCACGTTCGCCTGCGTCATCGGGTGGTGGAAGGTGGTGTAGACCACGCCCGGCGCGACCCGGTCGGTGATCGTCGCGCGCAGCGTCGTCTCGCCCGCGCGGCTGGCGAGCTTCACCCAGTCCCCCTCGCGGATGCCGCGATTCTCGGCATCGTGCGGGTGAATTTCCAGCAGGTCTTCCTTGTGCCAGAGCACATTCTCCGTCCGCCTGGTCTGCGCGCCGACATTATACTGGCTGAGGATCCGGCCCGTGGTGAGCAGCAGCGGATAACGCGGGCCGATCTTCTCGTCGGTCGGGACATATTCAGTGAGCACGAACTTGCCCTTGCCGCGGACGAACTGCGCCATGTGCATGACCGGCGTGCCCTCGGGCGCCTTCTCGTTGCACGGCCACTGGACCGAGCCCAGTTCGTCCAGCTTCGCGAAGGAAACGCCGGCAAAGGTCGGAGTCACGGCGGCGATCTCGTCCATGATCTCGGCGGGGTGGGTGTAGGTCCAGTCGAGGCCCATCGCCCGGGCGAGCAATTGCGTGATCTCCCAGTCGGCATAGCCGTTCCTGGGCTTCATCACCTCGCGGACCAGCTGGATGCGCCGCTCGGCATTGGTGAAGGTCCCGTCCTTCTCGAGAAAGGTCGAGCCGGGCAGGAAGACATGCGCGTAGTTCGCGGTCTCGTTGAGGAAGAGATCGTGCACGACGACGCACTCCATCGCCTTCAGGCCCGCGGCGACGTGCTTCGTGTTGGGATCGGACTGCAATATGTCCTCGCCCTGGATGTAGAGGCCCTTGAACACGCCATCGACGGCGGCGTCGAGCATGTTGGGAATGCGCAGGCCCGGCTCGGGGTCGATGGGCGTTCCCCACAGTTTCTCGAACATGTCGCGCGTCGCCGGGTCGGAGACATGGCGGTAGCCGGACATTTCGTGCGGGAAGCTGCCCATGTCGCACGAGCCCTGGACATTGTTCTGGCCGCGCAGCGGGTTCACGCCGACTCCCGGGCGGCCGATATTGCCGGTCGCCATGGCGAGATTGGCGATCGCCATGACCGCGGTCGTGCCCTGGCTGTGCTCGGTGACGCCGAGGCCGTAATAGAAAGCGGCATTGCCGCCGGTCGCGTAGAGCCGCGCCGCGCCGCGCACGTCCTCGGCCGGAACGCCGGTATATTGCTCCATGGCCTCCGGGCTGTGCTCCGGGCGGGCGACGAACTCCGCCCAGTCGCGATATTCGTCGAGGTCGCAGCGCTCGGCGATGAACCTTTCGTCGGCCAGCCCTTCGGTGACGACGACATGGGCGAGCGCGGTCAGCATCGCGACATTGGTGCCGGGCTTCAGCGGCAGGTGGAACGCGGCCTCGACATGCGGCGTGCGCACGAGATCGATCCGGCGCGGATCGATGATGATCAGCTTCGCGCCCTGGCGCAGGCGCCGCTTCATCCGACTGGCGAAGACCGGATGGCCATCCGTCGGATTGGCGCCGATCACGACCATCACGTCGGCCTGGTCGACGCTGTCGAAATCCTGGGTGCCGGCGGAGGTGCCGAAAGTGGTCTTCAGGCCGTAGCCGGTGGGCGAGTGGCAGACCCGGGCGCAGGTATCGACATTGTTGTTGCCGAAGCCGGCGCGGACCAGTTTCTGGACGAGGAAGGTCTCCTCATTGGTGCAGCGCGACGAGGTGATCCCGCCGACCGCCTGGTGCCCATAGTCCTTCTGGATGCGGCGGAACTCGCTGGCGGTGTGGCTGATCGCCTCCTCCCAGCTCACCACCCGCCAGGGCTCGTCCACCGAGGCGCGGAGCATCGGCTCCAGCACACGCTCACGGTGCGTGGCATAGCCCCAGGCGAAGCGGCCCTTGATGCAGCTGTGGCCGCGATTGGCCTTGCCCTCTTTCCACGGGACCATGCGCACGAGCTCCTCGCCGCGCATCTCCGCCTTGAAGGTGCAGCCGACACCGCAATAGCCGCAGGTGGTGATCTTCGACCATTCGGGGAGCCCGATCTGCTTGACCGCTTTCTCCCGGAGCGACCCGGTCGGGCAGGCCATCACGCAGGCGCCGCAGGACACGCATTCCGAGGCGAGGAAGCCCTCGTCCTGGCTCGCCGCGACCCGGCTGCCGAAGCCGCGGCCGGCGATGGTCAAGGCGAAGGTGCCCTGCACCTCGTCGCAGGCCCGCACGCAGCGCGAGCAGACGATGCAGAGGCCCGGGTCGAAGTCGAAATAGGGATTGGAGCTGTCGCAGGGTGCGCCGAGATGCTGCGCGACGGGCAAAAAGCGGTCACGGGCGGCGCCGACCATCGCCGCCATCTCCGCCATCTCCGTCGCCTCCTCGGGCGCCGGATGATCAGAGAGATAGAGCTCCATCACGCCCTTGCGCAGCCGCTGCAGGCGCTCGCTCCGGGTGGTCACGGCCATGCCCTCGGCGACCGGCGTGGTGCAGGAGGCGGGCGTTCCCGGCCGGCCCTCGATCTCGACGAGGCAGATGCGGCAGGAGCCGAACGCCTTCATGCTGTCGGTGGCGCAGAGCTTCGGGATCTGCGTCCCGGCGAGGCTGGCGGCGCGCATGATCGACGTGCCGGCCGGGACGGTGACGCTTTCGCCGTCGATGGTGAGCGTGACCGCCGCTTCCGCCCCGGAAGCGGGGGTGCCGTGATCGGCTTCGCGGATCAGGGTCATGACACATTCTCCACTTCGCGCGCGCGGGCGAAGTCCTCCGGGAAGTGGCGCAGCGCCGACATCACAGGATAGGGCGTAAAACCGCCGAGCGCGCAGAGCGATCCGAATTTCATCGTCTCGCACAATTCCCCGACGAGCGCGAGATTGGCCTCGACATCCGTCCCGGCCAGCACCCGGTCCAGCGCCTCCATGCCGCGGATCGAGCCGATCCGGCAGGGCGTGCACTTGCCGCAGCTTTCCGCCGCGCAGAACTGCATGGCGAAGCGCGCCATCCTGGCCATGTCGACACTGTCGTCGAAGACCGTGATGCCGGCATGGCCGATCAGCCCGTCGGCGGCGGCGAAGGTCTCATAGTCGAAGGGCAGATGGAATTCGGACGGCGGGAAATAGGCGCCCAGGGGTCCGCCGACCTGCACCGCCCGGACCGGGCGGCCGGAGAGGGTCCCGCCGCCAATATCGTTGACCAGCTCGCCCAGGGTGATGCCGAAGGCGGTTTCGAACAGGCCGCCATTCCTGACGTTGCCGGCGAGCTGGATCGGCATCGTCCCGCGCGAGCGGCCCATGCCGTAATCGGAATAGGCCCTGGCGCCTTGGGCCAGCACGAAGGGGACCGCGGCGAGGGTCAGCACATTGTTGATGATCGTCGGCTGCCCGAACAGGCCCTCGAGCGCAGGGAGCGGCGGCTTGGCGCGGACCTCGCCGCGCTTGCCCTCGAGGCTCTCCAGAAGCGAGGTCTCCTCGCCGCAGACATAGGCGCCCGCGCCGACCCGGACCTCGATATCGAAATGGTGGTCGGAGTGAAGCAGGCGGCCGAGCAGGCCGTTGATCCGCGCGGTCTCGACGGCGCGCTCCATGGCCCGAACTGCGTGCGGATATTCGGAGCGGATGTAGACATAGCCCTGCGTGGCGCCGACCGCGAGGCCGGCGATCGCCATCCCCTCGATCAGCATGAAGGGATCGCCCTCCATCACCATCCGGTCGGCAAAGGTGCCGCTGTCGCCCTCGTCCGCGTTGCAGACAATATATTTCTGCGCCGCAGGCGCGCCCGCCGCCGTGCGCCACTTGATCCCCGCCGGGAAACCGGCGCCGCCGCGGCCGCGGAGGCCCGACTGGAAGACCTCCTCGACCGTCGCTTCCGGGCCGATCGCGATGGCCCGCTCCAGCCCCTTCAGGCCGCCATGCGCCCGGTAATCCGCGATCGACTGCGGATCGGTGATCCCGCAGCGGGCGAAGGTGAGGCGGGTCTGCCGCTTCAGCCAGGGGATCTCGTCCGCGAGACCGAGCCGCAGGGCGCCAACATCTATCTCGACGACAAGAAGAACGGCGTGTTCGCGCAGACGCCGTGGTCGGGCAGCCTCGAGGGCGACCACAAGCTCATCATCGAGAAGCGCGGCTACACCCGCGAGCGCGGCGGCATCGCCGGGGACGAAGACCCTCATTCCGAGACCTCGCCGATCAGCTTCCGCGCCGAAGCCTCGTCGAGCCGCGCGAACACCCGGTCGCCGACCATCGCCGAAGGCCCGCTGGCACAGAGGCCGAGGCAGTAGACGGTCTCGACCTCGATCCTCTCGTCCCCTTCGAAGACCGGGGCCAGCGCCTCGACGCCGCGGGCCTGGCAGGCCTCCGCCCGGCACAGCTTCACGACCGGCCGCGCCGCCGGCGCGCTCCGGTAGTCGTGATAGAAGGTGACGACGCCGTGCACGTCGGCGCGGGACAGGTTCAGCGCCTCGGCGATCAGGGGCACCGCGTCCGCCGGAATGTGGCCGAGCGCCGCCTGGACATCGTTGAGGATCGGCATGAGCGCGCCCCTGCGCCCGTCATGACGGCGCAGGATCCGCGCGATCTGCTCCTCTTGCTCCACGGACAGCCTCTCTCTGTGACGGCCTGTCTTACAGGCTGTCGACCCCGGGCGGAAGGCGGGGCCGGGGTTTAATGGTTGCCTTTGCGGTAGTTGAGCTCGAGCAGGACGCCGTTCGGATCGCGGATGAAAATCTGCCTGAGGTCGATTGCGGTGACGTGGTTCCCGCGGTGGCTGATGCCCAGGCGGTCCAGCTTCCCTAGCATCGCGTCATGGCCGGTGCAGGAGAGCGCAACGTGGTGGACGGCGCCCGTATCCGCGCCGCTGTTGACGTCGCCGATCGCGTTGAGCGAGCCGGGCGTGGAGAGATGGAAGATCGGGTTTCCCTCTGGATCGAACATCCACTGCACCTCGGCCGGGTCGAGCGGCGGCGGCGGATCGCCCGCGCGGAGATCGAGCACATCCCGATAGAAGGCGACGGTCTCGGCCAGCTTCACGGTCTGGATGTTGATATGGTCGAGCTTGAGCATCGAGGTCTCCCGGCGAGTCTTCGGCACGCCTTACCAGACTCGTCCGCGGCGGGCGAAATCCCCGGCTGGACGTGCGGGATGCTAGAGGCCGCGGACGAGGTAATCGAGCAGGCGCTCGGTCGCCAGCTCGGTGAGCTCGACGATCCGCATCTTGCGCGAGCGCGGGGCGCGGCGGCGGGTGATCAGGCCGTCCTCCTCCATCCGGTCGAGCAGGCGGCGGCCGGTGGTGTCGGAGACTCCGGCCGCCTTATAGGCCCGGCACAGGATCATCGCCTGGCCCTTTTCGCGCGCGACGAACATGGCGAGCAGCAGGTCCCAGGCCGGCTCGCCGAACAGCCCGTCCGGGAACAGGCCGTCGCGCCGGTGGCGCTCGGCGAGGAGTCGTTCGGCCCAGGCACGGGCCTCGCTGCGCTCCTGCACGGAGGCGGGCGCCACGTCGGGCGTGACGGGACGACGGTCGAAGCTGCTTTGTTGATGCATCAGAGATACCCCCCGGCGCGTAAGCTGATCCAGCCCGAACGCGCGATGATGACATGGTCGTGAAGCCTGATGTCGAGCGCCTCGCCGGCCCTCGCGATGAGCCGGGTGACCCGGACATCCTCGCGGCTCGGCTTGGGGTCGCCCGACGGATGGTTGTGCGCGAGGATGAGAGCGGTCGCGCCGACCTCGAGCGAGCGCCTGACGATCTCGCGCGGATAGATGGGCGCGATGTTGACCGAGCCCTCGATCACCGTCTCGTCGAGCAGCAGGCGGTTGCGGGTGTTGAGATAGAGGACCCGGAGCTGCTCGACCGATTCGTGCGCCATGGCCGCGAACAGATAGTCCATCACCGCCCGGCTGTTGCCGAGCACCGGTCCCTGCAGCGCCTCGCGGCGCAGCGCATGCAGCATCGCCGAGCGGAGGGTGGCCAGCCAGGCCAGCACGCCGCGCTCGTTGCCGAGCACCCGTTGCTGCGCGGTGGAGGGCGCGGCGAGCACCGCGCCCAGCGAACCGAACTCGCCGATCAGCCGGTCGGCGCAGCCGGCGGCGTCGGTCCCGAGCGGCTGGAGGAGCTCACCCAGGATTTGTCGGCACCGTCCCGGCTCAGCCTCCTTTGGTGAAAGGCGGTGCCGAGCGCGATCAGCGCCAGGATCGGATAGCTCCAGATCGTCAGCACCACCGCATAGGCCCACCAGAAGGTGTCCGGCCCCACCAGCCGCGCCACGTGGCCAAGCACGCCGAGCCCGAGAAGCGCTGTCACCCATAACGGCCAGAACCGGTCGGCGCGGAGCGCGATGGGGATGAAGGCGAGGAAAGTGACGACATCGACGATGAACACTCCAACTTCGAGGTTCAGCCAGCGCTGACTGTGCGCGGCTATGATCAGGAAGGTGGCGGTCACGGACAAAGCGTAGACCGTTGCCCCCGCCCGCTCCGGCGCACCTCCGGCCCAGAGGGCGTAAACGGTGCAAGTCACCAGAAGGGCGAGGAAATAATAGTTCACCGCCTGACCGGACCATGGCTGCACGGCCCGGTCAAGCGGTGCCCTCCCCCTCAGGCCACGGCACGCAGCTGCGCGACCGGGGCTTCGGCGGCCGCCGCCTCGGTGAAGCCGGGCGGAACCTTCGGATTGAGGTCACCCGACGCGACCTCCTTCAGGCCGATCTGCAGGCGCGCCTCATCCAGCGATTCGTGCGTGGCGACGATCCGGCGGCGCGCCTCGACGAGGGCCGAGAAGGCCTCGGCGGCGCGGTCGAACGCGCTCTGGCCGATCATCGCGGGCAGCCGCGCCTCGGTGCGGGCCCGCGGCATGGCGGCATTGAGCTCGGCCGCGCGGGTCAGCGCTATGTCGATGGCCCTGGACAGGGCTTCCATTCCAGCGAGGAAGACGCCGAAGGCGAAGGCGATCATCAGCATCATGCCGAAGATCCATCCCAGCCTCTGCATCGCATTCAGGTCATCCGGCCTGCCTCCCCGGACCGGGAGCGGCAACCGGAACCGTCTTGACCCGGGCTGCGGCACCGCCTCGAAGGCGGCTTGTTCTTCCCGCATCGCCCCGATCGAAGCCGGCTCCCGTTCCTGCCCGCTCTCGGTCGATGGAACGAATGTCGCCGGATCGGAGGCAAACGCAATGTCCTGCGGCGGGTATACCAGCGGCTGGTGACGCCGAGCATGCGCATCGCAGTCTTGATCCGCAGGTTCACGCCGTCCGGGCTGATGCCCAGCTCCCTGGCAATCTCCTTGGTCTCCATATGCCGGTTGACCATGCGCAACACGTCGCGCTGGCCCTCCGTCAACTTGTCGACACGATCGCGACTCATGTCCGCAGAATAACCTCTCTCAGGGCCTCAAGGGAATGGGGCGGGATCGGGTCCCCGCCGATTTGGCCTTTTGAAGCCAAGATGATAGCCGCCGCAGTCACCCTTTCCGCGCCGCCGCGCACGGCCTAGCAGGGGATCATGTCCGAGCTTCCCGATCCGATTCCCGCCGCCACGCTCGTGCTGATGCGCGCGCGGCATAATGCGCCGCCGGAAGTGCTGGTCACCGAGCGCACCGGGCGGATGGCCTTCGCGGCCGGCGCCCTGGTCTTTCCCGGCGGCCGGATCGACGCCGACGATCATCGCACCGCGGCCGGGTCCGCGCTG
>SMEU01000105.1_pt1 | contig 20561 bp, 22 predicted proteins | sample 2456051 | NCBI WGS metagenome assembly SMEU01 (sample SAMN10132600, study PRJNA489261) | soil metagenome | isolation source: day120 un-amended silt loam soil | place: USA | collected 2015-05-01
GGAGGTCGGCACGGTGGTGTCCTTTTCGCCATGCGCGATCAGGAGCGGCACGCTGATCCGCCCGATCTGCCGGATCGGCGAGACCGCGCCGAGATCGGCATCCGCCTCGCCGCGCAGCTGCCGGCGCCTGACCTGGGCATAGCGCGGCGCGGTAAAGCGGCGGGCGTCGTAGCGAACCATTGAGCTGAGGTCGGAAATGCCGGCGAAGCTGATGGCGCAGCGATAGCGTTCAGGATGCCGGACCGGTGCCCAGAGCGCGGCATAGCCGCCATAGGACGCGCCGAATATGCAGACGCGGCGGGCATCGACCACGCCCTCGCGCACCGCCCAGTCCACGCCGTCCTCCATGTCGTCGATCATGCCGGTGCCGAGCTGGCCGTAGCCCCGCTCCACCCAGGCGCGGCCATAGCCGGTGGAGCCGCGGAAATTGACCTGAAGGACGGCATAGCCGCGGCTGGCGAGGAACTGGACCCAGGGTTCGAAGGTCCAGCTGTCGCGCGCGAACGGGCCGCCATGGGGCATCAGCACCAGCGGCAGGCCGTGCGGGTCGCGGCCCGGCGGCAACGTCAGATAGCCGGGAATCCCGGTGCCGTCGCGGCCGCGAAAGCTGATCGGGCGGACCGCTGCAAGGCTGCTGTCGACGAGCCCGGCATAGGGGGACATGAAAGGTTCCAGCCGCCGCGCCGCGCGATCGAAGACATAATAGGTGCCAGGATCGTCGGCCGCGCTCGACCAGACCAGCAGGCGCTGGTCATCGACGGCGCTGTCCATGATCTGGTTGAGCCGGCCCGGAAGGGCGCGGTCGAGCGTCGCCTGCAGCCGGCGATAGTCGGGGTCGAACCACTGGATGCGCGGCCGGTCATCCTCATAGGCGACCCCGCGTACCGTGCCGTCCGGGGCGACGTTGACGGCGCTGACGTCGGCCGTCGGATGCTCGAAGATGGCGTCGCCCCGCGTATCCGTGGCGAAGTCGTAATTGTAGACCGCGAACCGGCCGGTAACCGCGTTGGTGACGATGATGCTCCGGTCGGTGCCCGCGAAACGCACCGTGTCGATCATGCTGTCGTCCAGCGGATAGCGGCGCGTGTCGATGTGCCGCAAATCCTGTCCGGCCGCGTTGCGATAGTAGAAGCGGATGCGCCGGTCGCCATAATCGATGCCGAGGCGCACGACGCCCTGTCCGTCCGCGAACCAGCTCCAGACGCCGGTCTGCGGCCGCTGCACCACCTCGCTCCCGCCGGTGGCGAGATCGACCCGGAAGACGGCGGGATATTGGTCCATGCTTGGCTGGCTGGAGACGAGGATGTAGCGGCCTTCGGGGTCGGCATGGATGACCGTGTCGGCGACGAGGCCCCGGCCGGTTTCCAGCATCCGCACCGCCCAGGTGTTGTCGTTGCTCACGTCCATGGCGATGATGCGGGCAACCGGCAGGGTAAGGCCGCTGTAGAGGGCGGTCATGCCCACCCCGATCAGGATTCGGTTCGGACCCGCCCAGCGCAGCCACCGGATCTCGTAATTGTCGTGGGCAAGCATGCGCGGCGGGGCGTCGCGGTGACGCAGGTCCCAGACCGCGATCCGGCTCTTGCCCTCGACCGTGATCCGGGCCGCGATCCGCCAGCCGTCGGGCGAAAGCTTGGCATCCGACAGGCTCGGCAGGGCCGCGAGCGCCTCGATCGGCAGCGGCGGCGCAGGCGATGCCGGAGCTGCAGCGGGCGCAACGCCCGCCCTGCCGGTGTCGGGCTGAGCGGCCCAGGCGCCAACAGCGGATGCCGCAAGCAGCAGAGTGCCCGCAATGATCCCGCCGAACCAGGACCGAGTCATGCGTCTCAGGGCCTGGAGCATGGTCATGGTGGACTTGATCTACCGCGGCACCGTCGTCTGGGCGGCTGGAGCGGCGGCCGGGGCTGCGGCCTGGGCCGGCGCCGCTGCCATTCCCGACGGATTGTGCTGGCCGAGGAAGCGCTGCATCTCGACGAGCAGCTGCAGCCGGTCTGCCTCCAGCGGCAGATTGTGGGTGTTGCGGGGCTGCTCGATGTAGATGAAGTCGCGGCCCTCGACCTTGCCGGAGCCCCGCAGGCGGGAGACCAGATTGCGCGCCTGGGAGACCGGAACCCGCTCGTCGCGCGCGCCCTGGACGATCAGAATCGGCGCCCAGCGCCCGTCGGTATGGCGGGCCGGTGAGACGTCGATCAGGCGGCTGGCCGCGCTGCCGATATATTGCGACCCGAAGCGACCGAAAATGCTCCGGTCGCGCGTGACCATGTCCTGAAGGTCGTGCACGCCGGCGCCGCTGATCGTGCAGCGATAGCGGTCCGGATCGCGCTGGGCGGCACGCGAGGCGGCATAGCCGCCATAAGACCAGCCGAACATGCAGACGCGGTGGGCGTCGGCGATGCCCTGCGCGGCAAGGTAAGAGACGGCGTCGTTGAGGTCGTCCTGCATGCGCGTGCCCCAGTTGCCGTTGGACGCGGCCTCCCATTCATAGCCATAGCCGGCGGAGCCGCGATAATTGGGCTGGATCACCGCATAGCCCTGTTCGGCGAGCGGCTGCGCCCACATGTCCCATGTCTCGGAATCTCGGGCTCCGAACGGGCCGCCATGGGGCAGCACGATCAGCGGCAGGTTGCGGCCTTCGCGCAGCCGCGGCAGGGTCAGGACGGCGGCAATCTCGCGGCCGTCGCTGGCCCGGTAGCGGATTGTGCGCACCGGGTTGAGGTGCATGTCGCGCAGGGTCGAGTTGACCCAGCCGAGATTGCGGATCGCGCCGCTCTCGACATTGTACAGATAGTAGGCGCCGGCCTGGTCCGCGCCGCCGACATAGACGACGATGTTCGTCCGCGCCCGGTCCATGGAGACGATCGTCGCCATGCCGGCACCGAAGGTCTCGTCCAGCGCCTGCTGGATCTCGCGCAGGCGCGGGTCCATCCAGACGGTGTGGCTGCGATTCTCGGTGACGTCGATACCGTCGACCGCGGTCTCCGCGACGTTCAGGCCGACGTTGTCGATGTCGTAATTGGGCAGGCCATAGACCTTGCGCGTGAACTGCATGGTGTTGAGATCGACCTCGTACAGCGCGCGATAGCCTTCGTGGCGGCTGAGCGCGAGCGCGCGGTCGCCGGGCAGGAAGGCGATCGGCACGGGCGGTTCCTGGTAAAGTCCGGTCCGCTCGCGGATGATGCTGCGGAAATTGCCCTCGCCGCCCGGCCGGTAATAGACGGTGAGCCGGCCGGTGTTAGCGTCCTGGTTAAGCCCCATGCGGACATTGCCGGCGCCGTCCGCATACCAGGTCTCGACGCCGCGCCGCTGCTGCTGGACGAGCCTCGTGTGCCCGGTGGCGACGTCGACCTAGATCACCTCCGGATTGTTGAGTCGCTCAAAGCCGCCGGCGCCCTGGGGCAGGCGGGACAGGAGGATGCGCGGCGGTCCGTCATGCGACACCCAGAGCAGGGTGCTGCGGACGAAGGTCCCTTCCCAGCCGAGCCGGGTCGTGATCCGCGTGCGGCGGTTGTAGGCGAGGACCCGGGTAGCGTCGACGCGCTCGCCCTCGAGATCGGTGCGCTGGGCGACCTGGATGATCAACGTGTCCGGATCAATCCACTGCCAGCTCTGCGTCCGATAGCCCTCATTCTGGTCGAACTCGGCGTCGCGGGCCACGATCTGCGGGCGGGCATTGGGCTCGTCCAGGGCGAGCACGGCCAGCGCCTGCGCGCCATTGGCCCGGATTCTGAAGGCGAGCGCCTTGCCGTCGGTGGAGATGCGGACTCCCTGCATCTCCGGCAGCCGGGCGAAGACGGCCATGGGGAAGGGTTCGCGCGGCGTGGGGGCCGCTTGCGGCTGGGCGACGACGGGCGCGGCAAACGCCCCCAGCAGGAGGAAGGCGAGCCACTTCTTCATAATGTCCCCCGGGTTGCAGTCGCCCGAAGGCTAACCCACTCCGGCAGCTCTGCAAAGTCCTGAAAAGAAAAGCCCCGCCCGGCGGACCGGACGGGGCTCTAATCACTCAGTTGTCGATGACGGCGATCAATGACCCATTTTTGCCGCCAGCGCCGCGAGCAGCAGCAGGGCGACGATGTTGGTGATCTTGATCATCGGGTTCACCGCCGGGCCGGCGGTATCCTTGTAGGGATCGCCGACCGTGTCGCCGGTGACGGCGGCCTTGTGGGCCTCGGAGCCCTTGCCGCCATAATTGCCGTCCTCGATATACTTCTTGGCATTGTCCCAGGCGCCGCCGCCCGAGGTCATCGAGATGGCGACGAACAGGCCGGAGACGATCACGCCGAGGAGCAGGGCACCGAGCGCGGCGAAGCCCGCGCCCTGGCCCGCGACCCAGGTGATGATGAAGTAGACCGCGATCGGCGTCAGCACCGGCAGCAGCGAGGGGATGATCATCTCCCGGATCGCGGCGCGGGTGACGAGATCGACGGTCCGGCCGTAATTGGGACGGACCGTGCCCTCCATGATCCCCGGATTGTCGCGGAACTGGGCGCGCACGTCCTCGACCACCGAGCCCGCCGCGCGGCCGACCGCGGTCATGCCGAAGGCGCCGAACAGATAAGGCAGCAGGGCGCCGAGCAGCAGGCCGACGATGACGAAGGGATTGGAGAGCGAGAAATCGACCTGCACATCCGGGAAATATTCGTGGAGGTCGGTCGTGTAGGCGCCGAACAGCACCAGAGCGGCAAGCGCCGCAGAGCCGATCGCATAGCCCTTGGTCACCGCCTTGGTGGTGTTGCCGACCGCATCGAGCGCGTCGGTGCGGGTGCGGACGTCGTCCGGCAGGCCGGCCATCTCGGCAATGCCGCCGGCATTGTCGGTGACCGGGCCGTAGGCGTCGAGCGCGACGACCACGCCGGCCAGCGCCAGCATCGCGGTCGCGCCGAAGGCGACGCCGATCACGCCGGCGATCTGATAGGCCGCGACCACGGCGATGACGATGATGATCGTCGGCAGCGCCGTGGATTCGAGGCTGATCGCCAGACCCTGGATGACGTTGGTGCCGTGGCCGGTCTGCGAGGCCCTGGCGATCGACTTCACCGGCCGGTAGTTGGTGCCGGTATAATACTCGGTGATCCAGACCAGTGCACCGGTCAGGCCGAGGCCGATCAGCATGCAGTAGAACAGCTTCATGCCGGTCAGTGGCGCGAAATCGCCGCTGGCGCTGGTGAAGGTCGTGAACTCCGCATTCATGTCGCCGAGCACGTACCGGGTCGCGAAATAGACGGCGACGGCGCCGAGGATCGCAGCCGCCCAGAAGCCCTTGTAGAGGGCGCCCATGATCGACTGCTTCTTGCCGAGGCGGACCATGAAGGTGCCGATAATCGAGGTCACGATGCAGGCGCCGCCGACCAGCAAAGGCAGCGACATCAGCTTCAGCAGCATCTCGTTGCCGACGCTGCCCAGGGTGAGAGCGATCGACACCATGGTGACGCCGAGCGTCACGACATAGGTCTCGAACAGGTCCGCGGCCATGCCGGCGCAGTCGCCGACATTGTCGCCGACATTGTCGGCGATCGTCGCCGGGTTGCGGGGATCGTCCTCCGGAATGCCGGCCTCGACCTTGCCGACCAGGTCGGCGCCGACGTCGGCGGCCTTGGTGAAGATGCCGCCGCCGAGACGGGCGAAGATCGAGATCAGCGAGGCGCCGAAGGAAAGCGCGACGAGGCCGTTGATGACGGCGCGCGAGGAGGGCTCGTTGCCGCCCGGACCGACCAGGTACCAGAAGAAGCCGGCGATCGCGAGCAGGCCGAGGCCGGCCACCAGAAGCCCGGTGATCGCGCCGGCGCGGAAGGCCATGGTCAGGCCGCCCTGCAGCGAGGTGCGGGCGGCCTCGGCGGTGCGGACGTTGGCCTTCACCGAGACATTCATCCCGACGAAGCCGGTCGCGCCCGAAAGGAGGGCGCCGAGCACGAAGCCGATGGCGGGGACGAGGCCCAGGAACACGCCGACGAGGATGGCGACGACGACGCCGACGATCGCGATCGTCAGATACTGGCGCTTGAGATAGGCCTGGGCGCCTTCCTGAACGGCCTTGGCGATGTCCTGCATCCGCTCATTGCCGGCGGGCGCTTTCAGCACCTGCATGATGGTGAGAAGGCCGTAGAGAACGGCTAGCAGGCCGCAGCCCAAGGCGATGTAGACGACAGTCATATGAGATCTTTCCCCTGGAATATCGAGCAGGAGGAGGCGTTCGCCGTCGCGCGGCGGACCCCCGTTTGCGGCGAGGGCTTTAAGGGGGATGGGAAAATGTTTCAACCATGCTCGAAGCCGAGCCGCTCCGGCAGCGCCACCGGCGTGCCGCGCTCGGTCAGGCTGATCCCGGCGCCGGTCGCGAAGGCCCCGATTCGGGAGAAGGGCAAGCCGATCTCCTCCGACAAAGCGAGGATCACCGGGGCCTGCGCGGGGCCGGCCGCGAAGAGCAGCTCGTAATCGTCGCCGGCGGTCGCCGCCGCCAGCCGCGCCTCGCCAAGCAAGGCCAGATAGGGGGCGGAGAGCGGCACGGCGTCGAGATCGATCGCGGCCGCGCAGCCGCTGGCCTCGGCCATCCGGGCGGTGTCGATCAGCAGGCCGTCCGAGACGTCCATCATCGCGCTGACCAGAGGCGCCAGCCGCTCGCCCGCTTCCAGCCGCGGGCGCGGGTTGCGGTAGCGCTCGACCAGCTCCGGCGCGTCGAGCCCTTCCCTGAGCGCCTTCAGCCCCGCCCCGCCATCGCCGATCGTCCCGCTCACCCAGAGCTGGTCGCCGGGCGCGGCGCCGCTGCGATTGGGCGGCACGCGCTCGGCCCGGCCGATCGCGGTGAGGCCGAGCACCCGCGCCGGCGCCGAGACGGTGTCGCCGCCGAGCAGAGGAATGCCGAACGCGCCCAGCACCTGGCCTAGCCCGTCCGCGAACGCCCGGTCCCAGTCCGCATCGCCGAGGGTGAAGCCGAGCAGGACGCCCATCGGCCGGGCGCCCTTGGCGGCAAGATCGGAGAGGTTCACCGCGACCAGCTTCCAGGCGACGTCGGCGGGCGGGTCGTCCGGGAGATAATGGACGCCTTCCACCAGCATGTCGTGGGTCAGCACGATCGCGCTGCCGCCCGTCTCGAGCACCGCCGCATCGTCCACCAGGCCGCGCGCCGCAGGATCGGTCGCCAGCGCGCGCAACGTCTCGATGAAGGCGGATTCGCTGCTTACTGCCTCACCTCTTTCGCGATCGCGTCGAGCAGGCCGTTGACGAAGCCGGACTCGCGGGCGCCGTAAAAGGCCTTGGCGACATCGACATATTCGCTGATCACGCTGGGCGTCGGCACGTCGGCGCGGGCGGCCAGCTCATAGGCGCCGGCGCGCAGGATCGCCTTCATCGGCTTGTCGAGCCGGGCCAGCGACCAGCCCTCGGCGAGCCGGCCGGCGATGAGCGTGTCCAGTTCCTCGCGGCGCGCGTCCTCGGCATATTCGACGCCGTCGATGGTCGCGCCGAGGCGGTGGTGGTGGAATTCGTGGAGCAGGACGGCGACCGGGGTCGCTTCCATTTCCTGCTGGTAGAGCGCCTGCACGGCGGCGAGCCGCGCGGCGGAGCGGGAAAGCGAGCGTTTGGGAGTGGTGGCCATCGCGCGCGGCCATAGCCCCAACCCGTCCCGGGGCTCAACCTCAACCTCAGCCCGAATCTCAACCGGCGTAGATCGTGCCCGCGTCGACGAAGCAGAGCGGATTGCCCCAGGGGTCGTCGGCATAGAAGCTGCGCTCGCCCCAGGGGCGGACGACCGGCTGGCCGGCCGGCGTGCCGTGGACGTCGCCGGCGGCGAGACAGCCCAGATCCCCGGCCCGGCCATGGACCGAATCGAGATCGGCGACCGCGAAGTAAAGCGCCTTGGCGGCCGGGTGCGGCTCCGGCACCTGCACGATCTGCAGGGTCACCGGCCCGGCCTCGACATAGATTCGCGACCCCGGCTGCGGGCGTGGCGTGCAACCGAACAGGGTGCCGTAGAAGGCGGCGGCCGCCTCAACCGCTCCCACTTCGATGTTCAGCCGGAACAGGCGGGGCGTGTCGCTGGTCATCGGGGGCAAGCTCCTTTGCGGTGACGGGGTCGCGGCCGAACCAGTCCAGCCAGTCGCGGGCGAGGGCGATTGGGGGGCGCTCAAGCCGGTAGAAGCGGGCCCGGCCGCGCTTTTCGTGGCGGATCAGCCGGGCGGCCTCGAGGCCCTGCAGATGGCGGGTGGTGGTCGGCCAGGCATGGGCGAACAGGCCGGCGATCGCGCCGGCGCTCATCTCGCCGCCGGCGAAATGGAGCGCGATCAGGATCCGGCGCCGGGCCGGATGGGCCAGAGCGGTGAAGATCGCCTCATAGGCGTCGGCAGCGCGGGTCTCGTCCACAGCTGATATTTAGCATAGACGCTAAATATCAGCAAGGCCGCCGCATGAAGTCCCTGATCGCGCCGATCACCGGCCCGGGTTGCTCCCAGGGAATGAAATGGCCGGCGTCGGGCACGCGGACGATCTCCAGATCCTCGACCAGCGCGTCGAGCCCGTCGAGCTGGACCGGCAGCAAGGCGCTGTCGCGCATCGCCCAGACGACCAGGGTCGGCACCCTGACCATCGGGAAGGGCAGGGTCGTCCAGAAGGGCGCCCCGGCCGCCTCGCCGACCGCAGGGACCCGGATCTCGCTCGCCCGATACCAGTTCAGCATCGCGGTCAGCGCGCCGGGCGCGCCCCAGTCGGCGAGATATCGGGCGCGCTCCTCCTCCGGCACTTTCGAGATGTCGGCATGGCTGGCGAAGGTCTTCGCATAGAAGGTCTCCAGCCCCATCGCCTCGAGCCCGCGCTCCATCCCGGGGTTGCGGAAGGCGCTGATATACTGGCTCGCGGCGCGCTGGTCCGGATCCTCGATCAGGCTCTTCTGGAAGAGCAAAGGATGCGGCGAATTGACGATGACCAGGCGGCTGATCCGCTCCGGATGGCGGAGCGCCGCGAGCCAGGCGACCGCGCCGCCCCAGTCATGGCCGACCAGGGTGAAGCGCTCCAGCTCCAGCAGGTCGGCCAGCGCGATCAGATCCTCCAGGATCCGGTCGGTCTGGTAATGGTCGACGCCCTCCGGCTTGTCAGAGGCCGCGAAACCGCGCTGGTCCGGACAGACCACGAAATAATCCCCAGCCAAGGCCGGCGCGACCTCGCGCCAAGTGCGGTGCGATTCCGGAAAGCCGTGCAGGAAGACGACCGCCTCGCCGCCGCGCGCCCCGCCCATGGCGACGTTGAGGCTCACCCCGGTGGGGAGCGCGATCCGGGTCTGGGTCAGCTCGGTCATGGATAGCTCACCGTCAGGGGGACTTCAGGGAGCGGGATATATTCGTCATGGTCATCGGGCGGGAGGTCGAAGCGGCCGGCTTTCCAGTCCTCCTTCGCCTGGTTGATCCGGTCGCGGCGCGAGGAGACGAAGTTCCAGAAGACGAAGCGCGGCCCGTCCATCGGGGCGCCGCCGCAGAGCATGACTCGGCCGCCGCCCGCCGAGCGCAGGGTCGCGGCCAGGCCGGGCTTCAGCACGTAGAGGGTGGACGGCTCGAGCCGGAGCTCGTCCAGCGAGGCGTCGCCCTCGGCCAGATAGAGGGCACGCTCGTCCGCCTCGGGATCGATCGGCATCGCGCCGCCCGCCTGAAGCGCGATATCGGCATAGATGGTCGCGCTGTGGCAGGTGACGGGCGAGGTCGCGCCCCAGAGGCTGCCCATCACCACCCGCGCGCTGGCGCCCCCGCCCTCGATCAGCGGCAGGTCGTCCTTCGCGACATGTTCGAAGGCCGGATCCGTCTCCTCCTTCGCCGTCGGCAAGGCGAGCCAGGTCTGGATGCCGCTGATCGCCGGGCCGTCGGCGCGCACGACCAGAGGCGAGCGCTCTGAATGGGTGATGCCCTTGCCCGCGGTCATCAGGTTCACCGCGCCAGGCTCGATCGTCGCGAAGGTGCCGAGCGAATCGCGATGGTCGATGGCGCCGGCGAACAGATAGGTGACCGTGGCGAGGTTGATATGCGGGTGCGGGCGGACGTCCATGCCGGTGCCGGGCGGCAGCGTGGCCGGGCCCATCTGGTCGAAGAAGATGAAGGGGCCGACCGTCGTCCGCTCCCGGTTCGGAAGCGTGCGGTGGACCTTGAACCCGCCGAGATCGTGCGTGGTGGGGGTGAGGGTCAGAAGGAAGGGATCGTCGGTCATGGCTTCAGCTCCGGCTCAAAGGCACCGTCAATCAGGATGAAGGCCATTCGGGCCGGTCGTCCGGACCGGTTGGCCCAGGCGTGGCTCGTGCCGCGCTGGACGACCACGTCGCCGGCGCGAATCCGTGTCTCACTGTCGTCGAGGACGAGCACGAGCTCGCCGTCGAGGACGAGGCCGTAATCGACCGATTCGGTGCGGTGCATCAGCGGATGCGCAGAGGGGCCCTCGGGAATGGCGTCGGCCGCATTGATCGCGGTGAAGGCCGCGCGCACGGCCTCGGGCGTGAGCTGCGCCAGTACGCCTTCGTCCTCGGGCGGGAAATCGACGATGCGCAGCCGCGTGCCGTTGGACGGCGGATGGAGATGGACCCCCTCCTCGGGCGGCTCCCCCGAGACGCGGTCGATCGGCGCCGGAGTCGCGCGCGTCGTCCAAAGCTCAACGAAGGCGCTGCCGCGCCCGTCGAGCGTGATCGCCCGCGGTGCCGGCCCGTCCGAGAGGACGACCGAATTCCCCTGTTCGTCATGCCCGGTCACGACCCGGCGGATGCGCGGCGGCTCCATGCTCAGTCTCCCGGCGGCGCGAGCCGCTTCTCCATCGCATAATTGTGGATCGGCACGTCGGCGAGGGTGAAATCGCGGCGACGAAGCACGGCGAACCCCTGCCGCTCGAAGAAGCGGCGCGAGGGCTCGCTCGCTTCCGTGTGGAGCCGGTCGACGCCCCTGGCCCGCGCCGCCTCCTCGAGCGCCGCATAGAGCCGGGCGGCGATGCCGGCGCCGCCCGCGTCGGGCCGGCAGTAGAGATGGTCGATGTGGCCGTCCGCGTCGACATCGCCATAAGCGAGGATCGCTGCGTCCGCGCCCTCGGCGACCAGCAGGGTCCGTCCGTCCGTAGCGCGCGCCAGGAAGCGGGCCGGATCGGGCACCGCCGGCGCCCAGGCCGTGACCTGCGCCGGGCTGTAATGATGCGAGGCAATGCCGTGGACCGAGTCGTGGAAGAGGCGCGCGAGGGCCGGCGCGTCCTCCGGCCGGAAGGGGCGGATGCGGACCCCGGCCGCGAGGTCCAGCATGGCCGGGAGATTTTCGGGGAAGATGGCCTCGTCATGCGCCCCGAGTTCGGCCCGGGTGAACCAGCGCCAGTCGCGCATCACCCGGCGCTCGAGTTCGGTATGGCCGGCGGTGGCGATTTCGGCGGCCTCGGTGCGGACGAGGAAGTAGCGCTCATCGGCGATCACCGGGACGTGCTCCAGGGTGACGAACTCGACGATTCGGCGGGCCACCGCCGCCCCGCAGTCGAGATCGAGGCCGGTTTCCTCCAGCAATTCGCGGCGGGCGCAGGCGGCGAAATCCTCGCCCGGATCGCGCGCCCCGCCGGGCGTCGCCCAGAAAGGCGGCCGGCCGTCGCCGGGATCGAAGCGGAAGAGCAGGAGCCGCTCCTCGGGATCGAGCAGCAGGATCCGCGCCGCCGGCCGTTCGGTTCGAGCGCTCATCGCTCCAGCGCCTCCGCCTCGACCCGCCTGATCCAGGCGCTCTTGCAGTCGCCATAGGCATGGCTGTCGTTCGGGTGCAAAGCCGCGCAGCGCCGCTTCTCCGCGGCATAGGCTGCGGCGAGGTCCGGCCTGGCGCGGAGATGGTCGCGGAAGGCGAGGTGGCGGCGGACTCCGGGATCGTCCTCGGCATAGGCATGGAGCTGGACCCTTCGGACCCCGTCCAGGGTCAGCGTGCAGTAGCGCCGCCCGGCCAGGCCATATTCGCCCTGCCAGGCATAGCCGAGCGCCTCCAGCGCCGGCCGGGCGGCGTCGAGCGCGGCCAGATCGGGCGCGACGCCGAGCAGGTCGAGCACCGGCTTGGCGGGGATGCCGGTTATGGCCGTGGAGCCAATATGGTGGACGTGGAGCGCGGGCATGGCGGCGCGGAGGCGCGCGGCCTCGGCCTCGGCCGCCGCCGCCCAGAGCGGATCATGCGGGAGCAGCCGGACGGCGATGGGCTGCGGCATTATTCGCCCGGCGCCGTCGCCTTGATCGCCAGCGCGTGGACCCGGCCTTCGAGCATCCCGCCGAGTGCCGCGTTGACCGCGCGCTGGCGCTCGAGACGGCTCTTGCCGGCAAAGGCCGCGGCCTCGATCTCGACGGTGAAATGGCTTTCGCCGCTGCCGTCGTCGCCGGCATGGCCGTGATGCCTGGCCGAATCGTTGATCACGGCGAGCCGGGTCGGAGCCAGGGCGGCGCGCAGCCGTTCCTCTATCTCGCGGGCGGCAGGGCCGGTTAAAGACTGGGTCATGGCGGCCTATATAGGCTGGTTTGGGAATGGGGACAGTTACGAGTAACTGTCCCCGGAGGAATTGGCTTTGGCGACGACGGGCAAAAGGTTTCACGGACGGGTCGAGGGACGGGCGGAAAGCTGCGCCGCTCCCGGCTGTACCGCGCCCGGCGAATTCCGCGCGCCCGGCGGCCTGCGCCCCGATTTCGACGGGCCGGGCTCGTATCGCTGGCTCTGCCTGGACCATGTCCGGGAGTTCAATTCGGCCTACAATTATTTCACCGGGATGAGCCCGGAGGAGATCAGCGAGGCGCAGACTCCTTATGGCGGCTGGGAGCGCGAGACGCGGGCTTTCGGCACGGTCGGCCAGTCGCCGCCGCCGCGCTGGGCCGATTTCGCCGACCCGCTCGACGCGATCGGCGCGCGCTTCAGGGCGCGCCGGGACCAGACCCGGGAACGCAGCGACGGCCGGCCGCTCAGCGAGGGCGACCGAAGGAACCTGGCGACGCTCGGCCTCGACCTCGACGCCGACCGGAAGGCGCTGCGCACGCGCTATGCCGAGCTGGTCCGCCGCTACCATCCCGACCGCAATGGCGGCGACCGAAGCCACGAGAAAGCGTTGCAGCAGGTGATCGAGGCTTATACGGCGCTCAAAGGACGGCCGCTCTTCGCCTGACGGCCCGGAAGATAGAGACGGACGATGGCAGACATACCCAATGTGAACCCCGACAGCCGCGCCGCGACGGTGATGGATATGCCCGACCGGATGCTGAAGGTCCGCGAGCTGTTCGGCGTGGACAGCGACATGGAGGTTCCGGCTTTCTCCGAGGCCGACGAGCGCGTTCCGGACCTCGACCCCGCCTATGTCTTCGATCCCGACACCACGCTGGCGATCGCCGCGGGCTTCGCCAAGAACCGCCGGGTGATGATCCAGGGCTATCACGGCACCGGCAAGTCGACCCATGTCGAGCAGGTGGCGGCGCGGCTGAACTGGCCTTTGATCCGGATCAATCTCGACGCCCATATCAGCCGCATCGACCTGGTCGGCCGCGACGCGATCGTGCTTCGCGAGGGCCAGCAGGTCACCGAATTCCGCGAGGGCCTGCTGCCCTGGGCGCTGCAGACCCCGACCGCCCTGGTGTTCGACGAATATGATGCGGGCCGGCCGGACGTGATGTTCGTCATCCAGCGCGTGCTGGAGACCGAGGGCAAGCTCACCTTGCTCGACCAGAACCGGGTGATCCGCCCGCATCCCTATTTCCGGCTGTTCGCGACCACCAACACGGTCGGCCTCGGCGACACGACCGGCCTCTATCACGGCACCCAGCAGATCAACCAGGGCCAGATGGACCGCTGGAACATCGTCGTGACGCTCAACTACCTCCCGGCCGAGACCGAGGCCCGGATCGTCCTCGCCAAGTCCGGCGAATATGATCATGAGGGCGGCCGCCAGGAGGTCGAGCGGATGATCAAGGTCGCCGACCTCACCCGCCGCGGCTTCGTCGCCGGCGACATCTCGACGGTGATGAGCCCGCGCACCGTGATCAGCTGGGCGCAGAACGCCCTGATCTTCGGCGATGTCGGCTTCGCCTTCCGCCTCACCTTCCTCAACAAGTGCGACGAGGCGGAGCGGGCGACCGTCGCCGAATATTATCAGCGCGTGTTCGGCAAGGACCTGCCGGAAAGCGTCGTCGGCGCGGTCGGCTGACGCGGAGGCAATGGCCGACGACAATCCTCTCGAAGCCTTCCGCCTCGCTTTGGCCGGGGCGACGCGGGCGATCGCCGCGGACAGCGAGGTCGAGCTGAGCTTCACCTCCGACGTGCCGACCGTATCCGGCAAGTCCGTCAAGGCGCCGATGCCCGGCCGCGGGCTCGGCGCCGAGGAGGCGGCGCAGGCGCGGGGCTTCGCCGACGCGGCGGCGCTCCGCCTCAGGCACCATGATCCGGCGCTGCACAGGCGCGGCTCGCCCATGGACGATGCCGCGCGCAGCGTGTTCGACGCGGCCGAGCAGGCGCGGGTCGAGGCGCTCGGCGCGCGGGCCATGGACGGGGTCCGCGCCAATCTCGGCCGGCTGACCGAGATGCGAATGAAGACCGACCCGCTGACCCGGGCGCGGAGCCGCGAGGAGGTGCCTCTGGGCTCGGCGATCGGGCTGCTGATCCGCGAGCGGCTGACCGGCGAGGCGCCGCCCGAGGCCGCCCGCGCCGGGCTCGATTTCGTCCGCGACTGGATCGAGGAGAAAGGCGGCGCCGATCTCGATGCGCTCGGCCTCGCGCTCGACGACCAGATTGCCTTCGCCCATTTGACCACGAAGCTGCTCCGGGATCTGGAGATGGTCGAGGGCGAGCCCGAGGGCGAGTTCGACCCCGACGAGGGCGAGGACGGCGAGGGCGGCGACGAGACCGAGGGCGGCGAGGACGAGAATAAGGACGACGAAGCGGATACGGGCCGCGGCGAGGCGGAGATTCGCGGCGAGCAGCAGGAATCAGGCGACGAGCAGGGGGAGAGCGACTGGTCGGAAGAGGAGCCGGGCGAGGGCAGCGACGCGATGGGCGAGGAAGGCGAAGACGGGATGCTCCCGGTCCGCCCGAACCGGCCGCTCTCCGATCTGCCGCCGAGCTTCGACTATCGCATCTTCACCGCCCAATATGACGAGCAGATCGGCGCGCCGGAGCTGTGCGACGAGGAGGAGCTCGGGCGGCTGCGCGCCTATCTCGACCAGCAGCTCGTCCACCTGCAGAGCGCGGTGACCAAGCTCGCCAACCGGCTGCAAAGGCGGCTGATGGCGCAGCAGAACCGGAGCTGGGATTTCGACCAGGAGGAGGGGTTGCTCGACGCGGCGCGGCTCGCCCGGGTCGTGGTCAACCCGTTCCACTCGCTGTCCTTCAAGGTCGAGCGCGACACCGAATTCCGCGACACCGTCGTCACCCTCCTGATCGATAATTCGGGCTCGATGCGCGGCCGGCCGATCTCGATCGCCGCGATCAGCGCCGACATCCTCGCCCGGACGCTCGAGCGCTGCGGCGTGAAGGTGGAGATCCTGGGCTTCACCACCCGCGCCTGGAAGGGCGGCCAGTCCCGCGAGAAGTGGCTGGCCGACGGGCGCCCACGAGCCCTGGCGGCGGGCCCGGAAGAATCTCGGCCTGATGATGCGCGAGGGGCTGCTCAAGGAGAATATCGACGGCGAGGCCCTGCTCTGGGCGCACAACAGGCTGATCGGCCGGGTCGAGGAGCGCAAGATCCTGATGGTGATCTCGGACGGCGCTCCGGTCGACGATTCCACCTTGTCGGTGAACAGCGGCACCTATCTGGAGAAGCACCTTCGCCAGGTGATCGGCTGGATCGAGAGCCGCTCCCCGGTCGAGCTGATCGCGATCGGCATCGGCCACGACGTGACCCGCTATTATCAACGGGCGGTGACGATCATGGACGCTGAGCAGCTCGGCGGGACGATGGTCGAGCAGCTCGCGGCCCTGTTCGACAAGGATTAGGCCCGAAAAGGTGGGGGCCGGCCGCCCATTGCTACGACCGGCCCCCGTCCTCGCAACGCTCACGAGGACAAGCTGTCTTGGTGTCGGCCTAGCGGCGGCAGTTGCTGTCCCGGGCGACCTCGCGGCCGATCAGCGCGCCGGCGGCGCCGCCGATGATCGTGCCGACGGTGCGGTCGCCGCGGCCGGCAATCTCGCGGCCGAGCAGGCCGCCGGCGATGGCGCCGAGGATGGTGCCGGTCGAGCGGCTGTCCCGGCGGCAGCCATAACCGTAATAATTGCCGTAACGCTGGTTGGAATAGCGCTGGTTATAGTAGCGCTGGTTCCCGTAGCGCCGATCGTAGCGGGGATATTGGTACTGGTTCTGGTAGCCGTTGTAGCGGCCGTCATAATAGCCGTAGCGGCTCTGGGCCTGGGCGGCGGCCGGCATGGCGGCGATGGCCGAGACAGCAACGGCGGTGGAAAGGGCGAGCTTCTTGATCATCTGTCTAACTCCTTTGTCTTTAAGGCCATTTCCGAAGGTCCCGGCCTTTGACCTGACGCCCTTATGCCCCGATTCGCTTGATCCGGGTCTGAATGCATCCGTCAGCCGCCGTTCATGAAACTGGGGGGTTTTTCTGAACGGATTTGGCGCGGCCGCTGGTCGCGGGCGGCCGCGCTGCTCCTCGTCCTGCCGGCGCTGGCGACGATCGTCTGGCCGGGCCCGCGGCCGGGGCTCGCGGGGGCGGGGGAGGCGCCGCTCCTCTACACGCCGGTGCCGCTGCAGGACGACGATCCGGCGCGCCGCGACGTCGGGCGGCTGCATTTCCTCGGCGGCTGGCAGCTGAGCAGCCCGGACGACCGGTTCGGCGGTCTTTCCGCCCTGCATGTCGAGAATAGCGAGGCGCTGGCGGTCAGCGACGCCGGCATGGTCCTGCGCTTCCCGCTGCCGGGCACGCCGGATCCGCATGTCCGCTTCCAGCCCGTCGAGCAGGGCCCGGGCCCCGGCCGGCGGCGCACGACGCGCGACACGGAAGGGCTGATGGTTGACGGCGACAGGCTCTGGATCTCGTTCGAGCGCTACAATGCGATCTGGCGCTACGACCGGGCCAGCCTGCGCGGCGAGAGCGGGGCGCAGCCGCCCGCGATGCGCGGCTGGTGGGGCAATAGCGGGCCCGAGGCGATGGTTCGCCTCCCCGACGGCCGCACCCTGGTGCTCGAGGAAGGGCTGGAGGACGGCGCGCCGTTCAGGGATGCGATCCTGTTTGCCGGCGATCCGGCCGTGCAGGGCACGGCGACCCTGTCGCTGCGCTACCGCCGTCCGCCCGGCTACCGCCCGACCGATGCGGCCCTGCTCCCGGACGGCCGGGTCCTGATCCTCAACCGCCGCTTCGCCTGGCTGCATTTCTCGGCGAAGCTGATCGTCGCGGACGTGCGCGGCCTGACGGCGGGCGGCGTGATCGAGGGGCAGGAGGTGGCGACGCTCGAAGCGCCGCTGACGGTCGACAATCTGGAAGGGCTCAGCGTCACCCGGGACAATGGCCGGACCCTGGTCTGGATCGTCTCCGACGACGATTTCATGCGCGTGATCCGGCGCACTTTGCTGCTGAAGTTCGAGCTGAGGCTGTAGCGGCGACAGCAACACCCCCGCCGGAGCGGGGGTGGAATTTCCCTGGACGGGAAGGTCCCCGCTTGCGCGGGGCCGAGGACTCAGGCGGCCGCGGTCTCGGCCTGCTTCTTCGCGATCTCGCGCTTCAGGCGGCGGGCGTTGAGGCTCAGCTTGTCGTCGCTGGTCTTCAGCAGCCAGTTGTCGAGGCCGCCGACATGCTCGACCGAGCGCAGGCCGCTCATCGACACGCGCAGCTTCACGCCGCGCTGCAGGATGTCGGAGATCAGGGTCACGTTCTGCAGATTCGGCAGGAACGTGCGCTTGGTCTTGTTGTTGGCGTGGGAAACATTGTTACCCACCAGCCGGCCCTTGCCGGTCAGCTCGCAAATGCGCGACATTTCAATCTCTTTCTGGATGGGAAGGCCGAGGCCTCCCGGAAAGGTGGCGCCGATAGCTTGGCGGCGGAGATTCGTCAACCTGCCGCGGTCCGCCGGTCATCCGGGCGGCGATGCAACCGATGTTAGTCCCGCTCGTTACGCCCCCAATCCAATCGGGAGGATCGGAACATGCTTCGGACCCTTTTGCTCGTCGTCGCCCTCGTGCTGATCATCGGCATCGTGCTGGTCGCGACCGGCATCATCCACCTGAACCGCGACGCCGGCGGCAATGTCACCATGACCACCAATCCGGTGACCATCGGCACCCAGAACAGCACCGTGCAGGTGCCGGTGGTGACGATGGAGAATCGCACCATCCAGACGCCCGTGGTCAGCGTCGGCAACGGCCAGGCGACGAACGCGCAGTAGCCGCTCCCCCGCCGTCAGGCTAACAACCGGGGATGCGCTATCCCCTGCCAGATCCGATGCGGCTCGCGCTGGACGAGGCCGCCGCCGCGGCCGCCGCGGGCGAGGTGCCGGTCGGGGCGGTGGTGACGAAGGCGGGCGACCTGCTCGGCACCGGCCGCAACCGGATGCGCGCCGACAACGACCCCACCGCGCATGCGGAAATGGTGGCGATGCGCGCCGCCGCGCGGGCGCTTGGCGACTGGCGGCTGGACGGCTGCGACCTCTGGGTCACGCTCGAGCCCTGCGCGATGTGCGCCGGCGCGATCGCGCTCGCCCGGCTCTCGCGCCTCTATTTCGCCGCCGCCGACCCCAAGGGCGGCGCCGTCCTGCACGGCCCGCGCCTGTTCGCCCAGCCCACCTGCCACCATGCGCCCGATCTCTATCCCGGCATCGGCGAGGCGGAGGCCGGCGCGCTGCTTCGGGACTTCTTCCGGGAACGGCGCACTTGATGGCCGCGCCCCTGTCCGTCTAGACTCAAAGCGGCCATGTCCGCGCCCACGCTCCCTCTTGCACCCTATCCCTGGTGGGATGTCCTGGTCATCCTGCTGCTGGTGATCCTGAACGGACTGCTCGCCATGTCGGAGCTCGCCGTGGTCTCGTCGCGGCGGTCCCGGCTGAAGGCGATGGCGCGGTCCGGCACGCGCGGCGCGCAGACCGCGCTCGACCTCGCCGCCGATCCGGGTCGCTTTCTCTCGACCGTGCAGAGCGGGATCACCTTCATCGCGGTCATTTCGGGGGCCTTTTCCGGCGCTGCGCTGGGCGGGCCGACCGGGGCGCGGATCGCGGCGCTCGGCGTCCCTCCCGACACCGCCGAGACGCTGGGTTTTGCGCTCGTCATCATCCTCACCACCTATATCTCGCTGGTGATCGGCGAACTGGTGCCCAAACAGATCGCCCTGCGCTCGCCCGAGCCGATCGCGGCGGTGGCGGCGAAGCCGATGCTCTGGCTGTCGCGGATCATGGCGCCCTTTGCCTGGCTGCTCGACCGGTCGAGCGCCCTCGTCTTCCGACTGCTCCGCCTCAACCGCGAATCGGGCGACCATGTCACTGCCGAGGATCTCCACCTCGTCGTCGCCGAGGCTGCCACGGCAGGCGTGCTCGAGGAAAGCGAGCGCGTGCTCATCTCCTCGGTCGTCCGGCTCGCCGATCGCCCGACCCGCGAGGTGATGACGCCGCGCATCGAGGTGGACTGGATCGACGTCGACGCCGACCAGGAGACGATCCGGCGAAAGCTGGTCGAGGCCTCGCACAACCGGATCCCGGTCGCCGACGGCTCGGTCGACCGGTTGATCGGCGTCGTCCAGGCGCGCGACGTCGTCTCCTGCCTGATCGCGGGCAAGGAGATCGACCTCAGGGCGCTGATGAAGCCGGCGCCGATCGTTCCCGACCAGCTCGACGCGATGGACGCGATGAACGTGCTCCGCGACTCCGAGGTGCCGATGGCCTTCGTCCATGACGAATATGGCCATTTCGAAGGGCTGGTGACCCCGGGCAACCTGCTCACTGCATTGGCCGGCCGCTTCCTCTCCTCGGCCGATTTCGACACCGATCCGCCGCTGGTCGAGCGCGACGACGGCAGTTGGTGGGTGTCCGGTTCGGTCTCCGCCGACGCGATGGCCGAGAATCTCTGCATCAGCCTGCCCGAGGACCGCGATTATGCGACCGCGGCCGGCTTCGCTCTGTCGGTGCTCAAGCATCTGCCCGAGGTGGGCGAACGCTTCACCTATCGCGGCTGGCAGTTCGAGATTTCGGACATGGACGGGCGCAAGATCGACAAGATCCTGGCCAGCGAGCTCAAGCGCGGCGGACGGCGGGCGTAAGGAGTCCGCGGGTTCGCTGCGTCACCCCGAACTTGATTCGGGATCCATGAGCAGAGATTGCGAGAACCAGTCGGTTCCGCATTCGTGGGTCCTGACTTTCTTCAGGATGAGGTAGCGAACTGAGCCGCGCAAGAGCGGATCAGCCGCCCAGCTTGCCGAACGTCTCCTCGAAGCTCTCGATGTCGCCGCGGGCGAGCAGATCGGCCTGCTCGACCACCCGGTCCCTGGCGAGGCGGCCCTGGAAGGGGCCCATGCGTTCGTCGAGATGCGCGGCCTCGTTGGCGTTGAGCCCGGCGAGCTGGTCGAAGCGGGTGATGCCGAGCTCGTTGAGGCGGGCGACGAACTTCGGACCGACCCCCTTCAGCTGCCTCAGGTCGTCGGCGGGCCCCTT
>SMEU01000011.1_pt1 | contig 20008 bp, 19 predicted proteins | sample 2456051 | NCBI WGS metagenome assembly SMEU01 (sample SAMN10132600, study PRJNA489261) | soil metagenome | isolation source: day120 un-amended silt loam soil | place: USA | collected 2015-05-01
CGGGCTGGCCGCGCACGAGCAGGCAGGCGCGCTGGAAAGCCAGCTCGCCGCTTTGGCCGCCAAGGGCCGCGAGGCCGACGAGGTGACCGGCGGCGCGGCGCAAAGGCTCGGCGCCCATGTCGCGCGGATCGAGAGCAGCGCGGAGGCGGCGACGGCACGGATGAGCGAGGCCGCGGCGCAGATGGAGGCGGCGGTCGACGGCTCGATGGCGCGGGCGGCCGAGGCGGTCGACCAGGCGCGCGCCGGGCTGGAGACCCAGGGCCAGGCGATGCTCGCCATGGTCGAGCAGAGCAAGGCCGCCTTCGAGGAGGCCGGCGCGGAGACCACCAAGGCGCTTGCCGAACGGCTCGACATGGCCGGGCGCAAGATCGAGATGCTGGCCGGGCGCCTCGCCAGCCAGGATGCGGCGAGCCGCGCCTTGCTCGGCGGCATGACCCGCCAGCTGGACGAGATCGGCGCCCAGATCACCCATATCGGCGACAGCGGCGACCACCAGAATGCCCGCCTGACCCAGTCGATGGACGCGCTCAAGGCCAATGCCACCGGCCTGCTCCGCGAAATCGAGCAGGGCGAGGCGCAGTCGGCGGCCTTGACCGAGCGCGCCGAGGCGCTGGGCGCGGCGCTGGCCGACGTCACCCGGAAACTGCGCGACGAGATGCCGCCGGCCATGGCCGGGATCGAGATCCAGTCCGAGCGCACCGCGGCGTCGGCCGAGGCTGTGGTCGAGAAGATGGCGGAGATGGAGACGGCCGCCAATGTCGCCGCCGAACGGGTGGCCGAGACCGAGGCGAGCCTGGTTCGCCAGCGCGAGGTGCTCGACGCCCTGCACGCTACCCTCACCGAGGGCGCGCGCGAGGCCGAGGCGAAGATGCTGGCGCTGGGCGCGGCGGTTGGCGAGGCCGACGGTGCGGCGGCGCAGCTGATCCGCGACACCGGGCCGGAGCTGGTTGACACCCTGGTGCGGGTCCGCGACGCCGCCAACCAGGCCGCCGCCCATGCCCGCGAGGCGATCGCGGCGGTGATTCCCGACAGCGTCGTCGCCCTGGTCGAGGCGAGCCGGGGCGCACTCGGCGAGGCGCTGGACGAACCGGTCAAGGAGAAGATCGCCGAGATCGGCAATGCCTCGCACATGGCGCTGGCCACTGCCCGCGCGGCGAGCGAGCGGCTGACCCGGCAATTGCTCACCATCGGCGAGACCGCCGGCGCGATCGAGGCACGGATCGCCGAGGACCGGGCGGCGCGCGAGGAGCGCGAGGCCGGCGACCTGTCTCGCCGGGTGGGCCTGATCATCGACGCGCTCAACTCGACCGCGATCGACGTCTCCAAGATCCTCTCCAACGAGGTCAGCGACGCGGCCTGGGCCGCCTATCTCAAGGGCGACCGCGGCGCCTTCACCCGCCGCGCCGTCCGGCTGCTGGAATCGGGCGAGGCGCGCGAGATCCACCGCCATTACGAGGAGGAGCCGGAGTTCCGCGACCAGGTGAACCGCTACATCGCCGATTTCGAGACCATGCTCCGCGCGGTCCTCGCCGGCCAGGGCGGCAATGCGCTCGGCATCACCCTGCTCTCCTCCGACATGGGCAAGCTCTACGTCGCGCTCGCCCAGGCGATCGAGCGGCTCAGGAAATGATCAGCGTCGCGTCCAGTCGAGCTGGTCCACGGTGATCCAGCCGAAGACATAATTGGCGACATAGAGGCCGGTCAGGATCGCGGCGACGATGGTGGCCCGGAGCGCGACCCGGCCGAGGTTGAAGCGGTGCGGCGCGCTCTCGGCATGGCCGGCGCCCGCCTTGGTCCCCTCCTCCTCCGGCGTGCGCACGCCGAACGGCAGGACGAGGAACAGGGCCAGGGTCCAGAACAGGACGTAGATGGCGAGGATCGAGGTCCACTTCATGCCGGCCGGACCCTGACGATCAGCACGCTGACCACGGGCTTCTTGCCCGTCCATTCGGTGGCGACGCGGCGCACGGCGAGGCGGACGCTCTCGCGCAGTTTCTCCTCATTGGCCGCGCCGCGCGCCGCCGAGTCCGCCGCGGCCTTGCAGGCATCCTCGAGAAAGACCTCGCGATCCTCCTCGACCGGAATGCCTTCGATGGCGATCTCGACGTCGCCGCTGACCCGGTCGTCCTCGTCGAGCGGGACCGCGACCGAGATCAGGCCGGAGGTGGCAAGCCGGCGGCGCTCGTTCATCGTCGCGCCGTCGGCGGCGAGGATCACGTCGCCGTCGAGGATCAGCCGCCCGACCCTTTCTTCCGACAGCTTTTCCGGGCCGTCCGGGGCGAGCCGGATCAAATCGCCATTCTTCTGGACGATGCCGTGCGGGATGCCGCGGGCGCGGGCGAAGCGCGCCTGCTCCATCATGTGCCGCATCTCGCCATGGACGGGGACGATGATCTCCGGCCGGATCCAGTCGTACATGGCGGCGAGTTCGGGCCGGCCCGGATGGCCGGAGACGTGGACCGGCGCCTGGCGGTCGGTGATCATCTCGATCCCCTTCGAGGCGAGCTCGTTCTGGATCCGGCCGATGGCGATCTCGTTGCCGGGGATCTGCTTGGACGAGAAGACGACGAGATCGCCCCGCTCCAGGCTCAGCTTGTGCTGGTCGAAGGCGATCCGGGCGAGCGCGGCGCGCGGCTCCTCTTCGCAACCCGCAGGATGCGGTCCAGCGAGCGGCCGGCGATGCAGACCCTGCGCCCCGTATCCTGCGCGACATGACCCAAGGTCTTCAGCCGCGCCGCATTGGAGGCGAAGGTGGTGACCAGCACCCGGCAGTCGGCGTCCTGGATGACCTCGTCCAGCCCCTGCCGGACGCCGAGCTCCGAGCCGGACGGCGCCTCCTGGAAGACGTTGGTGGAATCGCAGACCAGGGCAAGCACGCCCTGATCGCCGATCGCGCGCAGCTCCGCCTCGGTCGAGGGATCGCCGAGCTGCGGCGTGTCATCCAGCTTCCAGTCGCCGGTGTGGAAGATCCGGCCGTAGGGCGTCGAGATGAGCAGGGCATTGCCCTCGGGAATCGAATGGGCGAGCGGGATATAGTTGAGCCCGAACGGGCCGAGCCGGAAATCGCCGAGCATCTCGATCGTGTTCAGCTCGACCTGGCCGGTCAGCTCCTCTTCCTCCAGCTTGCCGGCGATCAGGCCGGCGGTGAAGGGCGTGGCGTAGAGCGGCACGCCGAGATCGTGGGCGAGATAGGGGATCGCGCCGATATGGTCCTCATGGCCGTGGGTCAGGACGATACCGAGCAGATCCGCCTTGCGCTCCTCGATGAAGGCGAGGTCGGGCAGGACCAGTTCGACACCCGGATAATAGGGATCGGCGAAGGTCAGGCCGAGATCGACCATCAGCCATTTGCCCTCGCAGCCGTAGAGATTGACATTCATGCCGATCTCGCCCGAGCCGCCGAGCGCGAGGAAGAGCAGTTCCTTGCCGGGTTTCATGGCGCCGCCTTAGCGTCGAACCGGATCGTCATTCCAGCGAAAGCTGGAATCTCTTTGCCTCGGCCGGCCCAAAGAAGTGAGATTCCGGCTGGCGCTGGAATGACGGCTATTTCGGGCCCTGACTCCGCGCGTAGAGCATCGCCAGCCCCTGGATGGTGAGGTCGCCCTCGATCGCGTCGAAGATCGTGGTGTGCTGGTCGAACAAGGTGGCGAGGCCGCCGGTGGCGATCACCTTCACCGGGCGGCCGATCTCCGCCTTCAGCCGGGCAACCAGCCCCTCCATCATCGCGACATAGCCCCAGTAGATGCCGATATGCATCTGCTCCTCGGTGGTGCGGCCGATCACCGAGCCGCTCTCCGGCGCCTCGATCGCGACCCGCGGCAGCTTGGCCGCGGCACTGACCAGGGCGTCGAGCGACAGGTTGATGCCCGGGGCGATGATCCCGCCTTTATAGGCGCCCGAATAATCGACCACGTCGAAGGTGGTGGCGGTGCCGAAATCGACGACGATCAAATCGCCCGCGTGCAGCTCATGGGCGGCGATCGTGTTGAGCACCCGGTCGGCGCCGACCGACTTGGGCTCGGCGACGTCGAGCGCGATGCCCCATTCGACTGGCGCCTCGCCCGCGACCAGAGGCGTCACCCCGAAATATTTGGAGGCGAGCACCTCGAGATTGTGCAGCGCGCGCGGCACCACCGTGCCGATGATCACCGCCTCGACATCCGCCCTGGTGAAATCCTCCAGCGCGAGCAGCTGGTGAAGCCAGACCGCATATTGGTCCGCCGTCCGCCGCGGGTCGGTCGCGATCCGCCAGCGCGCCCGGATGGCGCCGTCCTCGACAAGGGCGAAGACGAGGTTGGTGTTCCCGGCGTCGACAGCGAGCAGCATGGCAGCGTCCTAACCCCTCACTGGCCCGGATGATAGGTGCGCTCGCCATGGCCGGCGAGGTCGGCCTGGTAGAAATAGACGGGCCGCAGATTCCCCGACGCGTAGCGCCCGGCCTCGTCGTTGAAGTGGGGCGAGTCCGGATGGCCGCTCTCGCCGCCGGCGGTGACCGCCCAGGCGCGCAGGCGCGGGCCGAACTCGACCACGGCGACGAAGGAATTGCCGCTGGTGCCGTACCAGCGCCGCGTCCCGGGATAAGCGCGCGACGCGAAGGAGGCGAGCGTGCCCCAGCGCGCCGACGGAAAGGGTACGGCAATGCTGGGCCGGTCGTCGGAGAAGGTCTGCACGATCGCCGCGTCGTTGCGCTGGAAGCGGTTCACTTCGCCCCAGCGCACGCGCCAGCTGCCCCATTCCCGCTCGAGCCGGTCGAGAGCCCGGGCGAAGGCGGCGAGCCTGTCCGCCGGCGAAAGCGCGTTCATCGCCTCCCACATATTGCCGTGCGGCGGCCGCTGACGGCCCGCCAGCGCCCATAATTCCTCGCCCCAGAAGCAGGCCAGGGTCGTCGCCTCGGAATCGGCCGACCATCTCTTGTCCCAGGCGCGCAGCATGGCGACGGGCTGCTCCATCCGGGCGCGGCGCGGATCGGCGCGGGGCAGGTCCGACCAGGCGCGGTCGAGATCCGCCGTCGCCCGAACGAAGAAGGGCAGCCATGTGCCGAAGGCGAGGCGCCTGAGGCCGTCCGCGGTCAGCGCCTGCGCCCGGTCGAGGCTCGACGTGGCGGCGTCGCCGCGCGGATTGGCGCCGGCCATGTCCATGTAGCGCGGGAAGGCCGCCTGGCGCGGGCTGTCCGCCCCCGCCGCGCGCCACGGCGCGTCGTTGGAATTGTAGAGCCAGTTGGTGCGGGGATCGCGCACTTCGGGAAGGCCCGACAGAGGCGTGAGACCGCGCCAGTCGGTCGCCGGATCGCTGCCGTCAACCACGCCGCGATAATCGAAGCGGTCGTCGCGGACCGGCACGAACTGGGGGTGGAGATAGGCGATATGGCCGTCGGCGTCGGCATAGATGGTGTCGTTCGAGCTGTTCGCCTGGAGCGCCGCCACCCGCATGTAGCCGGCGAAGTCGCGCGCCTTGGTGCGCAGCCAGCTCTGCTGGAGCGCCGGAACCGGCCGGTTCATCAGCGCCATCGCGATCCAGCGATCGCCCTCGGCGCGGACGATCGGGCCGTGATGGGTGGAATAGGTGGTGAAGCTGCGCAGCGCGAAGCGGCCGCCGGGCTGGCGGACACGCAGGGTGACCTGCCGGGTCTGCACCGGGCGGAGCGCGGCGCCGTAGCGATAGAAGCTCCTGTTGCCGCGGCGAACAACGGTCTCGGCGAACTCGTCGACCGAATCGACGCCGCTGGAGGTGTGCATCCAGCCGACGCGCTCGTTGAACCCCTGGTAGATGAAGAACTGGCCCCAGGTGGAGGCGCCGTAGGCGTGCAGGCCCTCCCCGCTCTCCATGCCGAGCTCCGAGCGGAAGAAGAAGCTGGTATGGGGATTGATCAGCAGCAGGGCGTGGCCGTCCCGGGTCAGACCGGGCGCGATGGCGATGCCGTTCGAGGCGCTGCGTTCCTCGTAAGGCGGAGCCGCGGCGACGAGCGGATCGCCGCGCGGTGTGGGGTCGTAGAAAGCGCGCAGCTGGGCGAGATCGGCGCGCTCGATGTCGCCACCGATGCTGCCCTCGGTGAAGGATAGAGCCATCCACGGCTCGAACCGGGTGAGCACTCGCGGCCGCACGTCCGGATGGGTCGCCAGATAATAGTTCAGCCCCGCCGCCCAGGCGTCCATCAGCGCCCTGAGCCAGGCCGGGCTGCGCCGATAGTCGGCCCTGAGCACCTCCGGATCGATGTAGAGGCGCTGGCGCAGATCCTGCCAGATCGCGCTTTCGCCCTGCGCCTCGGCGGTCCGCCCCAGGGCGGTCAGCAGATTGGCCTCGACCCGGGGGAAATCGTCCTCGGCCTGGGCGTAGATGGCACCGAACACCGCGTCGGCGTCGCGCTGCCCGCGGACATGGGCGATCCCCCAGTCGTCGCGGGTGATGGTGACCCGCGAGGCATAGGCATTGCCGATCGCCTGCGCGGGCGTGACCGCGGCGGCCGGAGTCGCGAGCGCCAGGGCCGGCACGGCTGCAAGGATCGTCCAAAGCCTCATCATGCCGCCCTTTCAGCCGTCTGGAGGATTCGCCAGCCTCTATGACGCGCCGCGCTCCGTCCGCCAAGCACGGTGCCGCTGCCGGAGCGAGCCCACACCTTGCGGCCGCCGATGCAGCGCTCTAGCCTCGCGGAAAAGGGGACGGCAAATGAGTTTCCTGGATGAGGGCGACAGGGATCCATATAATCCGCGGAAGAACATCACGATCGGCGTCATCCTGGTCATGATCTTCGGCGGCGGCGCCCTGCTCTGGTATTATCACGACGTGCTCTTCGCCCCCGGCGGCGGCAGCGCCCGGCTCGAGCGCGAGCTCGAGATGGAGGCGCGGATCGTCAACGAGCGCACGCCGATGCGCGTTGACGAGGTGACCACGCTCACCGGCGTGAGCGCGCGGGGGACCACCCTGACCTCCCAATATACGGTGAGCCAGGACATTCCGTCGGAACGGATCGAGGCGGCGCGCCAGGCGCTGCAGCAGGAAATCGGAACGCGGCTCTGCGCCGACCCGAACACGGCCGGGCTGGTGCGCCGCGGCGCGACGATCGAGGCGGATTATCGCGACCCGAGCGGCGACCATATCCGGCTCAGCTTCAACAGCTGTCCGGGCGCCCCGCGCTGATGTTCGAGGCCTTTCCGGCCGGGACCTTCACCCGCCTCCATCTCCAGGGCAAATTCGGGCCGTTCCGGGTCGGCGAGTGCTACGAGGTGGTCCGCGCCTTCACCGACTATGATGGGGACGAGCATCCACCCGGCGAGCGCTGGACCTATCTCGGGCACAATTTCGTCCCCTATGAGGACGGCCTCTGCCTGTTCGTCTCGATGGACGGCGAACGTGAATGGAATCTGCGCATGTGCTGGCGCAGCGAGGACCAGGGGCCGGTGATCGACCGCTTCCAGGATTACGTGCGCCAGCTCTAGATCAGGAAGACGTCGCCGGCATGGACGACCCGGATCGCGCCGTCGGCGAGCCTGAGGCGCAGCGCCCCGCTCTCGTCAAGGCCGTCGAACACCCCCTCGGCGCCGCCGCTGGCGAGCGGGGTGCCGAGCGGATGGGCGGCGGCGAGCCAGGCGGCGCGGACCGGCGCGAGACCTTCCGTCCGCCAGCGTTCCAGCCAGGATTCGAAGCTGACCGCCAGCCGGCGGAGCAGGGCCTCGGGCGTGACCCGCGCGCCGAGGCTCGCGGCCGGGCGGTCGAGATCCTCCGGATGGTAAGCGAGATTGACCCCAAAGCCGATCACCACGGCGTCGCCCTGCCGCTCGAGCAGGATGCCCGCCAGCTTGGCGCGGTCGATGATGATGTCGTTCGGCCATTTGATCCGCGCCCGATGAGTGTGGCGCGACACTGCCTCGTGCAGCGCCACCGCGGCGACCAGCGCCAGGGTCGGCGGCGGCGGATGCTTCGGATCGACGCGGACCAGGGTGGAGGCATAGAGATTGCCCGGAGGCGACTGCCAGGCCCTGCCCTGCCGCCCCTTGCCGCCCGACTGCCGCTCGGCACGGAGCCACAGCCCCTCCGGCGCGCCGCCACGCGCAAGCGCGGCGACGTCGTCATTGGTCGAACCCGTGTCCTGAACGGTCCTGATAGCAGCCACGAGGCCATCTATACGGTAGAAATACCTAGAACAATGCCTGCGCGGCGGCGGTCGCGGCCAGACCGAGTGGTTTGATCGTCAGATAGCCGAGCGGCGAGACGAGCAGCGCCGAAACCAGGATCAGTGCCGTGCCCACCGGCTCCTTCGTCGGGGCGTAAGCCGGCGCGGCCTCGTCGAAATACATCTTCTTGACGATCATCAGATAATAAAAGGCGCTGATCACCGAGGTCGCGATCGCGACGGCGGCGAGCCAGGTCAGGTCCGCCTGCACCGCCGCGTCGAACACCAGGAATTTCGGCCAGAAACCGAACAGGCCCGGAATGCCGGCGAGGCTGAACATGAACATCGCCATGGCCAGAGCGAGCATCGGCCGGGTCTGCGACAGGCCGGAGAGGGAGGCGATCGTCTCGACCGGGCGCCCTTCCGCGTCGCGCATGCGCATGACGACGAGGAAGGTGCCGAGCGTCATCACCAGATAGACGGCCATGTAGGTGAGCACCGAGGCGACCCCGGCTACTCCCGAGGCGGCGAGGCCGACCAGGGCGAAGCCGACATTGTTGATCGAGCTGTAGGCGAGCAGCCGCTTGATGTTGCGCTGACCGATCGCGGCGACTCCGCCGAGGATGGTCGAGGCCAGCGCAGCGAAGATCACGATCTGGCGCCACTGCAGCGTCGCCGGGCCCATCGCCTCGACCGAGACCCGGACCAGCAGCGCCATGGCGGCGACCTTGGGCGCACTGGCGAAGAAGGCGGTGACCGGGCTCGGCGCGCCCTCATAGACGTCCGGAGTCCACATGTGGAACGGCACGGCGCTGACCTTGAAGGCCAGGCCGGCGAGGACGAAGACGATGCCGAACAATTCGCCGGTCGAAACGCCGTCGCCCAGCTTCACGGCAATCTCGGAGAACAGGGTGGTGCCGGTGAAGCCGTAGAGCAGGGAAATGCCGTAGAGCAGGATGCCCGAAGCCAGAGCGCCGAGCACGAAATATTTGAGGCCAGCCTCGGCCGAGCGGGTGTCGCTGCGCTGGAAGCTGGCGAGGACGTAGGAGGCGAGGCTGGTGAGCTCGAGCCCGACATAGAGGGTGAGCAGGTCCGCCGCCGAGACCATCATCCCCATGCCGATCGCCGAGAACAGGATCAGCACCGGATATTCGGCGCGATAGTCCCGGTCCCTGCCAAACCAGCTCATCGCCATCAGCATGGCGATAGCCGCGCCCGCATAGATGACGAGCTTGGCGAAGGCGGCGAAGCTGTCGGCGACGAACAGGCCGCCGAAGGCCGAGCCGCCCGCGTCGCGCAGGCCGGGCACGAAGACGCCGGCGACGACGAGCAGAAGCACGCCGAGCCAGGTGATGGCGGGCCCGGCCTTGTCGCCGCCCCAGGCCGCGACCAGCATCAGCAGCAGGCCGCCGAGGCTGAGAACCTCTTCGGGGAGGATCAGGATGAAATCGTGGAGCATCAGTGGCGCGCCCCCTCGCCTGCGGCCGCGGGCGCGGGATGGCCGGGGGTGAGCCGGGCGTCGCCCTCGGGCCGGGCGCGATTCACCCGCTCCATCAGGATTTCGACATCCCCGCGCATCGGCGCCATGAAGCTTTCCGGATAGACGCCCATCCAGAAGACGGCGGCGGCGATCGGCGCGAGGATCAGCCATTCGCGCAGCTCGAGGTCGGGCATGGCCGCGGCTTCGGCGGTGCGCGCCGCGCCATAGGCCATTCGCCAGTAGAGGTAGAGCATGTAGGCGGCGCCGAGGATGATGCCGGTGGTCGCCACCGCGGCCACCCAGCTATTGGCCTGATAGGCGCCCGCCAGGCTCAGAAACTCGCCGACGAAATTCGCGGTGCCCGGCAGGCCGACCGAGGCCATGGTGAAGACCATGAACAGCAAGGCGTAGCCGGGCATATTGTTGGAGAGGCCGCCATAGCGGTCGATGTCCCGCGTGTGCATCCGGTCATAGACCACGCCGACGCAGAGGAAGAGCGCACCCGAGACCAGGCCGTGGGCGAGCATCACGATCAGCCCGCCCTCGATCCCCTGCCGGTTGAACACGAACAGGCCGATGGTGACGAAGGCCATGTGCGCGACCGACGAATAGGCGATCAGCTTCTTCATGTCCTGCTGCACCAGGGCGACCAGCGAGGTGTAGACGACCGCGACCATGGAGAGGCCGAAGATGATCCAGACCAGATAGGCGGACGCTTCCGGGAACATGGGCAGGGAGAAGCGGATGAAGCCGTAGCCCCCCATCTTCAGCAGCACGCCGGCGAGGATCACCGAGCCCGCGGTCGGGGCCTGGACGTGCGCGTCGGGCAACCAGGTATGGACCGGCCACATCGGCATCTTCACCGCGAAACTGGCGAAGAAGGCGAGCCAGAGCCAGTTCTGCGCGGCGGGCGGGAAATCGGTCTCCATCAAAGCGGGGATGGAGGTGGTGTCCGCATAATTCACCATCCACAGCATGGCGATCAGCATCAGCACCGAGCCGAGCAGGGTGTAGAGGAAGAATTTATAGGCCGCGTAGACGCGGTTGGCGCCGCCCCAGATGCCGATGATCAGGTACATCGGGATCAGGCCGGCCTCGAAGAAGATGTAGAAGAGATAGAGATCCTGCACCGCGAAGACGCCGAGCATCGTCGTCTCCATGACGAGGAAGCAGGCCATGAACTCCGGCACGCGCTTCTCGATCGATTTCCAGGAGGCGGCGATACAGATCGGCATCAGGAAGGCGGTCAGCACGATCAGCATCAGGGCGATGCCGTCGATGCCGAGCGCCCAGGCAAACTTGCCGAAGATCGTCTGATATTCGGTGAACTGCCATTGCGGGCCGCCGATCTGGTAGGTCGCCCAGAGGCCGACCGACAAGGCGAACACACCCAGGGTGGTCAGCAGTGCGATCCAGCGCGCCGTATTGGCATTGGCCAGCACGCAGGCGACGGCGCCGAGCAAAGGCAGTGCCAGCAAGGCAGAAAGGATGGGGAAGTTCGCCATCCTATTGCGCCATCGCCCAGGTGATCGCCGCGGCGACCCCGAGCAGCATCACCAGCGCATAGGTATAGAGATAGCCGTTCTGCACCCGGGCGGTGAGCCTGGTTCCGGCGACCACCGCGGCGGCGACCCCGTCCGGGCCGAACCGGTCAATCGTGCCCTCGTCGCCCTTCCTCCAGAAGAAGCGGCCGAGCCAGAGCGACGGGCGGACCAGCAGGGCGTGGTAGATCTCGTCGAAATACCATTTGTTGAGCAGGAAGCGGTACAAGAGGCCGAACTGGCTGACGAAGGCGCGCGGGAAATTCGTGTTCCGGACGTAGGCGTAGAAGGCGATCAGCAGGCCGATCAGCATTGCCGTGGTCGCCGAGAGCTTCACCCAGAGCGGGACGGCGTGCATGTGCTCCACCTGCTCCGCGTCGAACGCCACCGCGCCGTGCCAGAAATCATGGCCGGCATGATGGCCGATAAAGGCCTCGTGGAAGAGCTGGCCGGCAAGCACGGCGCCGAGCGCCAGCAGGACCAGCGGCACGAGCATCGTCCACGGGCTTTCGTGCGGATGATAGCCGCCCGTGCCCTCGTGCACCTGGTCCGCGCCCTTTTCGTGCGCGTGCGTGTCGTGCCCCGCATCCTCGGCGTCAGGATGATCGGCATGGTCCCCGTGCAGCGCATGCTGGATATGCTCGGATTCGATCCAGCGCGGCCTGCCGTAGAAGGTCAGGAAGACCACCCGCCAGGAATAGAAGCTCGTCAGCAGGGCCGCGAGCACGCCGATGAAGAAGGCGAAGCCACCGACCGTCGTCCCCGCCGCATAGGCGCTCTCGATGATCGCGTCCTTGGAGAAGAAGCCGGCGAAGCCGAGCTGCGGCAGACCGGCGACCTGGATGATGCCGACGCCGGTGATCGCCAGCGTGCCGATCAGCATCACCCAGAAGGTGATCGGGATCTGCTTCCTGAGGCCGCCATAATAACGCATGTCCTGCTCGTGGTGCATCGCGTGGATCACCGAGCCGGCGCCGAGGAAGAGCAGGGCCTTGAAGGCGGCGTGGGTGAACAGATGGAACATCGCCGCGCCATAGGCGCCGACCCCCGCGGCGAAGAACATGTAGCCGAGCTGGGAACAGGTCGAATAGGCGATCACCCTTTTGATGTCGTTCTGCACCGTGCCGACCGTCGCGGCGAAGATGGCGGTGGCGGCGCCGACGAAGGTGACGACGGCGGACGCGGTCGGGCTCGCCGCGAACATCGGGGAGAGCCGGCAGACCATGAACACACCGGCGGTCACCATGGTGGCGGCGTGGATCAGGGCGGAGACCGGGGTCGGGCCTTCCATCGCGTCGGGAAGCCAGGTGTGCAGGCCGAGCTGCGCCGACTTGCCGCAGGCGCCGATGAAAAGGAGGATGCAGAGCAGGGTGAGCGTGTCGATCCGCATGCCGAGGAAGCCGATCGTCGAGCCCTGCATGCCCGGCACCGCCTCGAGGATGGCCGGAATGGACACTGTCCCGAACACCAGGAAGGTGCCGAAAATGCCGAGGCTGAAACCGAAATCGCCGACGCGATTGACGATGAACGCCTTGAGCGCGGCGGCATTGGCCGACGGCTTGTGGTACCAGAAGCCGATCAGCAGATAGGAGGCGAGACCAACACCCTCCCAGCCGAAGAACATCTGGACGAGATTGTCCGCCGTCACCAGCATCAGCATCGCGAAGGTGAAGAGCGAGAGATAGGCGAAGAAGCGCGGCTGGCTGTCGTCCTCCGCCATATAGCCCCAGGAGTAGAGGTGGACGAGCGCCGAGACGCTGGTCACCACCACCAGCATCACCGCGGTCAGCGCGTCGACGCGCAAGGCCCAGCTCACCTGCATGTCGCCCGAGGCGATCCAGGTGAAGACCTGGTGGACGTCGCTGTGCTGGGTGCCGTTGAGGAAGCCGATGAAGATCGGCCAGGACAGGAACATCGACACGAACAGGGCGCCGGTCGTGACCAGCTTGGCCGGCACGTTGCCGATCAGCCGGTTGCCGAGGCCCGCAATGATCGCGGCCAGCAAGGGCAGGAAGACGATCGCCTGGATCATTACCGCAACGCCACCGTCATCCCGGCGAACGCCGGGATCTCACTGCCTTGGGCGAGGCGTGGGAGAAGAAGGGAGATTCCAGCTTGCGCCGGAATGACGAGATCAGCCACGCCCCTCACCCCTTCATCTGGTTGATGTCGTCGACCGCGATCGTGCCGCGGCCGCGGAAGTAGATGACGAGGATGGCGAGGCCGATCGCGGCCTCGGCGGCGGCGACCGTCAGCACGAACATCGCGAAGACCTGGCCGACCATATTGTGCAGGAAGACCGAGAAGGCGACGAGATTGATGTTCACCGCGAGCAGGATCAGCTCGATCGCCATCAGGATGACGATCACGTTCTTCCGGTTGAGGAAGATGCCGAACACGCCGAGCACGAACAGGACGGCGCCGACGGTGAGGTAGTGGCCCAGGCCGATCACAGCTCCACCCCCTGCCCCACGCCGGGCTGCATGTTGCGGATCGCGTCCTTCGGCCGGCGGCGGACCTGGCGGTCGATCTTCTGCAGCCGGGCGTCCGAGCGCTTGCGGTGGGTGAGCACGATCGCGCCGATCATCGCGACGAGCAGGACGATGCCCGCGGCCTCGAAGATCAGCAGATAGCGCGAATAGAGCAGGTCGCCGAGCGCGACGATATTGGACGGGGCGTCCGGCGCCGGCGCGGCCGGCTGGGCGGCGAGGCTGATGCCGCCCGCGTTGCGCGCGATCAAAGCGGCGATCAACTCGGCGAGCAGGACGATGGCGAGGATCAGGCCGGGAAAGAGATAATTGGCGAAGCCGGCCCGCAGCTCGGCGAAGTCGACGTCGAGCATCATCACCACGAACAGGAAGAGCACGGCGACCGCGCCGACATAGACGATGACCAGAAGGAAGGCGAGGAACTCGGCCCCGATCAGCAGGAACAGGCCGGCCGCGTTGAAGAAGGCGAGGATCAGCCAGAGCACCGAATGGACCGGGTTGCGCGAGGCGATCGTCATCACCCCCGAGGCGATGACGAGCGCTGCGAACAGGTAGAAGACGAAGACTTGAATCACGGGTTCCGGTCGGGCCTGCGAAGGGTTGCGGGGGCGTTAGCGGTAGGGCGCATCGGCGGCAAGGTTCGCGGCGAGCGCGCGCTCCCATTTGTCGCCATTGTCGAGAAGCTTGGCCTTGTCGTAGATCAGCTCCTCCCGGGTTTCGGTCGAGAAATCCATGTTCGGCCCCTCGACGATCGCATCGACCGGGCAGGCCTCCTGGCAGAGCCCGCAATAGATGCACTTGGTCATGTCGATGTCGTAGCGCGTGGTCCGGCGGCTGCCGTCCTCGCGCGGCTCGGCCTCGATGGTGATCGCCTGGGCCGGGCAGACCGCCTCGCAGAGCTTGCAGGCGATGCAGCGCTCCTCCCCGTTCGGATAACGGCGCAAGGCATGCTCGCCGCGGAAGCGGGGCGAGATCGGGTTCTTTTCATAGGGGTAGTTGATCGTCGCCTTGGGCTTGAAGAAATATTTCAGCGTCAGGGCGTGCGCCTTCACAAACTCCCAGAGGGTGAAGGTCTTGATGTAGTGGGCGATGCTCATCTCTTGCGATCCATCATGACGCGGTCCCCCGCCGCTCGACGCCGGACATGCCGCAAATGCCATAACCGGTCAGGGTCGGCATTGACGGCTCGCCGAGCGCCCGGAAGCGGACCAGCTTTACGGCCAGGGGCTGCTGGACGAACATCATCTGCACGCCTTCCGGGCCACCGCTGCGGCCGAACGTGCCGAGCTGGATGGTGTCCCGGGACTGCAGCCTGATCTCGGTCGAGACCGCTTGGCCGGACCAGAGGTCATGGCTGGCGATGCGGAGCTGGGTCTCGCCGGTCACCGTGAAGGTGAAGCGGAGACGGCGGCCGTCCGACAGGAGCAGGGCGCAATCCTCCTGCGGCCAGCGGGCCGGGTCGAAGGCCGCATTGTCCGCCCCGACCGCGGCCGGATCCGCCGAGGGCGGCGGCGCATTGGCGTTGACCGGGCGGTCCTCGCAATAGCCGAAGGCGAGCGGCAGGGTCGTGCGCTGCCCTTCGCGGCGGAACAGGGTCGCGGGCCGCTGCGTGCGGCCGACGGCGAGATTGCCGAGCTCGAGGGTCAGGCCGCGGTCCCCGCCAATGGCGAAGCGGAGATTCGCGCCCGTCGAGGCCACCTGGGCGGCGCGCAGGGTCGCCGTCGGCCAGACCGCGCCGGGCGTCGCCGAGAGGCGGATATGGTCCGCCGAATCGTCGCCGCCGATAAAGAAGCCGATATTCTGGCCGCCCGGAGTGACCAGGCTGCAGACCGGGACCGGCTCCGCCGGCTGCGCGAGGGTGAGGAGCAAAGCGGCAGCTACCATGGCAGCATCCCCTGTGTCTTCAGCATCAGATAGCCCGAAACCAGGAACACCCAGATCAGCGAGATGGGCAGGAAGATCTTCCAGCCGAGCCGCATCAGCTGGTCGTAGCGGAAGCGCGGCACCGTCGCCTTCACCCAGGAGAAGACGAAAAAGAAGGCGAAGATCTTGATGAAGAACCAGATGATGCCCGGCACCGCGTAGAGCGGCGCCCAGTCGATCGGCGGCAGCCAGCCGCCCCAGAAGAGCACGGCGTTCATGCCGCACATCAGCAGCACATTGCCATATTCGCCGAGCCAGAAGAGCGCGAAGCTCATCGAGCTATATTCGGTCTGGTAGCCGGCGACGAGCTCGGACTCCGCCTCGGTGAGGTCGAAGGGCGCGCGCGCCGTCTCGGCCATTGCGGAGATCAGGAACATCACCGCGAGCGGGAACAGGAGCGGGTTGAAGCCGAAGCCGTTGATCGTCGCGAAGATGTGCGCGCGCTGCGCCTCGACGATTCCGGAGAGGTTGAACGTGCCCGCCCAGAGCACCACCGGGATCAGGATGAAGCCGATCGAGACTTCATAGGAAACCATCTGAGCCGCGGCCCGCAATGCGCTGTAAAACGGGTATTTCGAGTTGGATGCCCAACCCGCGATGATGATCCCGTAGACGCCCAGCGACGACACCGCGAGCAGGTAGAGCAGGCCGACATTGATGTTGGCGAGGACCACGCCCGCGCCGAACGGGATCACCGCCCAGGCGAGCAGGGCCACGGTGAAGGTGATGATCGGCGCGATCAGGAACAGGCCGCGATTGGCGCTGGACGGAATGATGGTCTCCTTGAGGAAGACCTTGAGCCCGTCGGCAAAGCTCTGCAGCAGGCCGAAGGGGCCGACCACGTTCGGGCCACGGCGGAGAGCCATCGCCGCCCAGATCTTGCGGTCGACATAGATGATCATCGCCACCGCCAGCATGAGCGGCAGCGCGATCAGGAGGATCAGGATGAGGGTGGCGATGAACCAGCCCCAGCCGGCGCCGAGCAGGCCCTGGAACCAGGCGGTCATTCGAATGGCTCCGCTTCTCTGGGATCGGCCCGGTGGCGCCGGTCGAGCCGATAGATCAGCAAGGCGCCGAAGAAGGGCAGCGCCGCCGCCGAGAAGACGCCGATCAGCTGCTGCAGGACCAGCAGGATCTGCATCGACGGGGCGCCGCTGTCGCTCACGAAGCTTGGCGCGCCGCCGGACATCGCGCCGTAGGTCTTGATGACGATGAGGATCCCCAGCAACAGCTGCAACCCGGATATCACGAACAGGATCGCCGCGCCCGAGCGCATGCACCAGCGGTAAAAGCTCATTCCGCGGCCTCCGCATAATCCGCGCCGTGCAGCAATTCGGCCGAACAGCGCTGCAGCGTCGGCGAGGAGCGGGCGATCGGGTTGGTGAGGTAGAAGTCCCGGATCGGATAGGTGATCGCGCTGCCCGCGGCGAGCTTCTCCGCTTTCAGCTTCGGCGGCGCCCAGTCGAACGACACCAGGCCGGGCTGCGCGAAGGCCGGATAGTCGCTGAACAGCTGGGCGCGGAGCTGGCCGAAGCTGTCGAACGGCAACGGCTTGCCGAGCAGGTCGGAGAGCGCGCGCAGGATCGACCAGTCGGCGCGGGCGTCGCCCGGCGGATCCACCGCCTTCTCGCTATACTGGACCCGGCCTTCGAGGTTCACATGGATGCCGTGCTTCTCGGTGTAAGCGGCGCCGGGCAGGATCACGTCCGCCGCATGCGCGCCGCGGTCGCCATGATGGCCGAGATAGACCTTGAAGCTCCTGTCGAACGGGGCGAGGTCGGCCTCGTCGGCGCCGAGCAGGAGCAGAAGCTTCGGCGCCGCCTCGGCCAGCGACGCCATGCCGCCCGACTGCGCATAGCCGAGCATCAGCCCGCCGGTGCGCGCGGCGGCGGTGTGCAGCACGTTATAACCGTTCCACCCGTCACGGATCAGGTTCAGGCTCTTGACGAGGGCCAGGGTCGCCGCCTGCCCGCCCGCTGGCTTCAGCGCCGCGCCGCCGACGATCACCGCCGGGCGCTCGGCCCCGGCGAAGGCGTCCAGCGCCGCCTTGGGCAGGTCCGCGACCAGCGAGAGATCGTCGCCGAGCCAGGTCACGTCGTAGGTGAGGTCCCTCTCCGGCCCGATCGCGAACACCCGGGCCCCTGCCCTCACCGCCTTGCGGATGCGGGTGTTGACCAAAGCCGCCTCCCAGCGCGGGTTGGTGCCGATGAGGAGGATGACGTCCGCCTTCTCGATGCCGGCGATGGTCGTGTTGAAATTGACTGACGCGAGGTTGGTCGCGTCATAAGCGAGGCCGGTCTGGCGGCCCTCGAGCAGGTCCGAGCCGAGCGAGACGAGCAATTGCTTCGCCGCATACATGGTCTCGACGTCGACCAGGTCGCCGGCCACCGCGGCGGCACCGCCCTTCGCGCCTTTCGCGACTGCCGCAATGGCGGCAAAGGCCTCATCCCAGCTCGCCGGACGCAATTTGCCGTTCTCGCGCAGCCAGGGCCGGTCCAGCCGGTTGCGGGTCAGGCCGTCGACCGCGTGGCGGGTCTTGTCGTGCGCCCATTCCTCGTTGACGTCCTCGTTGAGGCGGGGGAGCGCGCGCATCACCTCGCGGCCGCGCGCGTCGAGCCGGATATTGGTGCCGACCGCGTCCATGACGTCGATCGCCGGCACCTTGCGCAGCTCCCAGGGCCGCGCCTCGAACGTATAGGGCTTGGCGGTCAGCGCGCCGACCGGGCAGAGATCGACGACGTTCCCGCTGAGCTCGCTCTTCAGCGCCTCCTCGAGATAGGAGGTGATCTCCATATTCTCGCCGCGACCCACGGTGCCGATATCCTCGACGCCCGCGACCTGCTCCATGAAGCGGACGCAGCGCGTGCAGTGGATGCAGCGGGTCATCACCGTCTTCACGACCGGGCCCATATATTTCTCGGTGACCGCGCGCTTGTTCTCCTCGTAGCGCTTGTGGCCCCGCCCATAGGCCATGGCCTGGTCCTGCAGGTCGCATTCGCCGCCCTGGTCGCAGATCGGGCAATCGAGCGGATGGTTGATCAGCAGGAATTCCATCACTCCCTCGCGCGCCTTCTTGACGCCGGGCGTGTTGGTGAAAATCTCCTGATTCTCGGTGGCCGGCAGCGCGCAGCTGGCCTGCGGCTTTGGCGGCCCCGGCTTCACCTCGACCAGGCACATCCGGCAATTGCCGGCGATCGCAAGCCGCTCGTGATAGCAGAAGCGCGGGATCTCCTTGCCCGCCAGCTCGCAGGCCTGGAGCACGGTGGCGCCCTGCGGCACCTCGATCTCGACACCGTCGACCTTGAGCTTGACCATCTTCTATCTCTGACCGGCTGTGGCGGTGGTGGTGGACGGCAGGCGCAGCAGCGCCTCGACGAGGAAATAACGGACCATGACCGGCGGCAGGCTGAAGCTGCCGACCGAGGAGGGCACGCAGTCGGTGAAGCCGTTGGCCAGGATGGCGCGGGCGGCGTCCCGCTCGCGTCCGCTGCCGAGCGGGGTCTGCAGGAGCGCGCGGGCCTGATCGCCGTGCACGGCGGCGAAGCAGCGCGCGCTATCGTAGAAATTGCGGCTCTCGGCGCCACGCGGCGCGGACGCGCGCAGCGATTCCGGGATCTCGACATGGCGCTTCCACAGCCCCTCGGCGACGGCGCCGCGGAGCAGGAAATAGGGCGCCCGGACCCGGACCACATAACCCCAGCAATTCTCCGGCCCGCGAATGGCGGCGAGGACAGCCTGTCGCTCGCTTTGGCTGCCCGGTTCGGTCGCCAGCAACTGCACCGCCTCGGCAGGTTTGACGCGCGCATAGCAGGTGCCAAAGACGCGCAGCGCCTGCGCTGTGTCGACGCCGCCGGCAGACCACCCCGAATAACCCCCGGCGATCTGGGCGGAGGCGCCGGGCGGCATCACCGCCAGGCCCAGCGCGCACGCAGCCAGGCCGAACAGGATGCGACGCGGCATCCTCTTCTCGACAGCGGCGGCCAGAAGGGTGGGCATAGAGACTCGAAACCTGAAGGACCCGGGACGGGCCGCAGCCTGCGGCGCCGTTAGCCGCTTGCGCCCATGCGGGGCAAGGGGTGCCGGCGCCATTTGCCTACGGCCTCGCCCAGGGCGAGCCGGGGCCGTCGCGCTGCACGGCCGACCAGCGGTAGAGCGCCTCGGCGAGGATACCGCGCAGGGTCCGCGCATCGACGCTGATCTGGCCGCTGCCGCCGGCGGTGGCGGCGCAGCGGCCGAGCAGGGGCGCGAGCGTGGCGTTGAAGAAGGTCGCCTCGGCCGGCGTGCCCGGATCGGTGGCGAGCAAGGCGCGGACCTGCGCGCCCTGGGTGGCGCCCATGCAATCGGCCATGCCGTAGGAAGTGACCAGGGTCGCGGCGTCGGAACGCGTGGTCGCGGCGGCGAGATCAAGCAGGGGCCTGGCGGCGAGGGCGGGCGCGCGCGCCGACTGCGGCGCGGCGAAGCGTGCCTT
>SMEU01000025.1_pt1 | contig 19448 bp, 22 predicted proteins | sample 2456051 | NCBI WGS metagenome assembly SMEU01 (sample SAMN10132600, study PRJNA489261) | soil metagenome | isolation source: day120 un-amended silt loam soil | place: USA | collected 2015-05-01
CGTCGCGGACCGCGCCCGCGGATTGGCCTCCAGTTCGGCCGCGCCGGGCCGCAGCGCCTTGCCGACCGCCTCGAAGGTCGGCGCCGGCCCGGTCTCGTTCGCGGCGGGGCGATGGCGCGAACCCGACGGCAGCGCTCCGCTGCGCTCCTTCAGGAAGCGCTTCACGATCCGGTCCTCGAGGCTGTGGAAGGTGACCACGGCTAGGCGGCCGCCGGGCAACAATACACGCTCGGCGGCCGCCAGCCCGCCCTCGAGCTCGGCAAGTTCCTGGTTCACATGAATGCGGATGGCCTGGAAGGTCCGGGTCGCCGGATCCTTCTTCATGCCGGGATGATGGCCGGCCGCGCGCCTGACGATCTCGGCCAGCTGCCCGGTCCGCTCGATCGGCCGGGCGGCGACGATCGCGCGGGCGATTCGCCGCGCCTTCGGCTCTTCGCCATAATGGAAGAGGATCTCGGCGATCTCCTCCTCGTCGGCATGATTGAGGAAGTCGGCCGCGCTCTCCCCCGCCCGCGCCATGCGCATGTCGAGCGGCCCGTCGCCCTGGAAGGAGAAGCCGCGCTCCGCCTGGTCGAGCTGCATGGAGGAGACGCCGATGTCGAGGACGACGCCGTCGACCCGCTCGACGCCGCGGGCGGCAAGCGCCTGACGCATCCGGGAGAAACGCTCCGGAACAAGCGTCAGGCGCCCCCCGCTCGAAGCAGCCAGCGTCTCGCCATACCGGATCGCGTCGGGATCGCGATCGAAAGCGAAGACTCGGGCCACTCCCTTTGAGAGGATTGCCTTGGTGTAGCCGCCCGCCCCGAACGTGCCGTCGACATGGATCTCGCCCTGTTCGGGAGCGAGCGCGACGACGACTTCGTCGAGCAGGACGGGGAGGTGGCGCGCGGAGAGGGCCTGAGAGGGAGCGCTCATGGCCGCCCTCCGCGCTGCCGGAGGTAATAAGAGGCGATCTTCTGCAGGCGCTCGCCGCCGGCCTCGACCGCGACCTTCGGATTCCAGATTTCGGCATAGCGGCCTCGGCCGACGAACAGGGCCATGTCGTCGATCCGGCCCTCCTCGCGCAGCAGGCCGCCGAGCACGATGCGGCCGCCCGAGTCGCAATTGACCTTCTCGCCCATGCCCCAGAGGCCGCGCTCCAGATCTTCGAACAGATCGGGATCGGCGCCGCTGTCCTCGCCCTTCAGGCGCACCCGCTCCTGCTCGGCGACGAGATAGGCGGAATAGGTCTCGCCATAGACGGTGAGGCAGGGCGAGCGGCCGTGCACGCCGAGATAGATGCCGCGCGGCTCGGCGGGGATCAGCGCATTGCGGATGAAGGCGGGGATGGACAGGCGGGATTTGCCGTCCACCGCGCTCAGCGCATTGCCTTGGAAAATCTCCGAATCCACGCCCTCAGTCCGCTCCCAGACCGAGGCTCCCCCGTTTGCGGGCCCTTGCGATGCAGTGCCACGTCGCAAGCGCGGCCCAACAGGATACGCCCCTTAAAAATCCAGCCCGGTGGATAACAAAGCAGGCATGGGATTAAAAGGGATTTAATGGGAATTCGTGGGAAATACCGACACTAAGGGGGATGTTCTTGCTTTGTTGCATCCGCGCCCCTCTGCTCAGGGCGGCGACGCTCCTGTGGATAAGTCGGTGAATTTTCTTTGCTTGCGGCGCACCGGACTAGCGCCGGCCGGCGGGCGGCGCATTCGGCGCAGGCTGGGCGGCACCATTCGAGTCGGGATTGGAGGGCGTCAGGCCGAGGGTCGCGAGCGGCTCTTCGGGCGGCGACTGGGCGGGCGGCGCCGGCTGGGTTGCCGCGCCGGGTCCGGTCCGCACGGCGCCGTTCGGCATCGGACTCTCGTCATGGGTCCGGCCGGTGAAGACGGCGGCGAGGAGGACCGCGAGAAAGACTGAGGCCAGACCGGTAAGCCCGATCCGCACGCGCTGTATGCCAGTCTTTTGCCTCGCACTGTCCACTGCCCGGCAAGCTACCTCAATGATTGACGTTTGTCGAACCACGGCCGCGCTTGATCGATTTCCGGCGGCGTGAAACGACAGGTTGCAACAATTTTCGATCTTGACGCCATTTGCTGCGACCGCGAAGGACTATGGTATGCGCAACACACCTTACCTCGCCGCTGCGGCCAGCGCGGCTCTTCTCGCCCTTGCGGGTTGCAACAACCAACCGCAGACCGTCAACACCGTCGAAGCGGAAACGAACGCGCCGACCAACGCCCTTCCCCCGGAAGCGCTGCCGCCGTCGATCGTTGCCAGCAAGATCTACCGTTGCTCGGACAACAGCCTCTTCTATGTCACCTTCTACAGTGACAATTCGGCGATGCTCCGCCGTGGCAGCAGCAGCGCGACGGGCACCCGCCTGACCGGCACCGCCGCCAGCGGTCCGTTCAGCGCCGAAGGCCAGTCGGTCAGCGGCAGTGGCACCAACGTCACCATCAACGGCAAGTCCTGCCACACCTGAGGCGGCTCGCGCTCGTATCGGAAAAGGCCGGTCCAGACCCCCTGGGCCGGCCTTTTTTCATGGCGATTGTCTCTATTGCAAACACGGTCACGAAATGTCCGCCACCCGTGGAAAGCGGACATTCGCTCGATGGGCGCCATGCGCCAATCCCGGTCATCGCGAGAGCCTGATGCGCCGCCCGATGAGCGGACACCGATCGCATCGATCCCGAACGACCTGCTTTGAGGAGTTTCCGCCGAACTGGCTGTTACATTCGCGCCGTCGGTTCAGCCGGACAGTGCGTAGCTTTCGAGGTAGCCGCAGCGCCCGCAGCGCCAGGCCGAGATCGGAACAAGGTCCTTCTTGTTGACCTTGAGTCCGAACCAGCGCGACACTTTGGGCGCGCCGTGAAGGAATGAAGCGACCATCCACCCCCAATCCCCTTTTTCGGCGATGACGCCCTCGCTCATGGAGCCCTGGCACTTCGGACATTGCGTAGGTCCTCGCATTTCCTGCAACTCCTCAAACAGATGCCGGCGAAGGCAAATCTCACGATCGTCGGCGTCGCGATGGTCGACTTTGAGACCAAGGTCAGGTTCGGGATGAACTTCATAATCCATCAAGGCCGCTATGGAAGTGTCGCTCACATGAACCAACGGCCGCTTTCGGGATTCGCCGGAAGCCCGCTGAATGGCCGAAATCGGCGCTTCGCGGCGGTTGTGCGAATGTCCGCAAAGGGACCCGTACGGCCGGACTGCTATGGGTGGAACGGGGACATGCGAGCTCCGTCCGCGATTGATGCAAAACAGGGTGAACTCGGGAGGATCGGACGGCAAGAAACCAGGAAGGCTGCAGTGAGCATGGCGCGATCGGGACCCCGGTCGGCTCGAACTCCGGGGGACTCGCTTCAGTCACAAGGCGCCAGCTTTCTGACCGGAAGAGATGAGGGCTCAAGGTTTCGGCGACGTCCAATAGCGGAGGCCTGCTTTTGCTGAGTACCTATTCGAACGACTTTTATGCCCGCCGCGCCGCCAGGATCGCGCGTTCGGCCGATGCCCTGGTGCCGACCCTCGTCGAGCTTTTCTCGCCCCGCTCGGTGGTCGACGTGGGATGCGGTGACGGAACGTGGCTGCGCGCCTTCGCCGGCAGGGGGAGCGAGGTGGCGGGCATGGACGGCCCCTGGGTACCTAAAGAGCGCCTGCAGATCGGGGAGCAGCAGTTCGTCCCGATCGACCTGGGAAAGGCTCCGCTGCCTTATGTCGTCAGGCTGCCCCGTTCCAGATACGATCTGCTGATCTCGCTCGAGATGCTCGAGCATGTCGCGCCGGAGCGCAGCGATGCCCTCGTCGACCTCATCGCCTCGCTTTCGGACACATTGATCGTGTCGGCGGCGGCTCCCGATCAAGGCGGCACCCATGATGTCAACGAGCAATGGCCGGATTATTGGACGACGAAGTTCCGCCAGCGCGGCTACGAACCGTTCGACTTCCTGCGCTATTCCATCTGGAACGACGAGCGTATCGCGCCTTGGTACAGGCAGAATGTCATTGGCTACTTCCGCGGGGGCATTCCCGACGCCGTCCGCACATATGCTCAACAGGGACTGGACCAGATCCTGGAGAAACCGTTGTCCCTGTGTCACCCCGGCGTATTCGGCGTGAAACTCGGCCGCTTCCGCCACGCCTTGCGAAATCCTATTGGCTTCGCTCTTGCTGAACTCAAGCGGCGCCGCGAAGCATAGCCGGATGTTCAATTGGTCCCGCGCCGCGGCAGACGTACCGGGCGCAAGGGGATGCGCACGGCCAGGGTCGGAACCTCCGCAATGGGTCGATTTCAGACGCCTTCACCCCTGCCAGCGCGCATAGACAAAGGCCTGCGCCTCGGTGCGCAGCAGGGTCTGGCCTTCGGGCAGGGGATGCGGCGCCGGACGGTGCTGGATGGATTCGATCAGCAGGCGCTCCATGAAGCCGTCATAGGGCACCTCGATCCGCTCGCCTGGCCTGGGCAGGGCGACAAAGCTGTACTGACCCCAGAGCTTGTTGTCCGCCGGGTCGGGTGCACCGTCGACCACGATGTGCGCTACGATCACGCTGTCCTCCCCTGGACGGTGTCGCCAGTCACAATGAACCGTTCTTCTGACGAAGAAATTCGTATCCCGATCCGGCCTTGCGCGCAAATGGAGTCGTGTTCGGCCGCCTGCCTTGATTGATCCTTAACCGTCGCCGGATAGCCCGTCTCTGGCCGGCAACAGGCAGGGAGAGCGGGCGTGGCGGAATCTGTTTTCATTCGTGTCCGGCGGGTCCTGTCGGCGAGCGTCGAGGATGTTGTTGCCGCGCTCGAGCGGGCCAGCGGCAGCAGCCTGATGCGCGAGGCGATCCGCCAGGTCGCGCGCGCCGCCGACGAAGTCCGCGCCGAGCAGGAGGGCAATGCCGGCCGCCTGTCCGCCGCGAAACAAGAAGAAGGCAAGATCCGCACCCGCATCGCCCAGCTCGACAGCAAGGCGCGCTACGCGATGGGCAAGGCGCGCGACGACCTCGCCGGCGCGGCGGTGTCGCTTCAGCTCGATCTCGAGGCCGAGCTGGCGCGGCTCGATCGAGTCCAGGCCGAGGCGACCGAGCAGGCCCTCCGGCTCGACGAATGCGCAACGGCGCTCGCCCAGCGCAAGGCGCAGATGGAGCGCGAGCTCGCCGCTTTCGAGGCGGCGCAGCCGATAGACGGGCTCGGCGGCGCCATGCAGGCTCGCTTCAGCGGGACGAGGTGATCGAGGAACGGCTCGCGGCGATGCGCGCGGCGCAGGCGAAGCGCGCCAGCCGGCCGAGGCGCAACGCGGGCTGAACCGGCTTTGGCGGCTAGGGAATATCCGCCCCGCAATTGGCGCAGCTCTCGTTCACCTTCGGCCAGCTCCTGTGGGTGCGCACCCCCTCGGCATCCTTGGTCACGTCATGCCCGCATTGCCGGCAACGATGGGCGAAGACGCCGGTCACGCCGAGCACCACCACCAGCCCGAACAAGGCAAAGATGAGCGGATGCATGACAGTGCCGAAGGTCGCGAGGCAGAAAACCAGGGCAATCGCCGCGCCCAGCGTGATTGCCGTCAGGACGTTGAGCCTGCTCTGGGTGTGCCGGCCCTGGCCCATCATTGCCTCCCTGCCACCGCGTCGCCTGATTAACCTGATTTAAGCGGCGACGCGAGCGACCGGACGGCGGCAGGGCTCGCTTTGTCGAGGCGGCAGGAACAAGCCGGCCGCCCTTTGCCTTCTATTGCCAATCGCGCTCGCGGCCCGACTGCCGGGCGCGGCTTCAGGGAAAGGAAGTGACATGCTGAAGAACAGTCTGCGCCGCCCCGTTCTGGCGGCCTTCGGGGGCATGCTCATGCTGACCGGCACGGCGATGACCGCGGCCGCGTTCACCGGGCCCGATTTCCGGGCGACCTTGAGCGGCAGCAACGTGCCGGGCGGCGGCGACCGCGACGGCTGGGGCCGGCTCCGGTTCGAGATCAACAACAACACCCATCGGCTGTGCGCCGACCTCGAGGTGCGCTCGATTGCCCAGGTGACCTCGGCGCAGATCTATCGCGGCCGCGAGGGCCAGGAGGGCGAACCGGTCGCCCGGCTGGAGCGCCCGCGCGACGACGACAGCTATGACTGCAAGCAGATCGGCGAGAATCTGGCGCAGGAAATCGAGTCCAATCCGAGCGCCTTCTACGTGAGCGTCGCCACCAGTGAATATCCGAACGGCGCGATCCGCGGCCAGCTCGGCCCGGCGGGCTAGGCGTCTGCCTGCGCGGCCCGGGCGAGGCGCCAGTCGACGCGCAGCCCGGGCCCCGCATCGGCGAAGTCCAGGCCCGAGCCGTGACAGGCGGCGACCGCTGAGGCGAGGGCTCGCGGCGGCGCCAATGCCCTTTGCTTTCGGCCACCGCGTGCTTCCTCATCCGGGCCATGCGCAATTCCCCCAAGCCGGGAACGGACCGGCCGAAGCGCCCGATGACGGACTAGGCGCGCGCCCTTCTCCCCGCTAGGGGACCGCGCATGACCGAATCTCCGATCACGCCGGAGGTCGTTGCGCAGCACGGCCTCAGCCCCGAGGAATATGAGCGGGTCCTGCATGCGCTCGGCCGGACGCCCAACCTCACCGAGCTAGGCATCTTCTCGGTCATGTGGTCGGAGCATTGCTCCTACAAATCGTCGCGCATCCACCTGAAGAAGCTCCCGACCAAGGCGCCATGGGTGATCCAGGGGCCGGGCGAAAATGCCGGCGTGATCGACATTGGCGAGGCGCCGGACGGCACCGCTCTGGCCTGCATCTTCAAGATGGAGAGCCACAACCACCCCTCCTATATCGAGCCCTATCAGGGCGCGGCGACTGGCGTCGGCGGCATCCTGCGCGACGTCTTCACCATGGGCGCGCGCCCGGTCGCCAATCTCAACGCCCTGCGCTTCGGCCGGCCCGACCATCCGAAGATGCGGCACCTGATCGCCGGCGTCGTTTCTGGCATCGGTGGCTACGGCAATTGCGTCGGCGTCCCCACCGTGGGCGGCGAGGTCAACTTCCATCCCGCCTATGACGGCAACATCCTGGTCAATGCGATGACCGTCGGCGTCGCCGAGACCGACCGGATCTTCTATTCCGCGGCCTCGGGCGTCGGCAATCCGATCGTCTATGTCGGCTCGAAGACCGGCCGCGACGGCATTCACGGCGCGACCATGGCCTCGGCCGACTTCTCCGAGGACAGCGAGGAAAAGAGGCCCACCGTCCAGGTCGGCGACCCGTTCACCGAGAAACTGCTGATCGAGGCCTGCCTCGAGCTGATGGCCTCTGACGCAATCGTCGCCATCCAGGACATGGGCGCCGCCGGCCTCACCTCCTCCTCGGTCGAGATGGCCTCGAAGGGCGGCGTCGGCATCGAGCTCGACATGAACACGGTGCCCTGCCGCGAGACCGGGATGACGCCCTATGAGATGATGCTCTCGGAGAGCCAGGAGCGGATGCTGATGGTCCTCGAGCCGGGCCGCGAGGCCGAGGCCGAGGCGATCTTCCGCAAGTGGGAGCTGGATTTCGCGGTGATCGGCCGGGTCACCGACACCGGTCATATGATCCTCACCTGGAATGGCGAGATCGCCGCCGACATCCCGCTTGCCCCGCTGGCCGACGAGGCGCCGCTTTACGAGCGCCCCTATCTCTCGCGCCACGACTACAAGGCCTGGGCGAAGGTGAAGCCGCTCGGCGCGGTCCCGGAATGCACCGACATCGCCGCGGACCTCCTGAAGCTGATGGCCTCGCCCGACATCGCCAGCCGCCGCTGGATCTGGGAGCAATATGACCAGAAGGTGGGCGGCGACACCGTCCAGGCCCCTGGCGGCGACGCCGCCGTCGTCCGGGTCCACGGCACCGCCAAGGCGCTCGCGATCACCACCGACTGCACGCCGCGCTATTGCTATGCGGACCCTTATGAGGGCGGCAAGCAGGCGATCGCCGAGGCCTATCGCAATCTCAGCGCGGTCGGCGCGACCCCGCTCGCGGTCACCAACTGCCTGAACTTCGCCAATCCGCAGCGGCCGGAGATCATGGCCCAGATCGTCCAGTGCCTCGAAGGCATGGGCGAGGCCTGCCGCGCGCTCGACTTCCCGATCGTCTCCGGCAACGTCTCGCTCTACAACGAGAGCAAGGCCGCCAAGGATTCAGGGGGCGTCGGCGGCAGCGCCATCCTCCCCACCCCCGCGATCGGCGGCGTCGGCCTGCTGGAGGACTGGCAGAAGGCTGTGGGCATCGGCTTCAAGGCCGAGGGCGAGCAGATCTTCTTGCTGGGCGCGACCAGGGGCCATGTCGGGCAGTCCCTCTGGCTGCGAGAGGTGCATGGCCGAGAGGATGGGCCCGCACCCTCCGTCGATCTTGAGGCGGAAAAAGCCGCCGGCGCGATCATCCGTCGTCTCGTTCAGGATGGCCGGGTTTCGGCCGTCCACGACATTAGCGACGGAGGCCTTTTGGTCGCGCTCGCGGAGATGGCTATCGCAGGAGGGATCGGTGCCTCATGCATTCATGACGAACCGCCGGCTGCATTGCCGTCCTGGCTGTTTGGCGAAGACCAGGGGCGCTATCTTGTAACGCTGAAAGGGGATGCCTCCGTCGCCCAGCTGGGCGAGATTGGCGAGTTGGATGCCTGCTGGATCGGCCGGACCGGCGGACAGACGATCAGTGTTCAAATGGTCACGGGCGGCCAGCCCGACGCAACCGTCCCCCTCGCCGATCTCCGCGCCGCGCATGAGGGCTTCTTCCCGAAGCTGATGGGTGCTAGCACCGGCGCGTCATAGCCCAGGGCTCGGGCCAGCTTCGCAACGGGAGACTGCCCATGCCCAACACCCTCCTGCGCCCGATCCTGATCGGCACCCTGATCGCCGGGACGCTCGACATTCTCGCCGCGGTGATCCTCAGCTCGATCTACGGGGCGGGGCCGTTGCCCATGCTGCGCTACGTCGCCTCCGGCCCCTTCCCCGCCGCCAAAGAATGGGGCACCGCCGGCTCGATCCTCGGCCTTGCCGTGCATTTCGCGTTGATGGCGATCATGGTCACCATCTTCGTCCTCGCCGCGACGCGCCTTCGTCAGCTTTGGGAGAAGCCGCTCCTCTGGGGACTCGTCTACGGTCTCGCCACCTATGTGGTGATGAACTGGATCGTGGTGCCGGTACGCTTCCAGGCGTCGCTGCCGCCGTCGACCCGGGCGATCGTCACCCAGCTCTTCTGCCACATCGTGCTGGTCGGCATCCCCGTCGCCTTGGTTACCGCGAAGCATTTCCGCGGCCGAAGCGCCCCCGCCTGACAGCCGCCTGTTTTTATTGCGTCTTCGTGGCGTTGCGGTAACTTTACCGTAACGGCATGGAGAGAGGCGATGGCACTCTCGGGTTATTCGGGCACGCCGCTGGCGAAGAAGCTGTCGCTGAAGGACGGGATGCGCATCTGGTGGGACGAGATGCCGGGCAGCGTCCGCGCCGAGATCGAGCGCTCGCGCATCGTCCTCGTCCATCTGCTCTGGCCCGAGCCGCCCATCGACGCCGCCCATATCTTCGTGACCGAGCGCGCGGACCTGGAGGCTGATATCAGACGCCTCCTTCCCCACCTCGCCCCGGACGGCTTCATCTGGGTCTCCTGGCCGAAAAAGGCCTCGCGCATGCCGACCGACATCACCGAGGACGTGATCCGCGAGGTGGCATTACCGACCGGTCTCGTCGACACCAAGGTCTGCGCGGTGGACGAGACCTGGTCAGGCCTGAAGCTGGTCATCCGCAAGGAACTGCGTGGCGATGGCCCGGGCGTGCACGGCGCGTCCTAGGGCAGTGGCCCGTCAAAATGCTATTGCGAACGTGTCGCATTATCGACTATATCGATCGTCATGATCGTTTGCGTCTGTAATGCGATTCGGGAAGGCGAGGTTCGCGCCGCCGCGCGTGCCGGGGCCGGCTGCCCGACCAGCGCCTATCGCGCCCGCGGCTGCAAGCCGCGCTGCGGCCAATGCTTCTCATTCGCACGCGAGATCATCGCGCAGGAGCGCGGCGCGGCCTGAGAACAAGTCTCAGTCGCACCCTGATTTTCCGCAGTTTTCCGCCATTTTCCGGTGCCTATTCGCGCGCCGCTGAGGTATGATGCGCAACCCAAATCACGACGCGGAGGCCGTGCCATGAAAGGCGACGAACAGGTAATCCAGCTCCTGAACGAGACGCTGAAGAACGAGCTCACCGCGATCAACCAGTACTGGCTTCACTATCGGATGCTCGACAATTGGGGCGTGAAGCGACTCGCCGACTATGAGCGGCACGAGTCGATCGACGAGATGAAGCATGCCGACACGCTCGCCGAGCGCATCCTGTTCCTCGAGGGCCTGCCCAATTTCCAGATGCTCGGCCGCCTGCGCATCGGCGAGACGGTGGAGGAGGTGCTGCGCGCCGATCTCGACCTCGAATATGAGGCGCGCGAGCAGCTGCGCGGGGCGATCGCCCAATGCGAGACGGTTCGCGACTTCGTCAGCCGCGAAGTGTTCGAGCGGATCCTGGAGAGCGAGGAGCAGCATATCGATTTCCTCGAAACCCAGTTCGAGATGATCGAGCGCATGGGGCTCCAGAATTACATCCAGCTGCAGTCGAAGCCGGCCGGAGACTGAGCCGGGGCCGCCGCCTCAATAGGCCGCGCGGACCAGGCCTTCGTGCCGCCGGGAACGGCGGTCGGCGTCCATGCCCTCGTCGATCCGGCAGAGCCGCAAATAGGCCGGAGCGGGCGCATGGACGGGCTCGGCGACGGGCTCGGGTGCCGGCCGCACAGGCTTCGGCGCGGGCGCCGACTTGCTTGCGCGCGGCAGGGTTTCACCGGCTGCGACCGCCTCCCAGCGGCGGGAAAGGGCGAGCGCGGGGGCCCCCGCGAAGGTGATGCCCATGACGAGCCAGTCGTGCATGATTCCGCTCATAGCGGCGCCCTTGTGACGCGGGAATTGCAATTGATACTGAAGAGACATGGTTTATCAGTTGCTCACCATCCGGGAGGGGGGCCCGATGACCGATCTTGCCGCATCCGCCACTGATTTTGAGGAACCCGAAGCGACGACGCTGCCGCGGGCGCGCATCGCCACGCTCGACATCGTCCGCGGCGTCGCGGTGATGGGCATCCTGGCGATGAACATCGTCGCCTTCTCCATGCCTTTCCAGGCCTATATGAACCCCACCGCCTACGGCCTCGAAAGCCAGGCCGACCTCGGTTCGTGGCTGTTCAGCTTCATCTTTGTCGACGGCAAGATGCGCGGCCTGTTCTCCTTCCTCTTCGGCGCGAGCACCCTGCTGGTGATCGAGCAGGCACGCGCCTCGGGGGCGAGCCCGGCCAAAATCCATTACGCGCGCATGTTCTGGCTGCTCGTCTTCGGCCTTCTCCATTTCTATTTCATCTGGTTCGGCGACATTCTCGCCCTCTACGCCATGAGCGGCCTCATCCTCTTCCTCTTCCGCAACCTCTCGATCCGGGCGCTGCTTATCTGGGGCGTCGTTCTGCTGGTCGTGCAGTGCCTGATGATGGCCGGGGGCGCGTGGCAGGTTCAACATCTGGCCACCGCCATGGCGGCGCCCCATCCCGACGCCGCGGTCGTCGCCGGCTATCATAATTTCGAGCAGTCCTTCGGACGGCCGAGCGGGCGGGACCTGGCCGCCAATATGGCCCTTTTCCTTGGTCCATGGGACGGCCTTGTCCAGCAGAGACTTTTCGTTCAGGGCCTCGAGCCCTTTACCAGCGTGAAATTCTTCATCGCCGAGACGCTCGCCTACATGCTGTTCGGCATGGCGGCGCTGAAATCGGGCTTTTTCCGCGGCGCATGGTCGGTGGCGCGCTATCGCAAATGGGCGCTCATCGGCTTCGCCATCGCCATTCCAGCCTATGCGGTGCTCGCCTGGCTGCTGATCCGCGCGGACTTCTCGGTACCGATGATCTTCACCATCTCGCTGGGCGCGACGACGCCGTTCCGGCCGTTCATGATCCTCGCCATCGCCGCCACCATCATCCTGCTGACCCGGCGCGGCGGCTGGCTGGTCGACCGGATCGCCGCGGCGGGGCGCGCCGCGTTCACCAACTATCTCGGCACCTCGATCCTGATGACCACACTCTTCTACGGTTATGGCATCGGCCTGTACGGCCATCTTACTCGGATCCAGCTCTGGCTGCCGGTGGTCGGCGCCTGGGTCGTCATGCTGCTCTGGTCGAAGCCCTGGCTGGACCGGTTCAATTACGGGCCGTTCGAATGGCTGTGGCGCTCGCTGGCGCGGGCGCAGTTCCAGCCGATGCGCAAGGACGCGAGCGACTGATCAGGTCGCCGGCGCACCCTCGGCCGGCCGCGGGCGGAAAGTGATCAGGCGATCGATCGGGACGGCCGGAACGATGGTTATCCGTTCGTCCGCATCGTCGAACTCGGGCAGCGCATGGCCGTCGGAGGTGAACGCCCGGCCGCGCCAGCCCGCCTCGCGATTGCCTTCATAGCGGGTGCAGACCGTCTGCCCTTCGGTGGCGAGCAGGGAGAGGCGGAACAGCAGCGGCAAAACGTCATCTTCCGCGGTGGCGGTGGCATCGGGCCTCTCGTAAAGCACCGCATTGGTGATACCGTCGATGCAGTCGACGTCATCGCGCCGGGTGCTGGCGGCCCGCAATCCGACGACATAGCGAGCGGACATCGCCTCGAACTGGAGGACAGGATTCTCTGCTGCAGCCGAGGAATCGCCATAGGTGTCGACCACGCGCCAGCCCTCCGGCACGAAGCTCGCCAGCGACCGCGAGGTCAGGATCACGACGGCGTCTCCGCCCGTCTTGCTGAGCCGATAGTAGAAGCGATCCGCCCCCGCGCGGCGCAGCTCCGCGTCCGGATTTGCACCGCCCCGGTTCCAGCCGGGCAGGACCGCGCCAGGCGCATACATTCGTTCGCGCATCTGCGCCACCATCCGCTGCATATCCTCCAGCGAGGGGAATCCCGTGGTCTCCTGCGCCATGGCGGGCGGCGCGGCCAGCAGGAAGAGGGCGGCGATCAGACGAACCGGCTTGCGCATGAGCGAAACTCCCGTGCCGAATCTAGGCGCGGGACAGCCCTGAACGCAATCGCGAACCTGCGGACCTAGAGCCGCCCGAATTCCTGGTTCGAGGGCCCGCGGCCGAAGGTCTGGCGGCGGACGGCGAGCGGGTTGGTCTCCGCCTCGAGCGCATCGACCGTGCGCTGGTAGAGCGGCCGGAGCTGGGCGACCTGGGGCAGGATGTTGTCGGGGAAGAAGCCGCCCTCGACCGCGTAGCGGCCGGCACTCTCGATCTCCTCGGCCAGTGCCGCGACAGGCTCGGCGCCGAACTGGCGGGCCTCGGCTTTCAGCGTATGGGCGGGAAGGATCAGGCCGGTGGCATCCTGGCGATGCATCGCCTCCTCGATCCGGCCGACCGCCTTCTCGCCATCCTCGCGGAAATAGCCGAGGATTCGGACAAAGCTCGCCCCCAGCTGCGTGCGCATGCGCGAAAATGTGCCCCAGTCGACGAGCTCGTCCACCGCCTGTTCCCCTTGGCGTTCCAGTCGTCGCGATTTTACGCCCGAGCCGTAAACAGGATGTTGACGTTGCCCCACCCGAAACCCCGTAGCCGCGCCGCGGAAGAGCGACGGGCGGTGCAAGGGCCTAGTCCTTCGCGCGGTCGCCGAAAGGATTGCGCGAGACCCGGACCTGGAGGCGGACAGGGACCGCGCCGAAGCCGAGCTCACGGCGGATGCCGTTGACCAGATACCGCAGGTAGGAATCGGGCAGCAGGTCGGTGCGCGTGCCGAACAGGACGAAGCTGGGCGGCCGGGTGTTCACCTGGGTGATATAGCGGAGCTTGATCCTCTTGCCGCCGGGCGCGGGCGGCGGATTCTTCTCCACCGCATCCTCGAACCAGCGGTTGAGCTGGCCGGTGGAGACCCGCTTCGACCAGACGTCCCGGACCTCGAAGGCGGCGCCGAGCAGCTGGTCGATGCCCTTGCCGGTCTTGCCGGAGACGGTGAGCAACGGGACGCCGCGGGCCTGGCTCAGCCCCTCCTCCAGCGCCGCCTTGATGCCGTTGAACAGGCTGGAGGCATTTTCCGCCACGTCCCATTTGTTGACCGCGATGACCAGCGCGCGGCCCTCCTGCAGGACATTGTCCGCGATCTTCAGATCCTGGGCTTCCAGCCCGCGCGTGCCGTCGAGCAGAAGTACGACCACCTCGGCGAAATCCACCGCGCGGCGGGCATCGGCGACGGAAAGCTTCTCCAGCTTGTCCTCGACCTTGGCCTTCTTGCGCATTCCGGCCGTGTCGATCAGGCGGACCGGCCGCGCCTCGCCGTCCGGCGCTTGCCAGTTCCAGTCGATGGCGATCGAATCCCGCGTGATCCCAGCCTCGGGCCCGGTGATCAGCCGCTCCTCGGACAGGATGCGGTTGATCAGGGTGGACTTGCCCGCATTGGGCCGGCCGACGATGGCGAGCTTCAGCGGCCCCGCGCCCGCTTCCTCCTCATCCGCTTCCTCATCCTCGCGCTCGACATGGGGGCGAAGCTGCTCGAACAGGTCGACCGTGCCTTCGCCATGCTCGGCGCTCATCGCAATCGCCTCGCCGAATCCCAGCGCCCAGGCCTCGAGGATGCCGGCCTCGCCCGCGCGACCCTCGGCCTTGTTGGCGGCGAGGATGACGGGCGTGCTCTCTCCGCGCAGCCAGCGGGCGATCTCCTCGTCCAGCGGCGTCACCCCCGCTCTCGCATCGATCAGGAAAAGCGCCGCGTCCGCCTCGCGCACCGCGGCCTCGGTCTGCGCCCGCATCCGCCCCGGCAGGGTCTCGGGGTCCTCGTCCTCATAGCCGGCCGTGTCGATCACCCGGAAGTCGAGGCCGAGCAGGCTCGCCTCCCCTTCCCGCCGGTCGCGGGTCACCCCCGGCCGGTCGTCGACGAGCGCCAGCTTCTTGCCAACCAGCCGGTTGAACAAGGTGGACTTGCCGACATTGGGACGGCCGACGATCGCGACGGTGGGCAGCTTGGCCATAAGGCCAGCCGCCCTGCCGGTTCAGATGACGCGGGTCAACCTATCTCCACGCCGTCAGCTTGCCCTCATTGTCGAGGACCAGCAGCGTGTTGTTGGAGACGATCGGCGGCAGCGCCATTGGCGCGTGGTGCTGCACGGTGGTCTGCACGGTGCCGTCGACCGGCGAGGCGAAGACGATGTTGCCGTTGGACCCGGTCAGGATCAGCCGGTTGCCGGCGAGAACCGGGCCGCGCCAGTAGATCGGCCCCTCGCGCTTGCGCTCGTTCCGGTAGCGCGGCAGCTGGGAAATCCAGCGGATCCGGCCCGAAGAGCGCGCGACCGCGAGCAGCTGCGCCCGGTCGGTGACCACGAAAATCCAGTCGCCCGCCACCCAAGGGGTGGAAAGGCCGCCGATATTGACCTCCCAGGCACGCTGGCCGGTGATCAGCTCGACGGCGACCATGCGGCCGCCCTGGCCGATCGCGAACACCCGGCCATTGTCGATCACCGGATCGGCGTCGATGTCGGAAAGCTGGCCGACCGAGGTCGAGATCCCGGTGCGCGCCAGCGCATCCTGCCAGACCACCTGACCGTTCTCGTAGCGATAGGCGGTGAGCTCGCCCGAGGCGAAGCCGGCGACCAGCGTCGACTGGGCGAAGGCCGGGGCGGCGGTGCCGAACACGCCGGCCAGCTCGAACGAACCGGCGCCAGCCCAGCGCTGCTCCCCGTTCTGGGCGTTCAGCGCATAAAGCTGGCTGTCCTGGCTCAGCGTGTAGACCGTGTCGTTGGCGACCGTGGGGGCGCCGCGCAGCGGACCGCCCGGCTTCACCATCCAGATCTGGTTGCCGGTCGCCGCATCGAGCGCGGCGATGTCGCCCGCGCCATTGGCCGCATAGACCCGGCCGCCATCATAGGTGACGCCGCCGCCGAACAGGGCCTCGGGCGGGCTGTTCTCGCCGCGCACCTGGTGCATCCACAGCTCGCGGCCCGTCTGGATGTCGAAGGCGCGGACCCGGGCGAGCGTGTCGATCGTGTAGACCCGGCCGTCGGCGGCCACGGGCTCGGACACGAGCCGGGTCCGGAAGCTGTTGCCGTTGCCGATCGAAACGCTCCACACCTGCTGCGGCGCATTGCCCAGCGCGACATGGCCCATCGACTTGGCGGCATTGCCGCCCGACTGCGACCAGTCGGTGTTCGCGACCGCCGCCGGCACCGTCACCGGGATCGCGGCGAGCAGGGGGTCCGCCTCGACGGTGCCCTCGGTGCCGAGGACGGGGATACGCTGGCCCACGGTCGGGGTGGTCGGCCGGCGGTTGCGTCCGAGGACGCCGCATCCGGCGAGCATGCTGAGACAGACCAGGGCGGCTACGAAACGCTTCATCGGGCTTTTTCCCTCGTTGCGGGAGCTTGGGCAGGTGCGGCGGGCGCCGCAGCGGGTGCGGCCGGACGGGCCGGCGCGATGGAACGGGGCGCATTCGGATCGGGGTCGAAGCCGAGCGAGCCGGCCATCAGGGAGGCGCGCTCCCTGAGCGTGGTCGGCGCATTCTCGTCCCTGGCGATGCGGACGAAGAGCGGTCCGGCGAGATCCGGGCGGTTCATCTTCAGATGGGCGACTCCGACCAGCTCGGCGGCGGCGGCGGCCCAGGCGCTGTCGCCGGTGGCGAGCCCGTTGAGCCGGCGGATCACCTCCTGCGGCGGCAGGCCGTCATATTCGAGCTGGGTCCGGCGGATCATGGCGGCGTCGCGATAGACCTGGTCGAGGCTCTGATCCTCGCCGATCTGGCGGAGGGTGGCGATGGCGGCGCGGGCGTTGCCGCTCTGCGCCTGCCCGTTGGCGCGCGAGAACAAGGCGGAGGCGCGATAGCCTTCGATGTCGCTGGCGGCGAGCGCGTTGATCTGGGGCTGGGCGGCGGTGATGCCCTGGTTGCCGCTCTCCAGCTGATCGACCACGGCCACCAGATTCTCGCCGGCGCTCTCCCGTCCGGCGGCCTGATGGCCGTTCCACCAGATCCAGCCGCCGACCGCGCCGAGGAGCAGCAACACGCCGCCGATGACCCACCAGCCGTAGCGCGTGAAGAAGGTGGTGATCTGCTCCCTGCGGAGCTCATCATCCACTTCTTTCAGGAAAGTCTCACCGTCGTTCGGCTTGAGCGCCAACTTATAGTCTCCAAATCAGGGAGCCTGCCAAAGGCCAGGGCCGCCCAACCACATACCTCTCCGGCCCGCAGCGCATAGGCGCGGGCGCGTGCATGGCCATGATCGTTTCAGCCTGAACCGGACTGAAACGTGAATCATGGCCACACCAAAAAACCGAGCCTGATTCACGCCATCGGCCAGGGGCCGATACCGATCAGGCTCGCCAACTCCTTAGCCACGGCGCGGGGGAAACGGAATACTACTTCTTGCCCCGATAGATCTGATCGTCCGTGGGGAAGGCGCGGCTCTTCACGTCCTCGGCATAGGTTGCCGCCGCGGCGCTGATCTCCGAGGCGAGATCGCCGAACCTTTTCACGAAGCGCGGCGTCCGCTCGAACAGGCCCATCATGTCCTCGGTGACGAGAATCTGGCCGTCGCAGGAGGCGGAGGCGCCGATGCCGATGGTCGGGCAGGCGACCGCTTTGGTGGCTTCGGCCGCAATCTCCTCCATCACTCCTTCGATGACGATGGCGAAGCTGCCCGCGTCCGCGACCGCGCGCGCGTCGGCGATCACCTTGGCGGCCTCCGCATCGTCACGGCCCCGGGCGCGATAGCCGCCAAGCGCGTTCACGGCCTGGGGCGTGAGGCCGACATGACCGATCACCGGGATGCCGCGCCTGGAGAGAAAGGAAATGGTCCCGGCCATCGCCTCGCCTCCCTCGAGCTTCACCGCCGCGGCGCCGGTTTCCTTCAGCACCCGGGCGGCGCTCCGGAAGGCCTGCTCCGGGCTCTCCTCATAGGAGCCGAAGGGCATGTCGACCGCGACAAGGGCATGCCAGGAGCCGCGCACCACCGCCGCCCCGTGCGCGCACATCATCTCCAGGCTCACCGGAATGGTCGAGGGCAGGCCGTAAATCACCTGGCCGAGGGAATCGCCGACCAGCAGCAGGTCGCAATGCGGATCGAGCAGTTGCGCCATGCGCATCGTATAGGCGGTCAGGCAGACGATCGGCTCGCCGCCCTTGCGGGCGAGAATGGCGGGGGCGGTCAGCCTCTTGCCGGGCGCCGGCGTCGGTGTGGCCCGGCTGGTGGCGGTGTCGATCGTATAGGTGGACATGGGGTCGGTTTAGCGGATTGTTGCGCCGCATCAAAGCGTGGCGGCCTTCATCTCCCTGACGAAGCCCACCACCTCCTCTCCACGCGCGACCCGCTCGACGACCGCGGAGCCTGAAATCACCCCCGCCGCGCCCGCGGCCAAGGCCGCGCGGACGTGCTCCGGGCGGGAGATGCCGAAGCCGAAGACCGGCGGCGGCGCCCCGGCGGCGCGGAGGACGCCGAGCATGACTTCATGATCGAAGCGCGCCTCCCGGTCCGCGCCGGTAACGCCTGCGCGCGCGACGCAATAGGTGTAGCCGCGGCCCAACCTCGCGATCTCGCGGAGCCGCAGTGCAGGCGTGTTGGCGGCGGCGATCAGCACCGGATCGATGCCGTGGGCCCGGGCGTCCTCCGCAAAGGGTTGCGCCTCCAGCGCCGGCACGTCTGCGACGAGCACGCTGTCTACCCCGGCCGCGGCGGCGCGGGCGTAGAAATCCGCGCGCCCGCGCGCGAGCACGAGATTGGCATAGGTGAGGATTCCGACCGGGACGTCGGGATGGCGGGCACGGAACGCGGTCAGCAGGGCGAAGCAGTCCGCCGGCGTGGTGCCGTTCGCCAGCGCCCTCACCGCTGCCGCCTGGATCACCGGCCCGTCCGCGATCGGATCGGAGAAGGGGATGCCGACCTCGATCATGTCCGCCCCGCCCTCGACGAGCTGGTCGAGGATGCGGTCGCAGGTGTCGAGGTCCGGATCGCCGAGCATGACGAAGGCGCCGAACACAGCGGCATTGCCGCTGCGGCGGAACATGGCCTCGTAGCGGCTCATTCCGGCAGCGCCAGCAGGCGGCGGGCCTGCTCCATATCCTTGTCGCCGCGGCCGGAGAGGCCGACGAGGATCAGCTCCGCGCTGCCGTGCTCCGCCAGCTTCAGCGCCTGTGCCACGGCATGGGCGGATTCGAAGGCGCAGATAATCCCTTCGCTCCGCGCCAAGGCGGCGAAGGCCTCGAGCGCCTCCGCATCGGTCGCTCCGACATAATCCGCCCGGCCGCTATCCTTCAGAAAGGCATGCTCCGGCCCGACCGCGGGATAATCGAGCCCGGCCGAGACCGACCAGCTTTCCGAAATCTGCCCGTCCTGGTCCTGCAGGATCCAGGTCTCGGCGCCGTGCAGGACGCCGGGCCGGCCGCGCTGCAGCGTGGCGCCATGTTCGGGACCGTCCAGCCCCTTCCCCGCAGCCTCGACGCCGATCAGCCTCA
>SMEU01000021.1_pt1 | contig 18807 bp, 20 predicted proteins | sample 2456051 | NCBI WGS metagenome assembly SMEU01 (sample SAMN10132600, study PRJNA489261) | soil metagenome | isolation source: day120 un-amended silt loam soil | place: USA | collected 2015-05-01
GGCCGACGCCGCCCGCGAGGTCCCGGCCCTCCGGCCGCAGCCGCGCGCGTCCCGCCAGCCGCCAAGGCGTTGAGTTCCTGTCGGCTTTCTGACGCACCGGTTCAGCAACCGCTCATCCGCGAATCGGCACAAGTCACCCATGAACGGGCGGCGCTTGGCTGCCGGGGAACAAGGAGTAAATTTCGATGCGCAAGGCATTGATCGGTTTCATTCTGGCGGCGACGGTGCTCAGCCCGGTCGCGGCCAACGCCCAGCGATGGCAGCGCGGCGACGGCGACCGCGGCTCGCACAGCCGGGGCAGCGACAATAACAACAACAGTGGCGAATCGCGCGCGGCGCGGATCGAGGCGCGCAACGAGGCGCGCAATCAGGCGCAGTCTATCCGCAGGCCTGGCAGGGCAATCCCAACGATCCCCGCCTCCAGCATTATCGCGAGCTCGAGCAGCGCAACCAGAATCGCGGCTATGACCGTCGCGGCGACGGCGACCGGCGCGACTGGCGGAATGACCGCAACGACCGGAACGTGCGTGACGGCCGGCGCGGCGATCGGAACTGGCGGAACGACTGGAACCGCAGCTGGCGCAACGACAACCGCTACAACTGGAACTCGTGGCGGAGCCGGAACCGGAACGCCTTCCACCTCTCGCCTTATTATTCGCCCTACCGGAACTGGAGCTACCAGCGCTTCTCGATCGGCCTGTTCCTGGACTCGCTGTTCTACGACCAGCGTTACTGGATCGGGAATCCGTACGAATATCGGCTGCCGGCGGCGCCCTACGGGACGCAGTGGGTGCGCTATTATGACGACGTCCTGCTGGTGGACATCTACACCGGCGAGGTCATCGACGTGATCTACGACTTCTTCTGGTAAGTCCGGAACGTCCCGCGCGAGGGAACGTGAAGCCCGGATCGGCCCCCAGCCGGTCCGGGCTTTTCACTTGTCAGGCCGCCGCGCGCTGGCGCATGAAACCGCCCTCTTCTCAGGGGATTCGCTCATGCTGGCCCGCTTGCTCGCCCTGCTCCTGCTGCTCGTCGCAGGACCCGCTCTCGCCGAGACCGTCGTCATCCATGCCGGGCGGGTGATCGCCGATCCGGCCCGGCCGGCGCTCGGCCCCTCCACGATCACCGTCGTCGATGGCCGGATCCGCGGCATCGCGTCGGGGCTCAACCCGGCGCCGCAGGGCGCGCGCCTTGTCGACCTGTCGACGAGGACGGTGCTGGCCGGCCTGATCGATGCCCATGTCCACCTGACCGGCGAGCCGGGCAGCGCCTATTGGCGCGAGGCGGTGGACAGCGACGAATATGTCGCCCTGCGCGGTGCCCGCAACGCGCTCGTCACCCTGCGCGCCGGCTTCACCACCGTCCGCGATCTCGGCTCGCCCGGGGTGACCGGCTTCGCCCTGAAGCGCGCGATCGACGAGGGCCTGGTCCCGGGTCCGCGCATGCTGGTCTCCGGCACGCCCCTGTCGACGATCGGCGGCCATGGCGACGTCGCCGGCTTCCGGCCCGAGGTGATCGCGGCGCTCGACGGCCACAACACGTGCACCGGCCCGGACCAGTGCGCCGCCCGGGTGCGCGAGCTCGCCCGCGCCGGCGCCGACGTGATCAAGTTCATGGCCACGGGCGGTGTCCTCTCGCAGGGGGACCGCGGCCTCGGCCAGTCCTTCACCGACGCCGAGATGCGCGCGATCGTTGACACCGCCCATGCCCTCGGCCTCAAGGTCGCCGCCCATGCCCATGCCGACGAAGGCATCGCCGCCGCGGTCCGCGCGGGCGTCGATTCGATCGAGCACGGCACCTTCGCCAGCCCCGCCACCATCCAGCTGATGCGCCAGCGCGGCACCACCCTGGTGCCGACCCTGATGGCCTTTGTCGGCATTCGCGAGCGGCTCGGCACCGGCGTCTATACGCCGCTGGTCGAATCCAAGGTGCGGATGACGCTCGAGGCTGTCGGCCGCGCCGCCCGCCTCGCCCATGCCGCCGGCGTACCGGTGGTGTTCGGCACCGACGCCGCCGTCTACGAGCATGGCCGCAATGCCGGCGAGTTCGTCGAGCTGGTCCAGCGCGCCGGCCTGACCCCGGCCGAGGCGCTCGCCGCCGCGACCACCGGCGCCGCGCACCTGCTCGGCCTCGACAATGAGGTCGGCCGGATCGCGCCCGGTTTCTCGGCCGATCTGATCGCGGTGGACGGCGACCCCTTGACCGACGTGACCCGCCTCCAACATGTGGAGTTCGTGATGGTCCGCGGACGGACCCTGGAATGAAGGCTTGAACTCATGGCGACCCAGCCCGGCAGAGCGACCACCGACATTGATTACCGAATCACTCTCGGCGCCTATGTGAACGCACGCCTGCAGGTGAACCCGAAGGCGTTCCGGATCCCCTGCAACAATGTGCTCGACATCTACATCGTCCGCGATTTCCTGGACGAGCGGGACTGCCTGGAGCTGATCGCCCTGATCGACACGGACAACGAGCCGTCGAAGCTGCTTTCCTACAATGGCGACCAGGAGTTCCGCACCCAGCAGTTCAAGCCCCATTACGACTTCTTCCACAAGGGCGAGGGCTATTGGGAGGAGATGATGCGCTCGGGCGGCCAGCGCACCTGGACGGCGATGGTCTTCCTCAACGATGTCGAGGGTGGCGGCGAGACCAATTTCACCAATGCCGCGGCGAAGATCACCCCCCGGCGCGGCAATCTGCTGTGCTGGAACAATATGGACGCGATCGGCCAGCCCAATACCTTCGCCATGCACCAGGGCTGCCCGGTCACCGCCGGCACCAAATATATCATCACCAAATGGTACCGGGAGCGGCCCTGGGCCTATACGGACGTGCAGGCCTATTGAGCGCTTGCCAGCGCGCCCGTCGGCGTCTTAGGGTGGCAACACAGTTCAGCCCCCCTTTTGAACGGACTCGAATGACCGCCAAAGCCCTTCTGCTCGCCGCCACCCTGCTCACCACCGCCTCCGCCACGCTTTCCGCGCAGGTCGCGCCGGCCGTAAGTCCGGCCCCGGGCACCTCGACCCCGGTGGAGAACGAGGCTGGCGCGCGGCTTCGGCAGCTCTTCCACGACAGCGACGAGGCCAATCTTCGCCGCAATCCGATCACCGCCTTGTTCCGTGGCGACTTCCGCTATGCCGACCAGCTCGGCGATCCGATCAGCGACGCCCATTATGCGGCCGAGCGCGCCGCCGCTGAGCAGGACCTTGCCGCCCTTCACCGGATCGACCGCAACGCGCTCAACCCGACCGACAGGCTCGCTTATGACGTGTTCGAATATCAGCGCGGCGAGGATCTGGCCGACGTCCAGCCGGACATGCTGGCGCTGACCTCGGTCCGTCCGCTCAACCATTTCGCCGGCTTCCACACCTTCTATCCGGTGCTCGCCTCCGGACGCAGCGCCGCGCCGTTCCGCAACGTCCGGGACTATGACAACAATGTTGCCCGCCATCACCAATATGCCCGGCTGATCGACGAGGTGATCGTCCGCTTCCGCCAGGGGCTCGGCTCGGGCGTGGTCGAGACCAAGCTCACCATCCGCAACGTGATCGACCAGCTCGACACGCAGTTGCGAGACGCGCCCGAAGCCTCGCCCTTCTACGGCCCCGCCCAGAACTTCCCGGCCGAGGTGCCCGAGGCGGACCGCGCCCGGCTTCGCGCCGAATTGCTCGCGGTGATCCGCGACGAGATCTTCCCGGCCTACCGGCGCCTCCGCGACTTCCTGCAGAACGACTATCTGCCGCGGGCGCGCGACCAGGTCGGCCTCTCCTCCATGCAGGGCGGCGCCCGGCTCTACGCCCGGCTGATCGAGGAGAATACGACGCTGCCGCTGACCGCGGACGAGGTCCACAATCTCGGCCTTCGCGAGGTCGCCCGAATCCGCGGCGAGATGGACGCGATCCGCCGCCAGACCCATTTCACCGGCAATCTCGCCCAGTTCTTCGAATATATCCGCACCGACCATCGCTTCGAGCCGCCGAGCCGCGAATGGCTGCGCGAGCATTATTACGACATCGGCCGGCGCGTCGACGCACGCATCCGCCAGATCTTCTCGACCGTCCCGCGCAGCCGCCTCGAGATCCGCGAGGTCGAGGCCTTCCGCGAGCGCACCGAGGCCGGCGGCTCCTATCAGGACGGCACGCCAGACGGCGCCCGCCCCGGCATTTTCTATTACAATGCCTATGACCTGCCCTCGCGGCGGACCTCCGGCATGGAGACACTCTATCTGCACGAAGGCTCGCCCGGCCATCACTTCCAGATCATGCTCGCCGCGGAGAACGAGCAGCTCCCCGCCTTCATGCGCTTCGGCGGCAACACCGCCTTCGTCGAGGGCTGGGCGCTCTACGCCGAGACGCTCTGGGACGAGCTCGGCATGGAGACCGATCCCTATCAGCGCTTCGGCGGGCTCAACGACGAGATGCTGCGCGCGATGCGCCTCGTCGTCGACAGCGGCATCCATGCCAAGAACTGGACCCGCGACCAGGCGATCCAGTACATGCTCGACAATAGCGGAATGAGCCGCACCGAGGTGGTCGCCGAGGTCGAGCGCTATATCGCAATTCCGGGCCAGGCGCTCGCCTACAAGATCGGCCAGCTCACCATCCTCAGACTGCGCGCCGAGGCCGAGCGCGCGCTCGGCCGCCGCTTCGATCTGAAGGACTTCCACGCCCAGGTGCTGATGACCGGCGCGCTTCCCATGCCGGTGCTCGAGCGCAAGATCAGGGACTGGATCGCGGCGCGGCGCCGGCAGGCCTGACGAACTCCGTCATTCCAGCGCAAGCTGGAATCTCACTGCCTTCAAGGCAGAAGGGAAGCGGGATTCCAGCATTTGCTGGAATGACGATTCATGGCCTGCCCAGCCGGGCCAGCTTTACATAACTTTACCCGCCGCACATCGGCGCGAAAAAGCCGCGGCCCAGATGCCTGATGCGGGCGGCGATTGCCCGCATCAGATTGCAGGAAAGGCATCAGCAATGACTCATATCGACAATCAAGGCGACGAGACCGACTCCGGACAGCCTCAGTCCCAGCCGGCCACGCGGCGCTGGGGCATGGCGAGCCTGATCGTCATCGTCGGCGCCGTCAGCATCGGCGGGGCGACCCTTGCGGGTGCCGTCCAGAACATGGCCGGGCATCAGATGGGCGGTCACGCCATGAATCCGGCGGAGATGGAGCAGCACCTCAACGCTCTGGTCGACAATATCCTTCCGGACGGCACGGCCGAGCAGAAGGCGCGGCTGGCAACGATCATCAGGTCCGCCCATGCCGACCTCGCCCCCTTCCACGCGCAGTTCCGTCAGGCGCACCAGCGCGCGCACACCCTGCTCATGCAGCCGCGCGTCGACCGGGCCGCGCTCGAAAGCCTGCGGGCCGAGGAGATCCGTCAGCTCGACGCGACCTCGCGGCGGCTGGTCCAGGCGGTCGGCGATGCCGCCGACCTGCTGACTCCCGAGCAAAGGGGCCGGCTGTTCGCCCATCTCCAGGGCCGGATGATGCACTGATCGGCATTGGCGCTTCGCGGCCAGGCGGAAGGGGTTATGATGCGATCATGGCGCAACGCATCCTGATGATCGAAGACGACCATCGCCTGGCCGCGATGGTCGGCACCTATCTCGAGCGGAACGGGTTCGGCTTTCATCATGCGAGCACCGGCGCCGGCGGTCTGGACGCGCTGCGCGATTCCGGCGCCGATCCGTTCGCGGCGGTCCTGCTCGACCTTATGCTGCCGGATGGCGACGGCCTCGACATCTGCCGCAGAATCCGGGCAAGCGCCCCGCCGCGCGATTCCCTCCCGATCCTGATGCTGACCGCGAAAGGCGACCCGTTTGACCGCGTCGTCGGCCTGGAGCTTGGCGCCGACGATTATATCCCGAAGCCCTTCGAGCCGCGCGAACTGCTCGCCCGCCTGCGGGCGGTGCTGCGCCGGCCGGCGCTCGCCGGTGGGGGCGACCCGGCCCCGCTCCGCTTCGGGCGGCTCGAAGTGGATTCGGGCGCGCGCGAGGTCCGGATTGACGGCACTCCGCGCGCAATTACCTCCTATCAGTTCGATCTGCTGCTGGCGCTGGCCGAGCGCGCGGGCCGGGTCCTGAGCCGTGAGCAATTGCTCGATGCGGTGCGCGGCGAGGCCATCGGCCCGTTCGACCGCTCGATCGACGTCCATATCGGCCGGCTGCGCACGGCCATAGAGGATGATCCCAGGCACCCCAGGCGGATCCTGACCGTGCGCGGCGTGGGCTATGTTTTCGCGCGGGACCAGAATGGCTGAGCGAGACCCCGCGCAGCGGCTCTATGTCCGCTTCTACCTGACGCTCGTCGCCAGCCTGACCGTCGCCACCGGCCTGTTCATGCTGGCGCACCTCTTCTACGACCCGAGGCGGCTTGCCGGCACGCACCGGATCCTGATCATGTTGCTCGGCATCGGCCTGGTCGTCGCGGCCGCGTCCTATCCCATGGTCCGGCGCCTGACCCGCAGGCTCGAACGGCTGCAGAAGAATGTCGACGCCTGGGGCGAGGGGGATTTGTCGGTCCGGGTCGCCGTCGAGGGCCGCGACGAGGTGGCGCGCCTCGCCGCCAGCTTCAATCGCGCGGCGGCGCGGATCGAAGCCCTGGTTGAAGCGCAGCGGAGTCTGCTCGCCAATGCCTCGCACGAATTGCGCTCTCCGCTCGCGCGGCTGCGCATGGCCGCGGAGTTGCTTCAGGACGAGGCGCCCGCCGCTATTCGTGAGGAGCTTGCGCGCAACATCGCGGAGCTCGACCAGCTGATCGAGGAATTGCTGCTCGCCAGCCGACTCGACGCCATGACAGAGGCCGGGCCCGCGCGCGAAACGGTCGATCTGACCGCCTTGCTTGCCGAGGAATGCGCCAGAGCCGGCGCGTCGCTGTCTGCCCCGCCGCTAACCCTTCAGGGCGAAGTGAAGCTGCTCCGCCGGATGATCCGCAATCTGCTGGAGAATGCCGCCCGGCACGGCGCCGACCCGATTGAGGTGACGCTGAGCCCGACCGAGCCCGATTCCATTCGTCTCGACGTCTGCGACCGGGGCGCCGGCGTCCCGAAGGGCGAACGGGAGGCGATCTTCACGCCATTCTACCGGCGGGCCGGCGCCAGCGAGGCCGATGGCGGGGTCGGCCTCGGGCTCAGCCTGGTCCGCCAGATCGCCCGCCGCCACGGCGGCGATGTCGCCTGCCTGCCGCAGGAAGGCGGCGGCGCCTGCTTCCGGATCACCCTGCCGCTCGGCGCTGACGCCTGATCCGCGGCAAAAGAGGCGGAGTCAGTCCTTCCGGGCCAGCGCCTCGGCGATCAGCTTGCGGCTGTTCCCGATCCCGTAGAGCGCGATGAAGCTGCCCATGCGGGGGCCCTGGCCGGTGCCGAGCAGCGTCTCGTAGAGCGCCCTGAACCAGTCCCTCAGGCTTTCGAACGGATGCGCCTTGCCGACCTCATAGACTTCGGTCTGGATCGCCTCGGCGTCGGCACCCTCGGGCAGAGCCGCCAGCCGTGCGTCAAGGTCGCGAAGCGCCACCGCCTCCATCTCGTTCGGCGCGCGGTGATGGAGCGAATTGGCGATGAAATCGCGGAAATAGGCCAGGGCATAATCCAGCCTCTTGTCCAGCTCCGGATGCGTGTCCGGCGAAGCCTCGGGCGCATAGCGCTGGACGAAGCCCCAGAGCAACGCCTTGTCGTCGGTCGAGGCTACCGCGACGAGGTTCAGCAACAAAGCGAAGCTGATCGGCATCCGCGCCGGCGGCGGATCGCCGGCATGGACGTGGTGGACAGGATTGCCCTGCTTCTTGTCGACCTCCTGCCCCGGCCAGGCGGCGAGGAACTGGTCATATTCGTCCACCGCCCTGGGGATGATTCCGAAGCTCAGCTGCTTCGCCTTTCTGGGCTCGCGGTAGAGATAGAAGACCAGGCTCTCCTCGGGCGCATAGGTCAGCCATTCGTCGATGGTCACGCCATTGCCCCGGGTCTTGGAGATCTTCTCGCCATTCTCATCGAGGAACAGCTCGTAATTGAACCCTTCCGGGGGGCGGCCGCCGAGCACCCGGGCGATCTTCGAGCTCTGGATCACCGAATCGATCAGATCCTTGCCCGCCATCTCATAATCGACGCCGAGCGCGACCCAGCGCATCGCCCAGTCCACCTTCCACTGCAGCTTGGCGCCGCCGCCGAGGATCGACCGCTCGAGGCGCGTGCCCTGATCGTCGAAGGCGACCAGGCCCGACTCCGGATCGAGCACCTCGACCGGCACCTGCAGCACCTTGCCGCTCGTCGGGCTGATCGGCAGGACCGGCGAATAGGTCTTCCGGCGCTCCTCGCGCAGGGTCGGCAGCATGACGTCGAGTATATCCTGGTAGCGCCGCAGCACCTGCTTCAGAGTCTCGTCGAACCGGCCCGAACCATAGCAGTCGGAAGAGGCCAGGAACTCGTAATCGAAGCCGAACCGGTCGAGGAATTGGCGGAGCAAATTGTTGTTATGATCCGCAAAGGAGGCATGTCCGCAGCCATAGGGATCGGGCACCCGGCTGAGCGGCTGGTCGAGATGGGCGTGCATCATGTCCTGGTGAGGCACGCCCGGCGGCACCTTGCGCATCCCGTCCATGTCGTCGGAGAAGGCGATCAGCCGGCTCGGCCAGTCGACCATCTCGCTGAGCGCGTGGCGGACCATCAAAGTCCGCGCCACCTCCTGGAAGGTGCCGAGATGCGGCAGGCCCGAGGGGCCGTAGCCAGTCTCGAAGACGATCGCCTTCTCCCCCGGCCCGTCCGGATAGCGCTTCAGCAGCTTGCGCGCCTCCTCATAAGGCCAGGCCTTGGAGACGCGTGCGGCTTCGCGCAGCTCGGGGGAGACCGACAATCGTTGCCCTTTCGTTCCTGCTGGGCCATTTGAGCGGGGTGACCGCCGCCTCTTTGCCCTATCCCGCGCTTCACGCAACCCATGGCGGCATCTGGATCGCCTGGCCCGACGGACGAGTCGAGGCGGCCGGCCGCGGCGAGGCGATCGCCCGGGCTGCCGAAACGCCGATGATCATGCTGAACGCGCCGCTCGTCGGCAACCGGCTCGGCTATCCCGATCTCTCCGGCCTCGACCTGCTGGAGCTGTTTGCCTTCGTCCATCCGGCGCGCTTCGCGGTGCCGACGCCCAAGGGGATGGCCAAAGCGCTGGGCCTGGCCGAGCCGGAGACTGAGGAGGCCGCCGCGATCTTCCTGCGCGCGGCGGCGGCGCAGCTGCTCGACACTTTGGCCTGCGACTGGCCCGAGCGGGAAGGCGCCTGGGCCTCGGCCCAGGCGCTCTATCGCCTGCGCTGGACCTGGGCGGGGGCGGTCGCCGACCGGCTGAAGCGGCCCGAGCGGGAGGAGCGCTGGCTGTTCTCGCGACTCCCCGAATGGGAGGAGAGCGCGGCCCGGCCGCAGCCGCGCCCGGTGCGTCTCGACCTCGCCGACACCGCCCTTCGGCTGGAAAGCCTGGTGGGCGAAGACGCGGAGGTACGCGACGGCCAGCGCAATTATGCTGCTGCGACGGCGGCGGTGTTCGATCCGCGCAGGCTCGAGGACCGGCCGAACCTGCTGCTTGCTGAGGCCGGCACCGGGATCGGCAAGACGCTGGGCTATCTCGCCCCCGCCTCGCTCTGGGCGGAGCAGGCGGACGGGGCGGTCTGGGTCTCGACCTACACCAAGGCGCTTCAGCGCCAGCTCGACCGCGAGGGTGAGCGGCTCTTCCCCGACGCGGCCGAGCGCCGGCAGAAGATCGTGATCCGCAAGGGCCGCGAGAATTATCTCTGCCTGCTCAATCTCGAGGACGCCCTGCAGGGCGGCTTCGCCGGGCGCGCCGCGATCCTCGCCCAGCTGGCCGCGCGCTGGGCCGCCTATACGCGTGACGGCGACATGGTCGGCGGCGATTTGCCGGGCTGGCTGACCTCCCTCTTCCGCCGGGCCGGAGCGGCCGCGCTTACCGACCGCCGCGGCGAATGTGTCTATGCGGGCTGCCCCCATTACCGGCGCTGCTTCATCGAACGCGCCGCCCGCGCCAGCCAGGACGCCGATCTGGTTATCGCCAACCATGCTCTGGTGATGGTCAATGCCGCGCGCGGCCGCGAGGAAGGAAGGGCGCCGACCCGGATCGTGTTCGACGAGGGCCATCATCTCTTCGACGCCGCTGATTCGACCTTCGCCGCCGCCTTTACCGGCCAGGAGGCGATCGAGCTGCGCCGCTGGATCGTCGGCCCCGAGGGCAAGACCCGCGGACGGCGACGCGGCCTCGCGGCACGGCTGATGGACGTCGCCTCCTATGACGAGGCCGGCGCGATGGCGCTGGACAGCGCCGTGCAGCATGCGGGCGCGCTGCCAGGCGACGGCTGGCTCGGGCGGCTCGCCGAGGGCGCCCCGTTCGGCCCGGTGGAGGCCTTGCTCGCCGCGGTCCGCTCGACCGTCTATGCCCGCGCCACCGCCCAGGATGCGGGCTACGGGCTGGAGACCGAGCTGGCCGAGCCCGATCCGGCGCTGGTCGAGGCCGCCGCCCCCGCCGTCGAGGCGCTGGAGCAACTCGTCCGCCCTCTGGTCGCGCTCGGCAAGAGGCTGGAGGCGGTGCTCGAGGACGCGCCGGACTGGCTCGACACGCAGGCCCGCGCCCGGGTCGAGGGCGCGATCGGCGGCCTGAGCTGGCGCACCCAGACCCTGCAGGCGTGGATCGCGCTGGCGGCGCGGATCGGCGGACCGGCCGATCCCGATTTCGTCGACTGGCTGGCGGTCGAGCGCGTCGAGGGCCGCGAATATGATGCGGGCCTGCACCGCCACTGGCTCGATCCGACCCGGCCCTTCGCCGAGGCCGTGCTGAAGCCGGCCCATGGCGTGCTCGTCACCTCTGCCACGCTGCGCGCGGGCGCCGACTGGCCCACCGCCGAGGCGCGCACCGGCGCGCTCCATCTCGCCGGCGAGGCCGCGCGCTTCGAGGCGGCGAGCCCGTTCGACTATGCGGCGAACAGCGAGGTGCTCGTCGTCACCGACGTGAAACGGGGCGATCTCGCCGCGCTCGCCGGCGCCTATGCGCGGCTGATCGAGGCGGCGGACGGTGGCACTCTGGGCCTGTTCACCGCGATCCAGCGGCTGAAGGCGGTGCACGCCCGGATCGCCGACCGTCTCGCCCGGACCGGCCTTCCCCTCTATGCCCAGCATGTCGACCCGATCGATACCGGCACGTTGATCGACATCTTCCGGGACGACCCCCACGCCTCCCTCCTCGGCACCGATGCGCTGCGCGACGGCGTCGACGTGCCCGGCCATTCGCTTCGGCTGGTGGTGATGGAAGGCGTGCCCTGGCCGCGCCCGACCGTGCTCCATGCCGCCCGCAAGGCCGCCGGCGGCGGCACCGCCTATGACGACCGGGTCGTCCGCGCCCGCCTCGCCCAGGCCTTCGGCCGCCTGATCCGGCGGGCGGGGGACCAGGGCATGTTCGTCCTCCTTTCCGCAGCCACGCCATCGCGCCTGCTCGACGCCTTCCCCGGCAATGTGCGGGTCTCGCGCGTTCCGCTGGACGAGGCTATTCGCCGGGTGCGGGCACGGCTGGCGCTCGGCGCCGGTGCCGTGCATGATGCGCTCGAGAGGATCGACGAGGTCGAATGAAGACGCTGACGCTGCTGCGCCACGCCAAGTCCGGCTGGGACGCTCCAGCCGTGCGCGACTTCGACCGGCCGCTCAACGCCCGCGGCCGCAAGGCGGCGCGGGCGATGGGCCGGGAGATGCGCCGGCTCGGCCTCGCCTATGACCAGGTCCTCGCCTCCCCGGCCGCCCGGGTCACCGAGACCCTGACCGAGCTGGCGCAGGGTTATGGCGGCGCCGTCGACACCGCGTTCGACGAAACCATCTATCTCGCCCCGGTCGAGACCCTGCTGGCCCTGGTGCGCGCTGCGGACGACGCCGATGCGCGGCTGCTCCTGGTCGGCCACAATCCGGGGATGGAGCAGCTTGCCCTGCTCCTTTCGGGCGGCGGCGCGCTGCGCGACGAGGTCGCGACCAAATATCCCACCGCCGCGCTCGCCGAAATCGGTTTCGAGACGGAGCACTGGCGCGATGTCGCCCCGGGCGAGGGCCGGCTCGCCCGCTTCATCCGGCCGCGCGAGCTGGCCGAGGGCCTGGGTCCGGACGACTAGCGCCTATTACTGGCGACGCTGCCGCTGGGCCGCGTCGAAGCGCGCCTGATAGGTCTGTACGCGCTCCTCGATCTGGGCCTGCTCCTCGGGCTCTGCCGTGCCACGGGTCAGGCGGAAGCGGTAGCGGCCATTGTCGATCTCGAGGATCCCGACCCGGCCAGGCGTTGTCGCCTCCGAGATGAAGAGCGGCAGGCCCAGCGCCAGCACCTGGTCGTCCCACGCGGCGGGGATGATGCTGGTTCGCCCGCAATTGATGCCGACGACCCCGCGCGGGATGGCGGGCGCGAAGCGCTGCCCGTTGGCGGTCTGGGCGAGCACGTGCAGATCGGGCGCCTCGATCGAGACCAGCTGGCCGCGATTCTGCTCCAGCATGTCGCAGCGTATCTCGGTCAGCGGTCGCTGCGGAGTGGCCGCCGCGGGGGTGGAGGCGATGAGCGCGGAGCCGCTCAAAGCGGCGAGCGAAAGCAGGGTCATACGCATGGTCACAGGGCCGTCTCCTCCAGGGCTTCGGCCAGCATCTGCCGGAGGGCGCGCAGCGCGGCCGCGGGAAAGGGGGTGGGATGATCGGTCGAAACCGGCGCGGGTGCAGGCGGAGCCGGTGCCGCCTCCGCTTCCGAAGGAGCGGTGCCCCCGCTCTTCAGCAATTGCTGGACGCCGCGGATCGTATAGCCGTCCTGGTTGAGCAATTTGTGGATCCGCCGCGCGAGCGCGACATCGTCGGGCCGGTAATAGCGGCGGTTGCCGGCGCGCTGCAGCGGCCGCAGCTGCGGGAAGCGCGTCTCCCAGTAACGCAGGATGTGCTGCGGGATCCCGAGGTCGCTGGCGAGTTCGCCGATCGTCCGGAAAGCATGCTCGCTCTTGCGGATCGGCTCGGCCATGCAGGTCTTACCCGGTCCGGGCGATCCGCTCGCGCATGATCTGGCTGGCGCGGAAGGTGAGGACCCGGCGGGGCGCGATCGGCACCTCGACGCCGGTCTTCGGATTGCGGCCGATCCGCTCGCCCTTGTCGCGCAGGATGAAGCTGCCGAAGCCCGAAATCTTGACGTTCTGGCCGTCGGCCAGGGCGGCGCACATATGATGGAGGATGCCCTCGACAATGCCCGCCGATTCGGCGCGCGACAGGCCGATTTCGCGGTGCACGATGTCGGCGAGATCCGCCCGGGTGAGCGTACCCACGGACGGTTTCCTGATCGCACCTAAATCGGCCATGGAAGCATTCCCCCTTGGTCTCCAAACCGCAACATTAGAGCAGCTTGCCCCTTATAGCAATGTGACTCTTCCGGCGGAAAGGCCGCTCGAAACGGTTCAGTAACGAACTGCGGCGGCGCCCCAGGTGAAGCCGCCGCCCATCGCCTCGAGCACCAGCAGGTCGCCCCGCCGGATGCGGCCGTCGCGAACCGCCGTGTCCAGCGCGAGCGGAACCGAGGCCGCGGAGGTGTTCGCATGCTGGTCGACGGTGACGATCACCTTTTCCGGCGCGAGCCCGAGCTTCCGCGCGGTGGCGTCGAGGATGCGCTTGTTCGCCTGGTGCGGCACCACCCAGTCGACCTCGTCCGCGGCGTGGCCGGCGGCGTCCAGCACCTCGCCCATCACCGCGGCCAAGTTGACGACGGCGTGGCGGAACACCTCCTTGCCCCTCATCCTGAGCTTGCCGACCTCACCCGTCGTGGAGGGGCCTCCGTCGACGTAGAGCAGCTCGTTATGCCGTCCGTCGGCATGAAGGCGCGTGGCGAGGATGCCGGTGTCGGGGGCGCCCTCCTGCGCCTTCAGCACCACCGCGCCGGCGCCGTCGCCGAACAGGACGCAGGTCGCGCGGTCCTCCCAGTCGAGGATCCGGCTGAACGTCTCTGCGCCGATCACCAGGGCATAATCGGCCATGCCGCCCTTCAGCATGTTGTCGGCGACGCTCAGCGCATAGAGGAAACCGGTGCAGACCGCGGCCACGTCGAAGGCGATGCAATCGTCGATGCCGAGCAGGGTCTGCACCTTGGTGGCGCTGGCCGGGAAGGTCTGGTCGGGCGTGGCGGTGGCGAGGACGATGAGGCCGATCTTTCCGGCCTCGATCCCGGCCGCCTCCAGCGCCTTGCGCGAGGCCTCCGCGGCCAGGGTCGCCGTGGTCTCGCCCGCACCGGCAATGTGCCGCGCCTCGATGCCCGTGCGCTCGACGATCCATTCATGGGTGGTGTCGACGCGCTCCGCGAGCTCGGCATTGGTGACTCGTCTCGGCGGCAGCGCCGAACCGGTGCCGATGATGATGGCGCGCCTGATCACGGGTGGGCTCATTTGGCGGCGGCGAGCTGGGCGTTCTGGGCCGAGACGTTGGCGAGATCCTCGGTGATCTTGCGGGTCAGATCCTCGCGCACCATGCGCGCGGCGACGCGGATCGCATTGGCGACACCCTTGTCGCTGGCGCTACCATGGCTCTTCACGACAAGGCCGTTGAGGCCGAGGAAGACCGCGCCGTTATGATTGTCGGGGTCGAGATGGTGGCGGAGCAATTCCGTCGCCGGCCGCGAGATCAGGAAGCCGATCTTCGAGCGGGTCGAGCTGGAGAAAGCGCGCTTCAGGAGGTCGGTCACGAAACGCGCCGTTCCTTCCAGTGACTTGAGCGCGATATTGCCGGAAAAGCCGTCGGTCACGATCACGTCGACATTGCCGCGCGAGAGCTTGTCGCCCTCGATGAAGCCGTCGAAGCGCATGTGGAGATGCTGCGAGCCGCGCAGGATCTGGGCGGCATCCTTCAGCTCGTCCGTGCCCTTCAGCTCCTCGGTGCCGATGTTGAGCAGCTGCACCCGCGGCCGCTCCAGCTCCAGCACGACTCGGGCATAGGCCGCGCCCATCACCGCGAACTGGACGAGATTGTTCGTGTCGCACTCGGTATTGGCGCCGAGATCGAGCATCACGCAGTCATTGGCGCCGAGCGTCGGCAGCAGGGCGGCGAGCGCCGGCCGGTCGATGCCGGGCATCGTCCTCAGGGCCAGCTTCGACATCGCCATCAGCGCGCCGGTATTGCCGCAGGACAGGGCCGCATCGGCATCGCCGTCCTTCACCGCGGCGATGGCCCGGCCCATGGAGCTGGACTTGGCCCGGCGGATTGCCTGGCTGGGCTTGTCGTCGCCGGAGATGACGTCGTCGCAATGGACGATCGTGGAAACGGCCTCGAGCCCGCCATGCCTGGCGAGCTCGGCGCGGATCGCATCCTCATGACCGAAGAGCAGGAAGTGGAGGTCGTCGCGGCGCTGCCACGCATGGGCGGCACCGGCCACCGTCACTTCCGGACCCGAATCGCCACCCATCGCGTCGATTGCGATCCGTGGCCCCTGTCCCAACGCGATCCTCCGTCCAGCCGTGTAGCCGGCTTTCTCTTACGCCTCGGTCTTGAGGATTTCACGCCCCTTGTAATGACCGCAGCTCGGGCAGAGGTTGTGCGGCAGGCGGAGCTCGCCGCAATTCGGGCATTCCTGATAGCCCGTCGCCTTCAGCGAATCGTGGCTGCGGCGCATGTTGCGCTTGGACGGCGAGGTTTTTCTCTTGGGGACGGCCATCGTGGCACCTGTTCTCGTTCAAAATTGATGTGGCGAGCGCGGGTTCGCTGGTCAACGGCCGGCCCGGCCGCTGGCCTCGCGGCCTGATGCTCTCGCATGAAGGGTGCCGCCTATAGCGATTTGGCCCACGGTTGCAAGCATGGCGGCGCGTGATACGAGAGACGCAGCGAGGGGAACTGCCATGACACCGACCGTCCTGCCGATCACGCTCAGCATGGCCGCCGCCGCCGCGGTCCTCCACATCTGGCTCGCCGCCCGGGTCAGCCAGCTGCGTGTCCGGCACAAGGTCAGCATCGGCGACGGCGGCAACGAGGCGCTGATCCGCCGGATGCGCGCGCATGCCAATTACGGGGAGAGCATGCCGGTGGTGCTGATCCTGCTCGCCTTGCTGGAGCTTGCGGGCGGCGACGTCCGCATCCTCTGGGCCGCAGCGATCCTCTTCATCGTCGCGCGCATCCTCCATGGCTTCGGGATGGACCGGCAGTCGCCGAGCCGGCTCAGGATGTTCGGAATGATCGGCAGCACCGTCGCCTTGCTCATCCTCGTCGGCTACGCCATCTTCGTCGTCTACAATCACCCGCCCCTGATCAGCTGACGCGCCGGACCTAGCCCCGCGCCAGCACCCGGTCGGCGACGAAGGGATTGCTCCGGCGTTCCTGGCCGAAGGTGCTCATCGGGCCATGGCCGGGAACGAAATGGGTGTCGTCGCCAAGCGGCCAGAGCCGGCCGGTGATCGCGTCGAGCAGATCCTGGTGATTGCCCATCGGAAAGTCGGTTCGGCCGATCGAGCCCTGGAACAGGACGTCGCCGACGATCGCCAGCTTCGAGGCCGGATGGTGAAAGACGACATGGCCGGGCGTGTGGCCGGGACAGTGATAGACGTCGAGCACCAGCTCACCGACCGTCACCCTGTCGCCATTGACCAGCCAGCGGTCGCTCTCGAACACCCTGCCGGTAATGCCGTAGCTGCGCCCGTCATCCTCCAGCCGGGCGATCCAGAAGCGGTCGTCCTCGTGCGGCCCCTCGATCTTCACGCCGAGCTCGTCGGCGAGGATCTTGGCCGAGCCGCAATGGTCGATATGGCCATGGGTGAGCAGGATCTTCTCGATCGTCACCCCGTGCTGCACGGCCGCCGCCTTCAGTCGGTGCAGGTCGCCGCCCGGATCGGTGAAGGCGCCGCGCATCGTCTTCGTGCACCAGATCAGGCAGCAATTCTGCTGCAGCGGAGTCACCGGGATGATCGCGACACGAAGCGGTGGACCGGAGGCGGGAGGGCTGACCATGGACCGCAAATGGCCTTGGCCGGCTGGCGATGCAAGCAGGGGGTCAGTCTGGCTGCACCGCGCGCCGGAACTCGGCTTCCGCGAACAGCGCCTCGACCAGCATCTGGTAGAGCGCCCCGTAATTCGCATCCGCCCGTAAATAGGCGACCCCACCGATCGGGTTCGAATCCCATTCCCGCTCGACCCTCAGGACCTTGCGCCACGTCTCGCGGCCATTCCGGCTGACGATGAACTCGGCGGCGAGCACGCCCCGGCCGCGGCCGAAGCCCGAATCGACCGCATTCTCGGTGAGCAGGCCGGAGACGCTGATCGCCGACGCCGGGTCGAGCCGGCCCGCGCCGGCTAATTCGGCGCGCAAGGTTTCCGCCAGATAATCGGGAAAGCTCGTTCCCTCGGGCGGACGCATCGCCACCGCGCGGACGATGATCTCCCGGTCCCCGCCCCGCGCCAGGCCTGGCGCCGCCATGAAGCGGCCCACGGCCAGCGCCGGCACGCCGGCGGCGCGGATCGACTGCAGCCCGGTGAACGTGGCCTGCGGCGGGCACCCGGGTGCCGTCGGCCGGTGGATCGGTGCGCCCGATGGTCGCGCGCAGGGCGTGGCGAAGGACGCGGCGGATCGGGGTCGCGTTCGGGCCCGACAGATATTCGATCGTGACCTCATAGAAATCGGTCACGGTGGTGCCGGCGAGGCCAAGGGTGAGGCCGGCCCTGAAGCCGCGGCCGGCGGCGCCGGCCTCCGGAATATTGTTGATCGTGACGCTGAGCACGGCCCCGTTTGCGGCCGGGGTCGCCACCACCTCCGAGAAGAGGCCGCTGCCGCGGACCTCGGTCGTCACCTGGTCCTTGACGAAATTGGTCGCCCGCATGTTCGGCGCGCCGCTGGTCTGGAAGGTGAAGAGCAATTGCACCGGCCGGGGCTCGGCGATCCGCACCTTGGCCGCGGGATCGAGTTCGCCAAGCATGTTGGTCACGTAGAATTTGGCCGCGGCGGCCGGCGCCGCGCCGAGCAGCAAAGCGAGGACCAGCCATTTGAGCCAGTGGACCGGCCGGCGGCTGCCGGCGCTCAGGATGTTCATGCCACGCCTCCCCCCAAGGGTTGCCGGCGGGGTGCCGGCCGCGGCTACGATAAAAGAAGCCGGCAGCCTTGCAAGTCCGGCGAATCTGCTATGCTCGGCGCATGAGCCTCTCCCGACGCGAGCTGCTGGCCGCCGGTGCGGCGCTGCCCTTTCTCGCCGGTTTCGCCGAGCCCGACTATGACGTCCCCTATGTGCCGACCCCGCCAGAGCTTGTCGAGAAGATGCTCGATCTCGCCGAGGTCACGGCGTCCGATTATCTGATCGACCTCGGCTGCGGCGACGGCAGGATCGCCCTGGCCGCGGCACGGCGCGGCGCCCGCGCGCTGGGTGTCGACATCGATCCGGTCCGGATCCAGGAGGCGGTCAACGCCGCCCGCTTCGCGCAGATGGAGAGCCGGGTCTCCTTCCGCCGCCAGGACCTGTTCCGGACGCCGATCTACGAAGCGAGCGTGATCGCGCTCTATCTGCTCCCCCGGATCAATCTCGCGCTTCGGCCGCGCCTGCTGACCGAGCTCCGCCCCGGCAGCCGGGTCGTCAGCCACGCCTTCCACATGGGGGAGTGGCGCCCGGAGGCCGAAGGCGAGCTGGACGGGCGGCACATCTTCCTCTGGATCATCCCCGCCGTCGCGGGCGGCAGCTGGTCGGTGAGGGAGGCGGACGGAAACAGTTTCGCGCTGGAGATCGAGCAGCGTTTCCAGGACGTGACCGGCACGCTGACCGGCGCCGGCGGCGTGCTGGAGCTGCAGCGGGCGGTGCTGCGCG
>SMEU01000050.1_pt1 | contig 18486 bp, 16 predicted proteins | sample 2456051 | NCBI WGS metagenome assembly SMEU01 (sample SAMN10132600, study PRJNA489261) | soil metagenome | isolation source: day120 un-amended silt loam soil | place: USA | collected 2015-05-01
GAAGCACCGCCAGCGCCGCCTCGAAGGCGGCGTCGGTCCCCGGCGCGCCGGCGAAGCGCATCACCCCGATGCGGACCCCGCGCAGCGCGTCCGGCCTCAGGCCCGCGGTGAAATCGGTCCGGTGGCGGTCCGCGTCCGCGGTCGCGGCGTCGGCGGCGTCGGTGCCGGCGATCGCGTTCATGATCAGGGCCGCATCGCGCACATTCAGGGTCATCGGCCCCGGCGTGTCCTGGCTGTGGCTGATCGGCACGACATGGGTGCGGCTGACGAACCCGACCGTAGGCTTGAAGCCGACAATGCCGTTGATCGCCGCCGGGCAGGTGATCGAGCCGTCCGTCTCGGTGCCGATCGCCGCCGGCACCATGCCGGCCGAGACCGCCACCGCGCTGCCCGAGCTTGAGCCGCAGGGATTGCGGTTCAGCGCATAGGGGTTGCGCACCTGCCCGCCGACCGCGCTCCAGCCGGAGATGCTGTCGTTGGAGCGGATGTTCGCCCATTCGCTGAGATTGGCCTTGCCAAGGATCACCGCGCCCGCGGCGCGGAGGCCCGCGACCAGAGGCGCGTCGCGGTTGGTGACGTTGCCGGCGAGCGCGAGGCTCCCGGCCGTCGTCGGCAGCGGCCCCGCCGTCTCGATATTGTCCTTGATCAGGATCGGCATGCCGAACAGCGGCCCGCGCGCCCGCCGTTGCCGGTCGAGGCTGCGCGCCTGGGCGAGCGCGGTCGGATCGGTGGCGATCACCGCGTTGAGCCGCGGGTTCAGCTGCTCGATCTTGTGCAGCGCCGCCCGGGTCCGCGCCTCGGCGCTGTTGCTGGTCTGGGCGTGGCTGGCCGACATGAAGGCGACTCCTGCGACGAAGGTGGCGGCAAGCAGGGCGGTTCGAGCCATGATGTTCCCCCGGGTCAGAGCGGCGCGAGCAGGGCGTCGAGGCTGGACGGCCCGGTCCCCACGCGCTCGAGCATCGGATAGCGCAGCCCTTCGTGATAATCGAGCGCGACCTCGTTATAGCGCTCGCCGCGCTTGATCAGCAGCCGGATCGGCGCGCGGCCGTCATGCGCGGCCCGGATCGCGTCGCGGAAGAGGTCGTTCGAATATTGCCGGCCGTTGACCGCGACGATCATCGCGCCTGCGGTGGCGCCGGCCTCGAACATCGGGCTGCCCCAGGCGACCGCGCTGATCCGCCCGCCCTCGCCGATCGTGGCGCCGACCGAATAGGTCAGGTCGAGGATCTTCCGGTCGCGCTCGCGCGAAGTGAAATAGGGGGTCGGCGTGTCGCGATAGACCAGACGGTAGCCGCCGGCCTCGATCCAGGCGAGCGGGGCCGGGCCGGTATGCTCGACCCGCTGGCGAAGGAAGCCCGCCCAGTCGAACGGCGCGATCCCGTTCAGGGTCCGGACGACATCGTCGAACGTGTAGGTGGCGACGCCCATGTCGCCGGGATTGATCCCGAAGAAGGCGCGGGCGAAATCGTTGATCGAGCGCTGGCCGCCCGAGAGCTGCCGGAGCTTCGCATCCACCTCCAGCCAGATCAGCATGCCTTCGGAATAATAATCCTCGCTGCGCATATAGGTGCCCCAGGGCTGGGCTCGGCGGCCCTGGATGATCGGATCATTGGTCGTGTCGATCAGCGGCCGCCAGGACCGGCCCGGCTGCGAGTCGTAAAAGGCGGCGGTGCGGGCGAGCTCCTGAAGCACGTCCTCCGTCGGCATCAGGCCCGAGCGGGCGGCAAGGATATTGCCCCAGAACTGGGTCTGCCCCTCATAGACCCAGAGCAGGCTGTCGCGCATCGGCACGTTGAAGGTCGGAGTCCACAGGTCCGCCGGCCGGCGATATTTGCCGTCCCAGCTGTGCGTGGTCTCGTGCGCGAGCAGGTCGCGGCCGGCCGAGCCTTCATAATGGTCGAAATGCTGGGTGCCGAACAGGCGCAGCTCCTGCTCGACCAGCCGGCGGTGGGCCTCGAGCTGCGCCGGAGTCGCGGCGAGGTCGCCGGGCTCGTCGGCGAAGAGGTTGAGCGCGACATTGTGGCCGAGCTCCTCGCGCCGATAGTAGCGGCCCGCGAAGACCGGCGAATCGACCAGGGTCTCATAGGGCACGGGGCGGTAGCTGATCCGGCTGCCGCTCCGGCTGGCGATATCGAGCGAGGTCGCGGCGCTCCAGCCGGCCGGATAGGTGACGTTCGCCTGGACATTGATCCGGCGGGTGAAATGGCCGGCCGGGTAGAGCGACATCTTCTCCCACTGCAGGTTCAGCAAGGCCGGGGTCATCGTGATCCGGCCCTGGGCGCCGTCGGTGGGCGAGAGGTGCTGGAACTCGAGCCGCAGCTCGCGCGCCCCGGCGGGCACGTCGAGGTGGAAGGCATAGACATAGGAGGAATCGCGCCGCCACTGGACCGGCCGGCCATTGGCGGTGATCCGCAGGCCCGCCAGCGAGGCGATCGGCCCGCTCGGCCCATGATTGCCGGGCAGCCATTGCGGGTAGAGCAGGGTCAGCGGGCCCGGGCGAACCGGGATCGTCTCGACCACGCGGTAGATGCCGCGGCTGGTGTCGCTGGCGTCCACGTCGAGCCGGATCGTGCCGGGATAGGGGATGTCGCGCGCCGTCGGCATCGCCTCGGCCATGGGCAGGGGCTGCGGCACGGCGAGGCCGACCTGGGCGGGGGCGCTGGACGCGAGGGCAGTGGAAGCGAGGAAGGCGGCGGCAAGCAGGGCAAGGCGCATCTGGGGCTCCGGGGCAGGACGCAGGAAAGCGCCGCTTCCTTAAGAGCTTGTCGGGCCGGAGTCATTACGGTGATCGCCGAGTCTTCCGCCTCGCCCGAGCTCACCTCCCCCAATAGTCATCCCGGCGAAAGCCGGGACCCATGAACACGATCGTACGAGAGCAGGCGAAACTGCTTTCGCATCCCTCAACCTCGGAGTTCATGGGTCCCGGCTTCCGCCGGGATGACTAATCCACTCGTTCAGGTGCTGGTCGCCCCTCCCTTCGCCCGCGCGATCGCCTCGACGATCAGCCGCTCGGCCACCGAGCGGTCGCCCCAGCCGTTCATCTTCGACCATTTGCCCGGCTCGAGATCTTTGTAGTGGGTGAAGAAATGCTCGATCTGCTGGGCGACGATCGGCGGCAGATCGGCGGTGTCGTTGACCTCGCTGTAATAAGGGAAGGTGGAATCGACCGGGACGGTGATCAGTTTCTCGTCGCCGCCCTTGTCGTCCTCCATCAGCAGCACGCCGACCGGCCGGACCCGGATCACCGCGCCGGAAATGATCGGCGAGCGCGCGATCACCAAAGCGTCGAGCGGGTCGCCATCCTCGCCGAGCGTGTGGGGGATGAAGCCGTAATTGGCCGGATAGCGCATCGCGGTGTGCAGGATCCGGTCGACGAAGATCGCGCCGGATTTCTTGTCGAACTCATATTTGACCGGTTCGCCGCCGAGCGGCACTTCGATGATCACGTTGAGGCGTTCGGGCGGCGCGTCGCCCGCGGGGATCAGGTCGATATTCATGATGAAGCGCGCCCTACACCCACGGGCGGTTGCGAGTCACGCGCTCTCCGGTGCATGACGCGCGGCGATGAAGGTCGCGATCTGCATTCCCCGCTACGGCGACACGCGCGGCGATTTCGCGATCAGCCTGGCGCGGATGGTCGCCCATTCGCTGACCGCGCGGCCGCCCGGGGGCGAGCGGCTGGAGCTGGAAATCTTCTCGATCAGCTCCTCGGACCTGCCGGAGAGCCGCACCCGCCTGCTGATGCAGGCGATCCAGTGGCAGGCGCGCTATCTGCTCTGGCTGGACAGCGATCATGTCTTTCCGCCCGATACCTTGTTCCGCCTGCTCGCCCACCGGCTCCCGGTCGTCGGCTGCAACCAGCCGCGGCGCAGCGAGCCCACCGGCCCGGTCGCGGTGAAGCTGAACGACAAGGGCGAGATGGAGCATGTCTGGACCACCGAGGCGCTGGCCAAAGCGGGCACGGTCGAGGAGGTCTGGCACGTCGGCCTCGCTTTGTGTCTGATGGACATGCAGATCCTCCACCAGGTGAAGGCACAGGTCGAAAAGGGCGTCGGCTGGGCGCACTGGGCGCCGTTCGACCGCAAGCTGATGCCGGACGGCGGGGGCGTTCGGATGGGCGAGGACGTCTCCTTCTTCCGCGAGCTCACCGAAGCGGGCGTGAAGGTCTATGTCGACCATGGCCTCTCCTGGGAGGTCGGCCATATCGCCGAGCGGGTGATCACCAACGCCCAGGCCGTGGCCGACAAGGAGGCGTGGCTGGGCCGGCACGACGATTGAAACGCGGCACGGCTAAGCCTTTCGCAAACCGGCAAAGCTGCTAAGGGGCCTCCCCGATGAGCAAGGGTCCGCAGAAGGTCCGGGGCACCCAGGACATGATCGGCGTCGAGGCCGAGCGCTTTCACCAGGTGGTGGACGCATTCGATCGCGTGCGCCGGCTCTACGCCTTCCAGCATATCGAGGTGCCGGTCTTCGAGGCGACCGAGGTCTTCGCCCGGACGCTCGGCGAGAGCACGGACGTCGTTTCCAAGGAGATGTATACCTTCGAGGATCGCGGCGGCGAGAGCCTGACCCTGCGGCCCGAATTCACCGCCGGCATCTGCCGCGCCTTCATCTCCGACGGCTGGCAGCAGCATGTGCCGCTGAAGGTCGCGACCTGGGGTGCCGCCTTTCGTTACGAGCGGCCGCAAAAGGGCCGCTTCCGCCAGTTCCACCAGCTCGACGCCGAGATCATCGGCAGCGCCGAGCCGGCGGCCGATGTCGAGCTGATCGCCTTCGCCGCGCAATTGCTCGACGAGCTCGGGATTGGCGGCCGGGTCCAGCTCCGCCTCAACACGCTCGGCGATCCGGCGACGCGCGAGGCCTGGCGCAAGGCGCTGGTCGACCATTTCAGCAGGCGCGAGAGCGACCTCTCCGAGGAAAGCCGGGAAAGGCTGGCCAAGAATCCCTTGCGCATCCTCGATTCCAAGCAGCACCAGGATTTCCCGGTGGTCGACAGCGCGCCGGTGATCGACGACTTCCTGACCGCCGAGGCGGCCGACTTCTTCGCCAGGGTGACGGCCGGGCTCGACTCAGTCGGCATCGCCTGGACTCGCGACGCGCGGCTGGTCCGCGGCCTCGATTATTACCGGCACACCACCTTCGAATATGTCACCGAGGAGCTCGGCGCGCAGAGCCAGGTGGTGGGCGGCGGCCGCTATGACGGCCTGATCGAGAATATGGGCGGTCCGCCTACCCCGGCGGTCGGCTGGGCCTGCGGGATCGAGCGGCTGGCGATGCTGCTCGACGCGCCCGCGGCTCGCGGCATCGACGTCGCTCTGGTGCCGCTCGGGGAGCGGGCCGAAACCGAGGCGCTGCGCATCGCCGCCGAGCTGCGCCGCGCCGGACTCGTCTGCGACATGGCCTTTCGCGGCAACATGAAGAAGCGGATGCAGAAGGCGAGCGCGAGCGGCGCAAGCTTCGCGGTCATCCTCGGCGACGACGAGCTGGCCCGGGGCGAGGCCGCGGTGAAGAATCTGGCCAGCGGCGAGCAGGTCAATGTCGGCCTCGACGGGCTCGCCGGGGCATTGCGGCAGCCGGCATGACCCGCATCTCCGCCGAACGGATCGCCGCCATCGAGGCGCGGCGCGAGGAATTGCAGCAGGCGATGAGCGCGGGCGAGCTCCCGCCCGACCAGTTCGTGAAGCTCTCCAAGGATTATGCCGAGATCGAGCCCGTCGCCGCGGCGGCGCGCGAGGTCAGGCGGCTGCGCGACGAGGCGGCCAGCCTCGAGCAGATGACCCACGAAGCGGACGAGGAGCTCCGCCAGATGGCGGTCGAGGAGCTGGTCGGGAATTCGGCCGCGCTGGAGGCGGCCGAGCGCGACCTGGCGCTGAGGCTGCTCCCGCGGGACGCCGCGGACGAGCGCGCCGCGATGCTGGAGGTCCGCGCCGGTACGGGCGGCGACGAGGCCGCGCTCTTCGCGGGCGACCTGCTGCGCATGTACCAGCGTTACGCGGAGAACCGGGGCTGGCGATTCGAGCTGATCTCGGCCTCCGCGGCGGAGCTTGGCGGCTACAAGGAGGCGGTGGCTTCGGTAACGGGGCAGGGCGTCTTTGCCCGCCTCAAGTTCGAGAGCGGCGTCCACCGGGTCCAGCGCGTGCCCGCGACCGAGAGCGGCGGGCGAATCCATACCTCGGCGGCGACCGTCGCGGTGCTCCCCGAGGCCGAGGATGTCGACGTCCAGATCGACGACAAGGACCTCAGGATCGACGTCTACCGCTCCTCCGGGCCCGGCGGCCAGTCGGTCAACACCACCGACAGCGCCGTGCGCATCACCCATATCCCGACCGGCCTCGTCGTCATCCAGCAGGACGAGAAATCGCAGCACAAGAACAAGGCCAAGGCACTGAAGGTGCTTCGCACCCGGCTCTACGAAATGGAGCGCGAGCGGCTCGCCTCGGAGCGCGCCGGCGCGCGCAAGTCGATGGTCGGCTCGGGCGACCGCTCGGAGCGGATCCGCACCTATAATTTCCCGCAGGGGCGGGTGACCGACCACCGGATCAACCTCACTTTGCACCGCCTGCCCGAAATCCTCGAGGGCCAGCTGGACGAACTGATCGGCGCGCTCATCTCGGAGGACGAGGCCGAGCGGCTGGCGAGCCTCGATGAGAGTGCGTGAAGCCCTCGCCCATGCCGCGGCGCGGCTGGCGGCGGTGAGCGACACGGCCCGGCTCGATGCCGAATTGCTGATGGCGCATGCGCTGGGCGTCGAGCGCGACGACCTGCTCCTGCGCCGGCTCGACGAGGAGGTTCCCGCGGGATTCGAGCCCCTGGTCGCCCGCCGCCTCGCCCACGAACCGGTCGCCTATCTCACCGGCCGCCGCGCCTTCTGGACGATCGAGCTCGCGGTCGGCCCCGGCGCTCGATCTCGGCACCGGGCCGGGCACATTGTTGCTCGCCGCGCTGGCGCAGTGGCGGGAGGCGACCGGCCTCGGCATCGACGCTTCGGAAGAGACGCTCGCCTGGGCCCGCCGCAACGCGATCCCGCGCGCCGAATTCCGCCTCGGCGACTGGGGCGAGGGACTCGACGAGCGCTTCGACCTGATTCTCTGCAACCCGCCTTATGTCGAGGCGGACGCGACGCTGCCGCCCGATGTCGCCCGCCACGAGCCGGCGGCAGCACTCTATGCCGGCGCCGACGGCCTCGACGACTATCGCAGGATCGCGCCGCAACTGGCGTCGTTGCTCGCCCCTTCGGGTGTGGTTTGTGTGGAGATCGGCGCCGGACAGTCAATTTCCGCAACCGCGCTCTTCGCCGCAGAGGGGTTCACGATAGAGTCACGAAGGGACCTCCGAGGGATGGAGCGGTGCCTGGTTCTGACGCTTGACCGGCTTTAGTGCTTTTTCACTTGGATTTGCCTTTCGGCCCGACTACATAGGGGCTCAGGGACGGGGCCGACCACAGCAGAGGATGCGTGAGGGCCTGACGTCGCCGACCCCCGATTGCTTGTCGCTTGCGAAGGCGTTGGAGCGGTGGCTGGAGTCGCGGTTTTCCGCGGCGCCTTGCCGACCGGGTCGTGCAGGTAAAGGAGGCCGGGAAGGGCCCGGCCGGTTGGGGGCAGAGTAACCACCCTTGGTGAGGATTTTCGTTTGATCAACAATCGTCAGGGCGGCCGCAGGCGCGGTCGCGGCGGCGGCGGCGGTGGACGCCCGCCCGGTGCCAATCCGAATCCCGGCAATCGCCAGGATAACAGGCAGCGCGGCAATGCCGCCCAGCTGCTGGAAAAATATAAGGGCCTTGCCCGCGACGCCCAGATGCAGGGCGACCGCGTCCAGACCGAATATTATCACCAATATGCGGATCATTATTTCCGCGTCCTCAACGAGAGCCGCGCCCGCTTCGAGGAGCAGCGGCGGCAGCGCGACGATTATGAGGACGAGGGCGAGGAGTATGAGGCCGAGGCCGAGGGCGCCGAGAGCGAGGGCCGCGAGGAGCAGCGCGAGCCCCGCTACGAGCCGCGCGAGCCGCGTCGCGAACGCTCCGCCCGCCGCGAGGAAGCCAATGAGCGCGAGGACCGGCCGGAGCGGGGCGGTGAAAGCCGCAACGACCGAAACGACCGCAACGGCGAATATCGGGCCGAGCGCCGGCCGCGCAGCCGCCGTCCCGAGGCCGAGGAGGATGACGGCCAGAGCGAGCGGATCTCGCTCGACGTGCTGCCGCCCGCCATCGCCGCCGCCAACGAGGATGTGACGGAGGAGGAGAAGCCGGCCCGCGCCCGCCGTCCCCGCCGCCCGCGCACGACCGACGAGGATATCGCGCCCGCCGCCTGACCGGCGTTCCGATGCGTTCGAAAAGCGCCGTTCCTGCACCCGCAGGGGCGGCGCTTTTCCTTTGCGCACAAGCGAAAGTGTCCAAATGTAATAAAATATCATTTCGTTCATTGACGGGAAAGCATGGCTGTGTGAGCCTTCCTTCCGGACCAGAAGGGGATACCTCATGCGTGGACTGCTGCTCGTCGCCACCTTCCTTGCCGCGCCGGCCCTTGCCGTGCCCGCCCTCGCCCAGATCACGACGGAGATCCCGCCGCCCTCGCAGACCGCGCAGGGCGAGGTCTCGGTGACGATCTACAACAACAATCTGGCGCTGGTGCAGGACCGGCGGCAGCTCGACATCTCGGCCAACCGCCAGCGGCTCGAATTCGCCGACGTCTCTGCCCAGATCCGGCCGGAGACCGTGACCCTCACCGGCGAGGGGATCGGCATCGTCGAGCAGAATTTCGACTTCGACCTGCTCTCCCCCCAGGCGCTGATGCAGAAGGCGGTGGGCGAGACGGTCACCCTGGTGCGGACCAACCCGGCCAACGGCCAGGAAACCCGCGAGCGGGCCCGAATCCTCGCCGCGAATGGCGGCGTCGTCATGCAGATCGGCCCGCGCATCGAGGTGCTGCGCGACGACGGCCTGCCGGTCCGCGTGATCTTCGACCGCGTGCCCGAGAATCTGCGCGCCCGCCCGACCCTCTCGGTCACCGTGCAGAGCGAACGGGCCGGCCGCCGACCGCTCACCCTCACCTATCTCACCCCAGGCCTCGCCTGGTCGGCCGACTATGTCGCTTTGTTCGACGAGGCCAACGGGCGGATGGACGTGCAGGGGTGGATCACGCTCACCAACAACAGCGGCACGCCTTATGTGAACGCCAACACCCTGCTCGTCGCGGGCGCGGTCGGTCCGGGCGCCCAGGGCCCCCAATATGGTGGCGGCCCGATCCGCCAGGCCGGCACGCAGAGCGCGGGCCGCGAGCGGCTCGGCGATTTCTACCTCTATCCGCTGCCCGAGCGGACGACGATCGCCAACCGCCAGACCAAGCAGGTGAGCTTCCTCGACGTCGCCAACACGCCGGCGGTGCGCGCCTATGAATATCGCAACGCCTGGATGGGCACGGCGGAGCAGCCGCAAAGCGCCAATTCGGTGCTTCGTTTCTCCACCTCGCGCGACCAGGGGCTTGGCGACGCGCTCCCGGCCGGCACGGTCCGCGTCTATCAGCGCGACGCCCGCGGCAATCCGCAATTCGTCGGCGAAAGCGCGATCGGTCATACCCCCATGGGTTCCGAGCTCGGCCTCACCACCGGCGAAGCCTTCGACGTCAAGGTGAAGCCGACCGTCGAGCGGCGCGAGCGGATCAACGACAGCCGCTGGCGGACGACGATGCGCTATGTCCTCACCAACGCCCGGCCGAACGCGGTCACCGTCGACCTTATGCAGTCGGGCCTCTGGGGCGACACGCGGATTGTCACCGAAAGCCAGCCGAGCGAGCGTCGCTCCGCCGACGATGCGCTCTGGCGGGTGCAGGTCCCGGCCAATGGCGAGACCGTGGTCACCGCCACTTTCGACACGCGCTTCTAGGCCCCGAAGGGAGCCGCCGATGCGCCGTCCGCGCGCCCGGATTCCGGCCCTGCTCCTCCTGCTGGTTGCGACGCCGGCGGGGGCGCAGCAGGTCGTGACCTCCGCGGGAGCCGACCGGGTTGCGGTGACGGTCTACCGCGCCCCGCACCGCAACGCGGACGAGGCGCTCCAGCTCGGATGGCTGGAAGGCTATGCGCTGATCAGCGAGACGCGGCGGATCACCATCCCCGCCGGCGAATCGGAAATCCGCTTCGAAGGCGTGGCGGGCGGCATCGTCCCGCAAAGCGCGATCGTCCGCGGCCTTCCCGACGGCATCGTCGAGCGCAATCGCGACGCCATGCTGCTTTCCCCCGAGAGTCTGCTCGACCGCTCGCTCGGCCGGCGTCTGCATCTGCGCCGCACGTCGAGGGCCACTGGCGCGGTGATCGAGGAAGACGCGATCGTCCGCAGTGGCGCCGACGGTGCCGTCGTCCTGCAGACCGCCGCGGGCTTCGAGGCGCTGCGCTGCACCGGCCTGCCCGAAGCCCTCGATTATGATGAGGTGCCCGCCGGGCTGTCCGCCCGGCCCACGCTCTCGGTCCGCGCCCGCTCCAGCCAGCCGGTCACCGCGACGGTGACGCTCGCCTATCTCGCCAACGGCTTCGACTGGCAGGCCAACTATATCGCCAATCTTTCGGCGGACGGCAGCCATGTCGAGCTGTTCGCCTGGCTGACGCTCGCCAGCAGCGACGACACCAGCTTCGCCAATGCCAGCACCCAGGCGGTGGCCGGCCGGATCAATCGCGAGCAGGTCGAGGTGGACGCGCCGGAGGGACGGCCACTCAACCTAAGCTGCTGGCCGCAGGGCCGCACCCACGAAATCCCGCTGGAGCAGCAAGCGGTAACGGTCGTCAACGCGCGGGACCTCGCACTGCGCGGCACGACCCGGACGGAGGATATGATCAACGATCTGCCGGTTTCGAATGCTGGCGAGGATGTCGTGGTCACTGGCACGCGCGCGGTCCAGGAGGACCTGGGCGACCTCAAGCTCTACCGGATTCCCGAGCCGGTCACGGTCGCGGCGCACAGCCAGAAGCAGGTCGCCTTCCTTGAGCAACCCGACGTCCAGATCTCGATCGTCTATCGGCATCACGTCGATCCGGACGGGACGGTCGAGGCCGATCCCGCGCGACGCTTCCTCATCACCCGCAACCGGCGCGAGGAAGGGCTCGGCCTGCCGCTGCCCGCCGGCGGCGTACAGCTCTTTACCGAACGGCAGGGTCGACCGATCCTGATGGGTGAGGGCTCCCTCAGGGACCGCGCCATCGGCGAGGATGTCGAGATCGACGTCGGCGAAGCGCCGGGCGTGCTCGCGGTGATCGAGGATGACGACGCGGCCGGCACGGAGGACAGCTATCTCCTCACCGTGACCAACGACCAGGCCGTGCCGGTCCGCTACGAAATGGAATTCACGCCGGACGAAGGCGACGAGGTCCGCCCCCGCGGGACCCGGCTCGGCAGGCGCAACGGCCATCCGCTCTGGGCTGTGACGATCCCCGCAAATGGCAGCGCGACGCTGCGCTATCGGCTCCGCCACCATGACAGGGAAAGCTGAGCCGATGCGCCGCCTCGCCGCCCTCATCCTTGCATTCCTCCCGGCACCCGCCTTCGCCCAGGGCATCGTCACCTCCGCGCGCCCCGATCGGGTCGCGGTCACCGTCTATCGCGATCCGAACCGGCCCGCGGCGCAGGCGCCGAACCTGCAATGGCTGAACGGCGTCGCCCTGATCAGCGAGACGAGGCGGGTCACCATCCCGGTCGGCACCACCGACATCCGCTTCGAGGGCGTGGCCGGCGGCATCATCCCGCAAAGCGCGATCGTCACCGGCCTTCCGGAGGGGTTCATCGAGCGCAACCGCGACGCTTACCTGCTCTCGCCCGCGACCCTGCTCGACCGTTCGCTCGGGCGCCGCGTGCATCTGCGCCGCACCTCTCGCGCCACCGGCCGGGTCCGCGAGCAGGAGGCGATCATCCGCTCCGGCGCCTCCGGGGCGGTGGTGCTGGAGACGGAAGGCGGCTTCGAGGCGCTGCGCTGCACCGGCCTCGAGGAGACGCTCCGCTACGACCGGGTGCCGCCGGACCTCGCCGCCCGCCCGACCCTCTCCGTCCGCGCCCGCGCGACCCGGCCGGTCACCGCCACCGTCACTTTGTCCTATCTCGCCTCGGGTTTCGACTGGCAGGCCGATTATGTCGCGCACCTGGAACCCGACGGCAGCCTCGGCCTGTTCGCCTGGCTGACCCTGGCGAACAGCGACGAGACCGGCTTCGCCAACGCCTCCACCCAGGCGGTCGCGGGCCGGATCCGCCGCCGCGACGTGCCGAGGCAGCCCTCCGAGGGCGGACCGCTGACCATCAGCTGCTGGCCGCAGGACACGACCAGCGACATCCCGCTCGAAGTGTGGGAGCGCATGGTCCAGGAGCGGGACGAGGATGGCGAGGATATGGACGTCTCCGCCAGTCGGGTGGCGATGCCGATGATGATGGCGCCGGTGGAGGCACCATCCCCGCCGCCGCCGGCAATCGCCATGCAGGCACAGCAGGAGGATCTCGGCGATCTGAAGCTCTACCGGATTCCCGAGGCGGTCACCGTTGCTGCTCGGAGCCAGAAGCAGGTCGCCCTGCTGCAACAGCCGCGAGTCCAGATTCGCACCGTCTATCGGCAGCGTTTCTACCCGGCCGGGCAGCGGCTGGAGGGGCAGCCGAGCCGGATTTTCGTCAGCCGCAACCGTCGCGAGGACGGGCTCGGCCTGCCGCTCCCGGCCGGCCGGCTGAGGCTGTTCGACCGGAGCGACGGGCGTCAGTTGCTGGTCGGCGAGGCGGTGGTCCGGGATTTCGCGGTCAACGAGGATGTCGAGATCGATTTCGGCCTGGTGCCCGGCATCGTCTCCGTGCAGACGCCGGTCGTCCGGGGCGATGACCGGAGCGAGTTCGAGGTGGTCGTGACCAACGATCGTTCCCAGCCGATCGCCTATGAACTGGAGATCGCCGTCCAGCCGTCGCAGGTGCAGAGCGAAACCCGGCTTGGCCGGCGCAACGGCATGGCGCTTTGGACGGTGACTGTCCCCGCCAATGGCAGCGCGACCCTGCGCTACCGAATCGTCCGGCCGTGAGGGCGGCGCTCACGCTTCTCACCGGCGCCTTGCTGGCCGCTCTCCCCGCCGCCGCGCAGACTTTGGTCACTTCGTCGGGACCGGAGCGGGTGGCGGTCACCCTCTATCGCGATCCCGGCCGGGCGCCGGCGCAGGCGCCCGATCTCTCTTGGCTGCAGGGCTTCGCCCTCGTTACCGAGACTCGCACGGTGACTCTGCCCCCGGGCGCGGCGGAGATCCGCTTCGAAGGCGTGGCCGGCGGGATCGTGCCGCAGAGCGCGATCGTGACCGGCTTTCCCGACGGCGTCGTCGAGCGCAACCGCGACGCCTTTCTGCTTTCGCCCTCCACCCTGCTCGACCGCTCGCTCGGCCAGCGCGTCAGCATCCGTCGCACCTCGCTCGCCACGGGGGCGGTCAGCGAAAGCGAGGCGGTGATCCGAAGCGGCGCCGACGGCGCGGTGGTGCTTCAGACCCGGGAGGGCAATGAGGCGCTGCGCTGCACCGGCCTGCCCGAAACCCTGGTCTATGATTCGCTGCCCGCCGGCCTGTCGGCGCGGCCGACCCTTTCGGTTCGGACCCGCGCCAGCCGACCGGTCACCGCCACGGTCACGCTCGCCTATCTCGCCTCGGGCTTCGACTGGCAGGCCAATTACGTCGCCAGTCTCTCGCCCGACGAAAGCACGGTCGACCTGCTCGCCTGGCTGACTTTGGCGAGCGGCGACGAGACCAGCTTCGTCAATGCCAGCACGCAGGCGGTGGCTGGCCGACTGAACCGGGAGGCGGTCGCGCAACAGCCGCGCGAGGGCGGACCGCTGCGGCTGCAATGCTGGCCGGCGGCGACGACAAGCGACATCCCGCTCGAGCAACTGGAGCGCATGGCGATGGGCCGGGGCAGCGCCCTGCGCAATCGCCAGGAGGAGATCGTCGTGACCGGCAGCCGCATTCCGGCGCGCGGGATGCTGGAGTCGGCCGTGCCGATCACCGTGGTCAACGCGGCCGAGCTCGAGGCGCTGGGCGACCTCAAGCTCTATCGCATTCCGGAACCGGTGACGGTGGCGGCGCGAAGCCAGAAGCAGGTTGCCTTCATGAATCGCCAGCAGGTCCACATCCGCTTCGCCTACCGGCAGGGCTTTGAAGCCGGCAACGCCTTCGCCGACGGGCAGGCGCCGCCGGTGCGGTTCCTGCTGACCCGCAATCGCGAGGTGGCGGGGCTGGGCGAGCCCCTGCCGGCCGGGCGGCTGGTCCTGTTCGGCGAAGGGCCGGATCGGCCTATCCTGCTCGGCGAGGGCGCGCTTCCCGATCGCGCGGTCGGTGAGGATGTCGAGATCGCGCTCGGCCCCTCGCCCGGCGTGCTCACCGCCTTCCGGCTGCTCAGCCGCCGCGGCCGCAACGGGCAGTTCGAACTGGTGGTGACCAACGATCGCCCGCAACCGGTCGCGTTCGAGGGCGAGCTCTATTTCGGCAACGTCCGGGCCAATGCCCGGCTCGGGCGGCGAAACGGTCGTCCGCTGTGGAGCGTGACGGTGCCGGCCAATGGCCGTGCCGTGCTCTGCTTCCGCGCCCCGGTGCCGGACAATTACCGGACCGAGGCCGTTGCAGGCGGCAGTTGCGGGCGCTGACCAGTCTTTCATCGCATCGTGAAAGTCAAAGCCAAGGAATTCGATTGCGCCCGTCGGCGTAACGACTTCTATTGTGGCAAGCGAATCGAGGATTCGCGCCTGTTCAACTGAGGGGGAGGAAGCAAATGTCGGATACGCCTTCTATGCCGATTGGGACCGCCGTGGTGAGCTGGCAGGACAGCAGCGGTCTTCACATCCGCGTTTACTCGACCGACGGCTATAATGTGATCGAGCGCTGCACCGATACCGGCGGCTCGGGCTGGACCAATGGCGGCTTCACCGCCCAGGGCTCGGACGTCTCGGCGACCTGCTGGCAGGACAGCGCCGGCGTGCATATCCGCGTTTATTGCACGTTCGAGGACGGGACCACCGAATGGTGCAACGATCCGGGCGCCGGCTGGCAGAAGGGCGGCTACACCGTCTCCTGAGGCAAAGCCTCGCGCTTCACCGGCCGCGGCTGGTGATTCTCGTCCAGCGCCACGAAGGTGAAGAGGCCCTCGGTGACCTTCACCTCCTGGCGGCCGCGGTCGCGCGTGGCGACCACCTCGATCCGGATCGCGATCGAGGTCCGGCCGATCCGCTCGACCCGGGCATAGACCGAGATCAAATCGTGCAGCAGGATCGGGGCGATGAATTCCATCGCGTCGATCGCCACTGTCGCGACCGGTCCGTCCGCCTCTCGCGCGGCGATGATGCCGGCGGCGATGTCCATCTGGCTGAGCACCCAGCCGCCGAAAATATGGCCGTTGGAATTGATGTCGCCGGGGCGGGGAACCACCCGCAGGATCGGTGCGCCACGTTCTTTTGTCATTTTTCTTCTCGTTCTTCTTCTTCCCCGTCGCCCGGCCGTCCGGCCTCGTCGTCCATACCCGAACGCTCGGACAGGAACAGCAGCCCCATCAGGGCGGTGCCGACCAGCACCGAGAGGCCGACGCCGAGGATGGTGGCGATGGTCATATGGATCGGCACCGGCTCGCCGAAGCTCTTCAGCCAGATGAGCGCGAGCAGCACGGTCACCACCGCGGCCAGCGCCATCCACTTCATCGTCTGCTTGTAGCGGGCCCAGGCGATGGCCGCCCTTTCCTCGTCCGTCGGGCGCGCGGAAGGGCGCCTGGGAGGAACGGAGTCGTGCCGGGGCATGGCTTCCATTTGGAGGCCGGCTGTGGGATCATCAAGGGCCCAGATCGCGTTACGACTCCGCGCTGCACTGCGAAGGGAGAGACGAGATGACCATCGCGGCAATTCTCCAGGCCAAGGGGGCGGAGGTCCTGACCGTCGACTGCGCCACGTCGGTGCGCGACGCGGTGACCCTGCTGGCAGAGCGGAAGATCGGCGCGCTGCCCGTGCTCCGCGCCGGCCGGGTCGCCGGGATCATGTCGGAGCGCGACATCATCTATTGCCTGAGGAGCGACGGCGCCGCGGTGCTGGACTGGCCGGTCGAGAAGATCATGACCGCGCCGGCGATCACGGTTGCGCCCTCGGGCGACATATTGGGCGCGCTCTCGCTGATGACCAAGCGGCGAATCCGCCATCTGCCGGTGGTCGAGGGCGAGGCGCTGATCGGGCTCGTCTCGATCGGCGATCTGGTCAAGCACCGGATGGACAAGATCGAGGCCGAGGCCGAGGCGATGCTCAACTACATCCAGAGCGTCTAGCCAGGTTCAGGCGGCCGCCGCCCGGGCCGGCCGGAACAGCCCGAGCACCTCCGCGACGATCGGCCTGGCAAAGGCCAGCAGGAAGCCGAAATAGCTCGCCGCGCCGACCCCGACGAGCAAGGCCAGGCGCTTGCCGCTGCCGAGATCGGCGACCAGCCAGTCGACGCCGACGACCACGCCCGCCATCGCCGCGGCGGCGGCGAGGCCCGGTGCGGCGGCGAGGAAGAGGTCGGCGCGGCTGACCCGGACCACCGGCCGCGACAGTTCGATGGTGACCGCGAGCAGGCTGCCCATGCCGGCGAGCCAGGCCCAGGCCAGCCCGGTCGCGCCCCAGTGGATGCCGATCGCGAAGGCGGTCGCCATCAGGGCCGCGCCGACCAGTCCGGTCCTGACCGCCAGCCCCGGCCGGCCGAGCGCGTTGGTCGCCGGCGCGAACAGGATCTGCAGGGTCATCAGCGGCATGGCCGCGCAGAGAATCGGCACGAGGTGCACGGTCGCGGTCCATTTCGGGCCGAGGAAGGTCTCGACCAGGGGCTGCGCGGTCGCCGCCAGCCCGAAATAGAAGGGCATGCAGACCAGCATGATCAGCCGGATCGACTTCAGGAAGGCCGACTGGATCATCTCCGGCCGGGTCTGGATCCGCGAATAGGCGGCAAAGGCGACCTCGTTCAGCGGCGGCACGAACTTGGTGGCGAGGATCTGGGTGAGGAACAAGGCGGTGGTGTAGATGCCCAGCGCATGCGCATCGAGCACCCGGCCGCCGATGAAGATGTCCGCCTGGCTCTGCACGAACCAGCACAGCTGCACCGCGATCATCGCCAGGCCGTAGCGAAGCATCGTGCCGGCGCCTTTGAAGGCGAAATGAGGCCGGATCTGCCAGAGCTTCGCGGCCACCACATAGCCGGCCGCGCGCGAGTACCAGAGCATGCCGGGCGCCGCGACCAGGGTCCAGACGCCGAGGCCGGCGAGCGCGCAGCCGAGCGCGGTGAAGGCGCTCAGCACCGCCGCGACCAGGTCGATTCGCGCCTGCATCTTGAAGTTGAGTCGCCGGACCAGAAGCGCGTGGCCGAGCGCGGTGAACGGATTGGCCAGGTAGAAGAGCGCCTGCACGCGCAGCAGGTCGGCGACCATCGGCTGGTGGAAATAGTCTGCCGCGAGCGGCGCCGCGGCCAGCTGGAGCGCGGCGAGCGCGCCGTTCATCAGCAGCAGCATCGCGAAGGCCTGGCCGATTCGGTGCCTGTCCGTCTGCTCGTCGCGGACCAGCGAGCTCGCGAAGCCCCAGCCCTTGAACAGGTCGAGGAAGGCGAGCACCACCCCGGTCATCGCCACCATCCCGTAATCGGCCGGGTTCAGCATGCGGATGACGAGGAAGGTCGCGGTCCAGGCGATGAGCTGGCTGAGCAGCTGGCTGCCCGAGCGCCAGATCACGCCCGACTTCACGCGCGCGCCGAAGCCCGGATCGCGCTTCTCCTCTGCGGGCGCGGCGTCGGCCGGGTCGGCCGGTGGCGAAAGCGGGGCATCCATCGACCCGGCCCTTAAGGCAAAGGGGTTAAACCAGCGTTGAGGATGCCTATATGGGGGAAGCCGGGAGGAGATTCTGGTCAGGACTCTGAAGCGGCGGTAAATTTTCGCCAAAATGGGTGTTGACGGGTTCGAATCTCCTCCATATATGGCCCTCACCGACGGGGCAGAGCGGTCTGCCCGGCCCCGTTTGCGTCTCTCTTAACCGATCACCGGTAACCCGGTTTCCACCGGGGAGGGAGCGCGTCGGCTCTTTGACATTGTCGGTTTAGATGAAGGGACATGTGGGCGGCGGCCCCGGTCGCCAGCGGCTTCAAGGCGCTGGATGATCGGACAAACCAAGCCGTTCCAAATGTCCTCTTACATATCCACAGTAATATGTATTTGTGCAGGAACGGCTCCTTGAAAGCCGGCCCTAATTGTTCCGGGTATTCCCCCGGGGCGCTTGGGTCGGACATAAACTTGAGAGTTTGATTCTGGCTCAGAACGAACGCTGGCGGCATGCCTAACACATGCAAGTCGAACGAGACCTTCGGGTCTAGTGGCGCACGGGTGCGTAACGCGTGGGAATCTGCCCTTGGGTTCGGAATAACAGTTAGAAATGACTGCTAATACCGGATGATGTCTTCGGACCAAAGATTTATCGCCCAGGGATGAGCCCGCGTAGGATTAGCTAGTTGGTG
>SMEU01000037.1_pt1 | contig 18425 bp, 16 predicted proteins | sample 2456051 | NCBI WGS metagenome assembly SMEU01 (sample SAMN10132600, study PRJNA489261) | soil metagenome | isolation source: day120 un-amended silt loam soil | place: USA | collected 2015-05-01
CGAACGGCGCGGCGGTGCTGATCCTGCCGGGCGGCGGCTATAGCTGGGTGGTGGTCGACAAGGAGGGCTATGAGATGGCCCGCCTGCTCGCGGCGCACGGCGTCACCGCCTTCGTCCTTTTCTACCGGCTGCCCGGCGAGGGCTGGGCGGCGGGACCGGATGTGGCGCTGGCCGACGCGCGCCGGGCAATGCGGCTGATCCGGCAGGCGCGAGGCGTCGATCCGCGCCGGGTCTGCGCTCTGGGTTTTTCCGCGGGCGGCCACGTCTGTGCCGACTTGCTGACCCGCTTCGGCGACGCCGCGAGCCGCCCCGATGCCGCCGCTCTCCTCTATCCTGTGGTCTCGATGAGCGCACCGAACGCGCATGCGGGCTCGCGGCGCAACCTGCTCGGCGCGCATCCCTCGCCGGCGCTGGAGCGGGCCCATTCCCCGCACCTCCACGTGCCCGCGGATGCGCCGCCCTGCTTCCTGCTGCACGCCGAGGACGATCTTTCGGTGCCGGTCGCGAACTCCCTGCTGCTCCACGCGGCGCTGCGCGAGCGGAATGTACCCGTCGAGCTGCATCTCTTCCCCGACGGCGGGCACGGCTTCGGCCTCAGGCTGGCGCGCGGGAAATCCGTCGAACATTGGCCCGATCTGTTCCTCGCCTGGGGCCGCTACCGGAGGCTGTGGCCGTGATCCTTCGCCTGCTCGCCCTGCTTGCGCTTCTCCTGCCCGCGGCCGCGCAGGCGCAGAGCCGCGCCGAGATCGAGCAGACCATGCGGCGCGCCACGGAATATATGGTGGAGCATGCCGCCGATCATGGCGGCTATGTCTGGTCGTACCTTCCCGATTTCTCGCGCCGCTGGGGTGAGATGGAGGCGGAGCCCGGGATGATCTGGGTGCAGGCGCCGGGGACGGCCACAATGGGCCATCTGTTCCTCGATGCGTTCAACGCGACGGGCGATTCCTATTATTATGACGCCGCCGCGCGGGCCGCCGATGCGCTGATCGCCGGCCAGCACCGGAGCGGCGGCTGGAACTATTTCATCCACACGGGTCGCCCCGCCGCGGCGCGGCACTGGTACGAGACGGTGGGCCGCAACGGCTGGCGGCTCGAGGAATTCCAGCACTACAGCGACAATGCCACGTTCGACGATGCCGGGACGGCGGAGTCGATGCAGCTGCTGCTCCGGCTCTATATGGTCCGCCACGAGGCGCGCTTCCGGCCGCCGCTGGAGCGCGCGATCGGCTTCGTGCTCCGCAGCCAATATCCGAACGGCGGCTGGCCGCAGCGCTGGCCTTACGATCCGCGCTACCCCGGCTATCAGCGCTATATCACCTTCAACGATGACGTCGCGAAGGAGAATATCCGCTTCCTGATCATGGCCGGGCAGGCGCTGGACCGGCCGGAGCTGCTGCGCGCGGCGCGGCGGGGCATGGAGATTTTCCTCACCACCCAGGGCCGGCCGCCGCAGGCGGGCTGGGGGCTGCAATATGACCTTCGCCTCAACGTCGCCGGCGCGCGCACCTATGAGCCGCGCGCGCTGGTGACGCACACGACCGCGACCAATGTCGAGCAGCTCATGGACTTCTACCGGCTGACCGGCGAGCGCCGCTTCCTCGCGCGCATTCCGGAGGCTCTGGACTGGCTGGCCTCGGTGCGGCTGCCGGACGGCATCGGTCCGCCGGGGCGCCGCTTCCCGACCTTCGTCGAGCCGGGCACCAACCGGGCGATCTACAGTCACCGGCGGGGCTCCAACGTCGTCAACGGCGCTTATTATCAGGATTACGACCCGGCCCGGCCGATCGCCCATTATTCCCAATTCCGGGCAGTGGACCTTGCGAGGCTCCGCGCCCGCTACGACCGGCTTGCCGCCATGCCGGTGGTGGAGGCGACGCAGGGCTCGCCCTTGCTGCACCGTCAGTCGATCCCGCGCTTCTTCACCCTCGACGGGGTTGCAGCGGGCTCGGACTTCAGCAATGCGGCACGGCTGAATCCAGGGGAGGTCGTTCGCGCTCTCAACGAGCAGGGCTGGTGGCCAACGCCGCTGACCATGACCAGCAACCCCTATCGCGGGCCGGGCTGGGCCGTTCTCGCGCCGGGCGATTATGGCGTGACCCAGGTCGGCGATGCGACGGACACGTCGCCATTTCCCGATCCGCATCCCGTCAGCGGCATCTCAACTGCGACCTATATCGCAAACATGGCCCGGCTGATCGGGGCGCTGGAGGGACGGCGCTAGTTCGGACAGCTCGTCCCCGGCCCGGCAACCAGGTCGAGGCACCGCCCGTCCACGCTGCCCGGCGCGAGCGGCAGGCCGATCAGGCCGGCGAGGGTGGGCATGATGTCGACCGTCTCCACCGCCAGCGGCTGCTCGAAGCCGGTCATGCCGCGCCGCCAGAACAGGATCGGCACGCGCCGGTCATAGTCCCAGACGCTGCCATGGGTCGCGACCGAGCCGCGGCTGGCGTCGGCGATCGGGGTAATGCGCGGCTTCAGCATGACGTAGAAATCACCGGAGCGTTCGGCATCGAAGGAGGCGCGGGCGCGCTGGATCAGGGTCCAGCTGTCGGGCGGCCCGGAGGGGATAGGGGTGGCCGCGAGTTCGGCGCGGGTGAGTACGGCCTGCACCTGGGGATGGGCGCGATAGGCGCGCACCGCCTCGGCCAGCACGCGGGCGCGAGTCCGGGCGGGGAGATTGCGGTCCACCCACATATCGCCGAACGACCCGTCGCCGAGGATGACCGGGCCGCGCAGGCCCAGGCGGCGGCCCAGCGCCTGGCCCATTGCGGTGGCGTTCAGCGCCGGATCGACCCGCGCCGCCGCCCCGCCGGCCGTCTCCACCGAGCGCTCGGGCAGATCCAGCCCGCCATGGTCGGCGGTCAGCACCACCACATAGTCGACGCCCTCGCGGTCCAGATTCTGGAAGAACTCGCCGAGAATATGGTCGAGCGCAAGCATCTGGATGCACATCTCGCTGCCCCGCGTGCCGAAGGTGTGGCCGACATAATCGGTGGCGGAGAGGCCGATGATCAGCAGGTCGGTCGCCGCGCCCTCGCCGAGCCGCAGCTCGTCGCGCATCCCCTCGGCTATGGCGAGGATCTCGCGGTCGAAATCGGGCGAGGCGCGGAAGGCGCCGCGATCGCCCTCGCCGCGTGCGAAGCGGCCGGTGCCGACCGGGGTGGCGCGGCCGGGGACGGAAATGGCGCGGCTTCGGCTCTCGCAGACGTCGGGCAGCGCCATCGCCTCGCGCGGACGGGTCAGCGCGGTGGTGATCCGGTTATTCGCCTGGGTGACCGCGCCCGGCTCGCGCATTGGATGGTCGCTGACGAAGGCGCGGCCGCCCCAATACCAGCGCTGGGTCGGATTGTGGCCGCCCATCATGATCGCGGCGCGATCCTTGCCGGCGACCGCGACGACGCGGCTGCGCGGATCGGCGCGCTGCATCAGGTCGCCGAGCGTCGGCACGCGCAGGTGGAGGTCGGAAACGGTGTAGTGTTCCGACGTCGACCCCGGGACGCGTTCGTCCTCCGAGCAATAGATATATTTGTCCTGCCGCGCCGCGCTCTGGTCGTACCAGTTGTTGGCGATGATGCCGGTGCGGCCGGGCCGGTCGCCGGTGAGGATGGTCGAGTGGCCCGGACAGGTCTCGGTCGCCGCGTGCGACTGGTAGCCGGCCGGAAAGACCATGCCCTGCGAGAGACGCCGCAGCCCGCCCGTATAGAGGCCGCGATATTCGGCGAAGAGATCGGCCGAGAATTGATCGACCGAAATGGCGATGACGAGCCGCGGCCGCGCCGAGGGCGGAGCGCTGCGCTGCTGCGCCGCTCCGGGCGCGGCGGCGAGGGCCAGCAGGGCGGCGAGCAGCTTCAGCTTCATCGAGCTAGTCCCCCGAGAGTCAGGCGCGGTCGAGACGTTTGCCGATTGCGACGCAGACGATGATGACCACCGGCACCAGCACGGCGGACAGCACCACCTTGGCCAGCATCTGCCCGAGCATGAGCTCGCCGATCGGCCGCTCGCCGTAGAAGGAAACGGTGATGAAGATCAGGGTGTCGACGATCTGCGACAAGGCGGCTGCGATGAAGCCGCGCAGCGCCGCGAATCGCCCCGTCGCGGCGGACAGCTTGGAGAAGATCCAGATGTTCAGGGTCACCGAGACGCCATAAGCGACGATCCCCGCGGCCATCATCCGCCAGCTCTGGCCGAGGATGATGGGGAAGGCACCCTTGGCGGGCTCGTACATGTTCGGATCGGTCGGCAGCCGTAGGATGACGAGCGTCAGCAGGATCGCCGTCACCAGGGGGATGAAGCCGTAGCGCAGCAGCTTGTTTGCCGCGTCCTTGCCATGCAGCTCGGCGATCGTGCTCGAGAGCGCCACCAGGATCAGGAAGGGAAAGATGCCCGCCTCGACGGCGAGCGGCCCCAAAGCGACCTGCTTGGCGCCGAGGACGCCGGCGATCGTCACCATGCCTCCATAGAAGATCGAAAAGACGAAAAGGGAGCGGCTGATGCCGGTTGCGGGCTGTGTGCTCATTGCCGATGCGTAACCGGTTTCCACCGACGCAAAAAGGGGCTTTTCGTTTCCCCCTGATCCAGCCATGACCCGCCGGTGACTGGGACCCGTCTGGACGTATTGGCGATCGGCGACGCGGTGGTGGATGTGATCGCCACCGCCGAGGATTCGTTCCTCGACGAAGAGGGCTTGGTCAAAGGCTCGATGCAGGTGCTCGATGCCGCCGGAGCGACCCGGCTCTACGCACGGATGAGCCAGGCGCGCGAGACCAGCGGCGGCTCGGCGGCGAACACGATGGCGGGCGTCGCCGCTTTGGGCGGCCGCGCCGGCTTCGTCGGCCAGGTGTCGAACGACCAGCTCGGCGAGATTTTCACCCACGATATCCGCGCGCTCGGCGTCGAATTCCTCACCCCGGCGAGGAAAGGCGGCGAGCCGACCGGGCGCTGCCTGATCCTCGTCACGCCCGACGCGCAGCGCACGATGAACACCTTCCGCGGCGCCGCGCACGAGCTTTCCGCCGAGGCGCTCGACCATCAGCAGATTCGCGACGCGGCGATCCTCTATCTCGAAGCCTATCTCTGGCGCTCGCCGGGGCCCCGCGCGGCGATGGACCAGGCGATGGCGACCGCGCACGCGGCCGGGCGGAAGGTCGCCTTCACGCTGTCCGACATCGCCTGCATCCGGCCGCACCGCGCCGAGATGATGGCGATGCTGGAGGCCGGCGCGATCGACCTGCTCTTCGCCAACGAGAATGAGATCATGGCGCTTGCCGACACCGGCGACCGCGCCTCGGCGGTGGCGGCGATCCAGGACAAGGTGCCCCTGATCGTGGTGACCTGCGGGTCGGAAGGGGCGATGGCGATCGAGCGGGGGGTGAAGACATCCGTACCGATCGCCCGGATCGGCGCGGGCGTGGTCGACACGACCGGCGCCGGCGACCTGTTCGCGGCCGGCTTCCTGGTCGGGCAGACGCAGGGGCGGAGCCTCGAGGACGCGCTGAAATTCGCCGAGATTGCGCGCAACCTGGGCGGGGAAATGGCCCGGCGGGGGATCGGCCTCGTCTATGGCGGCGGCCGGCTTGGGCTGATGGGCGTGGTCGCGGATGCGGTGCTCGCCGGTGGCGGCGAGGTCTATGGCGTGATCCCGCAGGCCCTGGTCGACCTCGAGGTCGCGCATACCGGCTGCACCGAGCTCCACCTCGTTGCCAACATGCACGAGCGCAAGGCGATGATGACCGATCTTACGGACGCCTTTGTCGCCATCCCGGGCGGCGTCGGCACGTTCGACGAACTGTTCGAAGCCTGGAGCTGGAACGCGCTCGGCTATCACGCCAAGCCGTTCGCCATCCTCAATGTCGACGGCTTCTGGGATTCGATGATCACCTTCCTCGACCATGTCACCGTCAGCGGCTTCATGTCGCCCGCCAGGCGTGCGCAGCTTCAGGTCGCGGACGATATCGACGGCATGATCGACGGGCTCGATGCGGCGATCGGAGCCACCGAAGCCAAAATGGTCTGGTAATTCCCGCGCGCCGCTTCATGGTGTCACAAAACCGAGAATCTCCGGGGGGAAAGCGGGCATGAAATATCTGATCGGCATCGGCGGCATCGCGCTGATCCTCCTCATCGCCTACGCCTTTTCGGCGAACCGGAAGTGGATCAATTTGCGGGTCGTGGGCGCCGCCTTCGCCCTGCAGGCGGGGCTGGCCGCAATGGTGCTGGGCACGCCCTGGGGCCAGAAGGTGATCGGCGCCATGTCGAACGGCGTGAGCAGTCTGCTCGGCTATGCCCATGCCGGCACCGAGTTCATCTTCGGCGATCTGGCCAGGAATGTCTGCCTGGTCGGCGTCCCGGACCAGAATGTCAGGCCGATCCCGGCGCAAAGCGTGTCCACGGCGACGAGCTTCGACTGCACCAACACGGCACATGCCTTCGCGATCTCGGCGCTGCCGGTGATCATCTTCTTCGCGTCGCTGATCTCGATCCTTTATTATCTCGGCATCATGCAGCTGATCATCCGATGGGTGGGCGGCGCGATCCGGCTGGTGACCGGCATCACGCGCGTGGAATCGCTGGGCTCGGCGGCGAACATCTTCGTCGGCCAGTCGGAAAGCCCGCTGGTGATCCGGCCCTATCTGGCGAACCTCACGCCGTCGCAGCTCTTCTGCATCATGAGCGTCGGCATGGCCGGCGTCGCCGGCACCATCCTGCTCGCCTACGCCGCCATGTTCGGCAACCAGGCGCAATATTATCTGCCCTATCTGCTCGCCGCGAGCTTCATGTCGGCGCCGGGCGGCATCCTGATGGCCAAGATAATCATGCCCGACGATCCCGCCGCACGCGGCGTCGAGCCGGAGCCGGTCGGCGAGGACGATCATGGCGAGGAGAGGCCCGCGAACGTGATCATGGCGGCCGCCAATGGCGCCTCGACGGGCGTCAAGCTGGCGGTGGCGGTAGGGGCGATGGTGCTCGCCTTCGTCGCTCTGGTTGCCCTTGCCAACGGCATCCTCGGCGGCATCGGCCATGCCATCGGGCAGGACGGCTGGTCGTTCCAGGCCGCGCTCGGGCGGATCTTCCAGCCGGTCATGTACATGCTGAACGTGCCCGGAAACGAAACGGCGCAGGCCGGCAGCCTGTTCGGCACCAAGGTGGTGCTGAACGAGTTCGTCGCCTTCATCGACCTCGGCCAGGCCCGGGCCGGGCTCTCGCCCTATACCGTCGCGGTCGTCACCTTCGCGCTCTGCGGCTTCGCCAATTTCAGCTCGATCGCGATCCAGATGGCGGTGACGGGCGGGCTTGCGCCCAACCAGCGGCCGATGATCGCCAAGCTCGGCCTGAAGGCGTTGCTCGCCGGCTCGCTCTCCAACCTGATGAGCGCGGCGCTGGCCGGCCTCATTCTGTCGGCGACCGGTACGCAGGTCGCCGCCTCGCCGCCGCCGGCCCCGGCGGCGGTCACCGCGCCGGCACCGGCTGCCAACACCGCGGCGCCGACCCCGGCCGCGAACGTTGCAGCAGCGGCTTCGGCGAACCGGACCACTCCGTAACAGTCCTGATTTGAGCAAAGCGGCGGCCTGGGCTAAAAGGCTGGCCATGAGCACGCTCGCACCCGAAAAATCCGTCGCCTCCGTCTCGTTGCTCGACGCGGAGCGCGATCCCGAGGCCTTCTCCAACGAGCTTGGCGGCTCGTTCGAGCGCTACGGCTTCGCCATCGTCGCCGATCACGGCATTCCGGCCGATCTCATCCATCGTGCCGAGGAGAAGGCGAAGGCCTTCTTCGCGCTGCCGGACGCGGTGAAGCGTCATTATCATCTGGCCGGCAAGGGCGGCGCGCGCGGCTACACGCCGTTCGGCATCGAGACCGCCAAGGGCGCGGTCAATTACGACCTCAAGGAATTCTGGCACGTGGCGCGGGAGCTGCCGCCCGGCCACAAATATAAGGATTCCATGCCGCCCAACGTCTGGCCGGAGGAGGTCGAATCCTTCCGGGCCACCTTCCTCGAGCTGTTCGCCGCCTTCGACCGGACCGGCGCCAAATTGCTCGAGGCGATCGCCCGCTATCTCGATCTGCCGCACGATTATTTCGTCGATACGGTGCGCGACGGCAATTCGATCCTGCGCCTGCTCCATTATCCGCCGATCCCCGGCGACGGCCCCAATGTCCGCGCCGGCGCGCACGAGGACATCAACACCATCACCCTCCTGCTCGGCGCCGAGGAGGCCGGCCTGCAGCTGCTCGACAAGGATGGCGACTGGCTGCCGGTGACTCCGCCGCCGGGCGCGCTCGCCGTCAATATCGGCGACATGCTGCAGCGGCTGACCAACAATGTGATGAAATCGACCACCCACCGGGTGGTGAATCCGCCGCCCGAGCGGCGCGGCGTCTCGCGTTACTCGATGCCCTTCTTCCTGCATTTCCGCTCGGATTTCTGCATCGAGACCTTGCCCAATTGCATCTCGGCGGAGCGGCCGAACCTCTATCCGGTGCCGATCACCGCCGACGAATATCTGCAGGAGCGGCTGCGCGAGATCAAACTGGTCTAATCGGCGTCCGGGCCTTCGTCGAACGCGGTGAAGGAGTCCATCAGCAGGCGGAAGGCGAGGGCCGCAGGCACGCCAGCGAGCGCAAACACCGGGGCGAGATAAAGGGTGTCCGGGCCGATGACGAACGACGCCCCCTGGTCGAGGCCGGGATAGGCCCGGAGGATAAGGAAAAGCCCGAGGCCGGCCACGGCGCCGGTTGCAGCCCAGACGGCTTTCCGGCGAATGCCGAGGCACCAGAGCAAACCGCCGAGCAGAACGGCTGGCAGCCCTGCTATCCGTATCGAGATGATCGTGCCGAGTCCGGCTGCGGGAAGGCCTACGAGCAGACCGGCGGGCCCGAGCAGGATCAGCGAAATCAGGAATACGGTCAGGAATCCGCCGACAATCGCGGCGACGGCGCCCGACAAAAGCAGAAGGAGCAGCAGGCGCACATACCGCATTGCGCTCAGCCGCCGGCATCCGCCAAGCTGGCCGGGCCGAAGCCGTGGGGCAGGAGCTGGCGGATCGTGGTGGTGATCGCCTCCGTGCCGTCGCCGTTCGAGGAGATCACCTCCACGTCGAGGCCGGAGAGGTCGGCCGCCTCGTAAATCGCCTGGCGGCAGCCGCCGCAGGGGGTGACGGGCGCGGCCCCGGCGAGGCTGCCGTCCGGTCCGACATGGCCGCCGGCCACGGCAATCCGTTTCACCCGGTCCAGCCCGAAGGCCTGGCGCGCGGCGGTCAGGGCGCTGATCTCGGCGCAGATGCCGAGCCGGTAGCAGGCATTTTCCATGTTGGCGCCGAGCACGATCTCGCCGTCGACTGACTCGACCGCCGCGCCGACGCTGAACTTCGAATAAGGGGCATAGGCCTTGAGGGCCGCTTCGCGCGCCCGCGCGACGAGGGGGTCGATGGTCATTCGGGGAGAATAAGCGGATCCCGCGCAAAAAGAAGGGGCGCCGCGAGCCCTGCCCGCGGCGCCCCTCGATCAGTCAGTCAGACGATCAGTTGCCTGAGCCCGCGTGCCACGCGAGGTTCAGGGTCAGCATGAAGGTCTTCGGCGAACCCGTCGAGAAGTTCGGGTTGCCCGCGGCGTTGATCTGCGTGCTGATGTTACCGAAGTAATTCTCGCCGAGCAGGTTCGTCGCGTTGAACTGCAGGTAGCTGTCCGGCAGGCCGACCGAGCCGAGGTCGAGGCGGATGTCGGCATCCACCACGGTATAATCGTCGACGAGGATATCGTTGACGTCCGTGGCATAACGCTCGTCGACCCACTTGGCCTGCACGCCGATCGTGAACGGCCCGAGGTTCGCCTGGGCGCGTCCGCCGAACTGCCATTGCGGCGTCTCGGGAACCATCCGGCCCGCGGTCGGGGCGCAGACGGTCTGCGGCGACACCGTCGGGAAGGGGTCGCAGCTCGGGATCTGCGCCGTGAAGGCGCCCAGCTGCACATTCTCCTTCAGCTCGGCATGGACGTACGAGGCCAGCGCATAGATGCTGAACTCCGGAATCGGCTGCCAGGCGAAGCTCGCGTCGAAGCCGTAGCTGTTCACCCGGCCGACGTTGCGGTCGATCGAGATGCCCAGGTCCGGATTGAACGAGGTGACGATGCGGTTGGAGTAGTTGATGATCCAGCCGGTCGCCTGCGCCTGCACGTTGCTCCGCGAGAAGCGAACGCCGAAGTCGAACGCATCGGTCTTTTCCGGATCAAGCGTGTCGACGAGGGGCGCGCGATAGAGATTGTCGGTGCGCGGCGCCGAGAATCCCTTCGCGTAGGAGGCAAAGGCGCTGAAGCCGCCGCCGAAATTATAGACGAGGCCGATATTCGGCAGCACCGCGTTGAAGTGGTAGTCCGCCGCGAACGGCCGGTAGAGCGGACGGATCGCGGCGTTGAGGCCGGTGATCGAATCGCCCTGATTGAAGAAGACCGGGACCGAACCGGCAGGTGCGCCGGCCGGGATCACGGCCGCAGCCAGGTTCGCCGCAATCGGCTCGCTGGTGCAGTAGGCGAAACCGTCCGCCACCTGGATCGGGCAGAAGGTCTCGAGGTCGCGCTTGAAGAACGGCATGCGCAGGCCGATCTCGACGCGCAGGCGCTCGTCGAGGAAGCGGCCGATATACTGGCCTGCCACCTGGTTCAGCATGGCGATCGAGGTACGGTCGCGCTGCTGGATCTGGAAGTTGTTCGCGTCCAGCACCGGGGTGGCGTTGCGGCCGCTGAACGGGCTCTCCGGATTGCCGTCGTTCTCGAGGAAGCCCCACTCGCCGGTCTGGCGGTGATGGGCCCGGTCGAACGTGTAGGCGAGACGGATACGATGGTTCTGGGCCACGTCCCAGATCAGCGAGGCGGTCACGCCGATACGGTGCGTGTTGGTGTTGTTCGGGGTGAAGAAGCGAACGGTATCCAGAATGTCGCCGTCACCGTTGAAATCCCGGCCCGCATTGGCGGAAGTGATGCCGCCGCGCGCGCGGAAGTTGTTTTCAGCCAGCGTGGTCGAGCCGCCGCCATTGGCGAGCACGTACTGGAAGCTGGGATCGACGGTCAGGATCAGATTGTCGGCCAGCGTGAAGCGGCTGTTGATACGGATGTTGCCCGTGTTGGACGGGTTGATCCTGACGCCCGCGAAGTTGGAGCAGCTGAACGCGTTCAGGACATTGTTGGCACCGCCCGTCGCTGCGGGGTTGGTAGTGCCGTTGGGGCCCTGGTTGCCGTTGTCGTTCTCGGCGACGCCTGCATTGCCCGGATGCGAGGGCAGGTTGCAGGTGTCGAGGTTGTTGAACGAATAGATCGAATCCCACTGCTGGTCGGTATAATCGGCGCCGACCAGCACCGGGCTGGTCGGAACAACCCCCGCGGGGACCGCCGGGATGGTCGTGCCGATAAGGCCGACCTGGCCATTGGCGAGCACGGTCGTCCGCAGATCGTTGAAGGCCGGGTTGCGGTAGAAATTGTTCCGGTTGCGGTTGTAGTGGCCGGAGATGGAGACGAAGTCGCCATGCGCGTTCAGCGGCCAGTAGATACGGGCGTTGAACTGCTGCTTGTAGATCTCGCCCGGGCCGCGGGTGAGGTCGTTGCGGGCGTTCGAATAAGCGATGAAGGCGCGCGGACCATTGTCCCACCACTCGCCGCTGTGCAGCTGGACGTGGACGCGACGATAGTCGAAGTCGCCGATCGAGCCGGCGACGCGGATCCCGAGATCGCGCCAGGGCAGGATCGTGCGATAGTTGACGGTGCCGCCGGCCGCCGAGGCGGTCGGGCTGTCGACGTCGGTCTGGCCGAGATTGACGTTGACCTGCTCGATCAGCTCCGGATCGAGCTGCTGGTTCGAGAAGATCGCATAGTTGCCCGAGTCATTCAGCGGAATGCCGTCGAAGGTCAGCGAGACGCGGTTGCCGTCGAAGCCGCGGATGCGGATGTTGCCGCCCGACGAGCCATAGGGGTCCGAGTTCGTGAAGTTCACGCCCGGGACGAGGTTGACGGTCTGCAGGATCGACTGGCCGGGCGACTGGGTCTGGATCAGCTCCTGGCCGAGCACCCCCTGGGCCTTGGCGGTGTCCGGCACGGTGATGCCGTTGACGTCGCGCGTGCGGTTGCCGGTGACGACAACGGTGTTGTCCTCTTCCGTCGCGATCGTGCCGGTCGACTGGGCCATTGCGATGCCTGGCAGGACGAACGCAGTGGTTGCGCAAAGGAGTGCGATTTTCTTCATGGATTTGATTCCCCCGAGAGACGGAAACTTCGCCTGGATAACCGCCTATAGCGCTGGCTTTTTTGCGGTTCAAAGACTCTCTGACCGGCCCGTCGCAGAATCTTTTCAAAGCGTTGCGCGAATGCTGCACGTGCGCCGCACCGGAAACTGGCGGAATTCCGGGGTTTTTACGGTATGGGCCAAACCTAGCGGAATGGCGGCTCGTCGAAGGCGCGAAGCTTGCGGGAATGAAGGGCGGTCCCTTCGTGCTTCAGGATGCGCAGCGTCTCGATGCCGATTCGCAGGTGCTGGCTGATCGCGCGCTCGTAAAAGGCATTGGCCTGGCCGGGCAGCTTGATCTCGCCGTGAAGCGGCTTGTCGGAGACGCAGAGCAGGGTGCCGTAGGGGACCCGGAAGCGGTAGCCCTGGGCGGCGACCGTCGCCGATTCCATGTCGATCGCCACCGCCCGGGACTGGTTGAAGCGCAGGGCCGAGAGGGTGAAGCGAAGCTCCCAGTTGCGGTCGTCGGTGGTGACCACGGTGCCGGTGCGCAGCCTTTGCTTCAGCTCCTGCGGCGGTTCGCCGGTGACCTCGATCGCGGCATCGAACAAGGCCTGCTGGATCTCGGCGATGGCCGGAATCGGCACCTCGGTCGGCAGCACGTCGTCCATGACATGGTCGTCGCGGAGGTAGGCGTGGGCGAGGACATAGTCGCCGATCGTCTGGCTGGGCCGGAGGCCGCCGCAATGGCCGATCATCAGCCACACTTCTGGGCGCATGACCGCGAGGTGGTCGCAGATCGTCTTCGCGTTGGACGGGCCGACCCCGATATTGACGAGGCTGATCCCTTCGCCGCGGGTGGCGATCAGATGGTAAGCGGGCATCTGGTGCCGCCGCCAGCCGCCGTCCATCACCACCGCCGCCGCGTCGGGCGTATCCTTCGTCACATAGACGCCGCCCGCGGCGGAGAGGCCGCGATAGGGGCTGTTCGGCTTCTTCAGCTCGTCCACCGCCCAGCGCACGAACTCGTCCACATAGCGGACATAATTGGTGAACAGCAGGTAGCGCTGGGTATGCTCGGACGGGGTCCCGGTATAGTGGCGGAGACGGGCAAGGCTGAAGTCGACGCGCGGCCCGTCGAACAGCGAGAGCGGGCGCGGCACGCCCGGCGGCTGCATCCAGGCGCCGTCCGCGATCTCGTCGCCGATATGGGAAAGGTCGGTGGTCGGGAACCAGAGCGACAGGTCCGCCGCCTGCGCCCCGTCGAGCCGGAGATCGTCCGAGCCGTCCAGCACATAGGGATAGGGGATCTCGCTGGCCGAGCGGCCGACCGAGACCTCCACGTCATAATCGTTGATCAGATAGGTGAGCTGCTCGGTCAGATATTTCCTGAACAGGTGCGGCCGCGAGATGCTGGTCGCATAGAGGCCGGGCTGGTTCAGCCGCCCGAAGGCGCGCGACGGCACCGTCTCGATGCTGGTGTAGCGATAGTCGAGGCGGAGCTCGGGATAGGCGAACAGGCCCCCGGTCCGCGCCTTGGGATCGGGACGCTCACCGGTCTTCAGATAGCGGGCGAGCGCGCCCCGGAGGTTGGCGACCGATTCGTCATAGATTTCCCTGAGCGCCTCGATAACGCGCGGAATATCCTCGACTCTGGTGATTCCCCCGGTGGTCCTGTCGTTCTTTTCTTTGTTCATGCAGAGGCCATTTCCGCTTCCGCGGGCCTCCTGTCAAACCACGGGACGTTCGCCTATTGCGGCGGAGCGTTGAAGATGCGGTCGTGCAGCTCGGTCTCGCCGCACTGGCGGAGCAGCTGGTCCACGGCGTCGCGCGCGCCGACGATGCGGAAGCGGAGCAGGATCCGGTTGCTCTCGACGTCGCGGGTGCGGAAGACCAGCTCGTCGGCGTCGATGAACTCCCTGAGGAACTCGCCGACGCGGTGCCGGCCGGCGAGGCGGGCCTCGCGGTCCTTCACGATCCAGATCAGGCGGACCGGGCGATTGTCGTCGAAGCGGTAGATGAGCGGCCGCTCGCGGGTGATGAGATTGCCTCGGATCAGCCAGCGGTTGGAGGTGAAGGTGACCCGGATGAACTCGAAGTCGTGCGGATCGCAGGCCAGGGTCAGCCGCCGGTCCTGGTCGCGCAGGGTCGCCTGCACGCGCAGATCGTCGGTGATCGGGTCGCGCACGTTCTCGACCGTCATCGGCCGGGGCAGCGGCGGCTCGTACGGATCCGGCGGCGTGTCTGGCGCCGCCCAGCTGAGGGCGGCGGCCAAAGCGACGAACAGCATTCAAGAATTCTCCTTGGGCGCCGAAATAGGCGCACCTTGGGCGTCCGGCAACGGCGTAAAGCTTTGGGCTGGCGCTTTGGCCTAAAGCTTTGGGTTGCTTCGGATCGCCTCCCCGCCTACATCGTTCCGTGAAGCTGGCCGCTCCGTGAAGGGGCGGCCCTTATCATTTCTGGAGGACCAATTGGCCCAGCCGCTCATGCCCCACGCGACCGCTTCCTGGCTGGTCGACAACACCGCGCTCACCTTCCAGCAGATCGCCGAATTCTGCGGTTTGCACATTCTCGAGGTGCAGGCGATCGCTGACGACACCGCCGCGACCAAGCTGACCGGCCGCGACCCCTTGCGCTCGGGCGAGCTGACCCAGGACGAGATCGAGCACGGCCAGAACGACCCGGATTACAAGCTGCAGATGCAGAAAGAGCCGGACCAGGCGGTGCGCACCAAGGGGCCGCGCTACACGCCGGTCTCCAAGCGGCAGGACAAGCCGGACGGAGTCGCCTGGCTGCTGCGCAACCATCCCGAGCTTTCGGACGGCCAGATCGGCAAGCTGATCGGCACCACCCGGTCGACCATCCAGGCGCTGCGCGAGCGCACCCACTGGAACATCGCCAACATCCAGCCCAAGGATCCGGTGACGCTCGGCCTTACCTCGCAGCGCGAGCTTGATGCCGCCGTCGCCAAGGCGGCGAAGGCGCGCGGCGCCGAGGCGCCGACCGACGCGCGTCTGGACGATGACCGCGCGGCCTTGCTCGAAGAGCTGCGCGCCGAGCGCGAGGCTCATGCCCGCGAGGCGGAGGCGGCGCTTGCCGCGGAGAACGGCGAAGTCCAGGGCGAGACGGAACTGAACGCTGACAACCTCTTCAAGAGCTGAGCCCGCCGTCGCGCGCGACGCTGAGCCGGCGGCGCCGGATGCGTCGCTGGTCGACGCGCCTTATTCGCACCGGGGACTGACCTATCCACTCGGCCGCGCCGGGCCGGCTTATGGCGAGATGATCGCGCTGGCCGAGGGCATCGGCTGGACCCGCTCGCCCGTGCCCGGCTCGCTCAACCATATCAACCTCTGGCTGCTCGAGGACGAGGGCGGCATCGCCATCGTCGATACCGGCCTCAACATGGCGGCGGCGCGCGAGGCGTGGGAGGCCCTGTTCGCGGGGCCGCTGGCCGGGCGGACGGTCACGCGGGTGATCTGCACGCACTTTCATCCGGATCATCTCGGCATGGCCGGCTGGCTGGTGGAACGGTTCGGAGTCCGGCTCTGGATGACGCGGGGCGAGTGGCTGTTCGCGCGGATGCTGACCAGCGACGTGCGCGACGCGCCGCCCGCCGAGGCCTTCGCCTATTGGCGCGGGGCCGGCTGGAGCGAGGCGCGGATCGAGGCGGAAGCGGCGAAAGGCTGGGGCCGTTTCGCCGCCATGGTGAGCCCGGTTCCGGTCGCCCAGGTCAGGCTGAAGGAGGGCGACGAACTCCGCATCGGCGCCCGCACCTGGCGGGTCGTGATCGGTTCCGGCCATTCGCCCGAACATGCCTGCCTCGTCGACGAGGCGGGCGGGCTGCTGATCTCGGGCGACCAGGTGCTGCCGCGCATCACCTCCAACGTCTCGCTGAACCTCAGCGAGCCCGAGGCCGACCCGCTCGGCGAATGGCTGGCCTCGATCGCGAAGCTGAAGACCCTGCCCGACAGCCTGCTCGTCCTGCCCTCGCATGGCGAGCCGTTCACCGGCCTCCACGCCCGTCTCGACGCGCTTGCCGCGGGCCATGCCGACCGGCTCGATGCGCTGCACGCGTATCTCGCCGAGCCCCGGCGCGCGATCGACTGTTTCGCTGTGCTGTTCGGACGGGAGATCGGCGACGGCGTCTACGGCATGGCGACCGGCGAGGCGCTGGCCCATTTGCGGCATCTCGAGGTCGGAGGGCGCGCGGTCCGCGAGGTGAAGGAAGGCGTGCACTGGTACCGGGCCGCCGCCTGACCGCGGCTTGACCCTGGGCCCCGACGGGATCAAAGCACCGGCCATGGCCGACCAGACACCGGACGACGTTACCACCCTTTCCTTCGAGGATGCGCTCAAGCGGCTCGAGGAGATCGCGCGCAAGCTGGAGAGCGGCGAGGCGGCGCTCGACGACGCGATCAGGCTCTACGAGGAGGGCGACCGGCTGAAGCAGCAATGCGAGGCGCGGCTCAAGGCCGCCCAGGCGAAGATCGAGCAGATCCAGATCGGGGTCGGCGGCGCCCCCTCCGGCACCGCGCCCTTCGGGGGCGATTGAGCCGGCCATGACCCTTTCGGCCGCGCTGGAAGAGGTCGGCGCGGGCATCGACCGCGCCTTCGACGCCCTGCTCGCGGTGCCCGAGGATGCGCGCGCGCGGCTCTACGAGGCGATGCGCTATGCCGCGATCGGCGGCGGCAAGAGGATCCGCCCCCTGCTCGTCATTGCCGCCTGCGACCTGTTCAAGGTCGACCGCGACCGGGCGATGCGGGTCGCGCTCGCCGTCGAATGCATCCATGTCTACTCGCTGATCCACGACGATTTGCCGAGCATGGACGATGACGATCTGAGGCGCGGCAAGCCGACCTTGCACCGCGCCTTCGAGGAATCGACCGCGATCCTCGCCGGGGATTCGCTGCACGCGCTCGCCTTCGAGATCCTCGCCGACGAGGCGACCCACGAGGATCCGTTCGTCCGCGCCGATCTCGTCATCGAACTCGCCCGCGCCGCCGGGCCGGCGGGGATGGCGGGCGGACAGATGATGGATCTGAAGGCAGGCGAGATGGGCCTCGATCTGCCGGCCGTCACCCGGCTCCAGCAATTGAAGACCGGCGCCTTGATCGGCTGGTGCGTCGAGGCCGGGGCGATCATGGGCCGGTCGCCGGTGGACGGCCGCACCGGCCTCCGCGGCTATGCCCGCGACGTCGGCCTCGCCTTCCAGATCGCGGACGATCTGATCGATCATGAGGGGCTGGAGGAGAAAGCGGGCAAGCGCGTCGGCAAGGACAGGGCGGCGGGCAAGCAGACCTTCGTCTCGCTGCTCGGCCCCGAGCGGGCGCGGCGGCAGGCGGACATGCTGGTCGAGCAGGCCGTCTCCCACCTGCACGGCTTCGGCGAGGATGCCGACCTGCTCCGCGCCGTCGCGCGCTTCGCGGTGGAACGCGACCATTGAAGCGGCTAGGATCGCGGCCCTCGGTGCGGCCCTGAGGGAGCGGATATGAGGACTGGCGTCTATCCCGGCACGTTCGATCCGATCACGCTCGGCCATATGGACATCATCCGCCGTGCCGCGCACCTGGTCGACCGGCTGGTCATCGGCGTGACGACCAATCCCAGCAAGTCGCCCATGTTCTCGGTCGAGGAACGGCTGGCCATGGTCGAACGCGAGCTGGCTGCGGTCACCGACGGAGCCACGCTCAGCGTCGTCGCCTTCGATTCGCTGCTCATGGACTTCGCCGAGCAGCAGGGCGCCTCGATGATCGTGCGTGGCCTGCGCGCCGTCGCCGACTTCGAATATGAATATCAGATGGCGGGCATGAACCAGCAGCTCAACGCCGACATCGAGACCGTCTTCCTGATGGCCGACGTGTCGCTGCAGCCGATCGCCTCCAAGCTGGTCAAGGAAATCGCCATTTATGGCGGCGACATTTCCCGCTTCGTCACCCCCATGGTCGCGGAGGATGTGCGGCAGCGCGTGAACCGGATCGGGCGGAAGGGTGCCGGCAAGGCTTGAGACAAGCGCTTGGGCACTCTAGAGCAAAGAGAAATCGGGAATCGGGGTTAAAATCAATGTCGCGTCTGTTCGCTCTCGCCGCCGGCCTTGCCGGCCTCTTCCTTTCTGCGCCGCTGGCCGCCCAGGAGGCGCCGCCTGCGCCGGCGCCGACCGAGCAGCCGCAGGCCCAGACGCCTGCGCCCGCTCCGCAGCGATGGTCGGCGTTTTCAACAGCTCT
>SMEU01000034.1_pt1 | contig 18152 bp, 17 predicted proteins | sample 2456051 | NCBI WGS metagenome assembly SMEU01 (sample SAMN10132600, study PRJNA489261) | soil metagenome | isolation source: day120 un-amended silt loam soil | place: USA | collected 2015-05-01
CGGGGCTATGCCGACGGCATCACCAGCCTCGGCAACACCGTGCCTTTGCTGCTCGGCAAGCGCTACGACGTCGCGCTGCCGCCCGGCGCCGACCGCATGGCGCTGCTCCGCGAGGTGATCGCGCGCCAGGACCAGGCGACCCGCGAGGCGCTCGCCGCCGCGCCCGACGATCTGCGGCACCTTGTCGAGCGCTCGACCTATTTGCGCAGCCTCGCCCGCGACGAGGAGGCGCTCGCCCTGCTCCGGCCGCATCTCGCCGACGTGCCCGCCACCGCGGCCAGCGGCGAGCATGGCGTCTGGGTGCTGATGGAGGCGGCCTCGGCGCTGGCCTCGCTCGGCCGCCAGGCCGAGGCGCTGGCGCTGATGGACCGGGTCGCGGCGCTGCCGCTCGCCGCCAATCCGTCCCTGATCAGCCTCAGGATCAATCATCTGGGCCTGCTCTGGGAGGCCGGCCGGCCCGACGAGGTGCTCCGCCGCGCGGCAGCGCTCGACGCCGATGCCGAGCGCTTCGCCAGCGAGTTCGGCCGGACCTGGATCGCCGCGGCCCGGGTCTGCGCTCTCGCCTCGCTCGACCGGGCCGGCGAGGCCGCGCCCCTGCTCGAGCGGCTGCGCGGCTGGAGCGAGATCAACCCGGTCGCGCTCAGCAACGCCTATCTCTGCCTCGGCGACGAGGCGGCCGCCGCCGCTTTGATGGTTCACCGGCTCGAGGCGGCCGATCCCGATGCCGCGATCCAGGCGCTGCAGGATTATGCGCTGGGCGGGGAGGCGCGCGGCCCGGCCGCGGCGATGCAGCGGCGCACCGCCGCGCTTCGCGAGCGGCCCGAGGTGCGTGTCGCCCTCGAACGCGTAGGGCGGCGGCTCACCCTGCCGCTCGCCCGTCGCTACTGGGTCGAATATTGACGCCGGCCGTCTTTACACAGACGAAACGACCCGCCTAAGCTTGGCCCTCACAAGCGAAGGATGATCCATGCGCAGGACGTTTCTGTTTGCCGCCGCCGCCGCTGCTGCGATCCTTCCCACTCCGGCTTCGGCCCAGGATTTCAGCCGGAATCCGAGCTTCGGCACGATCAACCTCAGCGCCGGCTTCGCCGACGACCCGAGGGTCGTGGATGTGACCGCGGGCGGTCAGCGCAGCGCCAGCGGCCTGGGCGACGGCTGCGTCGGCTCGATCGCCAATTCCCCGGACGTGAGGGTCAATTACGAGGCGGGCAGCTTCCCTCTGATCTTCTCGGTCACCTCGGACCAGGACACGACCCTGGTGATCAACGGTCCGGATGGCCGCTGGTATTGCAACGACGACACCGACGGCGTGAACCCGGTGGTCCGGTTCGAGCCCGCGGGGTCCGGCCAGTATGACGTCTATATCGGCCATTACGGGACGGGCAGCCACATTCCGGCACGCCTCTACGTATCCGAGGTCAGCGCCGGCGGCGAGTAGGCCCGGGGTGGACGGTCGCCGTCAGGCCGCCGTCCAGCCGCCGTCGATCGAATAATTCGCGCCGGTGATCGACGCCGCCTCGTCGCGGCAGAGGAAGAGGGCGAGCGCCGCCACCTGGTCGACCGTGACGAACTTCTTGGTCGGCTGGGCGGCGAGCATGACGTCGTTCATCACCTGCTCGCGGGTCATGTTCCGGGTCTTCATCTGGTCGGGGATCTGGCCCTCGACGAGCGGCGTCCAGACATAGCCGGGGCTGATGCAATTGGCGGTGATCCCGTGCGTCGCGACCTCCAGCGCCACCGTCTTGGTGAACCCGGCTATGCCGTGCTTGGCCGCGACATAGGCCGACTTGTTCGGGCTGGCGACGAGGCTGTGCGCCGAGGCGGTATTGATGATCCGGCCCCAGCCCTTGCGCTTCATCCCCGGCACCGCGAGCCTGGTGGTATGGAAGGCCGCGCTGAGGTTCAGGGCGATGATCAAATTCCACTTGTCGACCGGGAATTCGTCGACCGGCGCGACATGCTGGGTGCCGGCATTGTTGACGAGGATGTCGACGTCGCCGGCCTCGGCCATCATCTTTTCGATCTCTTCGGCCCTGGTCAGATCATGGCCGGAATAGCCGGCGCCCAGCTCGTCCTGCAGCGTCCGGATCTCGGCCGGGTCGCCGAAGCCGTTCAGGATCACCCTCGCGCCCTCGCCCGCCAGCGCGCGGGCGATGGCGAGGCCGATGCCCGAGGTGGAGCCGGTGACCAATGCGGTCTTGCCCTGGAGGAACATCAAATCAGTCCTTTCGATTCACGGGGAATGGCCCCGTTGCCTCATGAAACCAGGTCGAACGCCGCGGTCCGGCCGTCGACGATATTCTTCGCGAGCAAGGCGTCGTGCCGCATCGTCTCGGCGATTGCGGCGAGGCCCTCGGCCCAGTGATGCTCCATCGTGGCGCGGGAGAATTCGAAGTCGCGGGCGCCGCCCTCCCAGCCATGCTTGCGATAGATGAGGTGGACGACGTTCACCGCATGCTCGGCGGCGAGCTCGGCGAGCTTCGCCACGTCCTCGTCCTGCTTGAGCGCGCCGGGCAGCTTGTCCAGCACCCTGCGGATCGCCTCGCGCTCCTTGCGCAGGCGGATCAGCTGGTCGGTCACCTGGCGGGTGCGGCTCGAATAGCGGATGTCCTTCTCGCGGCTGGCGACGTCCACGATCGTCGCCGGCCGCTCGCCCCGCGCCGGGAAGAGATCGACCTGGAAGACGAGCAGGTCCGCCTTCTGATGGTCGAGCACATGGCTGAGCGGGGTGTTGGAGACGATGCCGCCGTCCCACCACCAGGCGCCGTCAATCTCGACCGGCGGCAGGCCGGGCGGAAGCGCGCCCGAGGCCATGATGTGCCGCGCGTCGATCCGCTCCCGCCGGCTCCCGCGCGTGTCGAAATAATGGAAATTGCCGGTCTCGACATTGACCGCGCCGACGCTGAGCCGGACCGGCCCGTCGTTGAGCAGGTCCCAGTCGACGAACGCGTCCAGAGTCTGCCGGAGCGGCGCATTGTCGTAGAAGCTGAGCGCGCCGAGGCTCCGGGCCGGGGCCAGCGCCGGGGTCAGCAGGCGCGGCGTGAAGAAGCCGGGCACGCCCTGCATCGCGACCATGCCCGCCGAGGCCATGTGCACGAACTCGCGCCATTCGTCGCCGCCGCCGGCGAAGGGCAGAGCAGGGAGGGAAGCGGTCACCTTCTCCCAGAAGCCGCGCAATTTTCCGACCCTCTGCTCGGGCGGGTTGCCGGCGAAAATCGCGGCGTTGACCGCGCCGATCGAGATGCCGGCGACCCAGTCGACCTCGATCCCCTTCTCCTCGAGCCCCTCGATCACGCCGGCCTGATAGGCGCCGAGCGCGCCCCCGCCCTGCAGCACCAATGCGACCTCGTCGGGGAGCGGCAGCCGCTCGTCCGTCTTTGCGTGCCGCCGCCTGCTGTGGGAATCCGCCATCGCGCGCCTCATGCGCGCCTCGCGCGGGCGGATGCAAGTGTCCTTCATGCAACCTTTCTTGCGCATACCGCATTGCACCGTCCGGAGGAGATGCAGTCATGCGCTTCGGCGACCGGCGGTCCAGCGACAATGTCGAATATCGCGAAGGCGGCGGCCGCGGCTTCGGCTTCGGCGGCGGTGGCGGGGGCGGCTCCATGCTGCTCGGCCTGGTCTTCAGCCGCTTCGGCATTTTCGGGGTGCTGGCCCTGCTCGGCATCGGCTGGCTGGTCGGCGGCGACCCGCTCGGCCTGATGGGCGGCGGCGGCGTGCAGCAGGTGCAGAACGCCCCGGCCAACCGCAATGCCGGCCAGGTCTGCGGCTCCAATTCCACCTATCGCTTCGCCTGCCAGACCCTCGCCTCGACCGAGGATCAGTGGAGCAGCATGTTCCAGGCGATGGGCCGCACCTACCAGGCGCCGCACATGGTCCTCTACACCAGCGGCGCGGCCTCGGGCTGCGGCGCCGCCGATTCCCGCATGGGGCCCTTCTACTGCCCCGCCGACCGCTCGGTCTATCTCGACACCACCTTCTTCGACGAGCTCGCCCGCCGCTTCGCCGCGCCCGGCGATTTCGCCCAGGCCTATGTGATCGCGCACGAGGTCGGCCATCATGTCCAGCTGCTGATGGGCGTGGAGCAGCGGGTGCGGGCGGCGCAGAGCGGCGCCTCCGAGGCGCAGACCAACGCCATCCAGGTGCGCATGGAGCTGCAGGCCGATTGCCTCGCCGGCGCCTGGGCGTCGCGCGAGCAGGCCGCGATGGATCCGGGCGACCTCGAGGAAGGGATGCGCGCGGCCGCGGCGATCGGCGACGACAGGCTGCAGGGCAATGCCGCAGCCCCCGAAAGCTTCACCCACGGCACCTCCGCCCAGCGCCAGGAAGCCCTGATGCGCGGCTATCGCGGCGGCAGCTGGGCCGCCTGCGAGGGCTATACCCAGGGGCTCTGACAAGAGCTGAGGACGTCCCCGTCATGCCGGCGAAGGCTGGCATCCCGGCCGAGTCTCAATCGCGCGGCCGTCTCCGCGTCCCGTTTGGACCCCAGCATCCGCTGGGGTGACGAGGAATAGCTCCAGAATGGATACGTCATGCCAGCGCAGGCTGGCATCCCGGCGGCCTTGGTCTCAAGCTGGCCCAATGAGAACCGGCTGGGTCTATATCATGACCGATGCGCCGTTCGGGACGCTCTACGTCGGCGTGACGAGCGACCTTTCCCGTCGCGTCTGGCAGCACCGCAACCGCAAGGGGTCGGCCTTCTGCAGGCGCTATGGTCTCACCCGGCTTGTCTATTGCGAGCAGTTCGAGCGGATCGACGAGGCGATCGCACGGGAGAAAGCGATGAAGGCATGGCAGCGTCGCTGGAAGACGAAGTTGATCGAACAGATGAATCCGACGTGGGACGACTTGTACGAGCGCATCAACGGCTAAGCCTCGATCCGTAACTGTCATGCCAGCGAAGGCTGGCATCCCTGCGGACTCTCCATTGGCACTGCGGTTCGGAGCTCCGCTTGGACTCCAGCCTGCGCCGGGGTGACGGGATTGGGAGAAGCGGTTAGATATAGGCGGACCTTCTTTCGGAGACTTCCGCCCATGTTCCGCTTGCTTACCGCCCTCGTCGCTCCGGCGCTCCTGCTCGCCACGCCCGCGGCCGCCCAGCCGGCGCCCGCCGCGCCTGCCGTTCAGCCCGATCCGGGCACGCCCGCGCCGAACTTCACCTCGGACCGGATCGGAGTCACCGTGCAGGGGACCGGCCCCGACGTGGTCCTGATCCCGGGCCTGTCCTCGACCCCGGCGGTCTGGGCGGGCACGATGGCGGCCCTGCCCGGCTATCGCTACCATCTGATCCACGTCTCCGGCTTCGCCGGCCGCCCGGCCGGCGCCAATGCCGAGGGCGCCTTCCTCGCCCCGGTTGCCGAGGAGATTGCGCGCTACATCACCGAGGCGCATCTCGATCATCCGGCGGTGGTCGGCCATTCGATGGGCGGCAGCTGGGCGATCATGCTCGCCGCGCGCCACCCGGAGCTGGTCGGCAAGGCGATGGTCGTCGACATGCTGCCCTATCTCGGCATCATGATGCGCTCGGCCGGCCTCACCGAAGAGCAGATGAATGCGCAGATCGACCAGCTGGAGAACATTCTCGCGAACTCGCCGCCCGAGCAGCGCCGGATGATGACCTCGATGATGGTCTCGGCGATGATCAACACCGAGAGCGAGAAGCAGCCGAACATCAACGCCAGCCTCGCCAGCGACCAGGGCGTCTCGGCGCGGGCCTTCACCGAGTTGCTCCGCACCAATCTGCTCGAGGACGTCGCCCGCATCCGCGCGCCTTTGGTCGTGCTTTATGTCCAGCCGGCGGCCCAGCCGGGCGGCCCGGTGATCACGCCTGAGCAGATCGACCGTGCCTACCAGCTCTCCTACCGCGCCGCCCCGCAGGCTTTGGTCCGCCGCGTACCGAACAGCGCGCATTTCATCATGTTCGACAATGCGCCCTTCTTCCAGGCGCAGCTCCGGGAGTTCCTGACCACCCCGGGCACCCCGCGGCCCTGATTGCTCCTCCCCCGGGACGGGGAGGATCACCCCAGAAAACGCATGGCGCCGGCGTGACGGCTGCTGTCACGCCGGCGCCGACGGGTCCTTGGGAAGAGGAAATACCCGTCAAATTGCGAACCGTTCGCAACTCTATTGACACTCTTGCGAGTGATTTGCAATAGCCCTCTGGACCGGAAATATCCGTCCTGTTCGTAAAAGGGGCTTTGATGACCATCACCAGCCGGACCGCCGCCCGGGCGCCGCTGTTTCTCGCGCTCGGCGCCGTCGGCTTCCTCTCCTCGCCCTCCTTGGCCGCGCCGGAGGAGGTGGACGGCGGGACCGGCACGGACCAGACCGACGTCGAGCAGCGCGCCAACGACGTCGTGGTCAACGGCGCGCGGGTGCGCAGCCGGGTCGAATCCCCGAAGGCCACGGCCGACCTGCTCGACACGCCGCAGACCGTGACCGTCATTTCCGACCAGACGCTGCGCCGCCAGAACCTGCTGACCCTGCGCGACGCGCTCACCAATATTCCGGGCATCACCTTCGGCGCCGGCGAGGGCGGCGGCGGTTATGGCGACGCGATCAACCTGCGCGGCTATTCCGCGAACAACGACATCACCCAGGACGGCGTCCGCGATTCCGCCCAGTACAGCCGAACCGATCCGTTCAACCTGCAGCAGATCGAGATCTACAACGGCGCCAACAGCGTCTTCAACGGCGCGGGCAGCGTCGGCGGCACGATCAACCTCGTCTCCAAGGTGCCGCGGGCGGACGATCTCACCATCCTTTCGGCTGCGGTCGGCACCGACAATTACTGGCGCGGCACGGTGGACAGCAACTGGCGGCTCAGCCCCCAGGTCGCCGTCCGCCTGAACGCCATGCTCCACCGCAACGATATTCCGGGCCGCGATTTCGAACATTATCGCCGCTGGGGCGTGGCGCCCGCCATCACCTTCGGGATCGGCGGGCCGACCAGCGTCACGCTTGCCTGGGTGCACCAGCGCGACGACAATATTCCCTTTTACGGGGTCCCCTATTTCCTCAACCAGCTCAACGACGGGCCGCTGCCCGAGGCAAGTGACAGCGACTATTTCGGCTATCGCAACCTCGACGAGCAGGAGGTCGATGTCGACCGCCTGACCGTCACCCTGCATCAGGACATCGCGCCGGGCATCAGCCTGCGCAGCCTCGCGCGCTGGCAGAAGGTCGATCAGTACAGCCAGACCAGCTCCTCCGAAGGCACGTGGTGCCTGACCGGCACCGGCCTGCAGCCCGTTCCGGCCTCCGCCAACGCGACGGTCGGCGCGCCGTGCCCCGCCGGCCTCCTGCCGGGCTTCTATCGCCCGTCCGGCCCGCGCGGCCGAATCCGGGATCAGTCGAACACCCTCTATTACAGCCAGACCGACTTCCGCCTCGAAAGCGGCCACGCCGGCGGGCTGCACAACATCCTGGTGTTCGGGGCCTCCTTTACGTGGGAGGATTATGCCATCGAGACCGCCGAGCTTGCGCGCAATGCCGACGGCTCGGCCTTCACCCCTCTGCCCGTCGACAGGATCGCCAATCCGGCGGCGATCTATACCGGCCCGGTCAATCGCACGGTCACCGCCCGCTCGCGCGGCGAGTCCAGCAACCAGGCCTTCTACGCCTTCGACACGCTCGAGTTCGGCCCCCATTTCGAGCTGAACGGCGGCATCCGCTACGAATGGGCCAAAGGCACGTTCCAGAATGTCGCTCTGCCTTCCTATCCGCCTGGAACGGTGCCGCTCACGGCGCTGCAGCTCCTGCCGCAGCGCAGCGACGAACGGCTTTTCTCCTGGCGCTTCGGCGCGGTCTACAAGCCGAACCGCAACACCTCGCTCTATGTCGCTTATGGCAATGCCCGCACGCCGACCTCGGCGACGGTCCGGCTCGGCTGCGGCGTAATCGCCGCGCCCGGTGCCGCCGATCCCTGCGCCGCCGCGCCCGAGACCGCGCGCACTTACGAGATCGGCGTGAAGGCCGACCTGTTCGACCGCCGGCTGAACCTCACCGCGGCTTTGTTCCGCAACGAGCGCAGCAATTTCCGCGTGCCCTCCAACGATCCGGCCCTGCCGGCCGGCACGCAGGTGGTCGACGGCCGCTCGCGCGTCGACGGCTTTGCGCTCGGCCTTTCCGGCAACATCACCCCGGCCTGGTCGATCTTCGCCAATTACACCTGGCTCGACGGCACGGTGCTGCAGAGCGTCTCCGACTCCTGCCTCGCGGTGCCGAGACCGGCTTGTCTGAACAGCAGCGCCATCCCCGATCCGCAGCGCGGCGACCGGCTGATGCAGACGCCGCGCCATGCGGGCAGCCTGTTCACCACCTACCGCATCACGCCCGCGCTTCAGGTCGGCTACGGCCTCACCTACCAGGGCGGCTTCGCGACCTTCCAGCGCACCCTGCTGCAGCGCACCCAGTATTTCACCAGGGATTATATCGTGCAGCGCCTCTTCGCTTCCTGGGCGTTCGACAATGGCGTCACCGTCCAGCTGAACGTGCAGAACCTGTTCGACGAGCGCTATTTCGCCAACGTCCGCAACAATGTGAACGCGACCAGCGGCATCATCACCGGCGGCTGGGCAACGCCCGGCGAGGGCCGCTCGGCCGTGCTCTCCATGTTCTACAGCTTCTGAGGCTGCTAGGGTCCCGCCATGATGCTCCCCATCCCCGACGTGCTGGACAAGGAAGGGGTGGCGCGCATCCGCTCGATCATCGACGCGGGCGCGTGGGAGGACGGCAACGCCACCTCCGGCCATCAGTCGGCGCTGGCCAAGCGCAACGAACAGCTGCCCGAGGACAGCCAGGCGGCGAAGGAAGCGGGGCGGCTGGTGCTCGACGCGCTCGGCCGCTCGCCTTTGTTCATCGCCGCGGCGCTGCCGCTGAAGATCTTCCCGCCTCTGTTCAACCGCTACCAGGGGGGCGAGGCGTTCGGCACCCATATCGACAATGCGGTGCGCATCCACCGCGCCAGCGAGTTCCGCGTCCGCACCGATCTGTCCGCGACGCTCTTCCTCGAGGATCCCGAGGCCTATGACGGCGGGGAGCTCGTAGTGGAGGACAATCTGGGGGCCAGTGCGGTTAAGCTGCCCGCCGGCCACCTCCTCCTCTACCCGGCCTCCAGCCTGCACCGGGTCGAGCCGGTGACGAAGGGCGCCCGTATCGCCAGCTTCTTCTGGATCCAGTCCATGGTCCGCGACGACGGCGCCCGCACCATTCTCTTCGACCTCGACCGGAGCGTGCAGGCGGTCGCCGCCGACCGCGGCCAGGATGATGGAGAGGTGATCCGGCTCACCGGCATCTACCACAACCTGCTGAGGCGCTGGGCGGACGCCTGATTGCCCTCACCCTCCCATTGCTGGCGCAACGGGGCCCTCCCTCTCCCCAAATGGGAGAGGGGCTGAAACGAGGCGCCGGCGGAAAGCCCTCTCCCATTTGGGGAGGGTTTGGGTGAGGGAATGCTCCCCACTGATACAAGCTAACTGTTGCAATCCATTCTCAATAGCTTTTAGGCTCGCGCCTCGTCCGAACCGAGCAAGGGAAAAGAAGTGGCCCGATCGACCGTCCTGCGTCTCAGGGCCACCTGGCTGAACGTGCACAAATGGATCGGCATCTGCCTCGCCGTCCTGATCATCCCGATCTCGATCACCGGCGCGGCCCTGGTCTGGGACGGCTGGCTGGACCAGCAACTCAACCCGCACCGTTATGCGGTCTCCAGCGGCGAGGCGGGGCTGGCCCCCGGCCTTTATGCCGACGCCGCCCGCTCCCGCGGCGGCCCGGACGACCGGCTCGCCTCGCTCCGCTATCCGGAGGACGGCGCCGGCCCGGTCGTCGCCACCCTGAGCCGGGCGGGAGCCGACGGCCCAGCGCAGCGGACCAGTGTCTGGATCGATCCCGGCACCGGCCAGGTGCTCGACGCCGCCGGCACGAACAGCGGCGTCGTCCGCGTCTTCCACAATCTGCATGGCAACCTCATGGTCCCCGGCTGGGGCCGGACCATCGTCGGCTGGGTTGGCATCTTCATGTTCGTCTCCTGCCTCACCGGCATCTGGCTCTGGTGGCCGATCACCGGCTCCTTCCGCCGCGGCTTCCGCTGGAAAAGGCAGAATTCGACCAACGCCAACATCCACCATCTGCTCGGCTTCTGGATCCTCCTGCCGCTCGCCATGCTGAGCTTCACCGGCTTCTGGATTTCCTTCCCCGGCCTGTTCGGCGGCGGTGGCGGCGGCATGCAGGGCCGCCCGGTCCCGGCTTCGCCTCTGGCCGAGACCCGCCTCGCCCCCGACGCGGCCCTCGCCGTCGCCCGGCCGCTGGCCGGCAATGCCCGGCTCACGGGCATCACCTGGCCGACCGACCGCGCGCCCCAATGGAAGTTCGCGTTCGAGCGCGCCGGCGAGGTCGCGGTCAACGACACGACCGGCGCGGCCTCCCCGCCGCAGCGCGCCGGCGGTCAGCAGCGCTCGCTGATGCGCCGCTGGCACGACGGCACCGGCATGGGCCCGGTCTGGCAGAGTCTCATCTTCCTCGGCGGCCTCATCCCCGCCATCCTCTCGATCACCGGCCTCGTCATGTGGTGGCGCAGCCGCGGCTGGAAGAAGGCGCTGGCGAGGAAGCGGCGGGAAACGGGCCTCCGCCCCGCCCCGCAGGCCGCGGAATAAGGGCAGACCCTCACCCAAACCCTCTCCCCAAATGGGAGAGGGCTTTCAGGCCGGCGACCCGCTCCGACCCCCTCTCCCACCTGGGGAGAGGGAGGGACCCATTGCGTCAGCAAGGGGAGGGTGAGGGAATGAGCACCGGGTGCTAAGGTCCGGCCGATGACCGCCCCCACCTTCTTCCCCGACGCCGCCAGCTTCCGCGCCTGGCTCGAGGCGAATCACGCCACCGCGGCCGAACTCAGCGTCGGCTTCCGCAAGAAGGCGACCGGCGCGCCCTCGGTCACCTGGCCCGAAGCGCGCGACGAGGCGCTCTGCTTCGGCTGGATCGACGGCATCCGCCACCGGATCGACAACGACAGCTACCGCATCCGCTTCACCCCGCGCCGGGCCGGAAGCATCTGGTCGACGGTCAATGTCGAGCGTTTCGCCGCGCTCACCGCGGCGGGGAAGATGACCGAGCCGGGCGTCCGCGCCTGGGAGAAGAACAAGCACCGCACCGGCGTCTATTCCTATGAGCGCGAGACCGCCGCTCTCGCCCCCGCGGAGACTGCGCTCTTTAGGAAGAACAAGGCGGCCTGGGCCGACTGGGAGAAGCGCCCGCCCGGCTATCGCAAGCTCTGCCTGCACTGGATCACCAGCGCGAAACGGCCGGAGACCCGCGCCCGGCGCCTCGCCACCCTGATCGCGGACAGCGCGGCCGGGCGAAAGATCGCCGGCGTCGATATCGGCCGCAAGCCGAGCTGATCCCCGCCAGGCTCTTGCTTCTGGCAAGTAAAGCGGCCCGTTTCATGCTAACGTCCCGAATCGGGGCGCGCCGACGACAGTCAAGCCTGGAACATGCGGGGGGATTAGATGGCCGCATTACCACCGGATTTCATCGCCGATATTCTGCTTCTCGGCCGGGCGGGCCCGAGACTGCTGAACGAGAGCGGCGTGCTGCTCACCGTCTGGAGCGCCTATGCGGAGGATCTGGCCGACGACAGGGGCCGGGAGCTGCCGGTCGATCTTTTGCTGACCCCAATGGAATCGCGGCCCTCCTCGGAGCTGGCCCAGAAATTGTTCGAGATGCTTCGGAGCGTGCCGGCTCCCCGCGACATGCCGCGCCTGATCACGCCGGTGCAGGGCGCCGTCGTGGTGCGGCTCCGTTTCGAGGACTTCCTGCGCGTCGTCCTGCCGCTGACCGGACTCGATCTCGCGGCCGCGATTGCCGAGCTCGAGGCCCTCGCCGTCGCCGCCCGCGGCCGTTCGGACGGGGCAGGAAAGAAGCGCGACCTGCCGCCGAGCCTCGCCGAGCTCCATCGCTTCGCCTTCTCCCACAACCAGGCGATGACACCCGAATTGCGGACCGCACTCGTGGTCGCGACCATCGCCATGGCCCGGGGCCTGCCGGAGGAGAGGGACAAGCCGCTGATCGGCAAGATCTCCTGGCGCGATTTCTGGCGGCAGACGAAGCCGATGACGAAGCAGCAGCGCGCGCTGTTCGAGGCTAGGCGCGGCCCCTCTATCCCCTTGCCGGGCGCGGCCGACGAGACCCTTATCTGGCGGGTCTCGACCAATCGTCCGGTCGAGGAAATGGGCGTCTCGATCGAGACCATCAAGGCGGATGCGGCGCGGCGCGTGTTCGAGGTCGATTGCCGCGAGCTCACCTGGGCGGTGATCGATTCCGGCATTGACGGCTCCCATCCCGCCTTTCGCGATCATGATGTGGGCAATCATGCGATCCGCATCGACAAGGCTTATGACTTCGGCAGTCTGCGCCGGCTTGCCGCCTACGACGTCCTGTTCGATCCGGCGCAGGAGGTGGACAGGACGCGGCTGCTCCGCGACCGCCTGCATATGGAGCCCGAGGACGCCAGGAAGTGGGTGGACCAGCTCAAGGACGATGCCAAGGAAGGCAGGCCCTATGACTGGGGAGCGCTCTCGCTCCTCCTGGAAGTCCCTCCGGACCAGCTGCCCCCGCGCCTTGGCGACAGCCGGCCCAACCCCCACGGCACCCATGTCGCGGGCGTGCTGGCCGGCGACTGGCGGGACGGCGAGCGCAACATCTATCGCGGCGTCTGCCCGACGCTCCGGCTCTACGACCTGCGCATCCTCGGCGAGGACGACCTCGCCACCGAATTCGCGATCATCGCCGCTCTGGCCTTCATCCGCTGGCTGAACAGCCGCAACCGCTACATGGTGATTCACGGCGCCAACATGTCGATCGGCCTCAGGCACGAGCTGGAAAGCTATGCCTGCGGTCGCACCCCGGTCTGCATCGCCTGCGAGGCGACGATCGCCTCCGGAGTCTCGATCATCGCCGCGGCCGGCAATTGGGGTTCGCAGGAATATCAGCTGGCGTCGGGCGGGAAATATCGCGGCTATGCCCCGATCTCGATCTCCGACCCCGGCAACGCCGCCTCGGTGATCACCGTCGGCGCCACCCATCGTGAGCGACCGCACGAATATGGCGTGAGCTTCTTCTCCTCGCGCGGCCCGACCGGCGACGGCCGCGCCAAGCCCGATGTCGTCGCCCCCGGCGAGAAGATCGACGGGCCGCTGCCCGATCTCGGCTTCGGCAAGCTGGACGGCACCTCGATGGCGGCGCCGCACGTCTCCGGGGTCGCCGCTCTGCTGATGGCGCGCAATCCGGAAATGATCGGCAATCCGGCGCGGGTGAAGGAGGTGATCGTCGCGACGGCCACCGATCTGGGGCGGGAGCGGCATTTCCAGGGCGCGGGCCTGGTCGATGCCCTGCGCGCTCTGCAGGCGGTCTGATTTCGGGGGAAAGGGAGACAGATATGGCAATCCGGTTCGAGGCGTTGCAGGCCCGCTACGGCGACAGCCTGCTGCTGAGCTTCCCGCAGGCGGGCGGCCGTCCGCTGCGCCTGCTCGTAGACGGCGGCCCGGCCGGACGCGGTGATGATCAGCCATGTCGACGAGGATCATATCCTCGGCATCCTCGATCTGTTCGGCGCCCTCCAGGATGCGGAGGAACGGCACGCGCCCTGGCCGTGGAAGCCCAAATGGCTGCTTCACAACAGCCTCGATTCCCTGCTCGCCGAGGGCGATGGCGGCGCCGCCCGTGCGCTGAGCGGCACGACCGTGCTCGCCAGCCTCGGCGGCGGCGGGCCGGTGGCGATTCTGGACGGCGCGGCCGTCGACCATGTCACCCAGATGGTGCTCGCGAGCTACAGCCAGGGCAGCCAGCTCGCCACCCGCGCGGCGGCGCTCAACATCGTCCGCAATCCCCCGGATCAGGGCGTGATCATGGCCAATGCCGCGGCCCCCCGGACCCTCCAGATCGGCGACGCCACGCTGACCGTCGTCGGACCGCGCCAGAAGGAGGTCGACAAGCTGCGCACCGCCTGGGCGGAATGGAAGCGGAAGCAGGACGAGAAAAAGGCCGCGGCGACGCAGAGCCTGGCGATGACGCTCGACACCAGCGTCCCCAACCTCTCCAGCATCGTCTGCCTGGTCGAACGGGGCGGCAAGCGAATCCTGATCACCGGCGATGCGCGCGGCGATCATATCATCAAGACGCTGGAGGAGAGCGGGCTGAAACAGGCCGGCAAGCCGTTCAAGGTCGACGTCCTGAAGCTTCCGCATCACGGCTCGATCCGCAACGCGCCCAAGGACTTCTTCAAGAAGATCGTGGCCGATCATTATGTCGCCTCGGGCGACGGCACCTATGGCAATCCGGACCGCGCCACCCTGCTGATGCTCGCCGGTGACCGGCCCGAAGGCGGCTATACCTTCCACCTCACCTATGACGCCGCCTCCTGCGACGCCACCCACAAGACCTGGCGACAGGGGCGGGCCATGCCGCCCTTCCAGGACGGGGTGGATTCGATCGCGGACGTGATTGCGGACTGGAAGGCCAAGGGGAAGATCAAGGTCGAGGAAGGCCCGGTCGCGATCGACCTCTAGCGCGGCCGGCCGCCTGCCGTCGCTCCCTGCACCTTTTCTCCTTATCCGCCGGATCAGGGCTGCACCCTTCTGTGCGAAAGGCGAGACTCGACTCCTCGATCGGACGCAAGGGCAGGGGCAATGACGCGTCGCCAGGGACGCGTCTCGCGCGAGTCATCCGCAATCCTTATCCGCCCGTTCCGCGATCGGGACAAGCGCCGCACCCGGGGTGGCACAGGCGCGCGGTTGCGGCGTTGGGCAGGTCATGGCGACGACTCGCAGGACGCAGGCAAAGGCAGTGCTCCGGCTCGCCACCTATAATGTGAACGGCGTCAACGGCCGGCTCGCCGTGCTGCTCCGCTGGCTGGCGGAGCACCGGCCCGACATCGCCTGCCTGCAGGAGCTGAAGGCGCCCGACGAGCGCTTCCCCGAACAGGCGCTGGCCGAGCTCGGCTACGAGGCGGTGTGGCACGGCCAGAAGAGCTGGAACGGGGTCGCGATCCTCAGCCGGATCGGCCGGCCGGTGCTGACCCGGCGCGGGCTGCCCGGCGATCCCGACGACAGCCACAGCCGCTATATCGAGGCGGCGGTCGGCGGCCTGCTGGTCGGCTGCCTCTACCTGCCGAACGGCAATCCCAAACCGGGGCCGAAATTCGACTACAAGCTCGCCTGGTTCGAGCGGCTGCTCGCCCATGCCGAAGAGCTGCTCGCCACCGGCCTGCCCGTCGCCCTGGTCGGCGACTATAATGTGATGCCGACCGAGCTCGACGTCTACAAGCCCGAGCGCTGGCTCGACGACGCCTTGTTCGCGCCCGAGGCCCGGGCCGCCTACGCCCGCTTGCTGAAGCAGGGCTGGACCGACGCCCTGCGGACGCTCCATCCCGGCGAACGCATCTACACCTTCTGGGATTACTGGCGGCACGCCTTCACCCGCGACGCCGGCCTGCGCATCGACCATCTGCTGCTGAGCCCGGCCCTCGCCGGGCGGCTCCGCGGGGCCGGAGTCGCGCGCGACGTCAGGAGCTGGGAGAAGACCTCCGATCACGCCCCGGTCTGGATCGAGCTGGCCCCGGCATGAGCGCACCCGTCGCCCCGGTCGCGCCGATGGAAGCGAAATTGGTCGCCGATTTGCCGGAGGGGGAGGGCTGGCAGTTCGAGCCCAAATGGGACGGCTTCCGCGCCATCGTCCGCCGCGCCGGCGACGAGGTCGAGCTCTGGTCCAAGTCCGGCAAGCCGCTCGGCCGCTTCTTCCCGGAAGTGATCGCCATGCTCGCCGGCCTGAAGGCGAAGGATTTCCTGCTCGATGGCGAGCTGATCCTCCCCGTCGGCGGCATCCTCTCCTTCGACTCCCTGCAGGCCCGGCTCCATCCCGCCGCAAGCCGGATCGCGAAGCTCGCGCGCGAAACCCCGGCGCAACTGATGCTGTTCGATCTGCTCGCGCTCGACGGTGAGAACCTCAGCGACCGCCCGCAGGCCGAGCGGCGCAAGGCGCTCGAGCGCTTCCACCGCGCTCATGGCGGGCCGGACCTGCTCCTCTCCCCCTGCACGCTGGACCGGGACCGGGCGCTCGCTTGGCTGGCGCGGAGCGGCGGGGCGCTCGACGGAGTCATCGCCAAACGCCGCGACTCGCCCTACCGCCCGGGCGAGCGCTTCATGCTCAAGGTGAAGCAACGCCGCACGGCCGACTGCGTGGTCGGCGGCGTCCGCTATGACGGCCATGGCCAGGCGGTCGCCTCCCTGCTGCTCGGCCTCTACGACGAGGAGGGCCTGCTCGATCATGTCGGCTTCGTCTCGGGCCTGAGCCAGGCCGAGAAGGAAAGGCTCGTCGCCACGGTGGCGCCGTTCATGGGCGGGGTCGGCTTCACCGGCAAGGCGCCCGGCGGGCCCAGCCGCTGGAACAACGGCCGCGAGGCGCCCTGGGTGCCGCTCGCCCCGGAGCTGGTCGTCGAGGTGCTCTACGACCAGGTCACCGGCAGCCGCTTCCGCCACGGCGCCCGCTTCCTGCGCTGGCGCCCGGACAAGGCGCCGCGCCAGTGCACCTTCGAGCAGCTGGCGCCCCCGCTGGCGCCGGCCGGGGCGGCGCTCATCGGCTAGGCGCGCCGTCGCGAGCGCCTCGGCTCGTCCGCAATTCCGTTCGTCGCCGGTCCGATCCTTCGCCGGAACGGTCGCGCGCGGCCGTCGGTTCTCCTCGGCGGCAGAACGGCTGCACGGTGCGGCCGGCGCTTCTGTGAGAGGAAAGATCATGGGCGACTTCGACAAGGGCCAGGACATGGGCGGCAAGCCGGGTCAGGACCAGGGCGGCGATTCCGGCGGCAAGCCGGGCTTCGACAAGCAGCAGGAGCAGCAGGGCGGCAAGCCCGACCAGGGCCAGGACCAGGGCGGCGACTTCGGCGGCAAGCCGGATTTCGACAAGCAGCAGGACCAGCAGGGCGGCAAGCCCGACCAGCAGCAATAACGCGAAAGCGGGCCGCGACCGGAACGGATCGCGGCCCGCTCCCTCCTCAAGGGTGCGCCCGGCGCGCCGCCTCCCCTCCCGCTTGCCCGCAAGCGCGAGCCGCCTCTATCCCTGCTTCATGTTCGCTCCGCTCAAGGCCTGGGCCAGGCGCCTGAAGCGCGACGTCGTGGCGCTCTGGCTCGCCGCCCGCGATCCGCGCACGCCCTGGCAGGCCAGGGCGCTGGCCGGCTTCGTCGCCGCTTATGCCCTGAGCCCGATCGACCTGATCCCGGATTTCATCCCCGTGCTCGGTTGTCTCGACGACCTGCTGATCGTCCCGGCGGGGATCTGGCTGGCGGTGCGCTGGATCCCGCCCGCCCTGATGGCGGAGTTCCGCGAACAGGCGGAATCGCGCGCCCGCCCGCGCAGCCGGGTCGCCGCCTTCCTCATCCTCCTCGTCTGGCTCGCGCTTGCCGGGCTGCTCCTCTGGCTCCTGCTGCGCCCGTCACCCCGCGCCTGAGCCGGGCGCGTCCTGGCCGAGGATGCGCGGCCCCCGCACATAGCCGAAGCAGCCCTCGCCCGACCAGGCGCGGCCGTCGGGATAGCGCAACTCCACGCCGGCGAGCTCGCTTTCCTCCGCCAGCCGCATGTTGACGCCCAGCAGGCTGTTCCCGAACCGGGCCGCGGCCCTTTCCGTCAGGATGAAATGGGTGGTCGTCCCGCAGGTCCGGCAGAAGCGGATCTCGGCGGCCGGGTCGTCCTTGTCGGCCCGGCGATAACCCTGCGTCTCGCCCTCGATTTGGACCTCCGACGGATGGAAATAGCCCCAGCGCGCGCCCGTCTTGCCGCAGAGCGTGCAATTGCATTCATGAAGATGGCCCGGTGCCCCGGCAATCCCGATCCGGACGCCCCCGCAATGGCAGGACAGACTCAGCATGGCCTTTCCCCTTCGCCGCCCCGGCCGAGCACGGACAGGTCGCGCCAGCCATAGGCGAGCTCGCGCCGCGCCGCGCCCGGCGGCCCGTCCTCCCGCTCGGCGATGACCGCCCCGCCCAGCCGTTCGTAGAAGAGCCGCGCCGGCCTGTTCCCGCGCAGCACCCACAAGGAGGCGGCGCCCCGGCCCTGGTCCAGCAGCCTTCGGGCCATCAGGCTCATCAGCATCCGGCCGGCGCCGCCTTCTT
>SMEU01000030.1_pt1 | contig 18023 bp, 14 predicted proteins | sample 2456051 | NCBI WGS metagenome assembly SMEU01 (sample SAMN10132600, study PRJNA489261) | soil metagenome | isolation source: day120 un-amended silt loam soil | place: USA | collected 2015-05-01
CGACGACCCGCGCCGCCGCCGGCGCCTCCGGCCGGATTCTCGCCAATGAGCGGCCGGCGCGCGAGCTTCGCAAGGACGCGCGAACGGAACACCGCAGGAGCAATCGGGACTGATGGCGACGCTTGCCGCGGAGGTCAGACGCTCACGCGCGCCGGTTGAGCAGCCGCAGCAGGGGCTCGCCCTCACCTATCACCGGCTGATGCTGGTGATGCTGCTGTTCGTCGGCGTCACCCTGGTGATCGTCGGCCGGCTGGCGATCCTGCAGATCTTCACCGACCGCACCGCCCATGCCGCCACCGTCGATCCGCTGCTGCCGCCGCGGGGCGACATCGTCGACCGCAACGGCGTGCCGCTCGCGCGCACGATCGACGCCTGGGCGATCGCGGTGCGGCCGCGCGACATCATCGGCGACCGCGCCGCGCTCGCGAACCAGCTCGCCCGGCTGATGCCGGAGCGCACCGCTCAGCAATATTATGCCCTGCTCTCCGACCAGAGGCGGACCTTCATCTATCTCACCCGCCCGGCCACGCCCGAGCTGGTGCAGGCGGTGAACGCGCTCGGCGAGCCCGGCCTCGTCTTCAACCGCGAGCCCGAGCGGCTCTATCCGCAGACCGCGCTGGCCGGCCATGTGATCGGCTGGACGGCGGAAGGGCGGGGCGGCATCGCCGGCATGGAGCGGGTGCTTGAGCAGCGGCTCGTCGATCCCGCCCAGCGCGGGCATCCGGTCACGCTCTCGCTCGACACGCGCGTGCAGGCGGTGCTCGAATCCGAGCTTTCCAATGCGGTGACGACGATGAGCGCGCAGGGCGGCAGCGGCATCGTCCTCGACGTCGAGACGGGCGAGGTGGTCGCGATGGCCTCGGCGCCAATTGTCAATCCGAATCAGCCGGGCCAGAACGGCGTCGCCGCGATGATGAACCGGGCTACGGTCGGGGTCTATGAGCTCGGCTCCACCTTCAAGCCGATCACCATCGCCTCGGCGATGGAGGCCGGCGTCGTCCGCTCGATGAACCAGCGCTACGACGTGTCTGCCCCGATCCAGATCGGCCGCTTTCGGATCCATGACGACCATCCGATGAGCCGGTCGATCAACATCCCGGAACTGATGGTCTTCTCCTCGAACATCGCGACCGCGCGCGTCTCCGAAGAGATGGGCGCCGAACGGATGCAGGCTGCGTTCCGCAATCTCGGGTTCGATCGGTTTGCACCGATCGAGATCGAGCGCGCGCGCCCGATCTTTCCCGCACCCCGGGACTGGGACCGGTCGCGGACGATGACCTCCGGCTTCGGCCACGGCGTCTCGATCACCCCGCTGCACCTGGCACTGGCTTATGCCGCTTTGGTCAACGGCGGGATCCTGCACCCGGCGACCTTGCTGCGCGTCGAGTCGGGCCATGCCGTGCCCGGCCGCCGCGTCTTCCAGGAATCGACCAGCTACCGGATCCGCCAGCTGCTGCGTCTCGTCGTGATGCGCGGCACCGGGCGGAACGCCAACGTCCCCGGCTTCCGGATCGGCGGCAAGACGGGGACCGCCGAAACGGTGTCGCAATCGGGCGGCTATAATCGTCACGTGAACGTTTCCACCTTCGCGGCGGCTTTCCCGATGGACGCGCCGCGCTATGTGGTGCTCGTCATGCTCGATTCTCCCCGACCAACCGCCGCCACCTCCGGCCAGACCACGGCCGCCTGGACCGCCGCCCCCGTCGTTGCCCGCGTGATCTCGCGCACCGGCCCCCTGCTCGGGATCATTCCCGACATGAGCCGCGACATCCCGACCGGCGATCTCATGCCGCCGGAACGTCCGGCGGAAGTCGAAGATGCGGGGCACTGATGAACCTGGGCGCCCTGACCGGCAGCGGCGAGACGGCATCGGTCACCGGCTTCGCGATCGACCATAGGAAGGTCGCGCCGGGGACGGTGTTCGGCGCCTTCCGGGGGAGCCGCTTCAACGGCGAGGATTATATCGCCGACGCCGTCTCGCACGGCGCCGTGGCGGTCGTTTCCAGCCCCGAGGCGAAGGTCGAGGGCGCGGTCCACATCCCCGACCCGGAGCCGCGCCGCGCCTTCGCGAAGCTCGCCGCGAAATTCTTCGCCCCCTTCCCGGAGACGGTGGTCGCGGTCACCGGCACCAACGGCAAGACCTCCAATGTCGAGCTGGTCCGCCAGCTCTGGCGGATGGCGGGCCACCCGTCGGCGAGCATCGGCACGCTCGGCGTCACCACCGCCGACGAGCAGGTGAAGACCGGCCTGACCACGCCCGACATCGTCACCTTCCTCTCCAACATGGCCGGGCTCGAGCGGATGGGGATCAGCCATGCCGCGTTCGAGGCCTCGAGCCACGGCCTCGCCCAGTACCGGACCGAGGGACTGACGGTCAGCGCCGCGGCCTTCACCAACTTCACCCGGGATCACCTGGACTATCACGGGACGATGGCGGCCTATTTCGAGGCCAAGATGCGCCTCTTCGAGGATGTCCTCGAGCCGGGCGCGACGGCGGTGGTCTGGACCGACGATCCGAAATCCGACGAGGTGGTCGCGCGCTGCCAGGCGCGGGGGCTCGAGGTGCTGACCGTCGGGACCCGCGGCGAGACCCTGAAGCTGCTGAAGCGCGAGCCGAGCCAGCTCGGGCAGAAGCTGACCATAGAGGCGCAGGGGAAGACGCATGTCGTCACCCTCGCTCTGATCGGTGCCTATCAGGCCTGGAATGCGCTGACTGCGGCCGGGCTCGTGCTCGCCACCGGCGGCGAGCTGAAGCCGACCCTCGCCAATCTCGCCCGCGTCCATCCGGTGCGCGGGCGGCTGGAGCGGGCGGTGATCAGCAAGGCGGGGGCGCCCGTCTATGTCGACTATGCGCACACGCCCGACGCGATCGAGTCCGCGATCGAGGCGCTCAGGCCGCATGCCAGGGACCGGCTGATCATCGTCTTCGGCGCCGGCGGCGACCGCGACGAGGGCAAAAGGTCGGAAATGGGCGCGGTGGCGGTGCGGCTGGCCGACCGGGTGATCGTCACCGACGACAATCCGCGCAGCGAGGATCCCGCCAGGATCCGCGCCGCGATCATGGCGGCGGCACCCGGCGCGACCGAGGTGGCCGGTCGGCGCGAGGCGATAAGGCTGGCGATCGGGGAAGCGGGCCCGGGCGACATCGTCCTGCTCGCCGGCAAGGGCCACGAGCAGGGCCAGGTCGTCGGCGACAGGGTGCTGCCGTTCGACGATGTCACCGTGGCGCGGGAGGAAGCGGCATGAAAACCGTGACAGTCACGCTTTTCCCGACTCCCGCTCCCGAAAAGCGTGCCGAAAAGCGTGACTGTCACTATTTTTGCGGGAGGAGGTGCGCGTGAGCCCGCTCTGGACAGGCGCCGAGATTGCCGAGGCGACCGGTGGCACGCTCAGCACCGGTTTCGACGTGGCGGGCGCGACCTTCGACAGCCGCGAGGTGGGCCCGGGCGACCTGTTCATCGCCATGAAGGGCGAGGCCACTGACGGCCACCGCTTCGTCGAGCAGGCCTTCGCCGCCGGGGCGACGGGGGCGCTGGTCAGCGAGGGGGTGGCGGGGCCGCACGTCCATGTCCCGGACACCACGCTCGCGCTCAACAATCTCGCCTGGGCGTCCCGCGACCGCTGCCAGGGCAAGGTGATCGGGGTCACCGGTTCGGTCGGCAAGACCGGCACCAAGGAGGCGCTCTGGGCGGCGTTCGACCGCGCGGCGCCGGGCCGGGCGCACCGCTCGGTGAAGAGCTACAACAATCATACCGGCGTGCCATTGAGCCTGGTCCGAATGCCGCGGACGACGAAATACGGCGTGTTCGAGATGGGCATGAACCATGCGGGCGAGCTGGCCGCGCTCACCCGGATCGTCCGCCCGCACGTCGCGATCGTCACCACCATCGCCCCGGCCCACCGCGAATATTTCGCCAGCGACGAGGCGATCGCCGATGCGAAAGGCGAGATCTTCCAGGGGCTGGAGCCCGAGGGCACCGCGATCATTCCGTTCGACAGCCCCCACCGCGACCGGCTGATCGAGGCGGCGCGGCCGTACGCGGCGAAGATCGTCACCTTCGGCCATGAGGAGGGCGCCGACGTGCGCGCGACCTATGTGGTGCGCGGACCCAAGGGCGGCTCGCTGGTGACGGCCCAGCTGGCCGGCGCCTCGCTCAGCTTCACGCTCGCCCCGCCAGGCGCGCATTGGGTGGCCAATGCGCTGGCGGTGCTTGCCGCGGTCGAGGCGGTGGGCGGCGATCTCGCGGCCGCCGGCCTCGCCTTCGCCGATCTGGGCGGCCTGAAGGGCCGGGGCGAGCGCCACCGCGTGCCGGTCGAGGGCGGCGAGGCCTTGCTGATCGACGAGAGCTACAATGCCAATCCGGCCTCGATGGCGGCGACCCTGAAGGTGCTCGGCGAGGAGAAAATCGATGGCAGGCGGATCGCCATCCTCGGCGCGATGCGCGAGCTCGGCCCCGACAGCGACGACTTCCACCGGGCGCTGGCCGGTCGGCTCGAGGAGGCCGGGGTCGATTATGCGATCCTGGTCGGCCGCGAGATGGAGGCGCTCGCGCAGGTGCTCGGCGCAAATAGTCTTGGCGGCCAGGTGAAAATGGCGCATGTGCCCGACGCGGCGTCCGCCCTGCCGCTCGCCCGAGCGGCGATCGGTCCGGGCGATGCTTTGCTCGTCAAGGGATCGAACGCAATTGGCCTCGCCGCGCTGGTTGAAGCGCTGGCGGGCGGGAAAGACTGATGTTTCTCTGGATCGCAGAACAGCTTGGTTACCCGGGGGTGTTCAACCTCTTCCGCTACATCACCTTCCGCGCCGGCGCGGCGACCTTCACCGCTCTGGTGCTCGGTCTGCTGATCGGGCCGAAGTTCATCGGCTGGCTGCGCGTCCGCCAGGGCAAGGGGCAGCCGATCCGCGACGACGGCCCGCTTTCCCACCTCGCCAAGCGCGGCACGCCGACCATGGGCGGGCTGATGATCCTGACCTCGATCACCGTGTCGATGCTGCTCTGGATGGACTTCGCCAACCGCTATCTCTGGGCCTGCCTGTTCATCACCGTCGGCTTCGGCGCGATCGGCTTCCTCGACGATTACGACAAGGTGAAGAAGCGCAGCCACAAGGGCGTGTCCGGCAAGATGCGGCTGCTCGCAGAGTTCATCATCGCCGGGATCGGCTGCTGGATCATCACCTACGGGGCGGGGACCGAGCTCTACATCCCCTTCTATAACGGGCCGGTCGTCGATCTCGGGCCCTTCTACATATTGTTCGCGGCGTTCGTGGTGGTCGCGTTCGGCAATGCCGTGAACCTGACCGACGGGCTGGACGGCCTCGCCACCATGCCGGTGATCATCGCCAGCCTCGCCTTCATCGTCATCTCCTATCTGGTCGGGAACAAGATCTTCTCCGCCTATCTCGGCGTCCCGTTCGTGCTCGGCGCGGGCGACCTCACCGTGCTCTGCTCGGCGATGGTCGGGGCCGGCCTCGCCTTCCTCTGGTTCAACGCGCCGCCGGCGGCGGTCTTCATGGGCGACACCGGCAGCCTCGCGCTCGGCGGCGCGCTCGGCGCGATCGCCGTCTCCACCCAGCACGAGATCGTGCTCGGCATCATCGGCGGCCTGTTCGTGGTCGAGGCGATGAGCGTGATCATCCAGGTGCTGGTCTACAAGCGCACCGGCAAAAGGGTCTTCCGGATGGCGCCGATCCATCACCATTTCGAGCAGCTCGGCTGGTCCGAGCCGACCGTCGTGATCCGCTTCTGGATCGTCGCCTTCGTGCTGGCGCTGGCCGGCCTGTCGACGCTGAAGCTGCGGTGATCACCAGCCCGGCCTTTCGCGGCAAACGCTATGCGGTGCTGGGGCTGGCGCGCTCGGGGCTGGCGACTGTCGACGCGCTTGTCGCGAGCGGGGCGGAGGTGACGGCGTGGGATTCGAAGGAAGAGGCGCGGGCCAAGGTCGGGGAGGGCGTGACAATCGCCGACCCGCTGGAGATCGACCTCGCCGGCTATGACGGCGTGGTGGTCTCGCCGGGCGTGCCGCTGAACACCCATCCGATCGCTGCGAAAGCGCGAGACGCGGGCGTGCCGGTGATCGGCGACCTCGAACTGTTCGCGCAGGCGCGGGCGAGCCTGCCGCGACACAAGGTGGTCGGGATCACGGGCACCAACGGCAAGTCGACGACCACCGCCCTGGTCCACCACATCCTGAAGACCGCCGGCGTGCCGACGGAGATGGGCGGCAATATCGGCCTTCCGATCCTCGCGCAGGACCCGTTGCCCGAGGGTGGCGTCTATGTGCTGGAATTGTCCAGCTACCAGATCGACCTGACCTTCAGCCTCGATTGCGACGTTGCGGTGCTGCTCAATATCACGCCGGATCATCTCGACCGCTATGAGACCTTCGAGGCCTATGCGGCTTCCAAGGCCCGGCTGTTCGAGATGCAATCGGGCGACCACGTCGCCGTGATTGCCCAGGATGATCCGGAAGCTGACGAGATTGTCTATCGCATCCAGCATGAGGACCGGTTTCGCCAGCATTGGCAAAATGTCCGGCAATTCCATCGTGTGGAGGCGATCGGCCAGCCATTCTGGCCGACCCTTCAGGGACCCCATAATGCGCAGAATGCAGCCGCCGCGATCACTGTTGCGCGCGCGTTCGGCATTGACGAGATGCTCGTCGAGGAAGGCCTGCGTACCTATCCGGGCCTGCCGCACCGGATGGAGCGGGTTGCCGAGAAGGACGGAATCCTCTTCGTCAACGACAGCAAGGCGACCAATCCGGACAGCACGGCGCCGGCGCTCGCCGCTTATCCGCATATCCACTGGATTGTCGGGGGGCTCGCCAAGACGAAGGACCTCGGGCCTTGCGCGGCGCAGCTCGGCCATGTGCGGGCGGCTTACACGATCGGGGATTCGGGGCCGATGTTCGCGCAATTGCTCGCGGGCAAGGTGCCGGTCAGCGAATGCGGGATGCTGGGGGTTGCGGTGAACGAGGCGGCGGGGGCGGCGAAGGCGGGGGAGGTCGTTCTCCTGTCGCCAGCCTGCGCGTCGTTCGACCAGTTCAGGGATTATGAGGCGCGGGGCCAGGCGTTCCGCGAAGCGGTGGGGGCCCTCTCATGACAGTGATGGCGAGAATGAAGCTGAATCCGGAAAGACCCGCCAAGCCGCCGCGCTACGGCCGCTCCGACACCAGTTCGGCCGCCAAATGGTTCTGGGAGATCGACAAGGTCCTCGTGATCCTCGTCGCAGTGCTGATCGCGATCGGGCTGATCGCCGTTGCCGCCGCCTCGCCGGCCGCGGGGCAGCGCCTCTCGGGCGACGGCGCGACGGTGGCGCCGCTTTATTATTTCTACAAGCAGCTGATGTGGATCGCGGTGGCGATTCCGGTGATGATCTTCGTCTCGATGCTGCCCAAGCAGCGGGCCCGCAGGCTCTGCCTGCTCGGCGCGGCCTTGTTGCTCGGCGCGCTCTTCCTCGTGCCCGTGATCGGCACCGAGGTGAACGGCGCGCGACGCTGGCTCGGCAGCGGCTTCACCCAGTTCCAGCCGTCCGAATTCCTGAAGCCCTTGTACATCGTCGCCATCGCCTGGCTGCTGTCGCTGAAGGAGAAGGATCGGTCGCTGCCGGTGGTGCCGCTCTCGGCCCTGCTGACCGGGGTGATCGCCCTGCTGCTGATGCGCCAGCCCAATTTCGGCGAGACGATCATCTTCGTCTCGGCCTGGGTGCTGCTCGTCACCCTGTCGGGCGCGCCGATGAAGATGCTCTACCTGCTCGGCGCGGGCGGCGTCGCGGTCGTCATCCTCGCCTATCTCTTCTATCCGGTGGCGACGCAGCGGATCGACGGCTTCCTGTTCTCGCAGGGCGACACCTACCAGGTGGAATCGGCGCTGCGCACGCTCACCCATGGCGGGCTGTTCGGGGTCGGGCCGGGGGCCGGGACGGCGAAATTCTCGCTGCCGGAGCCGCATACCGATTACATCTTCTCGGTGATCGGCGAGGAGTTCGGGATCATCGCCTGCCTCGCCATCGCCATCCTCTACATGACGATCGTGGTGCGCGTGCTCGTCCGCCTGCTCAACGAGGAGGACAAGTTCCTCGTTCTCGCCGGCGCAGGACTGGTCTGCCAGTTCGGGCTGCAGGCCTTGATCAACATGGCGGTCAACGTCCATATCGCTCCGTCCAAGGGCATGACCCTGCCGTTCATCTCCTATGGCGGCTCCTCGATGATCGCGCTGGCGATCGGAATGGGGCTGCTGCTCGCCTTCACCCGGCGCAACCCGCACCTGCATTCCTCCTCCTATGTCGTGACCTGGCGGGGGCTCACCAGATGATGTCGCGCCACTATGTTCTCGCCGCGGGCGGCACGGGCGGGCACATGATCCCGGCCCACGCGCTCGCCGAGGAATTGCTGGCCCGCGGCCACCGGGTGGCCCTGATCACCGACGATCGCGGCGCGCGCATCCCCGGCCTGTTCGACAATGCCCAGGTCCATATCCTCCCCGCCGGCCGGCTGGCGGGCGGTCCGGTCGGCTGGCTGAAGGCGGTGAAGGCGATCCACACCGGCCGGGCGATGGCGCTCCGGCTGTACGAGACCTTCCTGCCCTCGGCGGTGATCGGCTTCGGCGGCTATCCGGCCTTCCCCGCCCTGCTCGCGGCGAAGCGCGACCGGATCCCGACCCTGATCCACGAGCAGAATGCGGTGCTCGGACGGGTGAACCGGCTGATGGCGAGCCGGGTGGACGCAATCGCCACCGCCTACAACCAGGTCGGGCGGCTCCCGTCCAAATCGGCGGAGAAGGTCCACCTCGTCGGCAATCCGGTGCGCGCGGAAGTGAAGGCGCTGCGCGACCAGCCCTTCCCGGCGCTGACCCAGGACGGCATCTTCCGGCTGCTCGTGATCGGCGGCAGCCAGGGCGCCTCCATCCTCTCCGACGTGGTGCCCGAGGGGCTGGCGCTGCTTCCTGAGCATTTCCGCCGGCGGCTGCAGGTCACCCAGCAATGCCGCGAGGAGGATATCGAGCGGGTCCGCGGGCGCTATCAGGAGCTCGGCATCCCGGCCGATCTCGCCACCTATATGGAGGATCTGCCGGAGCGGCTCGGCTGGTCGCACCTCGTCATCGCCCGCGCCGGCGCCTCGACCATCGCCGAGCTGACCGCGGCGGGCCGGCCGGCGATCCTCGTGCCGTTGCCCACCGCGACCGACGATCATCAGAGCTTCAACGCGCGGGAGATGGCGCGCGCCGGCGGGGCGCGGATGATCGCGCAGCCCAAATTCACCCCGGTCGAGCTCGCCAAGCAGATGCAGAAGCTCGGCCTCGAGCCGGACATGCTCGCCAATGCGGCGGAGCGGGCGAAGAGCGCTGGCCGGCCGGACGCGGCGAAGGATCTCGCCGACCTGGTCGAGCGGACCGGCCGCGATCCCGGCGTCGATCCCAATTTCGTGCGCGAGAACGTGCTTCGGCCGATGCCGGGGGCGGTGCCGGCATGAGAGGCGCGGGCATCGAGATCGGCACCATCCATTTCGTCGGCATCGGCGGCATCGGCATGTCGGGCATCGCCGAGGTGATGTGCATCCTCGGTTACTCGGTGCAGGGCTCGGACATGGCCGAATCCTATGTCGTCGAGGGGCTTCGGAAAAAGGGTATTCCGGTGGCGATCGGCCACAGCCCGGACAATCTCGGCGACGCCGCCGTGGTGGTGACCTCGACCGCGGTCAAGAAGACCAATCCCGAGGTGATCGCCGCCTATGAACGGCGAATCCCGGTCGTCCGCCGCGCCGAGATGCTCGCCGAGCTGATGCGGCTGAAGTTCAACATCGCGGTCGCCGGCACGCACGGCAAGACCACGACCACCTCGATGATCGCGGCGATGCTCGACGCCGGCGGGATCGATCCGACCGTGATCAACGGCGGCATCATCAACGCCTATGGCTCCAATGCGCGGCTCGGCAAGTCGGACTGGATGGTGGTCGAGGCGGACGAGAGCGACGGCAGCTTCCTGAGGCTCGACGGCACGATCGCGGTGGTCACCAATATAGATCCCGAGCATCTCGATCATTATGGCGGCTTCGATGCGGTGAAGGACGCCTTCGTCGAATTCGTCGAGAACGTGCCCTTCTATGGCGCGGCTCTGCTCTGCGTCGACCATGGCGAGGTCCAGTCCATCATCCCGCGGCTCCGCGACCGGCGCATCGTCACCTACGGCTTCGCCGCCCATGCGGATGTGCGCGGCGACAACGTGACGCCGGTGCCGGGCGGCAACCGCTTCGACGTTTCGCTCAGGGATCGCCACGGCGAGGTCCGCACCATCACCGGCATCGAATTGCCCATGCCCGGCCGCCACAATGTCCAGAACGCGCTCGCCGCGATCGGCGTGGCGGCGGAGCTGGGCATCGCCGACGAGATCATCCAGCGCGGCTTCGCCAGCTTCGGCGGGGTGAAGCGGCGCTTCACCCGGGTCGGCGAGGTCGACGGCGCGGTGGTGATCGACGATTACGGCCACCATCCGGTGGAGATCGCCGCCGTCCTCTCGGCCGCACGCGAGGGGGCGACCGGACGGGTGATCGCGGTCGTGCAGCCGCACCGCTACACCAGGCTTCGCGACCTGATGGGCGAGTTCCAGGGCGCCTTCAACGACGCCGACATCGTCCTCGCCGCGCCCGTCTATCCGGCCGGCGAGGAGCCGATCGAGGGCGTGGACAACGAGGCTTTGGTCGAGGGCCTGAAGCAGCGCGGCCACCGCGCCGCGGCCGTTGTCACCGACGCCGCCGACGTGGCGCGGCAGCTCGCCGGCCTCGCCGCGCCCGGCGACATGATCATCTGTCTCGGCGCGGGCGACATCACCAAATGGGCCGCGGGCCTGGCCGACGCTATCCGGGCGGTCCGCGCGGAGAAGGCGGCATGAGCGCGGTCGGGACCCTGCCCCGGGTGCGGGGGAGGCTGACCGCCGATGCGCCGCTCGCGCCGCTCGTCTGGTTCAAGTCGGGCGGCAAGGCGGAGTGGCTGTTCGAGCCGAAGGACGTCGACGACCTGCAGGAGTTCGTCGCCGGACTCGATCCGGCCGTGCCGGTAATGGCGCTGGGCCTCGGCTCGAATCTGATCGTCCGCGACGGCGGCGTGCCGGGCGTGGTCGTCCGGCTCGGCAAGCCCTTCGCCACGGTCGAGCGCCTCGATTCCACCACCCTGCGCTGCGGCGGCGGGGCGAGCGGCATCCTCGTCTCCTCGACCGCGCGGGATGTGGGGATCGCTGGCGTCGAATTCCTGCGTTCCATTCCGGGCACGGTGGGCGGCTTCGTCCGGATGAACGGCGGCGCCTATGGCCGCGAGGTGAAGGACATCCTGGTCGACTGCGACGTGGTGCTGCGCAGCGGGCAGCTGCGACGGCTCGCGCTCGACGCACTGGGCTATACCTACCGGCACAGCGAACTGCCCGACGGCTGCGTCGTCGTCTCCGCGACCTTCCGAGGCGAGCCCGGCGAACCGACGGCAATCCAGGCCGAGATGGACCGGATCGCCGCCGCCCGCGAGGAAAGCCAGCCTTTGCGCAGCCGAACCGGCGGCTCCACCTTCAAGAACCCGCCGGGCAGCAAGGCCTGGCAGGTGATCGACCAGGCCGGCTGCCGCGGCCTTCGCGTCGGCGACGCGCAGGTCTCGGAGAAGCATTGCAACTTCCTCCTCAACCTCGGCGGCGCGAGCTCGGCGGAGATCGAGGAGCTGGGCGAGGAAGTGCGGCGCCGGGTCAGGGCCGAGAGCGGCGTCGAACTCGAATGGGAAATCCAGAGAATTGGGGTGAGTGAGTAGTGCGTAAGCTTCATGTCGCGGTGCTGATGGGCGGCTGGTCGGCCGAGCGGGAGGTGTCGCTCGTCACCGGCGCTGGCGTCGCCGAGGCGCTGGAGAGCCGCGGCCATGAAGTGACCCGGATCGACATGGGCCGCGACGTCGCCCAGCGGCTCGCCGAGGCCGGGCCCGACGTGGTGTTCAACGCGCTGCACGGCACGCCCGGCGAGGATGGCACGGTGCAGGGGCTGATGGACCTGATGGGCCTCAAATATACCCATAGCGGGCTCGAGACCTCGGTGATCGCGATCGACAAGGAGCTCACCAAGATGGTGCTCGTCCCGCACGGCATCCGCATGCCGGCGGGGCGGATCGTCGAGAGCGAGAGCCTGTACGGCGCCGATCCTTTGCCGCGCCCCTATGTGCTGAAGCCGGTCAACGAGGGCTCGTCGGTCGGCGTCGCCATCGTCACCGCCAACGGCAATTATGGCGATCCGATCGGCCGCGAGGTCAAGGGGCCGTGGCAGGAGTTCGACCGGCTGCTCGCCGAGCCCTTCATCCGGGGACGCGAGCTCACCGTCGCGGTGCTGAACGACGAGGCGCTGGCGGTCACCGAGCTCAAGCCGAGGTCCGGCTTCTACGATTATGACGCCAAATATACGGACGGAATGACCGAGCATGTCTGCCCGGCCGACGTGCCGGACGAGATCGCCGGGGCGATGCTGCAAATGGCGCTCGATGCCCACCGGATCCTCGGCTGCAAGGGCGCCTCGCGCTCCGATTTCCGCTGGGACGACGAGCAGGGCGAGGCGGGCGTCTATTTGCTCGAGGTCAATACCCAGCCCGGCATGACCCCGCTCAGCCTCGTGCCCGAGCAGGCGCGTCACCGCGGCATCGATTATCCGGAATTGTGCGAGCGTTTGGTGGAGGCGGCGTTATGAGCGCGCGGGCGATCAGGGGCGGCGGCCGAGCGCCGTCGCGGACGAGGAAAGATGGCGGGTCGCGCAGCGTCTCGACACGTCGCAAGCCGCAGCCGCGGCAGGAAGGCATGTTCGAGGGGCTGGGCCTGGAGCCTGGCACGGCGCGCCGGCTGCTGCGCTGGTCGTTCCTCGCCCTGATCATCGCCACCCTGATCGCGACCGTCTTCGCTTTCCGCCTGCCGCAGCTGGCCGGGCTGGCGATCGGCGAGGGGGTCGGCAAGCTGGGCTTCACGCTCCGGCATGTCGAGACCCGCGGCAATCACCGGGTCTCCACCCAGGCGATCTACGACATCGCCTTCAACCAGCAGAGCTCCGCCATGCCGCTCGTCGATCTGGACGGGACCCGGGAGCGGTTGATGCACCTGCCCTGGATCCGCGAAGCCCGGGTCTCGCGGCGGCTTCCCGATACGATGGTCGTTGAAGTGATCGAGCGGGTGCCGGTCGCGGTCTGGCAGCGCAACGGCCAGTTCAGCCTCGTCGATGCCGAGGGCGTGGAGCTGGAGCCGGTCCGGGTCGAGGCGATGCCGGACCTGGTGCGACTGATCGGCCCCGGCGCCAATATGCGCTATGCCGCGCTCAACAGCCTGCTTGAGGCCGCGCCTCGGCTGCGGCCGATGATCACCGACGCGACCTGGATCGGCGGCCGCCGCTGGGATCTCCATTTCCAGGGCGGCGAGACTTTGAGCCTGCCCGAGGGCGACGCGGAATCCCGCCGCGCCATCGAACGCTTCGCGCAGCTGGACCAGCGCGACAGCCTGCTCGGCCGCGGGTTCGCCCGGATCGACATGCGCGATCCGCGCCGCGCCTATATCCGCATCTCGCGCGAGCCCGGCGCGCGCGTGCCCGACGCCGCTGTGACGGCGCCCGATCCCGGTCCGCCGCCGCACGATCTGGCGGAGACCATATGACTTCAAGCTCCCCATTGGAGGTGACCGTGATCGGCCGGAGAAGCCGGCTGGCCAGGAGAGTGCCGACGGCCGGACCCGGCAGTCCGGACGAGGTGCTCGACGCCGCCAGCCGGCTTCTCCGGCCGACACGGCCGCCTCCAATGGGGAGCTTGAAGTCTAATGGTGCGGCGGCCCGTCCAGACCCAGCCCCGGACCCTGGTGGCCGCGCTCGACGTCGGCTCCTCCAAGGTCTGCGCGCTGATCGCCGAACCCGGCGCGGACGGGAAGCTGCGCATCCTCGGCACCGGCCAGCGCGAGAGCCGCGGCGTGAAGCGCGGCTTCATCGCCGACATGGAGAAGAGCGAGATCGCGATCCGGGAGTCGATGGAGCAGGCCGAGCGGATCGCCGGCACCCAGGTCGACCAGGTGTTCATCGGCTTCTCCGCCGGCGGGATGATGAGCGACATGGTCGATGTCGAGGTGGCGATCGGCGGCGGCCGAATCTCCGACGAGGATATCGACAATCTGCTCGCCAAGGGCTGGTCGGCGATCGGGCGCGAGGGGCGCCAGCTGCTCCACGCCTTGCCCGCTTTCTACACGATCGACGAAGTGAACGGCGTCAAGCAGCCGCGCGGGCTGCATGCGGAGAAGCTGGGCGTCAACATCCATGTGATCACCGCCGACCCGGCGCCGTGGAAGAACCTCAACCTCTGCGTCCGCTCCGCCCATCTCGGCGTCGAGGCGACGGTCGCCTCGCCGGTGGCAGCGGGCAAGGCCTGCCTCAGCGAGGAGGAACGCGAGCTGGGCGTTGCCCTGGTCGAGCTGGGCGGTGGCGTCACCAACGTCTCGGTCTTCGCCGGCGGCATGCTGGTCGGCCTGAAGTCGCTGTCGATCGGCGGCGGCGACATCACCGACGACATCGCCGCGGCCTTCGGCACCCGCCGGGTCGAGGCCGAGCGGATCAAATGCTTCTACGGCTCGGCGATGACCAGCCCGCGCGACAATCACGACATGATCGAGCTCGCCCCGATCGCCGGCGGGCAGGAGGGGGTGGAAGCCTCGCGCATCACCCGCGCCCAGCTGGTCTCGGTGATCCGGCAGCGGCTCGAGGGGCTGATGGCGCAGATCGAGGAGGCGCTGAAGGGCATGGGCTTCGGCGGCGCGATCGGACGACAGGTGGTGCTGACGGGAGGAGGCGCCGAGCTCAAGGGGATCGCGGATTATGCCCAGGGGGTTCTTGGGCGAACGGTGCGGATCGGACGGCCCACCATGCCGGGTCTGCCGGAGGCGCACAGCGGCCCGGCTTTCTCGACCCTGGCAGGTCTCGCCCAGTTCGCGGCGTCGGGCGAAATCGACCTCAGGATCGGGTTCGGGCCGAAGGAAACGGGCGAGAAGGCGTCAGGCAACTGGTTGCAGCGCCTGATTGCGGCATTTCGGACTCAGTATTGAGCCAAAGTGGATAAAACTGTGGATAGAATGACGGTTTCGTTAACTTTCCGCTCGATCCCAAGAATCGGTTCGGGCAAAAGCATTTAGGAGGAGAGCGCCGGCTCGGACGGCGCCATGGGGAGACTGGTTATGAGCATCGATTTCATCCGCCCGGAAGTGGAAGAGCTCCGCCCGCGGATCAGCGTGATCGGGGTCGGCGGCGCCGGCGGCAATGCCATCGCCAACATGATCCAGGCGGACGTCCAGGGCGTTGATTTCATCGTCGCCAACACCGACGCCCAGGCGCTCAATCACAGCCTCGCCGACCGCAAGATCCAGCTCGGCCTCCGCATCACCCAGGGCCTCGGCGCCGGCTCCCGGCCGGAGATCGGCAAGGCCGCTGCCGAGGAGGCGCTGGCCGAGATCGAGCAGGCGCTGGACGGCGCCCATATGTGCTTCATCGCCGCCGGCATGGGCGGCGGCACCGGCACCGGCGCCGCGCCGATCATCGCCAAGGCGGCGCGCGACCGGGGAATCCTCACCGTCGGCGTGGTCACCAAGCCGTTCAGCTTCGAGGGCCTGCGCCGCGGCCGCTCGGCCGATGCGGGCATCGCCGAGCTGCAGCAGCATGTCGACACGTTGATCGTCATCCCCAACCAGAACCTGTTCCGCATCGCCAACCCGAACACGACCTTCAAGGAAGCGTTCATGATGGCGGACGAGGTCCTGCAGCAGGGCGTTCGCGGGATCACCGACCTGATGGTCATGCCCGGCCTGATCAACCTCGACTTCGCCGACGTGCGCTCGGTCATGTCCGAAATGGGCAAGGCGATGATGGGCACGGGCGAGGCCGGGGGCGACAATCGCGCGATCGAGGCCGCCGAGCAGGCAATTGCCAATCCGCTGCTCGACGGCGTCTCGATGCGCGGCGCCAAGGGCGTCATCATCTCGATCACCGGCGGCGAGGACATGCGCCTGATGGAGGTGGACGAGGCCGCCAATCATATTCGCGAGCTGGTCGATCCGGACGCGAACATCATCTGGGGCTCCGCCTTCAACAACGATCTGGACGGCAAGATCCGGGTCTCCGTCGTGGCGACGGGCATCGGCGCCGAGGAGGTCATGCCGATCCCGCAGCCGGCCAAGGTCTTCGCCTTCCCGGCCGCGCGCCAGACGGCCGACGCACAGCGTCCGGAGGCGGGCGCCGAGGACGCGCCGGCCGCCGAGCCGATCACCCTGACTCCGCCCGAGGAGATCGCTGCGGAAACCCCGGCCGAGCCGGTCGCCGAGGCCGCGGCCGAGCCCGAGGAGATGATGCTCGACGAATCCATGGCGGAGACCATGGAAGGCCCGTCGGACGAGCTTCTTCTCGGCGGCGAGATGACCGCGGACGACATGGATGAGGCGCCGCAGCCGGCCACCCGTTCCTGGCTCACCCAGGAGGAGCCGGCGCCGGCCGTCGAGACCCGGCCCGAGCCGCCGCGGCCCACGGGCACTTTGTTCGAGCGCATGTCGAGCATCGCCCGGGGCGCGCAGAAGGCCCAGGTGCCGGAGGCCGAGGCCGAGGAGACGCCGCGGATGAAGACTGGAACACGCGATCCGCTGGACATCCCGCGCTTCCTCAACCGGCAGAATAACCAGTGATTTGAGCTTCCTCCCCGGGCCGCGCCCGGGGAGGAAATCCCCGTTCACCGCCTTCCCTAAACGCCTGACCGCAGCGCGGCGTCACAGGTCATTGCCGGTACGGCTTCGCGCCTGTCTATCAGTCGCACTATGTTTTCATCAAAGATGCGGGGGATACGCCGCGGTCTTTTGCCGCTGGCGTTGGGGAGTGTCTGGATCGCGCCGGGTGCGCTGGCGCAGGACCGATCGGTTCTGCCGCCGGGCGCGATCGTGCAGCCGACGGACGAAGGGGCCGGCGCGGAGCTGCGGCGCAACCTGACCCTGCTCGCCCAGAATCCGCAGAGCGTCAGCGCGCTGAACGGCGCCGGCGCCGCCGCGCTCGACATGGGCGATCCCAATGCCGCGTTCAATTTCTTCTCGCGCGCCGCCGATGCCGATCCGTCGAGCGCCCGGGCAAGGGGTGGCATGGCACAGGCGCTGACCCGCATGGAGCGGGCGAGCGAGGCCCTGCCTTTGTTCACCGAGGCGGTGCGGCTGGGCGCGCCCGAAGCGGAGATTGCCGGCGACCGCGGCCTAGCCTGGGACACGCTCGGCTATCCGTCCCGGGCGCAGGCCGATTATGCCATGTCGCTGCGGCGCGAGGACAATCCCGAAATCCGCCGCCGCCTCGCCCTGTCGCTGGCGATCACCGGCCAGCGCGCCGAGGCGTTGCGGGTGATCGAGCCGCAATTGCGGGCCAATGACCGGTCCGCCTGGCGGACCCAGGCTTTCATCCTCGCGCTGACCGGCGACCCCGTCGGTGCGGGCCAGACCGCGCGCAACATGATGCCGGGCGGTGCCGACCAGCTTTCGCCCTTCCTGCAGCGGCTCGCCTCCTTGAGCCCGTCGCAAAAGGCGCTCGCCGTGCATTTCGGCCATTTCCCGAGCGACGGCCGCGCGCAGCGCTTCGCCCAGGCGGACAGCGTCGCCGATCCGGGCGCGCTCGCCATGGCGCGGGGCAGCGTCCCGATGGGCCAGGCGCGCATCCAGAGCCGGCCGGCCACCCCCTATGACGCGGAACGCCGTCGTCCGGACATGGACGGAACCACCCTGGCCGCGCAGGTCAGGCCCGCGCCGTCGCGGTCGTCAGAGGCAGCGCCGCGCCGCCAGTACAGTGCGCCGTCCTTCGCTGAGGTCGGCGCCCGTCCGGTCGGCGAAGGCGGGCCGACCCCACAGCGTTACGCCTCCGCCGCCCAGCCCGGCGGTTCCGCGCCGGCCTGGCCGACGCCCGTGCTCGACGAGCGGCAGAGCGCCTATCCGTCCCAATCGTCACCGCCGCCCGCGCCGACGCCGGCGCCGAACCAGTAT
>SMEU01000033.1_pt1 | contig 17982 bp, 19 predicted proteins | sample 2456051 | NCBI WGS metagenome assembly SMEU01 (sample SAMN10132600, study PRJNA489261) | soil metagenome | isolation source: day120 un-amended silt loam soil | place: USA | collected 2015-05-01
CATGCCGGCGGTCATCGCCCCGCACCGCGACTGGGCCGGCGCGCCCGGCTGCCGGCGCGGCGCCCGCTTCCTGATCGACGCGGCGAGCTGCCGGCCGACGCGCGCCAATTATCCCTGTTTCGCGACCCGCAGCGCCTGCCTCGAATGGATCATGGCGCATCGCGCCGCCCTCGTCCGCACCGCCCCGGACGCGGCGGTCGCGCCGGTCAGCCTCGCCCGCTGGCTGCTGGGGCTGGCCTGAGGCGACGGGCTGCGATAGCTTCCCCCGCATGACCGATCTCGATGCCTTCATCACCGGCCTTCCCAAGGCGGAGCTGCACATGCATATCGAGGGCAGCCTCGAGCCCGAATTGATGTTCGCTTTGGCCGAGCGCAACGGGGTCGCGATTCCGTTCGACAGCGTCGAGGCGGTGCGCGCGGCCTACAGCTTCTCCAACCTGCAGGACTTTCTCGACATCTATTATCAGGGCGCGAACGTGCTCCGCACGGAGCAGGACTTCGAGGACCTCGCCACCGCCTATTTCGACCGGGTCGCGGCGGACGGGGTGGCCCATGCCGAGATCTTCTTCGATCCGCAGACCCATACCGACCGCGGCATCGGCTTCGACACGGTGATGAAGGGCCTGCTCGCCGGCATGACCGGGGCCGAGGCCAGGCATGGCATCAGCTCCAGGCTCATCCTCTGCTTTCTCCGCCATCTCGACGAGGAGGCCGCCTTCGCGACGCTGGAGCAGGCCAGGCCTTGGCTCGACCGGATCGTGGCGGTCGGGCTGGACAGTTCCGAGCTCGGTCACCCGCCCGCCAAATTCGCCCGGGTCTTCGGGGCGGCGCGCGATCTCGGCCTGAAGCTGGTCGCCCATGCCGGCGAGGAAGGGCCGCCCGAATATGTCGAGGAGGCGCTCGACATCCTCCACATCGACCGGCTCGATCACGGCAATCGCAGCCTCGAGGATGAGTCGCTGACCCGCCGCCTCGTCGAGCAGCGGATGACGCTCACCGTCTGCCCGCTCTCCAACGTCAAGCTCTGCAACGTCGCCTCGATGAACCTCCATCCGATCGACCGGATGCTGGCGCTCGGCCTCCGCGCCACGATCAATTCGGACGATCCCGCCTATTTCGGCGGCTATATCAACGACAATTTCCGCGCCGCCGCGGCCGGCCGGGGCCTCAGCCGCGACGATCTCGCGACGCTGGCGCGCAACTCCTTCCTCGGCTCCTTCCTCGACGAGGACGCCAAAGCCGCGCACCTTGCCCGCCTGGACGCCTATCTCACCGCGTGAAAGGGACGGACATGCAGCTCGTTTACGCCATCAAATATGTTGCGGACATGGACAAGGCGGTGGCTTTCCACCGCGACATCCTCGGCCTCACCGTCCGCTTCGCCTCGCCCTTCTGGAGCGAGTTCGACACCGGCGCCACGACGCTTGCCCTGCACGCCGCCAGCGACGAACATCCCGCGGGCAATGTCCAGCTCGGCTTCCGCACCGAGGATCTCGATGCCTTCTACGCGGCGCGCGAGGCGAACGGGATCGAGTTCACGCAGTCGCCCACGCCGATGCACGGCGTCACCATCGCCCGCTTCCGCGATTGCGAGGGCGCGGAGACGAGCGTCAGCGGCTAGCTTCAGCCTCGCCTCGTCCGCACGTCGTCATGCCGGGTGACGACCGTGTCACCTAGCGCGAGGCCATTTGCGGCGGCGCCGACAAGGCGATGTTGAGCCGCTGCACCTCGTGAATCTCGCCCGCATAGATGCGCCCCTCGATCAGCTCGGTGCCGGTCAGCCCGAACACGCGCCCGTCGGTGAAGATCGGGCGCGAATTGCCGTACCAGTCGATGCAGGACACCTCGCAATGATAGCCGGGCACGCCGCCGTCGCCGTCATCCTCGCTATAGTCGAAGCGCCGCTCCAGCTCGCCCACCGGGCGCAGGCGGCCGCGCGTGTCGACGGTGAGATAGGAAAGATCGGAGGCATTGCTCCGCCAGGGCGCGCGGCTCGACCAGCCCTCGCGCGCGATCGTCGGCAGGCCCATCACCCCGCTGCCATCCTCCTCGATCAGGCTGTTGAAGGCGTGGCTCCGCCCCTCCCCCTCGAAGCGCTGGGCGAGCTGGACCTGCGAGGCGATGCGGGGCGTCCCGTCCAGATCGATCAGGGTCACGATCAGCCCGTTCTGGTTGCGATAGCCGGTGACGACGATGTCGTTGCCGGCCTGCTCGGCCCGGATCACCGTATGCCGAACCGGGATGGCGCGAACGCCCGCCGGATGGCTCACCGGCACCGCATAGACCGGCGGCATGCTGTTCTCGGCGAAGCCGCGCCGGGTCATCCCGGTGCTGCCATAGACGAGATAGGATTCGGTGAAGCGGTTGGCGATATTGTCGGACTTCACGCCGGGCATCGCCGTGTAGCGGTCGCTGCCGACCTCGGCGAGCGTGCGCGAGAAGCGCGCCAGGGGCAGGTCGAGAAAGGCGAGCTGCGATTCCGCGAGGCCGCCGCGGCAGGCCATGGCGCTGCCCCGCAACAGGGCGCGGAAATGGCCGTTGCGCGCGTCGAGCGAGAACTGGTCGGGCGGCACGCCGCGGGTGGCCGCGACGGCCGGCGCCGCGCGGCTCACCGGCACCCGGAACAGCACGGCCTGGCTGTAATCGGCCGGGTCATAGCGGGGCGGCGCCCCGCAGACCCCTTCGCGGCTGCCCGCATAACCATAATCGGTCGTCCACAGATAAGCGTCCTGCTCGGTCACATACCATTGCGCCTGGCTCGGGCCGACGAAGGCGGTGGTCCGGCAGCCGAGGTCGCGGCCCGGGCCGACGTCGCCGAGCGGGCAGACCGAGACGGTGTGGACGGTCGGCAGAGTGCCGCCGCTTCGCACCGGCCGGTAGATCTGGCCGGCGTCGAACAGGGGGCGGCTGCGGCGGTCGGCGGCGAGCCGGTCCTCGCCCTCGACCCAGCGGCGGACCATCGGCCAGCGGAAATCCGGCCGGGTCATCGCGTAGAGGTTGAACGGGGTGTAGACGACGTCGCCCGCTGCGCGTAGGAATAGCCGGTGATCAGGATGCGGTCGCCGAAGACCAGCATCTCGTCATACCACATATACTGATTGCGATCGCGATAGACGTTCATCCGCTCGGCGAGTGCCAGCCGGCGGCCGCCGCGGGCGCGGGTGTCGATCACGAAGATGCGGCCGTCCTGAAGGACGAGCAGATACTGGCCGATCTGCTTGACGATGTCGCCCTCGTCGACGCCCTCCATCTGGTTGTTGGTGATGTCGCCGTTGCTCGGCCGGCTCGCCTGGCTGGTCATCGCCCGGGCCGGCGCCATGGCGCGGCCGCGCGAGACCCGGGTCCCGGTCACGCTGATCGTCGCCGCGTCATTCTGCTCCGGCGGCTCCGGAGCGGCGCAATCGGGATCGTTCTCCGGACAGATCGGCTGGACCGTGTCGGACTGGCCGGCCTGGGCGAACTGGATCGCGCCGGAGGAGGCCCACCATTCGCCGCGCGCGCGGCCGGCCGAGAGCACCGCCCCGAGGTAACGGCGGAATTCCTCGTCGTTCGCGAAGCGGGTCAGGGTCGGGCTGGTGTAGCGGGCGAGCTCGGCCTCGGCCGCCGCCTTCTGCTCGGGGGTCATCGGGGTCCGCCGCTGCGCCGCGGCCGGGGCGATCAATGCGGCGCAGGCGGCCGCCAGGCTGAGGTTGCGCCAGAAGCCCATCGCAGTCCTCCCTCGCAAGTTGCGAAGGAGACTAAATCACATCCGCTGTCCATTGCATGAACGGAACGACCGGGTCCGGCGGCGTTACAGCGTGGCGTGCACCGTCGCCACGGCCTTCAGCACCGCGGCGATGCGGGCGGCGGCCTGGATGGTCTCGGCCTTCACCCCGTGCTGGCTCAGCACTTTCTCGTGACTGTCGATGCACAGGCCGCAGCCATTCTGGGCGGAGACGGCGAGGCTGAACAATTCGAAGTCCGCCTTGTCGATGCCCGGCGCGCCGATCGCGTTCATCCTGAGCTTCGCCGGCAAGGTGCCGTAGACCGGGTTCGAGGCGAGGTGGACGAAGCGGTAATAGACGTTGTTCATCGCCATCACCGCCGCCGCGGCGCGCGCCGCATTGGCATAAGAATCGTCCAGCTTCCCGGCGACTTCGGCTTCCGCAGCCTCGACGAGCGGCCGGTAGCCGGTGCCGTGCGCGCAGGCGAGGAGCAGGCCGTATTTGCGACTGTCGCCGAGCAGCTGATCGCTGAGCAGGGAGGAGAGGTTGAGCCGCAGGTCCTTCGCATAATCGGGAAGGGCGTCGGCGAATGCCTTGAGGGACATGGAAAAAATCCTTGAATGAAGAAGGGGCGCGGCTGCCGAAGCCGCCGCGCCCCAGATTGAGGTCCCCCTCCCCGTTCGGGGAGGGCAAGGGAGGACAGCCCTAGGCCGCGGGGCGGAGGACCTCTTCGCCCGCGCTCCAGTTGCACGGGCAAAGCTCGTCGGTCTGCAGCGCGTCGAGCACGCGGAGCGTCTCGGCCGGATTGCGGCCCACGTTGAGGCCGTTCACGGTGACGTGCTGGATGATGTTGTCCGGATCGACGATGAACGTCGCGCGGAAGGCGACATGCTCTTCCTTGTCGAGGATGCCGAGCGCCTCGGCCAGCTTCGCGCCGTTGTCGGCGATCCACGGGAAATCCGCATTCGCCAGCTGCTCGTCCGAGCGGCGCCAGGCGAAGTGGACATGGGCGGTGTCGGTCGAGGCGCCGATCAGCAAGGCGTCGCGATCGTCGAAATCCTGCTTCAGCTCGCCATAGCCGACGATCTCGGTCGGGCAGACGAAGGTGAAGTCCTTCGGCCAGTAGAACAGGATCTTCCACTTGCCGTTCGTCTGGGCAAGGTCGATCGTCTCGCCGGCCGGCAAAGCGGCAACGCCCTGCTGGACGGGAAGGGTGAGTTCGGGAAGCCTGTCGCCAACGGTCAGCATCTGCGCGTTTCTCCTTCGGTTTTTGTGCGCTGCGTCAAAAGTCTTGTGCACTGCATATAGGGGCTGGTTTTCATCGTTCAAATAGATTAAATCACTCGTATTGATCGAGTGAGACGATGAGCGTTCACCTCCCCACGCTGAAACAGCTCCAGTATCTGGTGGCCCTCCAGACCCACGGCCATTTCGGCCGCGCGGCCGAGGCCTGCTTCGTCACCCAGTCGACCCTGTCCGCCGGCATCAAGGAGCTGGAGACGCTGATCGGGATCACCCTGGTCGAGCGTACCCGCCGGGTGGTCCGCTTCAGCCCGCTCGGCCTGCGGGTGGCCGAGAAGGCGCGGCGGATCCTGCGCGAAACCGAAGACCTGACCGACATGGTCCGCGCCTCGGGCAAGCCGCTGGCCGGCGAGCTCCGCCTCGGCGTGATCCCGACCATCGCCCCCTTCCTGCTCCCGGCTTTGCTTCCGCGCCTGCGCGCGCAATGGCCGGACCTGAAGCTCTATCTGCGCGAGGAGACCAGCCCCGCCGCCTGCAAGGCCCTGCACCGCGGCCAGCTCGACTGCGTCCTGCTCGCCCTTCCTTATGCCTGCGGCGACGTCGAGCGGGCCGACCTGTTCGACGATTCCTTCCTCGTCGCCTTCCCGCCGGGCACCGCCGATTCGCTGCCCGACAAGGTCAAGCCGGCGGCGATCGACGAGACCAAATTGCTGCTGCTCGAGGACGGCCACTGCCTCAAGGACCATGCCTTGTCCGCCTGCAACCGGCCGGAGCTTCGCGCCGAGGCGGCGATCCTCGGCACCTCGCTGCACACGCTCGTGCAGATGGTCGACAACGGCCTCGGCATGACCCTCGTCCCGGAAATGGCGGTGGCGGCGGGCCTGCTCACCGGCACCGGCGTCGTCACCCGCCGCCTCGACGCCGAGCATCCGGCCCGGCGGATCGCTCTGGTCTGGCGCCGCGGCAGCCCCCGCGAGAAGGAATTCCGCCTGCTCGCCGACGCATTGAAGGCCGCGGCGTAAAAGCTCCTCCCCGGGACGGGGAGGAACTCTAATCCATATGCTTGAGGCCGACCCGCAGATAGTCCCAGCCCGTGACCACGGTCAGCGCCGCCGCGGCCCAGAGCGAGGCCAGGCCGACCTGGTGCACCCAGGGCCATTGCGGCATCGCGCCGGAGAGGATGAGCGCGCCCAGCGCGAACATCTGCAGCGCCGTCTTCCACTTGGCGAGCGCGCTGACCGGCACCGAGACCTGCAGCCCGGCGAGGAACTCGCGCAGCCCGGAGACCGTGATCTCGCGGAGCAGGATCACCAAAGCGGGGATGATGTGGAAGCCCCAGATGATCGGCACCGCGCCGGGCTGGCGCGTCGTCACCAGCATGGCGATCACCGCGACCACCATGATCTTGTCGGCGATCGGATCGAGGAACTGGCCGAGCCGCGAGACCGTGCCCTGCGCCCGGGCCAGATAGCCGTCGAAATAATCGGTGATCCCGACCAGGCAGTAGAGCACGAAGGTGATGCCGTAATCCCACCAGCCCGGCCGCCACAGCAGGAACACCAGAATCGGCACTGCCAGGATGCGCGAGAGCGTGAGCAGGTTCGGCAGCGTCAGCATGGTGGGCCAGCCCTTAACGTCAAAAAGCGGGGAATGGGAGCGGGTTCCGCCCGTCCCGGCGCGGAACGCGGGGCTTGTCTGGCTTTGCAGGGGCGGACTATGACCATCGCTGAACGTCCATCCCGGCGGATTCTGAGAGGGTCCTGATCATGCATGCAGGCCTCATCTCCGCCGCCCGTCCCGGAGCCCAAGCCTAGATGTCCCATTCCTCCGGCTCGTTCCACCTGCTCGCCACGCGCCGCTTCCTGCCCTTGTTCGGCACCCAGCTGCTCGGTGCGTTCAACGACAATCTGTTCAAGCAGAGCGTGCTCCTGTTCGTGGTCTACGAACATTATCATAACGAGCAGGCGGAGAACTGGTTCTCCGCGCTCACCACCGCCCTCTTCACCATCCCCTTCTTCGTCCTCTCCGCCCTGTCCGGCCAGCTTGCCGACGCCAGGGACAAGGCGAAGATCATCCGGATCGTGAAGACCTGCGAGATCGTCATCATGATCGTCGGCGCGGCCGGCCTGATGATGGCGCGCGGAGGCGTCCTGGTCGACAGCATCGCCATCCCGCTCATGCTGCTTGCGATGTTCGCCATGGGCACCCACTCCACCTTCTTCGGCCCGATCAAATATGCGATCCTGCCGCAGCATCTGGAGAAGCAGGAGGTGCTCGGCGGCACCGGCCTCGTGGAGGCGGGGACCTATGTCGCGATTCTCGGCGGCACCCTGCTCGCCGGGCTGATCTCCGTCGAGCTCGCCGCAACCCTGGTGCTCAGCGTCGCCCTGGTCGGCTGGGTCTTCGGCCGCCAGGTCCCGCCGGCGCCGCCGCTGGAGGAAGGACACAAGCTCGATCTTAACGTCTTCACCGCCTCGGTGCGGCTGGTCAAGGCGACGCTCAAGATCCGCCGCCTGTTCCTGGCGATCGTCGCGATCAGCTTCTTCTGGACGATCGGCGCGGTGCTGTTCATCCAGTTCCCGGCGCTGGTGAAGAATGCGCTGACCTCCGACAAGGCGGTGGCCAGCGTCTTCCTCGCGATCTTCTCGATCGGCGTCGCGATCGGCTCGCTGGCGGTGAACCGGCTGCTGAAGGGCGAGGTCTCCGCCCGCTACTCCACCGCCGCGGTGCTGATCATGGGCCTGTTCGTCTTCGCCTTCTACTGGCTGTCGGCGACCTGGCAGCATGCCCGCGAGGGCACGCTCTACAGCGTCGGCGACTTCCTTCATCATCCTGGCGCGGTCTGGCTGGGCCTGGCCCTGCTCTTCATCGCGATTTTCGGCGGCATTTTCGTCGTGCCGCTCTACGCCTTCCTGACCACCACGGTGAAGAAGAGCGAGGCGGCGCGGACCGTGGCCGCGAACAATATCGTCAATGCCGGCTCGATGGTGATCGGCACCCTGCTGACCATGGGGCTGACCGCCCTGGACGTGAGTGCCGCGGACCAGCTGCTGCTCGCGGCCGGCATGTGCACCGTCTCAGCCTGGCTCGCCTGGACTCTGCACAAGGCCTGCGAGCATCCGCTGGAAGGCGAAATGGCGGAAGGCCTGCCGCCGACCGTTTGAGGCAGGCTAGGTCAGCAGGGTTCCGAAGAAGACGACTCCGCCCAGCCAGGCGGTGACGAACAGCCTGAGCTCGGCGAGCCAGAGCGCGGCCTGTTCCTCGCTGATCGGCGCGGCCCGGACGACCGGCATGGCGACGGCCACGGCGATGGGGCCGGGACGACGGGTGATGAGGGGCGCGAGGCGGCTCATGCCGCCCTTAAGAATTCATTTACCATCCCGCCGCAAGCGGGCGCGGAAGGTTAATTTTCGCGCGGTTGTTCCGCGGCGGGACGGCTCAGGTGATCATCGCCCGCGGGTTCGAAAACACCCGGGTCACCTCGGGCTCGAAGCTCTCCAGCGGGTCGGCCGCGAAACCCGGGTCGAAGGCCGGCGCGTCCCATTCGTCGACCAGCTTCTCGGCGAAGCCGTACCAGCTCTCGCCCCGGAACCGCTCGCGCCCCTCCGGATCCTTGCCGAGATGCTCGAAATAATAGCGGCCCTGGAATTCCTGGTGCCAGTAGACGGCATGATAGATGTCGTCGCGGACATAGGGCTTCAGCATCTCCGCCGCGATCGCGCCGTGATTGGGGATGGAGAACAGCTTGCCGAGATCGTGACAGAGCGCCGCGACAACTTCCTCGTCGCTGGCGCCGGAACGCCGCGCCAGGGTGCCGGCCATGAGCGAATGACCGAGCTGGGTCGCCGCGAAGCCGACCTCGATCGCATCGAGCCGGGCGAGGCTCTCCATGATCTGCTTCGGCGCGGCCGAGGCCTGATGCTTCCCGTGCTCGGCGGCGATGTGCATCCACTCCTCGCGCGTGCCCTCTTTCATGTCGGTGAACATCGGCCTCTCCTCCGGTCCCGCAACTAGCATTTTTGCGTCGAACGGAGAAGCGATCCGGGCTTCTGTCACAAAAGCGAAATCAAAGTCACCGAAGCGTCACACATGTTCGATCTTCCCCCGCCCGATCCTGCCATCGAGATCCAGCTCGCCAGCAGAGGCTATTCCAAGGGTCTCGCACAGACCGACGGCGCCCAGTTCCTGATTCGCGGCGAGCTGGAAGCGGGGCCGTTGTTCGCGCAGGCGCAGTGGAAGAATATCGACACCAACAGTGCCGGGGGCGAGGGGCTCGTCCTGGTGGGCCTGCATCGCCGGCTGGGCGGTTTCGACGTTCGGGTGAGCGCGGGCTACAAATTCCTGACCGGCGCGAGGGCGAGGATCGACGAGGACACGTTCGAATTCACGGCCCAGGCCAGCCGGACCTTCGGCCGCTTCACGCCGCGCCTCCAGCTCACCTGGGCTCCGAACGATATCGGGCATACCCGCCAGTCGCTCTATGCCGAGGCGAGCGCCTCCTTCCGCGTCATGGGGAACACCAGCCTGACCGCTTATGCGGGACGTCGCGAGCGCAGCGGCGGGGACGAGTACACCACCTTCGGGGCCGGCATCACCCAGAGGATCGGCGACCATGTCGTCGCCGAGCTCGCCTGGCACGACACCGCGCAGAGCGCGCGCGGCGAGGCCTATGAAGGCCGCGCCGTCGCCGCGCTTCGAGTCCGCTTCTAGCCAGCCGGCCAGGGACTCCCTAGGCTCGGCCCATGCAAGGGGCACCGACCGGGACCGTCGAGGACGCGCTGCGGCTTACCGGCCGCCTGCTGCGCGACGATCCCGCCCTCGCCGCGGCGCAGGCGCGCGAGGTGCTGAAGGCCGCGCCCGGCAATGCCGACGCCTTCCGCCTGCTCGGCGTCGCGCTCCGCCGCACCGGCGAGGACGAGGCGGCAGAGCGGGCCGAGCTCGAGGCGATCCGGGTCTCGGTCCACGATCCGGTGCTGATGCGCGCCGCCGAGGCCTTGCTCGACAACGATCTGCCGACCGTCGAGGACATCCTCCGCCCGCGGCTGCACGAAAAGCCGACCGATGTCGCCGCGATCCGGATGATGGCCGAGCTCGCGGCGCGGATCGGCCGCCTGCAGGATGCCGAGCATCTGCTTCGCCGCGCGCTCGAGCTGGCGCCCGGCTTCGCCCCCGCCCGCTCCAATCTCGCCACCGTGCTCTACAAGCAGAACCGGCCCGCCGAGGCGATCGCCGCGCTCGCCCCGCTCCAGGGCCAGGATCTCGAGGCCAACCAGAATCTGAAGGCCGCCGCGCTCGGCCGGATCGGCGCCTATGAGGAAGCGATCGCGCTCTACGAGGCGGTGCTCAAACGTTTCCCGGAGCAGGCCAAGGTCTGGATGAGCTACGGCCATCTGCTGAAGACGGTCGGCCGCCAGGCGGACAGCATCGCCGCCTATCGCCGCGCCCTCGCCGCCGCGCCGGGCCTCGGCGAGGTCTGGTGGAGCCTCGCCAACCTCAAGACGGTGAAGCTCGGCGCGGCAGATGCCGAGGCGATGGACGCGGCCCTGGCCGATCCCGCGATCGGCGAGGAGGATCGCTTCCACCTCCATTTCGCGCTCGGCAAGGCGCTCGAGGATCTGCAGCAGCCGGAGCCCGCCTTCCGCCATTATGCGGAGGGCAATCGCCGGCGCCGCGCGCTGATCGACTATGATCCCGGCGAGATCAGCGGCCATGTTCGCCGGAGCATCGCGATCCTCACCCCGGACCTGTTCGCCGCGCGCGCCGGCCAGGGCTGCTCGGCGCCCGATCCGATCTTCATCCTGGGCATGCCCCGGGCCGGATCGACCCTGATCGAGCAGATCCTCGCCAGCCACCCGGAGGTCGAGGGAACGATGGAGCTGCCCGACATCCCGGCCATGGCGAAGAGACTCGGGGGGCGCGAGGCGAAGGACGAGCGCTCCGCTTATCCGGAATGCCTCGCCGACCTTGGCCCGGACGAGTTGCGCGCGCTGGGCGAGGACTATCTGGAAACCACCCGGGTGCAGCGCAAGACCGACCGCCCCCGTTTCATCGACAAGATGCCGAACAACTGGGCCCATGCCGGCCTGATCCGGCTGATCCTCCCTTATGCGAAGATCATCGACGCGCGGCGCCACCCGCTCGCCTGCTGCTTCTCCAACTACAAGCAGCATTTCGCCCGCGGCCAGGCCTTCACCTACGATCTTGCCGAGCTCGGCACCTATTATCGCGACTATGTGACCCTGATGGCGCATCTCGACGCGGTGCAGCCGGGCAGGATCCACCGCGTCATCCATGAGGCCTTGGTCGACGATCCGGAGGCCGAGGTCCGTCGGCTGCTCGCCTTTCTCGACCTGCCCTTCGACCCGGCCTGCCTCGCCTTTTACGAGAATGAGCGGGCAGTGCGCACCGCCAGCTCCGAGCAGGTCCGCCGCCCGATCAACCGCGAGGGCTTCGACCAGTGGCGGCCGTTCGAGCCCTGGCTCGGCCCGCTCAAGGAGGCGCTCGGCCCCGTCCTCGACGCTTATCCCGACTCGCCCTGAACGCGCCCCGCGACCGGGAAACCCGCAGGCGTGGCAAATCCGTCACAGCCCCGCCGCGCTTTCGTTGCGCTGCCAAAACCAAATTGACGCAAGTCAAAATCCGGCGGATTCTGGCCACGGGCGACAACATGGGGAAGTAAAATGGCATCCTTGCGCACGCTGGCCGGCCTCGGCCTGTTGACCACGACGATGCTCTGCGGCTCCGGCGCCGCCTTCGCCCAGCGGACCCCGCCCCAGCCCAATCCCGCCACGCAGAGCGGCGAGAGCGAGAGCGACACCGACATCGTCGTCACCGCCACCCGCCGCGCCGAGAATCTGCAGGACGTGCCGCTGGCCATCACCGCGCTCGGCACCCAGACCCTCGACCAGCAGCAGGTCACCGGCTTCGACGGCTATGCCCGGCTCGTCCCCAGCCTGTCCTACCGCACCTCCGGTCCCGGCTTCGCCAACGTCTATTTCCGCGGCGTCTCCTCGGGCGAGAACAGCAACCACTCCGCCTCGCTGCCGAGCGTCGGCACCTATCTTGACGAGCAGCCGATCACCACGATCACCGGCGCGCTCGACCTGCACATTTACGACATCGCCCGGGTCGAGGCCCTGGCCGGGCCGCAGGGCACGCTCTACGGCGCCTCGTCCGAGGCCGGCACAGTCCGCATCATCACCAACCGTCCGGACCTCGCCTCCACCTATGGCGAGCTGCGCGGCGAGCTGAACAATGTCGCGCACGGCGATTTCGGCGGCAATGTCGAGGGCTTCATCAACGCCCCCCTCTCCGGCAGCATGGCGTTGCGCGTGGTCGGCTGGTACCAGCACGACGCCGGCTATATCGACAACGTCCCCGGCTCGCTGACCTTCCCGACCTCCGGCATCACGATGAACAACACCGCCCTGGTCGAAGAGAATTACAACGATGTTGACACCTATGGCGCCCGCGCCGCCCTGCGCATCGAGCTCAACGACCGCTGGACCGTCACCCCGACGATCATGGGCCAGCGCCAGCGCAGCAACGGCTCCTTCGCCCAGGAGAGCGGCCTCGCCCCGCTGCAGGTGCAGCAATTCAACCCGGAATTCGCCAATGACCGCTGGTTCCAGGCGGCGCTGACCATCGAGGGGCGGATCGGCAACTGGGATCTGACCTATGCCGGCTCCTACATGCGCCGCCGCGTCGACGGGGCGCAGGACTATTCCGACTATGCCTATTTCTACGACGCGCTGGCCGGCTACGGCACCTATTTCTACGACAACCAGGGCAATCTGGTGAACCCGAACCAGTATATCGTCTTCACCGACCGCTACCGGAAGCTCAGCCAGGAGCTTCGCGTCACCTCCCCGGCAGACCGGCCGGTCCGCCTCGTCGCCGGCCTGTTCTACCAGCGCCAGCAGCACGGCATCGAGCAGAACTACATCATCGACAATATCGCCGACGCGATCACCGTGCCGGGCACGGACAGCAATATCTGGCTGACCAAGCAGCGCCGCGTCGACCGCGACTATGCGGCCTTCGGCGAGCTCAGCTGGGACATCACCCCGCAGCTCACCGCGACCGGCGGCATCCGCGTCTATCGCTACGACAACAGCCTGGTCGGTTTCTTCGGCTATTCGGCGGGCTATTCGAGCGGGACCGGCGTCGCCGCCTGCTTCGGCCCGCCCCAGGTCAATGGCAGTCCCTGCACCAATCTCGACAAGTCGACCTCGGACAACGACTTCATCCACCGCCTGAACCTCACCTACCGGATCACCGACGATCATCTGATCTACGCGACCTGGTCGCGCGGCTTCCGGCCCGGCGGCATCAACCGGCGCGGCACGCTGCCTCCCTACGGTGCCGATACGGTCGACAATTACGAGCTCGGCGTGAAGACGGACTGGCTGAATCATCGGCTGCGGGTCAACTTCGCCCTCTATCAGCTCAACTGGGAGAATATTCAGCTCTCCTTCCTCGGCGCCAACGGCCTCACCGAGATCCGCAATGCCGGCAATGCCCGCATTCGCGGCTTCGAGTTCGACATCCTCGCGCGGCCGACCGAAGGGCTGACGCTCAGCCTCGGCGGCTCCTACAACCATGCCGAGATCACCCGCGATTTCTGCCTGATGGCGAATGCCAGCTTCGACTGCACGACGCCCGGCAATGCCTTGCTCGCCCCGGCCGGCACCCGCCTGCCGATCACCGCGCGCTTCAAGGGCAATGCCCGGATCCGCTACGAATTCCCGGTCTCGGAAGGCTGGCAGGCGCATCTCCAGGCCTCCGCCGCCTATGAAGGCCGGCGGACGCGCGACCTGAGGCTCCTGCAGCGCGTCATCTACGGCGACATGCCCTCCTACACGACGATGGACCTCAGCGCCGGGCTCGAACATCGCGACTGGTCGTTCGAGATTTTCGCCCGCAACGTCTTCGACTCGCGCGGCGTCACCGGCCGCTCGATCCAGTGCAACGAGCTGGTCTGCGGCGATCCGCTGCTGCAGACCGCGATCGGCCCGAAAATCTATTCCTTCGTGACCACGCCGCGGACCATTGGCCTTCGCATCGGCCGGCGCTTCTAGCGAGCCCCCGAACTCACTTGACAATGTGGAAAGTGACTTTACTTTCCACTTTGGAAAGTGAGAATCGCCATGACCGAAGAACTTGATCCCCGCGCCGCGCTCGACCTGGCCGCCCGCACCCGCGACCGCATGGCGGAACGCGCCGCCACTCCCGTCTGGTACGCCCCGCTCTACGGCCTCGGCTGCGGCCTGATCGTCGCCGGCGGCGGTCTCCCGCAGCCTTGGGGCATGCTGCTCGTCGTGGTCGGCATCCTCTCCGTCGCTTTGCTCTACCTGCGCTGGACGCAGCTGTCGGGGCTCAGCGTCAACGGCTATCGGGCGGGAGCGACCCGGGTAATCGCCGTCGGCCTGGCCGTCGCCATGGTCGCCCTGATGCTCGCCGGCCTCGCCCTCCGCGAGAGACTGGGCCTGGTCTGGGCGCCGGTCTTCTGCGGCCTGGTCGGCGCGCTCGTCGCCGCCTTTGCCAGCGCCGCCTGGGACAAGGCCTGGCAGGAGCAGATCCGACGCGGCGACGGGCAATGAGCGTCGCCGGCCTCGATCCGCTGATCCACGCTCCCGTCCGCCTGCAGATCTGCGCGATCCTGTCGGCGGTGGACGAGGCGGAATTCGCGCTGGTGCGCGAGGAGACGGCGGTCAGCGAATCCGTCCTTTCCAAGCAGGTGAAACTGCTCGCCGACGCCGGCTATGTGAAGGTCCGCAAGGCGAGCCCGTTCGAGGCCGGCCTCGTCCTCGACGCCCGCCGGCTCGGTGCCGCAACGGCGCACAAGGCGACGATCTCCGCCCGCCAGCGCACCTGGCTGTCGCTGACCAAAGCGGGCCGGCAGGCCTTCGCCGCGCACATGCAGGCGCTGACCCGGCTGGCCGAGACCGCGGCGGGCGGCCTGGCGGCGGAATAGTTGACACCAGGTTCCCATTTTGTTCTGATGCCGTCATGCCGCGCGGCTCCGACACTCTCTCGCTGAACGCCGCGCGGCGGATCGCGCTGGCCGCGCAGGGTTTCGGCGCGCCTCGCCCCGCAACGGTCACCCGCGCCCATCTCGCCCGGACGGTCGACCGGCTCGGCCTGCACCAGATCGACAGCGTCAACGTCCTCGCCCGCGCTCATTATCTCCCGGCCTTCTCCCGCCTCGGCGCCTATGACCGGGCCCTGCTCGACGAAGCCGCGTGGGGCCGGAAGAGCCGGCGGCGGCTGTTCGAATATTGGGCGCACGAGGCCTCGCTGATCCCGCTCCGTCTCCATCCCCTGCTGCGCTGGCGGATGGAACAGGCGGCGCGGGGCGAGCGCGGGTGGAAGAGCCTGCGCGTCTTCGCCCATCAGCGCCGGCCCGAGGCCGAGGCGATCCTCGCGCGGATCCGCGCCGAGGGACCGCTCGGCGCCTCGGACTTCAACCATGGCCGGAGCCGCAGCGGCTGGTGGGAATGGGGCGACACCAAGCAGGCGCTGGAATATCTGTTCTGGTCCGGCCGGATTACCACCGCCACGCGGCGCGGCAGCTTCGAGCGGGTCTACGACCTCAGCGAGCGGGTGATCCCGCCCGCCATCTTCGGCCTGCCCACGCCCGAGCCGGCCGAGGCGCACAAGGCGCTGGTCGAGATCGCCGCCCGCGCCATGGGCGTCGCCACCGCCGCCGACCTGCGCGACTATTTCCGGCTCGACCTCGAGGACAATCGCCGGGCGGTGGCCGCACTCGTCGAGGAAGGACGTCTGCTGCCGGTGACCGTGCAGGGCTGGCGCCAGCCCGCTTATCTCCACCCCGAGGCCCGCCAGCCGCGCCGGATCGCCGGCCAGGCCCTGCTCGTCCCTTTCGACCCCCTGATCTGGGAGCGCGCCCGCACCGAGCGGCTGTTCGGCTTCCGCTACCGGATCGAAATCTACACCCCCGCCCACAAGCGCCTGCACGGTTATTATGTCCTCCCCTTCCTGATGGACGGCGCGCTGGTCGCCCGCGTCGATCTGAAGAGCGACCGCCAGGCGGGGCGGCTGCTCGCCCGGAAGGTCACGCTGGAGGACAAGGCGCCGCCGGGGACGCGGGAACGGCTTGCCGCGGAGCTGCGGGCTATGGCCGATTGGCTTGATCTGGCGGAGGTGCAGGATCCTGATCGCGCGCGCTGATGTAAAGGACGTGAACGCCGTCGGAACCGACCCAGGCGGTGCGCCCGTCCGCCAGCCGGTAAAACCAGATCATCAGGCCTGACCCGCCCAGCCCGTCCGGAGGGCCCCACGCTGCGACCACCTCGGACATCGTCATACCCCGGCGGAAGCGTAGCTGGTCCATCCGCCGATGTCCGGTGATGTCGAGCGCGTTGAACAGGATCGTGCCTTCCTCCGGCAGGATAATCCGGGTCAGACGATGTGGTGGATCCGGTGAGAAGGAGATCCAGATCAGCCTGTGGTCGGGGGTCGAATAGACAAGGGCGCCCGACACGGAAAACAGCGGCTGGCCCGGCACGGGATCACGCCCCTGCGCTGTCGCCTGACCCCATCCACAGGCGAGAAAAACGACTATGATCGCCGTCCGCATCATCTTCCTCATCGCTGCAATCCAGCCCGTACCTTCCGCGAGCACCATCATTCTCCCGCGCGCGCCGGCGACCCGATCGCCTCCAACAATGGCTGGGCTGGCGCCGCCGCCTCTGCTGTAATAGCCTAGTCGATTACGAACGAGTGATTGGAATTTCCAGATGACGTCACCGGAGGCAAAGAGCGGCCATATCCGCCTCACCTCGCACCCTGGCTCGCGCGGCCCCGCGCGCTTTCCAGTCAACTGGGCCGGCGCGACCGCGGAAGAGCGCGGGCCGGTCATCGCCACGGTCAATGCCGGCAACCACCGCAACGCGATCGGCGCCCATGGCGGCTCCTATTCGGTCTATCGCGCGCTCGCCATTTCCGCCGGGGCGATGGATCCGAACGCCCGCCCGGACCTCAACGACACCGCGCCGGTCATCGACATCGGCCCGCATCGGCAATGGGGCGAGCCCGGCAAGATCGTCTCGCTCGATCCCTGGGGCCACCGGGTCGCCCAGGATTTCGGCGCGCCGCTCGCCGAGGGAATCGACATCCGTCCCTCGATCGCGATCACCAAGGCCCGCCTCACCCTGCCCGAAATCCAGGCCGCGATCGCTTCCGGCCGGCTCGATGTCGACGGCGAGATCGTGCACGAGGCGGGCGACGTCTCGGTCACCAAGATCGCGGTCGATCCGGTCTGGTGGCTGCCCGGAGTCGCCGAGCGTTTCGGGGTCACCGAGGCGAGCCTTCGCCGCTGCCTGTTCGAGCAGACCGGCGGCATGACGCTCTATATCTTCGGCGACCCCGCCTCTCTGGGCAACAAGAAGAAGACTTTGACCTGCCGTGTCCACGACGAGTGCAACGGCTCCGACGTGTTCGGCTCCGACATCTGCACCTGCCGGCCCTATCTCACCCACGGCATCGAGGAGGCGACGCGCTCCGCCCAGTCCGGCGGCGTCGGCCTCATCGTCTACAACCGCAAGGAGGGCCGCGCGCTCGGCGAGGTTACAAAATTTCTCGTCTACAATGCCCGCAAGCGCCAGCCTGGCGGCGACCAGGCGGCGACCTATTTCGAGCGCACCGAATGCGTCGCCGGAGTCCAGGATGCGCGCTTCCAGCAGCTCATGCCGGATGTGATCCACTGGCTGGGCATCCGCCGCATCGACCGCTTCGTCTCCATGTCCAACATGAAATATGACGCGCTCGCCGAGGGTGGCATCGAGATCAACGAGCGCGTGCCGATCCCGGACGAGCTGGTCCCGCCGGACGCCAGCGTCGAGATGGAGGCGAAGAAGGCGGCCGGTTACTTCACGCCCCAGGGCGCGCCGAGCAAGAAGAAGCTCCGCGACACCGTCGGCCGGGATCTCGGGAAGTTCTAGATGCGATGAGCGAGCTTGAGATCCTCCCCGGCACGGGGAGGGGGACCATGCGCAGCATGGTGGAGGGGGCC